>BNJU01004779.1_pt1 | contig 330852 bp, 397 predicted proteins | sample 8539281 | NCBI WGS metagenome assembly BNJU01 (sample SAMD00202456, study PRJDB9452) | human saliva metagenome | isolation source: human saliva | place: Japan
CATTAATGCATTGCTGATTCTGTCTATTCTGTATCTATAGCCAATCATTCTCGTAGCGTATTCACCAATGGTGTTAAGGTAATTTGAAAATTACATTATACTGCTGAAGTAGCAAATGATGCTGCACCAGATTTTTCTTGCATTTAACGGTAATTTTCTCTTAGCGCCTGAAAGTTTGTCTGCCTTGTTGCTCATTCAGGAGCAATCGCTTTATTTGCATACACTTTTGTTATATTTTTTAGCAAAGAGTGGCATCATTTTATATCCCGTCAGTCGTATCTTCCATTTTTGAAGACTGATCATGCCAATGAAGCCAGAATTTTACTCACTGAAACGGACTTTCATTATTTGGAATAAGAACTTTCGGTTTCTAAGATTACTTCCAAAATGGATTGACAGGCTGGTATTCCAATCTTCTTACATTGCGAACTTTTAATATCTTTTTGTTTTTTAGATTAGAATTATCATCTTGGCTAATATCATTTCTACCAGTTTTGACAAGCAACCCAGGCTTCACCTTGCTCACCTTGTGATGCCTGATTCCACCCAGCAATTGCCTCCTGACAGTAGCTCCCACACTCTGCACTAACAATATAATTTTAAGCAGGAACTTTTCCTCCTATGTTGGCCTCCTAATGATCCGGAGACATTTTTGGTCATGTTGATACTGCTAATATTACAGTTTCTGTTGTATTCAGCACAGTTTAATATTACTGGTATCATAATTTCCTAAATTATCTGGAAAACTATTTCATCAATAATCAATTTTATATTTGAACATTTTTAATGTGATTTCAGCTATTTTGCATTGTCCATTTTATTTATCATGCTGTTTCCTTTTTTGTAAGATTTCAGATGTACCTGGAACACTTTTAAAACGAGGTTGTTTGAGTCACTACCGCTGTGTAGAGAAGCGGGTTCCAGCTAGATTTACATTTTTACTGTATTTGAAATATTTCCAACTGTACCAAGATTGGTACTTTCAATTTGAGATAATTCCCATCTATTTTAATTATTCTAACTATATTTGAACATTTTAAAAGCTTAGGCTGTATTTATATCTTTGTCAGTTCATCTTCCATAGCTTTCTACTTGTATTTAAAGCCGATTTTCAGTAATATATTTTGAGAACTTATTTTATTTGTTCCAATAATATTTTCACTGTTAGTTTCTAATTCTATACATTTAAAAATATATTATTGCTGGGTTATTTTCTAGTTATCCGTTCCTTGTGTATTTTCTCCGCTTATATTTGAACACATTTTTGAACAATATAATGCTATTTGATTTTATTTCATTCTACTGAAAAGACACATGTCTGCATTTTCGAAGCTTACTATCGAAAACTCCATAAAATTAAGAGCACAGCAATCTATAAATCTTTCATTTTCTTATCATCCTTCCCCAAATTCATTGCTCTAATTCCATGTTGTAGTTAGATTTTTTCTTTAGAAAGCCTGTAATTTTATAATCCGTTAAACCCTGAACCATTGATTATATTCTATAACCTTCTAGATACATTTTAATATTTTTTTATCTTGTCTTCAAAGTATTTTTTCTTACAGCACCTTTTGGTGTTGAAACCATTCAGAATATTTTTCCTTCAAATTACTGGAGAATTATCCTATCTTCGTATACTGTTATAAGTATTATGGACCAGTTCAATTTAGCCTTTATTCTTACTTTCCAGATCCTGAAGCAGAACTTTAGTGCTGAAACTTCATTACTTTGTTTTCAAACTGTTTTACTGTATTTATTCTGTCTTCACCGTACAGTTGCAGGTATATGCCGCCGTCTAACTTTTTATTTTTGGTTTTATTTTTATATCGCATTCTTGCAGTCCTACTCTTATACCTGTAGTCGCATCGATTTAATTTTAGTTTTGAGTAGATGACTGCATCTTCGGCTGATATTTGTAAAATTTGAACTGTAAAGGGCTGCAGAGAAACTGACCTCAATTCTTGCACCCAATCCTCCAGCATAGCAGCATCTGATCATGAAGATTCTTTTCTAGCTAAAGTTTTCCTTTTATTTCTGCCAGATGCATATATCCTATTCGTCCACCAAGGCAGAAGATTATCTCCCTTTATTATTTATTTTCGTTAATTCGCCAAAATTTGTAGCAGGATAAGTCTTTAAAACGTGTGCCTTCTCTGTTCTTTATCATTGTGTTGCAATATCAAGGGAATTTGCTCCACACCAGGACCTAGTTCAATAATTCCTGATTATCAAATAGCTATTCTAAACCAACAACAGGCATTTTTAACATTAAAATTGATTAGTATCGCCATTTATTATTTTTTCATTCCTGTCTGTAAAAATTGCTCGCTGGATATTGTATCTATTTTTAAAATTATATCCTGTATTTGACCCAAAGCCTCCACCATTCCATTTTTTTCCTGAATTTTATCTGCAGTACTGTATATCTCCTGTTTCAGCAAAATATCTGCCCCAAAAGGATCAAAAGGCACAGTTTCATTTTTTCTTTTGATAAATTGTATTTGATACTGTATCCTATTCTTATAACTTCAACAGTATTTATATTATCTTTTTAGTCTTTTTATGGAAAATTATTTAGAGTACTTATATTATTTTGTTTATATGTTACCTAAATTTCTATTTTATCACACTGTAATGAATCCTTTCTATGTTAAATCGTAGCCTAACTGAAATGTAATTAACTTTATAATTTAGATCACAGTGCATATAAAGTTCCACCACATTTTGAAAATTTTATCCTTTAAATCTTCATTGTCTCTTCCGGCTTTTAGTGCATTAAGTGCACCTCTTCCAATAATATAGAGCAACCATTCTCTTTAGAAGTTATTAAACTGTACTTACTTGTTAAGTACATTGCGTTATTTTCCACATTTATTTCTATTCCTTATCTTTGTGTTGAAGATTTTACAGAAACTTATGTTCGCAATTAACCTCAGTCTGTCCCCTGACTGGTCAAACAGCCACCTATTCCGCAACGTTTGGTTTTTAAACTTTATATAGTCATAAATAGGTAATTCTGACAAGCTTCTCCTTTCTGATGTTTTAGTTAAACCATTTTTATATGCCTGTCAAAGTCCCACCTCCAGTTTATCTTGCCTCCTGAGCCATTGCAGCTGCTGATGACCACTAATGCAATTTAAAATATGTAATTTTTCATAATTTGTCTCCCTAATTTGTAGAACTATTTTTATACCTAATATCTAGTTATTTAGAAAATTTATAAAAATAAAATTACTGTGTTCTAACTAAAATACATCCTTTCTTTACAGCAGACGATTAAATTTCTGTTTTTTTCAAGAAAAATAAAAAAATAACGTGGAAGACTGTGTATAACTACACAAACCAATTTCTTGTTGAAATTGATTTTTTCTGTTATAATTAATACAGTAAACTGTTTTAAGATTAAACTCAAAATATGACTGGTTTGCTTAATCCTAGTTTTGTCTAATTTAAGTTATCTCTTTGAAGAAGCTTTATGATATAAATTAATAACAAAAATGGAGGTGTTATTGACAAGGAGGCAAAAAATGATACTGTCTGCTCTTGCCAGTAGCTGAAAGCCCATTCGCGTCCTGTCAAACACTCATATTCTCCATTGGGACTGCCGCAACACTGTAGCAAGTGTATTTTCTGAAGATGATGAAACTGATTTGCATAATCAGCATGTGTGTAGTGTTAAACTGGAAGATAACTCTGACCTGTTATTATTCAAGTGCATATGAAACGCTACAGATCTAGCAAATTGTAAAGCTAGATTATCAAGAAAGAAGGTTGTGTAGTATTAGAGCACTTCATGTGATTTCATTATTCGGAAGAGGTGTGCTGGAATACGCCGACACTATAAATGATTGGAATTGAAGACATTCTTCCTAAATTTCTTTTGCTATGGACTTTAAAACAGAAATCCACAAAATGTATATTTCATATTTACAGGACATTAATTGAGCCTCCTGGTACGAAGATGAGATTCTGATAAAAGGGAATAAATATTTTAGTACCACCATCACAGTAACTAGGAGGTCGCCTACTGGCTGGTGATTTCGGTTACAGACGTTTTCACTGTGAATGGAAAATCATTTACATCAGTCGTCGATGATGCGCTAAAGAAATTGATATACTGGGAATAATTTGTACCTTAGATGACCCATTTCATTAGGAAATCCCAACTTGCCACGAACTTTGAAGAATGAAAGAATGAATAGGCTGTTTCCACAGCGGCAAGAACAGTTGGACTCAATACTTGATGTGGAGATTTAATAGAGCGCTGGCTTAAGCTGGGATTACAGTTTTGTAGGATTTGAACATTTTCCGTAAACTGAAATCTCAGCATAAAAACCAGACTTGAAAAGAAATCATGAAAACGCAAAAGAGGCTTCACCTGTTGGGAATTATGATAACGTGAGCTTTGTATTTGGATTGGATTACGATGACAAGGACGTCTTTTAAAAGAACTGGTTGAATGGGGAGTAAAAACGCCATACCAACCCCCACTTACCACATTCTAGAATTTCTTATCTAGGAACAAGGCTGTTTCAAGCGAAGGAAGATGAAGGCCGAATAACAATAAGAAATTGGATTATGCATGTGATACACAGTACAAGGTTCATAAACCGTAAATATACTGCTAAATGAAAATTGAACAAGGCCATAATCAGTACAAGGAATTCTACAAATGGTCAAATATATTAGCAAGTGGAAATCATGAAATATCCAATAAGTTAAAACACTTTTATACTGCTGGAATGGGAAAAAATTTGAGTCTTCCTGACCTCTATACAAAACTAGATACTCCCAAATAATATGACTGTGTTTGGAAAGTATACTAAGCAAATGCTGAAAAAATGTAAAATAAAATAATAAAATTAAAATGAACTTAGAAAGTTCTGAAACTAGAATCATTCGTTGTTTTGCTAATGTTAGCCAGTTTTATTATATGATAAATTGAAATGTTTGAAAATAGAGAGAAACCATTTTATTTATTGATGTATTTCTTTTTTATTTTTAAATTGTTTTTTCCGGTTTTTTGAAAGGTTGTTATCTATTTTTGATTCATATGTCATAGTATTCTTTATATTTTTTTCCTATATTTAGTAACCCTTTCTGTTAACACTGTATGCTGTTTCTACCTCACCCAAGTTTTCTGCCATTGTTTCATGAATATTTTACTAAGAATTTCGTTAGTCCTAGCCTTTGAAGCAAGTTTTTCCATCTCTTTCCAGCCAGTTCATACACAGAATATCCCTTTACCATGTTTGCAATTTGTAGCTGAAAGCGCTCTACCTACAATTCTCATTTTCTATAAGTCATAAACAAAGGTTTTTGCTGCTTAAATGCTCCAATTAGAACATTCATCGACATAGCCTGAAAAATTAGATTTTTGCTAATTTTCAATGATTCTTTCCAGCCTTTGTCAGGAAGCATTGATTTTACGCTGACGATCCAAACTAAAGAAATTGATAGTCACTGCACTGTGCCACTTATAAAATTTTATCCTTTTCTTCAGTCCAGCTGTTATAATTTTAAGGGTTTATTTTGGTACATACACTGATTTGGTATTCATTTAAAAATTTTTAAACTTCATTTTTATTTAAATTGTTTATGTTTATAACCGTTTGAAATTACCCTAATTTTATCCTTTTCTAAATATTTTGATTTTATAAGATTTTTTGTATATTTGATGAGAAACTGTAAATAATCTGCTTCCATTGTATATCTCTTTTGTCTGTAATTTTATAATTACATAAACATAAATTTTTGAGAGCACTTCCACGAAAATCTTATGTTGCATGTGTGTGATAAATTACAGGCTCTTTTCTTGCCTGTTTTAACACTTTACAAGATTTCAGCACATGGTATTTATATGGAAGCAATCATAACCATCTTCAGTGGATCCCATGTAACTTCAATATTATTTGGCTCCATGGCCTCTACCCGATGATTTAAGGTTTGTCCAATGCTGGATTTACAAGGAACTTTTCCTCTGAATATAGTAAATTACCGACTATCATACCTCATTGTTTTTTATAAACTTCCTTCCCAACTCTTCACCAAATTTTGTGCTGTATAATCCCGTGAAGCAGTGTTTTCAATAATTTTTTTCCTAAATCTTTATCTCTTTAAAAGCATTAGTAGAATTAATAAATCTTCAGTTTTAGACAAACAAGTCCTCATTTTCATTTTACAAGGCCCTTCCAGATCCAAGTCACATTTCACACGACAGGAAAGCCCAGCTACCATTGCCTCAACAAATGTAAGCCCCTGTGTTCTTGATAAGCACAGTCCAGTCACATCCTCCCATCCAGATAATAGGGCAAGAACTCTCGAATGCGAACTTCCCTATGTAAAAAAATAACTTTATCTGAAATACCAAGATTTTCAGCTTGTTTCTTCAAGTCATCCAAAATTTAATGCCCGTCAATCATATAAACGAAACATCCTAATTTTTAGAAAACATTTTACCAACAAATTCATTTTTCTTCTGGCAATCCACCACATACACAGCAACTACTTTTCTATTCCAGAAAATTTTCTCTCATAAATTCAAATCTTCATTTAACACTCAGACGATAAAATTTATCCGGTTCAGTCCAGTTTGAACACATCTACTTGTCTCGGTCAACACCATAACACAAAATATCTCCAACTCTTTCGTAGGCACACTGTGTGCCATTGCATTTCTCACAATTAAAACTTACGCACTGGCAATACCAAAAGAACTTTTCTCCCCAGCCGAAACAAATCTTTGAACCAAAATATAATGTGTGGTGGTTATCCATGGTGTATGGTGCATGTATGAATGTTGTTATTTCCAAATTAACTGTTAAAGAAATCTTGAAAGGTCCCCACACCCCATTCCCGTCTGGAATTGAATAATATCTAACCTGTCTTTTATTTTTATTATTTTGAAGAATATATTATTCCTAGCTGATACTAAGTAAGAACGGCTTTCAAATTCCATACTGGTATCTGTGAACATTAGGCTGGGATCTGAGGTGCACTGTGATCAGTCGCACACATACACCTTATGTCCCAGCTTTCTAAGCTCCTCAAGCGTCACACTGAACCCATAACCCTATCACCTTGAGGTCTGTATGTATCTGTAACATTCCCGGTCTTAATGCATGGACTCTCCTCCTAAGGTCAAACCTCTTCAAATTCCTCCTGATAATCTCATGATCCATTCTAATTTCCTAGGTAACTCCCTAAAAAGAACCTCCTAACCTTCCCCATTCCATAATCCTCGAATAATCTTCCTGAACAAACAATCCTACACCATGTTTAGAGATCATTTCTAGATATCTTAACCTCTTTCCAAAAATCTCCTCCTGTATCTTATGATTTTTCCCATTAAAAATTTCATCAGTTGCACATATATCTTCCTGCATTATACACTTTATCAGATTTTAACTCTCCTCAAATTCTTTAATTTATCCAAAAACTCATAGTTAAATTTATTCTAGTTGTACACATTGTCTCTTATTGAACCAGTGATTGCTAAATTATGGGCCACTTCCATCATCTTCAATTCTACACAAACCTGGTGTATCCAGCAGTTCCAATTTTTTCATCAATTTTATTCATTGCTTCTACGTGTAACCGGTATCTAACTCTCATTTTAGATGTATTCATAAATTTATTATCAAATTTAGACTTCTCAACATTGTGGAATCCTTGGAATAATCTCATGGTTTTAATGCAGTTTTATTAAGTCCTTTTTTCATTTTTTCTACTTTTTCGCATAAATCTTATCTGTAATTTTCATGTTCAAAATTGTCCTTCTACACTCAAAAGCTAAAATAATCAGAAAATTATTTTAAAATAATTCCTTCCCGACCTTCACCCCTTTAATACCAAATCAACCCCTATCTAGTACAATAATCTTTCTATTATTTGCCAGCTTTAAATATCTGATTTTTACTAGAAATCGAATTTTACATCCAAAATCAATCAAGAAGACAATTATTTTGGAGATTTCGGACAATTAAACTTTTGTTTTCTTCATATGCCTCTGGATACCAGTTTATATTCATTCTTTCATTCTCCATTTTCTAAATTTTTATTTTTAATCCTAAAATCTACACCTTAATTTTAAAATTGCAAGATAAAACCTGAATATTTTAAATCTCTTTCTATCCATTCGTTCAACTACTAAATCCGATTTGTGGCCAGAACAATTTTGCTATGGCTGTGGGTTGTTTAGCGTTTAATTTATAATTGTCCACCTGTCTTGTTTTATTGTTTTTTGATATTTTGACATTAAATTATTTCATTGCTATTACTATGTTTTTATTTCGTTGCAGATTGCTCCACGCCGCAAAGTCTCATCTGCAGTGCAAAGATTTATCCCGATAACCGTAACATGACGGCAAGATTGCCACGCACAACCTGTAGCTAGTTCACATTTTATTAAAATTTACCTGTAATACATCACAGGAGCAGCCTATGTCTAATTTTATTTAATCGTTTTCATTTTTATTTCGAATTAAAACCGACATAAAATTAAACTTGGGAAACACGTGATTTTTTTGTTTGAATGATTGTTTTGAGCTTTTCTAAACTTTTAAATTATAATTGGTTTAAGAATTTATAGTAATTTTATTAAAAGAGTTTCAATTTTATTTCAAAAAATTCTTAGACAGCTGGGTTTGTAAGGATGAAATTCTGTCTCTGCTTTATAAAAAGAAAAACATATATAACTATGTAGTGTGTATGATTTTATTAACAAATAAATCATTAAAAATATATTTACTGATTTTTAAATAATACCATCACTGAATACGCTCCTTATAACAAAGTCAATTCTCCTAACTGTTTTCTTCTAATCCTTTCTATAATCTCAAAACATTCCACGGGACTATTTCTCATAGATTTTGGTGGTTCTATGTAATTGCAACGCAACGTTCTCCCAAATATCTCCTTTATATCTTTTAAAGTTTAAATTCTGTTGTGGGATTCCTTAAATTACAATTGTCCGCCTTTTAATTTATTAGCAAGTGTCTGGTTCGCTTTTGGTAAAAGTTTTCTGTATGCCATTTCCGCATATCTGTTTGAAATACTAGACCTGCACAATTGATGAAGCCTGCATTCCAACGACTTTATCAGCTTTGTGTACTTACTTATTGTTCGCAAGCCTGATCTGAAATAATACGGTACCCAGCATCCGTTAAGGCGCAATTTTTTTTTTCATCTTTTAAAGATCAATGGATATTTAATTTGATGAAGTTGATATGTTCATGGTAATAAGTGGCTAATCTCGGTTTTTTCTGATTTCATAATGAGAAAGAAGCTTTTAGTGACTCTGTATCTTCTTGCAAAAATATAATCAACTCCTCCTTCAAAACTTTATTGCTCTGGTGTTATATCTTCTAATTTCCAATTATGTACCAACAACATATGCAAAACATATATTTCCAATTTTAATTTCTTTTATTAACTTGATAATGATTATTCTGTTCCAATTTATTTTTTATTCATTTTCTGATTGCTCTTTTAACTGAACATCCCCAGTTGAAATAATTTTAGCATTTTCTCCTTGGCTTTTATCTTATAATAATGTCCCTCATTTCTTTTTTTCTCTATTTTTCTAGTTTGTTCACTGTCGTTGTATACCCTTTTACGCAAAGTTGTTCTCTTCATTTTACTTCTATATCAGGCTCAATTTTTTCTATGAATATAGTCCTTTGCGGAAAGTATTGGCAGGCTTTATACATCCCTCATTCTCAAAGGTATAAATTTGCTGAACGATTCCTTTCCAGCGTTTTTCTCCAATGATTGTAATTATCGTTTGTAATCTTTTAATTGCAATTTGCTATAATTTCAGGCTAATTTCTGCATTTAAGCCTTTATTTGTTAATGATTAACGGGAAATTACCAGACGCGAAGTTCTGTTATACTCTCCGTTGTCCATTTACATTTTATGCAGTAACGATTAAATCTTTTCATGCAAAAGAAGAAATATCCTGCGCTTTGTAACGAACTCTCCTGACGCTCAGGAACGTAAATCCACATTAATCCCTTTCATCCTTTGCAGTAGCTTGTAAATCTTTAATAGTTTTAACTTCTGCCCAATGCGATTTCAAATTTTAAAGGCTTACGGTAACCACCAAGAAGCCACATTTTGCTTTCAACTATTTCCAGTTTAATTTTAGTTTTAAGCCAATGTGGAATTTATCATTCACTTTCCTTAACCATTCCATGAGATCAACTTTTGTTCCTTCCTACTCTTTCAGAAGTTTTATGTTTCATTTGGGTGGGAAGAATATTCCTTCCATCAACTTTTATAATTTATCTTTTATTTTGATTCCACTAGGCTGATTTGACAAATGAGAAACAACTTCTAAGAGCTTCCTTCAGTGAAACAATGCCCATTCCAACCTTGAATATATTCACCTCCATGTCTTTCAGAAAGTTCACAAATTGCTTAGACAAATATTTGAATATGATCCTAAGTCTGCTTAGTATAACCTTATGATAGCTCCTTCTATAAAGTTCCTTTTTGTTTGGAGTTTCTTCCTTCCTAAATATAATTATTTTCATATATTTATTACATCCATACCCTGGTTTCAGCTCACAGTGTCCTTTGAGTATCCGGCACTTCAGTATCCTTGCTCGCTCTTGTTGTTTTATTATAGTGGTAATGTAAATTGTAAAGGCATGCTTACCAACATAAGCCTCCACACGTCAGTATTATTTTGTTCTTTTCATTTTTCTCCTTCTGCATACATGCAAGTTTTAGCTAACAGGTAATGAAAATCCAGGCATTTATCCATGATAGCCAGAAGAACTTTATAACTGACTCTCTTCAGTATTTTAAACTTTCTGCTTTAACAGTTGAGTATTCTGCCGCTTTTTCCAACAATCATTACCTATGGAAATTTTATGGTGATTAAGAACCTTTATTCCTTTGGTTTTTTATTGAGAAGAATCTTCACCAATCAGCCAATCTGTGTTCTTTGAAAGTGAATTATTTTTTATGGCTTCATTATGATATTCTGTTTTCCACAACACCATTCTGCCATAATTCTTTTTTTCCTTCCAATCTCAAATTGCGCTTTACCCACATTACAGCCTTTCCTTTCTTTAGAAGGAAACTTCTCAAACAGAACAGTTCAGCATAAAATAAAAGATACATCTATTACATGTCAAATCTTTGATTTTCAATATCTTCTGTCTTAAGTCTTTGCATCTCTCCAGCAAGATTAGTCCCTGTCATCATCTCAGTGTCGCAGTCAAGCTTGATTTTTCCAACATCACGCTATACACACGTCTTGCCCCATTTGCACGTGTAAGCAGTCTGTAACCTCCAGATACCCAATATCAAGAATAGTTTTAACGATAAAAACCAAATTCCAAATTTTATTGTTTTCGCTTTTTGCTCCCCATTGCTTGTTATATTTCAATTTATCTTTATTCCGATATTTAATTGTATCATACTGAATATTGTTCCAGCTGGTTGCAACCTGGCTCCATTTACAATTTACATTTCCTGGGCCATTATTCTTCATTTATTTTTCCTGTAGTCTCAAAATAGTCCCTTCCCACAAGAATTAAACCCACCTTTTTCTACTTTTTCTTCCTCTAGCGTTTTCAAATAAAAGATACCCTTAACAGTTTAATTTAAACTAGTCAGAAATTTCACAATATTTTCACAGAAATCACTTCATCCTTTTGACAGTTTATATGAAAGGAATTGAATATATAATAAAACATGATTCTTTATTTTTCTATTTATTTGATTACTAAAATTGTATTTATCCAAAAGCACTTGGTAAAACCGCTTTTAAAACTATCAGATTGAAAATTGCAAGTCCCTGCTTATTGTTCCAACCTCTGTTTAAATCAACTTGACTTAAGAATGATCCAGATATTTACCAACTTATTTATTTTATTTTCAGATTTCATGAGTATTTAAAATTCTTTGCTCTGCTATTCTATCTTGCTTATTTAACTTCTCTTTGCTTTTGGAATAAATGGACAAATTTCATAAAAATGATGAACATTTATACGAAACTGCTATTTTATTAAAAATAAAATGAAAATACACCCCATGAAATAATCTATGCAATTTAGAGTCACGGCCCATGGTAGCTCCTAATAATTAGGCAGAAACAGCACACCTTCTACTAATGCCTTTTATTTATTCTCTTATCTTTAAAACTTTGGCAAACCTGTATTATCATTTACAACAATTGATTTTAAATTAGTATTTTCCAATTCCTTTTCAGTTTTGTAGTCCATAGGCCTGTTTTATTTAAAATGGAAGTAATCCGGTTTTTCTATTAGATCAACCACTGTTACCATCGCCCATATCATAAATGAATTTTCTTGTACCATTATTAATTCATCCATTGCCAGCCCGGCAAATTACCTAGTTTTCGGTTTTCTGCAATTGATATCTAATGTATATATTTCAGTCAGATTTGGATGATGCAGCATTGCATTCTCAATTTTTATCCCATTTCAGCAACCAAGGAAACCGCACTTTTAAGTTGACTTGTGTAATAGCTCGGCAATTCAGAACACTGATTTAAGAATCACAGACCCATAGCCTAAACTGCCGCAATCTCCTGAAGTCCTTTAATCACGTCATTCAAAATCCTCTATTTTAGACAAATATGATTTTTCCACATTTATTACACCATCTCTCGTCCATATAGGATAAATCATTTTCATAAATTATATTCCTTTTATTAAAAATATTCACTTAATTTACTTTATAATAACCTCCATTTAACAATCGCACCGACAAACTTTTAATAAAGCGGTATAAATCTAATATTTTTAAATAATCAAATTTTCAATCAACTGGTGTATAATAACTACTGGAGCATTTTTCAGTTGCAAACTGTTCGACATAATGAGTTTTTGTCAGTGCAAGAAAAATGGTTTCAGACTAAATAGGTAGGTTAATAGTATAACTTTAAGACACTTGAATACAGATACCATCACAAGGATTTATAGAATGAGCAAACCAATGAAAATAAAAGTTTGAATGATTATGAATTAACTGCTGAATAATCCTTATTATAAAATTTTATTGCCTTTTAACGAGGCCAGTGAGCTGAATTGGCAAATTTTATTATATAAACTTATTTGGCAAATAGTTCCGAATTGGGTGTCAATTACTGCAATGAAGGGCAATGTAGCAGATGCCCCGATGTTACATTCATTGCAAACATCTCCTTAGAAAGAACCTCCACCAATTGAGGCGTAAACTTAAATTTTACCTTGGATTTACTGCAGTTTTGTTTTTGGTCAGACAAATCACCAGAGATGTTTTCCATTTCAGCACTGGCTGGAACTCCATTTTGACCAGCAGAGCTTTTATAATTCCAGCACCAGTTTGCGACCCAGCAGTTTCTTGAATTCCATGGTTGTTTGCAGTGGTTTAAAGTCAACAATCAGCCAGGATTGGTCTGTAAATCGTGTAAACTAGCTCTATGTGAGCAAATTGATAACTGTTTTGTGTTCTACATGCCTCATTTGGTGCCAGCAATATCCCATCTAAGGCCTATTCTGTAAGAGTCAAGTCTTCTTGTGTCCTGAATAATAGCTTTTCTGCTTCCTGTATCATTAACAAAATTCTCAAATCTTGGAAGTTCTGTTAACTTCTAAGTCCTTCATTAGTGTCTTTAGCTCTTTTCAATATTGAACTGAATGGTTGTGTTGTTTCCTGTGTGAAATCTTTTGTGAATACCAGTTATCTAATCCAGTTGTTGAATACAGTCGCTTTTTCAGAGCCTTCCTAAGAACTTTGTTTGTCATCCTTATTTATTATTGCTAGTTAGAATAAGAATGTCCATTTTGGCATTTTAAATAGTTACTTTGTGTTGAAGCAGTGCGCAGAAATCCACCATCATCGCTTTACAAGTCGGTTTTCCACAAATTTTGTTCAAATGTAGGTTCCAGATGTTATTGTTGTCAATCTCTCTTTATTTCCTTTTGAAGTGAATGGTATTGAACTTGTATAGACATTTTTAAGGGCAATGCTATCTGTTTTTACTAGATGCGTCCGGTAGTTAGATTTTCTGAATTTCAGTCTCCGAATCATAGTCCAATAATGATATGCCTGCTTGAATGCAAAATCAGTTTCTGTAAAGTATTTCACTGCATTTCAAAGGTAGTATTTCTGATTCAGTCGGCATAAATTGATTTGAATAGTAAATTAAATCATCAAATATGGGAGAGGCGCTCCAAAGTTACTTGTACTGCTCTATCATCAATAATCCTTGGTCTAACTTCATTTTCGGTAGCTTTTTAGCATTTGTATTTTTTTCTCCATTTTTATTATAAAGAACATGCTTGCGCATTACTCCATGTGTTTTGTGGATTTAAACTTACTTGAAGCTCATCCTTAGCCAAAGTCCTTTGCAGCAACAGGATCTCCGTTGTTCCATTTTAGGCCATCTCTTAAAAGAATGTCCGCCACAAGTCCGTTCTGACGTTTCCATTTTCAAAGCAACGGCAACAGATTTTATTTGGCCTTTGTCTTTTCTGCAATATTCCTTCTTCAAATTAATTCATCACAGTCCTAACCAGGAATGTCTATGTTATTTATGATCAATTGACGATGGTTCTGCAACAATATTTAATGTAAACAGCCATTATCTCCATTTTTATTTCTGCATGAGTGGCAACATTAGCAATGTAGTTAACAAGCAGTTTTATTGATTTATTCTCCTATTTTTAAATATTTCTATAAAATGCAATTACTAAATACAAGTATAACACGATACTCCCATACCCTAACCTTATTTCACGACAGACTTCCAAAATAATATTCTCCACCACCAAACAACCAAGACCTGAACCTTCATTAACTAGATATTGTTTTCTCTATGGAAAGCATGTTCAACTGGTAACTTTCCAAATTTAATCCTTCTGTTTACATAAATTTGAGATTTGACTATTGTCTCTTTGACAGTTTTAACCAAAGTAATCATATTGATGTGGTTTTCATATGAACCAGAAGGTTCTAATTTGTTGATCTTAAATAAATCTGGTATGTAATTGCAACAGGATAATCTCCACCATCCTGCAAGAACTCAAGTCAAAGTCTTTTTGCTTCATTCTTGAGAATCTTTCTGAGCAGTCATTACCTGTAATGACCAATACCCAAATTTTTTCTTAATGTTCTTCTGGAATATATTCTGCAGCAACACAACTTTATTTATTTCTAATTTCTACTAATTACCAATATGTTAGGAATTTTGGTTCTAGCCTCTTTCCAGTCCTTCCGCTAATAATTTTAGCCTGCAGATTGTATGTTAATTGTTGATGCAGAACTCTTGTTCTAAAGTCCTTGTCATTCAATCCTTAATTTTATCTTTTGGAATGCGTGAGTTCAAGTACTGTTCCAGTATCCATTTATTACATTTTTTTACTAAACCTTCTCTGGTCGGATTATTACAGAAGAGTTGGATTTTATATTTACAAGTGTTTTGTTGTTAAAGTAATGACAGATACCATACTGATCCATTACTATTTGAAAACCATTTTTGATTTATCTTTAACCTTTTGTTTGAACTAGCAGTACTGAAGTACATCTATCTTTTGTTATTAAATGTATTTAATGCTGAATTATCAGTAATTATTTTGTATACAATATTTCTAACTTTACATTAGGTGCATCCTTGTGGACTAGGATTTTTTGAATACTATTTGACAAGGTGTGTCCAGTCAATGTAGGCAATTCCGAAGATATTGTTTTTTCAGACTTGCAAAATATGAATCTTTTGTTTCATCAAAGACCTTTTGACGATGAAGCGCAGTGTTTTGAATGCTACACATGTAAATATGGAACTGGAGTTCCAAGTTCCTACTTGAAAGTTTTATCGTCGATAGTCTTTGACCCAACTTCTCTCTTGCAGTTCTTCCTTTTATTATATTTTTCAGCATTTTATTGATAGCCATGTATGCATATTCAGTTTTCGTTTCTAGAAGTTTTGATGCATTGCCACCCATTTTAAAGTCTTAAGGGTAATTGGATCACCATTGTCTTATTTTAGATTATCTCCCAATGAAACGGTCCATTTAACCATCAGCTGATTTATCCCAGTTTTTAGCAAGTCCTGGTTCAGCTGTTCCATTTGTCTTTTTCAGTTAATCCTTCCATAAAAAGATCGCTGACAGTCCTCCATTATTTCTGCTGAAATTAGCACCAATAGGATTTTGGTCATCCGCCGAGATTTGAAGAACGTTTTAGCTATCTTACCACTTTTCCTATAAAGAACAACGAACCCGCATCATCAACATAGCTACATTTTTCATGATAGTTTTTCTCCTTCAAAATTCTGACATTAAATTTATTGAATAACCTAAAATTAAACAATCTTATTTATTATTTTATATAAGCATTATCAAGACAAAAGTCTTCTCCTGATTGGATCCGAATACACATTATGTGAACTCCTTGGATCTAGTACTTTATTTGTCTTGTGAAAAGTAATCCTACAGGTTACTCCTGCAATTATTCTTTCCCATTTCAATTACATTTTTACTCTTTTCTTCCTGATTTCCTGAGTTTTGAACTTTTTTCTTTACAAGTTCATCGCGTAATGTGAGGGTCTGAGTAACCTGAAGATGTTTTCCACTTTGTCAGAATCTGTCCAGGCAGGGTAATTGCACTCACAGACCTCCATTGTAGCCTGCAAGATTTATAATCTCTTGTCGCATTTTATCCATAGCTCCCTAGACTGGAATGTTGCCCTTCGATTTTAAGGTTTACTCCCAAATTTGTTCTTCAAATCTTTCCTGAATATATCTGAAATAACCTATTATTTCCGCAATCATTGAAAATCATTATAAATCAGGTGGATTTTGATAATCCAGTTCTTTAATCCTTTCTGGCTAGCAGTTGTTTTTTGTTTTTAGGATTATAAGTTGGTACCCTTTTCCAGCTTCTTTTCCAGATGAAATCTTTAAACACCTGTAATTCCTAATTTTTGTGGTGTATAAGCATAAGTCAGTCTTGCATTGTCAAGAACATCTGTAATTAATTTTTCTCCTCGTCTACTGCAAGTGACAACGCTTGGCCTGATTTTTTTGTTTGCAGAACTTTCTTATTTTTCATATTATATTATATACCATACAGAGCCATCTTTTTAGGCAGTCGCTTTATCATTTTTAAACTCTTTAGCCTGTTCGATAGAGATGTTTGTTGAGCCGCACTTCATTTTGGTGTCATACTTACGCCGGTGCATTAGACTTCGCCTATAAAACAACATTTTTATAGATTTCACTTGATGTCATTCTTTATTCCAGTAGCTTTATTTTTTTCTAAATACGATTTCTGAATCTCTGTCTAAGATTTTATTATACATACACTGATGTGAAATTGATGCACCAGGAGTGATGTCATATACTTTCCCAACTTTACTGTAGAATACCCTGCTAAGAGGAGCATAAGTCTCGTGTATTTCACAATTGAATCAAGTAATGTAAGTATTGTCGCAATGTAATCTCCAGAAATGTGTAATCACTAACAACCTTTTATACCAAGCTGATTTTTCTTATCTTTTAATTTTTCCCTGCATTTAAATTGTTCGGGCATTTTTTGGCGTGTGTGGCCACCCATTCGGCATACTGCTGTTTCAGGTTTTGAATGTCGAACCCAGCTTATCTCAAAGTCTTCGCTGCAATAGATCACCATGCTCCATTTTGCATTTTTTCGGCGGAAATCCATACCCGTTGAATCTCGTTTGGTGTTCTGTTTTTCGCTACACCTTGTGGTGTTAGATTTTCCATCTTGCCTGTCTCAGTCGTTTCAGTGATAGCGAATCCACAACTTCCTGTTGAATCATTTTGCAGTCATAATCATAAGGACTTCTTCCTAAGCTGAGTTTCGTTATTTCAACTCGCTTTTCCATGTTGGAATTAATGTGCCAGCAGGCATGAGCCATAAATTAGTAATATTTTCATATCCGCATACCCTTTTTGTCCAAATGAAATGAAAATTGTTATTAATTTAGGTTATCTGACTCAGATAATGCATGGAATGAAGCCATAGATACTACTTTGATATAGATGCGCAGGCAAAATCACAGAATTCCTAACTGAACGTATCACAACGCTTTAACTTTTAGGATTTTATTTCCAACAAACTCTACTCTAATAAAGCGCAGAATATCTGAAATCACTGTAGAATAGTTTTCAGCCTATTTATTGTGAACTACCCTGTTTCATACTGACCCCTGAAGCTGCACTAAACTGTGTCTCACCAGTTTGTGATCTGCAGCTATTTTGCAAAAGCTGTTGATCTTTACTTTCAAATGGCATTCTTAGCTGTGTTTGACTGTAGTCACCTCAGGCATATCTATACTTCTGTACCTCCAGCTGCACGCAGCAACCTTTTAGTGTTCCACTTCCCACATCACACACCCGCACCTTATCCAGTCGAGATGACAAAACGCCTTTTACCAGCAGTTCCATTTTCATCCACAAGAAATGGCACTAATCCTTGTGCAGTGAGCTCACACTAGCTCTTTTTCTGCAGCCTTCTCTTCAAGATGTTGTTACATTATTATTTGCATACTTGTGAAATTCTAGCTTTCCTTTCCCTGAAACTGTCACCGAACTGTTCCATTTGGAAAACACCCCTGTAACCACACCTGCAAATTCATTTAAGATGCTGTTTACTAACTTTTCTATCTATTGTGTAGCATAGTGCCTGTCTAACCTTTTATTCTTAATATAGATTACGTACAAACCAAGTATATTCCATCAGAAACTTGATAGCATCCAGGTTTTCCTTCATATTTTTCAACTGAAATTTTAATAAGAAGTCCACCTTTATTTTCAAAAGGTTTGAAAGGTGCCTAAAATTGTTACATGATTAAACCTTGCATTTTCAATTTTATATTTTGAGCATTCCAGGTGGAAGGATTTTTTTTCAGGAATAACCCGCATTGCCGAATCACCTTCAGAAAGGCTCACAACAGACGCCTGGCTTGCTGCATATCTTCCCGCTTATCAGCCAATGCTTTTCATTGAACTGGGAAGTCAGACAGGCATACCAGCGGTTTTGGTAAAGAAATTTGGCTGGTTTTTGATATGCAAATCTAAGTGCATAATCATCTTTGCTTTTATTCCAACTCTGTCCAAATCCTCTGAAGTCCCATTGTTGTAATTTTCGGCATTAATGTAATAAGTGTAAGCATCTTGAATATTCAGGAGCCTGTTTAGACTGGTCCTCTTGATACCTTTCGCCAGCCAGTTCCGGCAGTAAGCATCCTATTGCCCGCCTTCATTTTGTCTGATGGAAACGTCCAGCATTTTTCCGTCATCTGATTTAGTCCAGTTTTGCCCGTACGAGAACAATTTCCAGTTTTATCATCGAATTTTTGCGCGATCTCTTTAAGAAGTCATGCGCTTTGGTAATAGACCCACTCATATCAGCCAAGCAGTATCCATGAAGCTTTGTCTGAAGCTTCCAGTATTGAAATAGATACAATTTCATGCTTTGCTCTTCCCGGCAAGAGAATAAATATCATGCACTACAAAATATCAGTTTTTTTCATAGGAATATCTTCCAAATTGTTTATTATATTTTTTATATTTTAATGGCTAATGTCTTTTTCTTAAAAAAAAGAAGTTTCAACAAATGTCCCGGCTTATATTCTTGTTACACCCAGGAGTTTGGTACAATTCGGCCTCAGAGTATTCTACTGACCTCTCAACATGATTCTTCCACCACTTTCTTGTTGTCTTCTTGAACCAGATCTGCTGGCTGGTGGTCAGCAGAAATGGAAGGATTTTGGTAGCGAAGAACAGGTCGTAACTCTGAGTCTCTGTGTCGCACACTTCTTCCACGATACCACAATCACACCTGCTCGAAATATATTTCACATTGACAAATCATATGGATAAATAAACAATTTCTTCTTTTGTAAGTCTTTTAATAAATTACAACTTGTGCTCTGAATTGATAGCATCCAGAGCTGAAATTGGCTCATCACACACTAATACTGATCACCTGGCTAATCGCTTCCTTGCAATCCTGCACTGTCTTCTTGCTCTGCAAAATCTATGGGAAATGCGGTTTGCATGTTCCCTATTTAGTCCAACAATTTCCAGTACACAGTAAACTTTCCATTCTTTTTCATGCTCGAACTTATGGCCAGTAGAACAACCTTCAGCAAATAATATCTCCGATAGTCAGTCTTGATTGGCGTGGTGCTTTCCATCTTGAAATATCATCCTGACTTTTGCAAATTTTCCACAGATCTTCTACTGTCTTTCCGGTTAAACAGCCATCCCATCTATTCTAGTATAAAGTTCGCTTGATAGTTCCAAGCAGGTCTTCCAACCTGATTCCTCTACAAGACGGACCCACCTTAAATGTCCATTTGTAACATTTTCACAGTTTTAAGACTTGTCTTTTCATTGGGAAATATTTAAGTTTTTCATTTCATTAGTTTTCTTTCTTTTATTTTGTTAATTGACATTAGTTTCCCCTCCATTCTTCATTTTAAATTCATCGATCTCTGATTCAAAAAGGAGATTTATTTTGGAGCAATCAAGTCAACATAAAAGCCACGATTTTACAAAAATGTCCATTTCTAAATCAACTATCTGGAGGTTTCTTCAGCTGGAATTTTCATTGTATATCCAGAACGTGGTGCAAATGGATCTCCATAAGTGCCTTTAATAAACTGGAGGAGTCTTGAATAGGTGCTTCACCTTTTCAACCATTTTATATCCAGTCTGCAGAGATTCTGTGTCCCAAGTGCAGGCAGGATGCTTTGATTCTGCAAACAATTCCTTACAGGAGCTTCTTCCATTCTCGGCATACATGACAAATCCACCTGGTCAGCAGTTTGTTAACCACCAAATCATGTGCCAGGGTTATTACAGCAATAAACGGTTTTTTCAGTTCATTTGACAACGAATCTGCTTGGATTGTAACATCCAAAGTTGTTGGCTCAATACATTAACAAGTCTGCTCACACGAAAGGCAATATTATAATCAGTTTTTTGACGTATTCTCCAAAATTCATGGATATTGATGAAATCTTTTCCGTTTCTAGAATTTAACTTTCTAAGCATTTCAATGGCTTGTCACGGTTCTCCTTTGTTAGCATTCTTATGAATTAAAATCCTTTCCCATAATCTGTTTTCCAACTTAATTGTTGATTGCTGATGTTGTTGTGTCTTAAATATCATTCCAATTTTTCCTACGAAGCCTTCTCATTTTCTTCTTCAATGGAAGCCTTTACTAAATCTTCGCTTCAAAAGGATTTCCATTTTTATTTTCTCCGATAAAATATATTATCCGCACCACCAGCTTAAACTGATTTTAACCAGATTTCCTTAATCGATTGTGCGGTGCCTCTCATCCACAGAAAGCTCACACTTTGGGAGCCTGAACCTCTCCAGCATGTACGTATTTAAAAAGAAACACCAAGTCTTTAGATTAATAATTTCCACTCTAACCTCTGCATTATCATGATCACTTTTAATAATTTTTACAAATTTTCTTTATCAACTCTATCATTTTAATTTATTTAACCTTCTATTTAATTGTTGAAGGACTGCCAGCAGGCAACAACTGCCTGAGACTGTTATTTCAATTATGCATACAGATTTTATTTTCACAGCTCAAACAACTTAGTCTCAAAACTGAGTTTTATTTTTCTTTATAAGAAAAGTTTTGTTGCAAGTGGACAAGGGCATGCGCCCATGACCCTGTTTAAAGGTCTAAAACAAATGGTGAAATCCTTGGAGAAACATTAACTATAATATAAATTTATAAACTAAAACTTAAAATTTTTTAACTTTAGTTCTCAATTAATTTAACTGCCTTAAAGACCCAACCATATTGAATTAATGTAATTATCTGAATGACAACCATTGTTTAATAAATATGGACATAGTCATATTTATTGTCCGATCAGTCACCAAGGAAGTTTGTGAATTGGTACCTGGAAGACCCAATGAACTGCAAAATGTTTCCAGTAAAGGAGACGTTTGGTATATCTGTTGTGGTGTCCTATTATTATTACACTTAATGTATCAAATATGGTTTTAGAGTTATCCATAAAAAGTCTTCACCAAGTGATTTGAAGCCAATACAAAATCATTTTCCTATTTTGTGGACTCTCCATGTACCAACAGGAAAATAATCTAAACTATCCAAGAGATACTGACAATTATTGTTTTACACTATTCCTACTACAACCATTAATAAATTATTGTTAAATCATTGATGGAATAATGAAATTTCTGTTAATCCTAGTCAATATTAGATCACTTAACTCCGAAATATGCTTGATACAGTCCATAAATTGTCCAGAAAATGAAACATGATGCATTGTTATCAAAACATTAATCCCATCAGGTTCAGAGTCTGGCAACAAATCATGTCCTAAAATTATCAGTCTTAACACGTCTCAAAGTCCTTTGATGGATTCTTAAAAATTTAGCCTGATGTCTTGAGCCTGATGAATATTTTAGACAAACTCTTATCCAAATATTGCTAAAATAAGAAAACAGAGCGGTTCCCAAAATGACAAAGTCAATTTATTTTCTGAATCTTCCATCCATCCCCTGCTGCACTGTTAAACTGAAGCCTATGGGGATCATTTCAGCTTTGATTGGTGGTACAGAATCTTGCTAATTTGAAAAGTCTCTCAGGTTGATGCAATCATTTTCAGTTGCGATTTTATATTTCAGCCACTATACCTCATCTCCTTTCCAGTTTAATTTAGGATCAACTAAATGATACACACATCAACACACTACTAGGATATGAATACCGTATAAAACAACAACCAAGCACCATCGTATATTCCCCACATGATATCGTCTACGAAATATTTTCCTAATCCTGAATTGTTATCAATTCATAAATGAACGAACAAACTGTCAAAATTATGTTACAATTTATTGACAATAATTGCAAAATTAGATTTCACAGTATGTTTGAACATGATGCTTTTATTAACCCTTTCGGCAGCGCCAGCCTAACTGACCGCGTATTATTTACTATTTTATCTTTAATAAACGTAACTGACGCCACCGTATAAAGTCCTTTAAAGTGCAACAACTGGCAATATTTTTTTCCTGTAATCATCCCATCCAGACAGCAAAAATTCTATAAAGAGAAGAACATAATGGATCACAAAACTTATTATGCAGAATAACAAAATACTCTCTGCATTAGCCCTCGCTATCATAAAAGCTTACACAGATATTCAAATTATTGCAACAATCATCGCTAATCTATCCTGATACTTCCTCCTTCAGAGCGCACATCCCAGTAATCTTTAGCCATGCAAGATATTGATCCGCCCTAAATCTGCTGAGGCTGCAAACCTTTCTTAATAACGTCATTATGTCTTCCACGAACTTCTCATGACGTCTCATGAAAGTTTTAGATATTCAACGTACGTTCTAACGGACCATTCAATGAGTATTTGCCATTAGATTTTCCTTATTTAGGTGGTGGAATCGTCATTTTAAACGGATCACTGAAACATATATGGTGTAAGAAAAACAGAAGTAATAACCCAGCTGCCAATGTTATGCTCCCCATTGGTGATCTTTCTTTAATTAAAAACTTTAAAATATTTTCGAAGTACTCTGCCTCCTTTCAAAATTATATATACCCAGCACATATCTTATAGTTGAAACATATTTGTGCTACCTTGTTTATAATGTGATTTTTTACACTTTTATGCTTAAATACAGGTTCTCAATCTACTATATTTAGTTTAATTTTACAAAAAATAGCGCCTGGGAAATAAAAATTTATAGACTATTTGAAATAACATTGGTGGGAATAAATATCTAATTTAAAACTGAGGTTATCCATTGTAAGAGAAATTGTTTATCGTTAGTGTAAATTTGGTAAACGTCGTAAATTAATATTGGTGTAACTTATGGTTTTAAACTAATTTTTATGCGGCGATTAAACGATTGAAGTCCATCCCATAGCTTATATTTTTTCATGGTGGATCTGAATTTTTACCTGTCTTTTCAAGACAACCCTGGCAGAATTGCAATTCTTCAGCCGCTCAACACGCTGGTACTTTTCATATTTTCCAAACCTAAGTGAAGTCCCCAGCCAGCCCTGCACAGTAGTTTGTTTGGGAAATTTCGCCTTTGAAGTTCATAATCAATTAATGGATACAGCCCATTTGAGATTAAAGTGTTTAATAGTAAAATTGGTTTTTTACATTTTCTGATTATTAGCCACTTCCAGCATTTTTCCAGTGAATCTCTGCCGTTCGGTGGAATAAACGAAACTGGATATTCTTTGTATTGTAAAGAAAATCAGCCGCCCAGTGCATCCTTATTTTAATTCTTCTGTGTGCAGCCTGAAAAAGCTCATTCCCTGTTCCACGGCGAAGGCTTTTTATTTTCTCCATAATCGTGAAAATTTTGTTACTGCGAGTTTCGCATACCCCACAAGCATAAACCTTTCAAATCTCCTTTTCCTGCCCTGTTTATACCTGGGAGAAATGTGCTCAATTCCTGCTGATGGTAACCTCTCTGGCCATTCCAGTACACATTAAGTCATCTTTCTCCGCCTGGCCCTTATTTTAGTGTCTTCAGCAACAACATCCATCAGCCTTAAATCAGAAGTGCCTTCCCTCGGTTTCCTTATCTGTATCCATGGCATAAGGCTCAGCGAGCTCGCCTCATTCCTGGAAAGTCCAAATGAAGAAACTGAAATCACACACAGGTCAGAATCAATTTTCATAAAATTCCATCTCTTTTATTGCACTTTTATGCATTATATCATTTTACTTCAGGATTTTCACTTTTACTCCTAGATATCAGTCAAAAAGAACCCAATTTTAAAGTTATCTCAATACGGATATATTGTCAGCTATATATCCCCAAACATTGAGTGGAAAAGGCTGTGACGAAGAAGAAATGCAAGTTAGTGTGGAAGCAAAGGCCATTCATGTAGAAACTCCTCAGGGAAAAGTAGAAAACTGATGCAAAGAGGAGGATTACATATGATTTTAGATTGTTTAAGATACGGGAGGATACACTGAATGAGGATACAAGGCCTTGTTCTATAGATGTTGCAGCCTAGCATATTAAAATCTTCGAAAATGATTTAATTATCCCACATCAGTCGGCATTAAACAGGGGATGTTTGCAAAAACAGGTGGCGGCGTAAGTGTTTTGTTACCGCTTGGCACGACATAGCAAAGCATATTGTGATACAGAATGACATATATTTAGAAAAGAAATAAACCTTATTTAGAAGCCAACACTCTTCCATACAAATAATTCTAACATAATATAATTGCTGCGTACAGACAACTAAATATAAAAAACTGTGACATAACTATTTTGATAGTCAAATCAAATCAAGTAGATCTTATTTCCAAATCTTTAGTTCTTTGAATAATTTGACAATTATCTTGAACGCAGAGGAGCCATCTTGAACATTTACGACTGACAAACCCATAGAAACAGGTAAAGGAGAAAGGAAAGTATAAGAAATAGTGTAATAGCAACATTTGGTGTTGAAATTCAGAATTTCAGGGGAATAGAAGTGGTGTAAAGCTTGGAGAAACAAACCCGATTTTACAGTTTTATCACTGTGACCAAGAAGTTAAAATTAAGTGATTATGTATGGAAAGAATGTCGTAATAGGTGTATTTATTGGGCTGATTGAGCATGCATGCTAGCTATTAGACTTAACCTTCAGGAATGAAGTTTGAGATGATGTTCAACTGTTTACAATTTCAGCTGATTTACCCATAGCTCCACCAGTGTAAGATATTGCAGACAAAGGAATTAAAAACGCCTTTAACGGCTTCAGACTATAAAGAGTTGGATTTGGGGCTGTGTATTACGGATTTGTAATAAAAGACCCAGATTACACAAGAGAAACTGTTATTGCAGATAAAGACGGCATTACTAAGTATGTGAAGGTGGTAGTTGAGAGTGACCAGATTATTATAGTGCTAAGTATGTTATCTGACCAATAAAATAAATGAGCTAAACCCCACTAATGTGTTGTTTTCCATTTTATTGTTTTAATTTTGTAAAACAACACCCTAATCAATGATTGAGATATTTTTTCATTTTTATTATCTTCTAAGCCGCTAAGTGTTGCTCCTTGCTGATAATACGTTGCCGCTTAACGTACTAGGAGTTTTTACAAGCTGTTACTGGCGAATTCTGTTGGTCAGTCCATTCTGTATACAGTTAATTTTATATTTTGTTCAATTTTTAGTTAAGCGATTCTCCAACAAAACGTAATTCCTGCAGAGCTTACTTCTCCTTTCCCGTCAACAGCTGCACAATATCACTATTACATTCTCAAGCCGCCATGCATTGGATCTCTGGTACAATATCGACTATGGTCACCCGTTTAAAGATTTCAGATTGAGCTTTACTTTGTCTTGATCTACCCTCCAGAGACATGCCAATGTATGGTTTTTCAAATTTACCATTTGGTAATAATTGAATCTTTGATCAGTCACGCCAGGTTTTATGGAAATATAAAATCCGATTCTACATCTCCTCCTCCATTTGGGAATAAAACTCGCAGTATTTACCTGATAACTTTTTCCCGTTATAGTTTCACTCAATACCTCGGCCTATTCTGATTGATAGCGCAGACCCGTCGGATAAAGTTTTCGGCTTTCAATTCCGAATGAACTACGCTCAGTGGCTATAATTCCAACCGTCGGCTGAATACCGAGGCCCAATGGATTTCCGCTGCAATTGACCAATGTCTGATTTGAACTGGATCTAATTCTAAATTCAATTGTCAAAAGTCTCTATTTGAATCAATTAGCACAGCGATGTCAACTGGTAAGTAAGTCTTACAAGTCGAACATATTCACGTCCATTCGAGAATTTTATATGTAATTGGTCTGCACCAACACAACATGATTATTTTGCAATAACATATCCAATCCTTTGTTCAAACGTGAATCCTGGAACCTAGTGACCGATTCTCTTTTCCTTTGTCCTCCTAATCGTCCAAAAGCACTTCCAGAAAGATTATACAGTATTTTTACTAAACTGTTTTTAAATTTGATATTTGCACTGAACTAACGTTGCTTACGCACACTTACAAAACATCCCAGTCTGTAATGGCATTTATGTTTTTAGCAAATCTTCCTATAAATTGTTCTTTATGCCTATAGTATCATTGGTGGCTATTTTTATTTTCTAATATTTCAGTCCTAAGGAAACAGCTTAAAATTAGAGAAAGCAATATCATGTCAAAGCAACTTTTTATTCTTTCTTTATGTAAATTTATTTTCTATATTTATTTACTCCCATTTCTAGTTTTATAACAAACTTATTTTAAAATTTTTAGAATTAATTCAAACTTTGACTCCTCCCAGTTTTATGAGTTTGCTCGCAGGGCTGATATATTTTAAAGAATAAAAAACTTATTATCTATGATTTTGTATTTGAATTTCATTTATTAAACCGTGGTTTTGCAATCACAACAATAACTCATATGCTTTTGTCTTTTTCTCCCATAACATAAGTTATCCTACACGAAAAATTAAATTAAAGATGGGTAAATTTATGAGAAAACCACAAATTTTAATATCTAGAGGATAGATTGGATATATTCAAAAAAGCTGGTGGATAGGGGAAATTGACGAAACAATATGAAGGATGCTTTGAGGAAGCGCAGACCTGGCATTGGTTAAGCGCAGATGTAAACAGGCGCGGCGAATTTGTACAAAGATTCGGGAAAGCGTACTGGGAGATAAAGCGCATTGCTGTGGCTATCCCATACGCAATTTCAGTAAAACGAAACCTGACGGAGCCAGTGTAGTTGGGTCGGAGGGTCAAACGTCTCGATTGCCAAAGCTGATAAAATCCCATGTAATGCTTTCCTGACCTCATAGAGCTAAAAATACAGCTCGGAAAATTACAGCATCTGAAATCAGAAAAGCAAGTGTCTATTTGATTTGGGGTAGCTGTTTATAGACCTGCCGCTAAAAAGAATTGAAGTAGGAGGCAGAAAGTTCCTTGTATTTACGATTGATGAAAAGGTACGCACTTTGAAAATTGTAAAAATAGAACTTGAGGGCTCAATATTGATATGCAATCCGGCGTGATTATTGATACACGGTGGAAGATTGGCAATATTGATGAACAGCTTAGAGTGAATTAAAAGACATAAAAGGACAGTTTTAATCCGAAATGAATTTTGGTTTGGTGTCATGGAATGACAGGACAGATGGCTATCAGCAAAAGGAGTTGACAGCTTGATGGTCACTGGGCTAAAGACAAAACTGGATTGAGACACCTGTGGAGGGGCCGCCTTTTCAGGTGCTGGTTGCAGAGCTGGACTAAATTCAAGGAAGGGGCATGGACACTGGCAACTACTCCCCACCCGCACAGGCCTATTTCACGTATCTTTTGAATGGGGATGTCACTCCTTAATTTGTAAGTAGCGCTATTATAAATACGATGTAGTGCAGGAAGCCAAGAAATGCAAGAGAAATGAAAGAAACCATTTGACTTTAAAAGATTTCTAAAAGCAGTTTAAACCGATAAGAAAAGGACCAATTGTTGAATTCATAGCACTGATACCAGAGCTTATTACCTAGGCATGATTGACGATGGAATGAAGCCAGGCGAATGGCGTGGTTGAAGCAATCACTTTCAATGACAGTTCAGGAAAGATGTGATCTAAAACTTATAAAAAATGCAGCTGTAAAGGAGACCAAGAAGGAAGTCTAAATGATGGGCTAAATTGATGTTATTTGAGTAAATGGTTAGATGATGAAAAACAAGCCCACAGTGCAGACCCTGATTTATATGATGCATCTATGAGAGGTAGAAGAAGAATATAGATTTTTATAAAAATAAAAAGGAGAAAATTAAAATGAAAATTAATTTTATATTATTTATTATTTCGAAATAGTATCGTTTTGAAGCTTTTGACAAAGTTGTAATTAAGGCTTATTAATGACAATTATTTAAAACCAAGAATCAGTGACAGTAAACCAGAGGACCTGCAACCTCTTTCCGTTGAAAAAGGACGGAGATTTTGTAAAGTAGATGTAATAAAAACCCTTCAGGTAAACAAAGTCGAACCACATAGAAAACATCGATGAACCCACCCTTTAAGGTGCTAAAATCATTTGAAAACAAGCACAAAGGCAGCACCGAAGTCAAGAAGCACAGAAAATTAGAAACATTCAACAAATTACTTCATGAAACGGTTGGACTTTACAATATTTATCTCATAAATGTATTGCCTGGGAACCGTAATGATTTAGAATTGATATTTCATCAAGTGAGAACTTTATACAGTGATTTATTTGAAGGTAAAGCGCATATAAAATAAGTTAGCACCATAAATTCCTCTTAAAGAGAGCAGACTTTTATGAATGCTCTTTTATTTGCAATGTTATTTCTTAAAATACTTTCTATTTTAAATAATTTAATTGTATTTACAGTTATGATACCACCACATAAAAACATTTTATTAATAAAATTTTAATTTTAAAATTGAAAAAAATATTTGACTTTTACATTATAAGGATATACTGTAATTGTAAAGTGTAATATAAAATATAAAAGGGAGCTTGATTAGTATGAAAAAATTTTAATTTATAGATTTTTGTATTTGGAGCATTAGGATTTTCTATGTGAGGAGTGTTTTATTTTGGTAGCACGAGATCTGTAACTTGCAGAAAAGAATCAGGAAGAACATTCCACCCCAGGTAGACTATCTTCTGTTCTTAAATAGATATTCTTATAAATTTATTTTGAAGGTACTGGATATGAGTATCGTGTTTAACTGAGCAAATCCTTGTATTACAGTTAAAATCTTTAACAACAATAAAATTATTAGAAACTCTAGGTTTATAAAAATCTCTAGAGTTTTTTTTTTACAAAAAAATGTTGTTATATCCAACACACTAGATTTTTTAATTTTTCGTTGATTTTGGTAAATTTGAAAATATATAAAAGTTAGTATTGGATTATTATAACTTTCTAGTGACAATAAATTTGTATAATTTAGTATAAAAGGAAAAAATTCAAATGAAAAAGGTACTGGAAAATCACACAGTAAAATAATAATAATTGGAGAACATTTGCTGTTTACGGCTATCCCACACCGCTATTCCACTAAAAAAATTGAATTAATGTATTAGAAGAAGCAAAAGCAAATATTTCCACAGCTACTGATACTCTTTCAGGTTGTTTCTTTTACTGCGTTAAAATATTTGGTGTTAGCAAAATGCAAAAATAAATATAAAGCACTCTCAAATTTCAAAACGTGGAATGGGCTCTTCAGCCGCAGTCAGGCTGCTAACCGGCAGTATTTGACCTGGTTTTGAGGAAAATCGGATGATGAATTGCTGGAAAAAAACACGGCTTAGCAGAAAAAATTGTAAGTTCTGTTAGCACACTCAAGTGTTGGACAAACTTTGCCTGTGCTTACAAAATTTATAAAAGAAATGGGTGACTTTCACATTGACTTAAATCTGATGCATACCCTGCATCGGTAGATACAGGCATTTATGAAAATACTGGCGCTAAATTCAGTGTTAGTGCACGTAAAGTAACGCTGATGCCTTAAACAAATCCAGAGAATCAGATGATGAAAAGGTGGCTTAAAATCTGACTGAAAGTTTATTGAACCAGCAAGAAAAGTCGAGAAATAGGAAAATTATGATGTGCGTAAACGTAGAACCTAGAATTTGAATATGTTAAACTACTGAAAACAGGATCATTTTGTAAAAACAGCAGAATTTGAATGTGAGTGGCAAAATTCTCTGTGGAGGATTAGGAGGGTGTGTATCAATTTAAGTAAAATCGGGAATTGTAGAAAAACAGTAAGATAACTAGCAAATGCGAAGAAAAATATTTTGGGTGAGAAAAATTGGCTAAAAAATAAAGTGAGTAAAATGAAGCCAACTATGCTATTGTGATTATAAAATACTGTAGTATGCAGAAATGATACCTTCCATAGTTGCATTTTCTTTACTCTAACGATATAAAATGCATAGAAACAGAGTTTTCGAATTTATAAATGATTAGTGATATGAAATTAGCAGTTGAAAGATATAAAAAAGTGAAAAATTGCAGATAGTTATCAAATATGGCAGATTTGTTTTATTTGAATGGCGGAATTGTAGATAATGTGCATACAGAAAAGATTAGCAAAGTTGGTGGATTTATTCAGGAAAACAGGTTTTGGCAGTAAAATTTTACAATAAATAATAATATGCGACAGTCATAGGGTTTTCTTCTAGTCTGAGTGGTTTTATCGGCTGTAATAAGGCCAGAATGGAACTTTGAAAAATCCATACGCAATCTGAACTTGTGTTAGATTTCAAAATTTGGTTCAGATCTTTCGAGTGTTTTACCTGTGCTATGCTTGGGACAAGTGGATACTGGGGAAATTTATGGACAAAGACAGTTTTAAACTAAGGGATGATTGTGTTTGTGTTAATGAAATAAAGGAAATTTCTGCTTGAAATGGAATGGAGCTTGTGCCAAAATCCTTGACATATTTTGGACGAGGAAACAATCGAAATTGACTTTATATGAAAAATATCTTGCTGAAAATGATTTTGAAAAAGTAGGAACTTTGATAGAAGAGAGAATGCTCTAGAAGACAACATAAATAGAACTGCAGATCCTCTGTTTGCGATATTTAATGAGAAAATTTTGGTGAAGCAAGGATTTTGTAAAATTTGAGGAAATAATGGTGAGGCAATGCCATTTACAATGTGTGATGCGCCTATCGAAAAGATTTTGTCCGAAGAGCATTTGGAGAAATTAGTACACTTTTGAAGGTAAGATTATTGTGATAGGACTGTAAATTGTAATTAAAATTAATTTGAAATTGAAAATAAAAATTATGATAATTTAAAATTGTCGGATTTTATCAGTTTAATATTGAAAGAGTCAAGATATATTTTGGTGATTTTGAATAATGATAAATCAAGAAATTCTGACATAGCTATAGGTATATTATATTTGAATTACACAATAATTTTAATTCATTTATTTTTAGGTAATAACATATTTTTATGTGGGCATTTTGAAGTACACTGTAATAATATACTGGTTGTATATTAGACCCCATTATTATTCCTCCAATAACTGGAGCATATAAAAAGAGTTTTCAGGACTTCAATTTCTGTTTCTTGGTCTGTTTGATGAGGCATACCTGTTTCCAGTCAAGAAGAATCCTGAAATTGCAAAATCTTAAATTTCAGTTAAAATTATTTGAAAAGTGATGATTGCACAGATAAAATTGTCCCGCTTTTACTGTTATAATTTTTGTTTTATAATAGGTTTCAACCGGACAAAATTGAACATTAGTTAATTTTAATAGCAACTGTACCTAAAATATTTTAACAGCTACCTTTTAATCAAGGGAAGAGGCATTAAGTCAATGTTAAAGCCTGTAAATTGCTGAATTAATTATCTGCATGACAGCTGTATTTGTCTTCAAAAAAGAAAAACTGATGAAAGTGAGTGGCAAGAAATAAATATGAAAATATTAATAATTATTGTAGGATTAATCTTAATATTCATAAAGGCCGTTAAGCCAAATGATAAAAAATTATTGAAATGATTTGGGTATCCTGATGAACTACCCAAAATCTAAGGTTAGAATCACTAAATGATAAATGTATGCAATATCTAACAATTGATGAAGGATATAAAAATGTCCCATAAAATTAATAAAAAATAGAATGAAAAATAAAAATAAAATTATCGTAACATTATGCATCCTGATTTAACAGTATGCTAGAAGATTTAAAATAAAACATTAGAAGCGCGACAAAGACCTTGAAATCACCTTTCAAATCAATTAAAATAGAAGAAGAATGATAAATTGATTAAGGCACTTTTTAAAGAATCAGAAATGAAAAAATTGGATGATCCTCTAATCTAAGATATTTTGAAGAAGATTTGATATTGTATGCGGTGTATAATGATACTGGGAGAAATGCAAGAAAAAGTCTATAATCTAACAAAGCAATGTCTTTTAATTTGTGTTTAATCATTTCTTATCAAACTCCGTGATTTTATGGCAAAATCTTAAAATTTTACAATAAAATAAAAAATACATAGAAAAGGAGGAGAACGTGATGATATAAAATACTTGATGGTGGCGTCAAATTATTATTGTCGTTGGGAAGCCAGAAAATCCAGCTTGATGATTATGAGACATTTGAGAATCTGATGTGAAGGCTACAATGATAAAATTGAAAAGCGCAACTGAACCACATAAGAAGGAGTGATACAACGGGATTGGGATGGAAGACTTATTGGCCACTTCGTCAGTGGAGAGTATGCTACTTAAGATTATGAAAAGAAGATGTTTTAACTTAAATACTTATGTGATTTTGTGAGGTTTCAATATCGGTCATGGCGCATGGTTTTGCTTTATGATTGGCTGGCGCATCGTTCCCAAGACCTGTAGGATAAACACACATATGATGCCAGAGAGCTGAGGTTTTCTGAGAAATGTCGGCACAGGAAAATGTGAAGTCAGATTTGATGGCTAACACGCCCGTCACGGGAGTGGAAAATTTTTACAAAAACGTCAACAGAATATGGTAAAACTAGTGATACTGGTACCAGTATGAAGCGCACTTTCAGTCAGGCATGCAGTATCAGGAACTAGATGGAAAAGTGTCAACAAAACAAGGAAAAGTATTAGAAAACGGCAATTTGAATTATCTGGAGTCTGTCGAGAATTTGAAAATTTGAATTATGGATATTTAGGTAATGCGGAAATTTTACGAAGTTCAAAGGACGCGAGTATATTTCTTTGTAAACAACTGATATGTGGTAAAGTCAGGCAACTATTGAACGCTATAGTGATTTGGCTATTACACTAAACTAATGGAAGGAAAATTCCATTCTGGCAATATTTTTACAATACCGATCCAAAGGGAAGACAAATGTTCACCATCCAAAAAAATAATAAAATTTTCGAATGATAAGATTGTTTATGGTAACAGTCAAATCAGTAATTGATGATTTTTATTATAAATGACAGGGAAAGCTGGCAACCTAATATCAGAACTGATAAAGAAAAATATTAATACTAATGGAGAATGGGCAGCGCAGAATGACGACTTGTTTTCTGATGATGTTTTAATGGGGAAAATCAAAGTTAGTGTTTGGAAAACTTTGATGGTGTCTTTGTGAAAATACTAAAATTCAAATGAAAAGATAATTTTCAGAAGGAAATGATTTTAATAGTGAATGATAGAAACGAGCTCCTGACAACTCCAAAACATTACATATAATACTTTTCAAGCGTAATGAAAATTTACAAAATACTGTACCGAAAAGTTCTGATGAAGATATATAAAATGAACAAAATTCGCACAAAATTGTGGAAAAGAATGTGGAAAACTCTGGAAATTAAAGATAAATTAGACAAAAAATGGGAAATATATTGAAAGAACCTTGAGAATCATAGTGTCACTGTTGAATAGCAGAAATTTGATAATATAAATGGTGTCACTGCAGACGAATCCACAGCTGGAAACGTTTGGCGCGTAGCGGCGTTGAAGTTTAAGTATGATATTCGGCAGATTTTTTTGATACACAGGATTCTGTTCCTGGAGATGATGAACTGAACTTCTGATCAAAGACATTATTCACGTAGCGAATTCCTTGTAAGGAAGAGTTAAAGGACAAGTCTTATGGTCAAGAAGCTTTTGATTGCCAGTACGGCTATTGCCCTGAAAATTGAGATTGCAGAACTGAAAAATATTATTTCTTTTGAAAACATTGAAATTTTAGAGATTTTGGATTGATACTGATGAATCTTCTAAATATTGAAACTGTGATCTGCCGTTCTTTGACTTTCGTATATACTGAAAACGTCTTTTACAGCCGATCATGGATCGAAAAATGAAGTTGAAATAAAGGACGATGGGAAAAATATTATTGCCTCGATACAGGTTTTGGTTGACAGAAACTGATAGTTTGAGAAATGAATATGAAAGAAGGATTCACGAAGTTGGAATACATGGTACCACATGACGTCCAATTATTACAAAACCCTAGAAACGATTTGGATAAAATGTTTCATAAGGAAGAAAATAAGGCAAAATTGGAGAAAATTTTAGTAAAAATTGAAAACTTTGGACAATAAGGAAAAGTTATGATAAGAATTAATGGTGTGTATTGGGAAAATAAGAGGTTACATAAAAGAGGGACAGCTGAGTTTTCAAAATATGTCAAAATACATAAACCTATACATTGAATTGGTTGAAGAAGATGAGATAACAGGGATTTGAAAAATACACAAATTCAGAACTATATTAATAAATATATTTAAAAAAATTATTCATACAATATTTTGCTTGACTTATGGAAATGTTGTCTCTGAAAATAATGGTGATAAACCGAAAATTTACAACAAAATATGAAATTACCTTGTATTGAGGCGATCCAATGAGGTAAATGATAACTCATAAAAAATCAGACCGTGAGGCTGTTGCCAATCAATGAGATCGTCCCACACTCATTATGATTGATTTTGACAGAGCAATATACAGATGGATTTCACTAATACACATAAAAATATCATGCAAATAATGAGGAAAAAAATATGTATTCTGGCTGGGGAAGAATTTGAAAGACCAAATAATGAAGGAGATGTAAGAAGAGGCATTTGCCTTTCCCAATGTTAATATGGCAGGATAAGGAATTACTAGGTTTGTGATGATGAACTGGGGAAAAGAGTATTTTATTATGACAGTATTTGAAGAGGAACCAAGGATTTAATGAGGAGATGAAGACTAGTGTTGGAAACATGGAATGATGAATATTATTCTCCTGGATGAAGTTGATTTTATGGCGCAAGCCTAGTGATTTTGGAATATGATAAAGACAGAAAACACGTGGATGAGAATATGATGAAAAGAACCTTGAATGCATTAGGAAGACGCATGAAGAAAATGTAAATTTTTTGGCAATGAAGACGAAGATGACGTGTAGAGGATCATTTGAGTTCTTAGATGATTCTTTGACGATGATGAAGATGAATAAGTACACAAAACCAAAGGAAAAAAATGAAAAGAAGAATAGTGTCTGGATATTTGAACAAAAAATTATGAAAAATCATTTGAACTGGAAAAATGATAATCTTGAAGAAAAAAGAATATCATTAGAAGATGAATATGAAACTGGTGGAAAATCAGTTGATAAAGGATTTCTAGAAAATTTATATGGATAACCAATCGCTAAATATTTTAAAATAGTAAAATACTTTATTTACCTATATTACAGCATAATTCTATGGAAAAATATAGATTTTTAAGAAAAATTGAAAAAGAAAATCGGAAAATAATGCTGAATATGATATAACAGATGGTAATGAAGGATAAAATAGTATAAATTTAGAAGTACACGATAGATATTTACAGGAGCATCAATTGAATATGCTGAAATTTATTTCATGTAAATCAACTTCTTTATAAAAATATTACTTATAATTGAATTAAATATTATTTTTGATTTCAGTGAATGAATCTCCATTATTTTAGATTTTATTTTTAAATTCAAATAGTAGAAAGATAAAGATATAAATACATTTATTCTCATAATAAAAATAACAGAAAGGAAAAAAGTGAATGAGTAATCAAACCACAATGATAATGGTATTGAGAAAGAAAATTAAAAAGTAGAAGAATTAAAAGAAGGGTATTGAGTTGTGGCGGGATGAAAAGAAAGGAAAATTAAATGGAGGCTGCAGAAATAAACTAACATGATGAAACTGTGAAAGTACGAAACAGCGGAAGAATCAAGCGTTTTAGAAGAATAAAATGGATCGTAATAAATCTAGGATCCAACTGGGAAAAATCTATTATGGGTAAAAAGATGAAGTGAGAAGCAACAGTACGAATTTATAAAAAAAATGACTCTTGGAGATTTATCGGCCTGAGAAGGAAACTTAGAACTTGTTACTGAGAATTAACCCTATGAGTAGATTCTTTGAAGCGGTTCAAAATGTACGTCCACTTTCCGTAAAATTCCACGACTACTAACATTGAAACCTCTGTTACAGATGCCAAAGATGCGGATCCGTGTAATGATTGAGGAAGAGGATGTTTGGCGTGAAAAGCAAGATTTCAAATTATAAGATTTTTTAGGTTTATCTGTAGCATCAAGGATTTATAGAAGTGGAAATCCAATGATGCACCCAGTTGCTGGAGGAGCTATGGCAAGACTGTTTGTAAATATATCACAATGTACTTACAAGTGAGTGTTTTTGAGAATAGCACCTGAATTGGTAATGAAGACCGTTTGCAGGTGGATTTGAAAAGTATGCTTGGAAATAAACAGAAGTTTTAGAAATGAAGGAATTTTAACAAAACACAATCCAGTAATTTTACACGATGGAAACTATACTGCTTCTATGTTGGATTTTGAATAGCGATGGACTTGATAGAAGATATTTGATTTGGAACATGCCTGAATTGCCACGGTAACATGAAATTGAATATGAAGATAAGATTACCAATATGGCAAAGTTTGAGGACGTGTTACACGAAGAGCCAAAAGAAACAACTGGATTTGATTTTTGACATGTTAGAACAGTGTGTATGAAGATGCTTATGAAGAAAGGAAAGAAATGAATATCCCACTTTGTATGAGCAGAACTTATAAATACGAATTTTAACTGATATTTGAGGAAAGAAGCAGTGGAATTTACTAAATCCTACTTTTGGTTACTGAATATCCAAAGAAATTTCTCCATCTTCAAAAAATCAGAAAGGTGAAACTGAATGGCAGACAGATTCGAGTTATTTATCTTATAAAAGAGAATTTGCTTATTCTGGAATTAAAATGATCTGAGAGATCAGAAGGAAAGATTTGAAGAACAGGTGAAATTAAAAGGCTGAGATGATGTAGCGCAAGTGAATGGATTTATCCACTGTGCCTTAGAATACGGAAACGCCAGCTGGAGGATTCTGAAGAGAATCGGACAGATTACGGCGGCCGCAGCAAATTCTGCTCATTGCGACGTTATTTTATTCCCAAATATTGAAGAAAGAAGATATTGTTCCAATTTTAACATAGCATAGATTGTGAAGTAATATCAATAAATTTAAAAACAGAAAAACCTAGGTTTATGAAAACTTAGAGTCTTTTATACAGCTTACAAGGATTCATTGTTTTGAGTACTAAACTCCATTGAAAAACAGAAATAAATCTATAGTAATTAATGACAGCCTTATTAAAATAATTAATTTATTTAAAAAATAAATTTGAAAGAATACATATCTAGAGGAGTAATAACAGCTATATATAGAAAAAATGAGAAAATGATAAACTATTCTTTACTGGACGTAGATGCACACTTACTGATGGCGAGATTTACCTGGAAGAGCATGAAGAACTAAAGAAATTAACGTGTATGATGGCTATATGGTGCTTGTATTGTAAAACAAAATTAGTACTGAATTTTAAACTATTATGCGCAACCTGAACTGAAAGCAAACGCTGAAAAGGTTTGAAAAATAAAATACTCACTATGACATTTCAGAAAAAATGTTATTTTAGACAAAATAATGCAAATCACAGACTCTCCAAAAGCAAGAAATTTTCATATGTATGACGATTTAAAATGATATGTAACCAGAAAAAGTAGATTGAACTCCACTAGATGGAGCAGAACAAGCAAAAACATGAGTAGACTCGTTCTGTCAAAAAATTTATGGCTGGAGCAGGCAGAATTTATTGAAACTTATTTTGAAAAAGATAAATTATTTAAAAATTTCTAATAAATGTAAAATAATAAAAAACTGAAAATGATTTATCTGAATGCTAGCAGATTTGAAACAAGCAGCAAAACAGATTTTAAGATAAAATTATTTAGGAGAAGAATGGCAATAAATATTTGGACGCTAAGAGGCTGAAAATTTGGCCCGGCCAGGTGGAAAGTGGTTACAAAACACGTAAGACTTATTAAATCGTGAATTAGCCTGGTTACCCAGTACCTGATGGAGATACTGGACAATATGTCTATGACATTGCACCTGATGAGAATGGTCTCTGGAAGAAAAACAGATGATAAAATAAAAATGCCAAGCAACTTGTAGTGAAGTAGTTGAAGAAGCCGTAATTTAATGGGAGTTTTGGGAGAAACCTCCGTACACCCATCACAAGTAATTACAGGATTTTAAAATATTGAGACAGTGTTTAAATTGCTTCCAAAGATGCTGCTTGAAGCTCGAAGTGCTGTAAGGAACTGCTTTTCTGTTAGGGCTTTTGGGTATGAACCAATAGAATATGAAATAATTTTGGATGTTATCATGAAAAGATTTGAAATGTAGAATGTGCATAAATTTGAAGATTTAGTGGAATTTTTGAGAAATCAAGAAGCTGAGACAGGGCTGTGAAAGAAACACCTGGAATTCACGCCAAAACTAAAAGAAGCTGGAGAAGGACGCTATGGAAAAGGGCTGTTTTCTTTTTTGAAGGATTCTAAAGTTGTTAATGCACCAATTATTAGCTGAATTCACAAAAAGGCTCAAGTGAAAAGGAAATGAATTTGATGCAAAATAACAGTAAATATTAATCACGATCCTGAAAGTACCATTCATTTCCTGTACAGAATATATTATTCTAAATGAGACTTGACACAGAAGAATATAAAACGGCACTTGAACTGGGGAGGATCTGCTGTATTTGCACAACTTCCAAAGTTCAAAAGACCATATTCATACCAACCATCCTGGTGTTACCGGAGAGGAAGGCTTGGAACATAGCCTCTTGAAAACAGAGAGAAAAATATGAGATCAAGACGTGACAATCAGCAAAAACTTCATGAACGGACGTAGTTTTTGCAATCTCAGTGAATCCAAAATTGATAAAACAAAAATCCGTGCCTAGGGATTCCATGATCGTAACTTGAAAGATGAATTTTGGCAACCGAGCCATTCCCCTGGAGTGACAGAGAAAATCCAAGTGTTCAGGAAATATTAAAATGCAATTGATAAGCCAGTGAAATGTTTATAGTTCTGTTGTAACAACAAAAATGCATGACAAAACACGCCGAAAATTCCAAAACAGTATTGGTTCTAGATACTAAAACAATGTTGACGCAGCTATTATTTCTAAACATGCTGAAATGATATTGACGAAGTAAAAGTCATAAGAAATCTGAGTCGTGGTAACATGCAAAGGTAAGAGAGGAGGCGCAGACGAACTACAATAGCAAAAAATGACTTACAGGGCTCAGAAATGGAAAAATAAAATATGCAAAAATCAGCAAAAAGATATTATGCTATATTAACTGATTTAGTAATTAAAAATATACAGCTGAATGTTTGTTATAGCAAGCTAAACAGGCATAGGCACTACAAAAATATTGAAGAAAGGTGTAAATTATCCTCGAATAAAAACTTCACCTGTTGATGAAACTAGAAACTACTACGGTTATCTTGGGATAATAAAAATAAAAGATCCAAATATGCCTGAAATAGTATTTTGACAGACTTGGTATCAGATTTGACACATGAAGATACGAAGGGTCAAATAATAAAAAATTAGCTTTGAAAAATTACATAAATGGAGAACTTAGGAGATCGAACAGAAAATTTATAAACCTGAATTTGTAATACGAAAATATTGACACAATGACGCAGAATAAAGATATCCCAATATCACCGTATGACTTCCTTTAAAATGCCTACAATAAACTATTTGAAAAAAGGCTATAAAGATAATTTAATTCATCCATCTTCTAAATTGAGTGGGACAATACAATGCAAGTGTTGAAGAAGTTTGACAAATAGAAATGACATTGAATTAATTGATGTATGGAGTTTGCTGTCGTACATCTTTATTTTAGGAGTTTCTGGAAAACCACAGAGGAGAAAGCTTACAGAAATTATCAACTGTAAACACCCCAGTAAACAAAGAAAATCTCTATGATTATTCCTGTACTTGAAAATATCTTGGAAAAGGTGTGGAAGAATCGAAAAGTGTAAGTTCAGTTAGCAGGAGCATTAAATAAGGAAACTGGTTTTAATCTGTAAACTGGTTGAGAAGTTAATAGAGAAAAGTTCTAGTGAACGTAATGCACAAAAATACATCGAAAATACATTAACGGGAAAGCAAGAAACAGAGCATCGTTTCTGCAGGACTGTTGAAGTGACTATAGAGTTTAGCAAAATATAGTGAATTATCTAGAAGTAGAAAATAAATCCGGTACAAAACTCATTAATATTAAATAGAGAAATTGAGCGGTGAATGGTGCTCACATATAATTTAGTTTATGGGAGTTTTTATATATATTCCCAAGATTGATGCTAATATATTAATAGAATTAAAATTTTAAAAGAAGAAACAGAAAGAGGTATACTTTGAAATTTAAATTTCTGATGAAAGAATTGACAAATAATATATTTAAGGTTATGTCATAGTGAAGAATTTGGGGTTATAGCGAAAAAAGCAAAACAGACAGAAAAGGTAAAAGGGATAGCATATGGACTTTCAAAAACGAAGGAGTCAGACTAGCTTCTTTGCCGTCAATGTGACAATACTGGAATCGATGTAGTAACAACGATTTTTGTGTATATTACACTGTCTATGTCGTATTAGCACTATATAGACAGCCAAGACAAGCCAATTAAATGGCCAAATGATATTTATTATGAAAGAAAAATATGTTGGATTTTATGTAAAAGTAAGAGATCACATAATTGTAGGAATTAAACAATATTGTCAATTACTGATTTGGAATGTTTTATGTGCCTATTTTGGGAAATTACTGAAAAATTCATCCAGTACAGCAAATTATAGGAAGCAAGTCGTAACAATTTTGAGAATCAATTACAGTTTGAATAAAAATTGGGAAAATATTTTATAAATTGTAAATGAAAATATTTACTTAAAATAAAAAAATATTAATAAAATGAACAGTGTAATTTTGGAAAAAAGAGAATACAGATTCTATTACAGATAGAAGAGGTCAAATTCTTACTGATTGAAAATATGATAGGTGATTAGCTGAAATTTCACTTCTTTAGAGTTTAAAGTTGTATAAATTTATAAAACCTGACAAAATAAATATTCCTTCAAATTATAGAAGGTTGTGTCAAATTTTGAGAATCAATTTCACAGCTTAAATAAAAATTGGGAAAAATATTTTTGCAAATTGCAAATGTGAAAAGGCTACTAAAATAAAAATATTAATAAAACTGAATGGCAAAATTTTGAAAAAGAATACAGATTCTTACGTGATAGAAGAGGTCAAATTTCAATATCAGGTGTTAAGGAGGTGATTAGCTGGAACCCATTTCTTTAGAGTTTGTAGTTGCAGAAAATTGAGGTGTTTGATAAAAAGGAACATCTTCCCAAATTATAAGAATATCTTTTACCATTACTTTTATTATCCCCATTTTCCAAGATACCTGTCAATCCTAAGCCCTTCCAACTGGAATCTTTCCTGGTACCAACCTTTCGCAGAAGATAATTTGGTGTCAAGGCCCGAAGGAAGATTGAAATCTTTTGTTTTTGCAGGCTTCAAGAATCCCTTCTTCCAACCTATTTTCAAGCACATATTTTGCTCTTTAAGTTCATACTTGGTTGGCAATCCCATTATTTAAATATGACATAACTGTATTTCTTTCTGTCTGTATAGTTTCCATGAAAATTCTCAAGCAATCTTTGAGTATGGTGTGGTGAAATCTGATCAATTAACAACACTTGAATTTATCATGAGTTTTACCTCCAGTTGATGACCTGGTATTAAATTATTGTTATTTTCCTTTCAAAAAACCCAAGATGTTCGAATTACAAAAGATTTTCTGGCTTCTGTGTCAATTTTTCCTGATTTGCCTGGTGTCTACAATTGGATTGGTTACAGGACAAGTATCATTTTCTATATAATTTTTCCTGGCCAAACACAAAATCAGTCAGAATAAAGCTGTTAAAATTGGCAATCAATCTTAGAAAATCCTGCTTAATTTTTGTGCCTGTCTGTTAATAAAAGACTTGTTATCATTTTGAGCTTTATCTACTATAAGTCAGCACAAATTTACAAGTAAATCATTATTTTTTCAAAAAATTTTCTAAATTTTCATATCATTTGTTATGTCCAGTTCTGATAACTGCTTATATATTTGGCTCTACTCCATCAAATACTTGGAAATCGCGTCCTAGCTGCCATTAGAACTGGTTAATACTTAGCAAAAACCTTTCTCATATATTGATAAAATGGAGAAGCATAATTAGAATCTGGTGATAATAAAAAATAAAATTACTACCTATATATATTTACTTATATTACAAAAATATTAATAAAACGAAGTTTTTATTTTATCCTTACTAAAAAGGATATCGTTTCTCAATGATATACTTGACTAGCTTTTAACATAAAAACTATGAATCTACTTTCTACATCCATTTAAAAATATCTCTTCAATTAACTTTTCATCATCTGCCAACAAACCGCCACATTTATTAAAAAACTTTATCAGCCTGTCCCCTCATCAAAGCATTTTTAACAAAGCCTCTATAATCTTTAGCCCAATCTGATTATCTCCATGGTGTACTCATGCAATATATTAATGCTCTATTAACGAATATTCTCTCAAAAATACTCGAGATAAGATGAATATCTACTGTGCATACAGAACTTTTAGCAGGCAAAATAAAATCTGTCTTTGAAAATTAGGATAGTGCACCTGCACGTGTACAGTTAGAAAAGTACATTTTCCAGTCCTTTATTTATAGTGCTTTAGAAATAAAAGTATCTTTTAAACACATTGGATTTGATTTTATCAAAACAAGATATAGCACTGGGAATGTGAACTCATAAACCCTTTATTTTTAATTTTTCGATCATTTTAAACACATATTCATAGTTTATTTTCAACCCAAATATCATCCTCGATCTGGACATTATAAATTCAGATCTGAATTTCTTTTACGAAGCCTCTTCAAAATCTGTACCATTCCAAGATTTCCTATCCTCTTTAAAAGTTTTATCTCAGTGTCCTTTTCTGATAATTCCTCGTATGACTCCATCGTTTGTATCTGTCGAATTCAGCATCACCAGCCTGCATCTGCACCCACCAGGATAAGGTCTCGGGTTTAATGATGAAACGTTGTTCACCGGCTAAATACTTCTCGCCATTATAGGCCGCCACAGTAATACTAATTTTTATCATCATCCAGTCACCCATCTTATTCTTCATAAAATCGTAATCCTTTCTAAACATATACATTCAATTTTCTTCTAACTTATCTTTCTCATAAAAATAACTTAGTATCGGCCCTAAATATAGTAAACTATCTCTTAATCGATATATATATAACATGTAAAATCGATGTCACAATCATACATTTTCTATATGATTATGGTTTTGTGCTAGAACTTTTTCTCAAAAGTTTCTTTTCTGAGATTTTAGCTCGTGAAACATTCTTTATTTTTATTTAACTGGACGACCTCATATCCACCTTTCATTATCTCGTAAAGCATATTTCCACGTCAACTCACTGACAAAAGGTTTTCATCAAACCTTTCCAATTTTTCCAACAGATAAGTTCAAATTTCCAGTTGATTACATGATTCATTTAAAAATCACTGCTATCATCAAACTTTTGTAATATTTTTAGTTATGTCTAGGTGAAAGATGCCAATATTTTTTCCATATTGTCAAAATTCTTAAAGAAAATATTTTTATACTGTCTGAATCAGTCGAACTGTCCTGATCCATAGTTAATATCCATTCAACTTATCAGGTTTATAGTTTCTCTCACATGCAAAACGTAATCCAAGATTTATTATTACATATTCTATTTTATTTGGCTATTTAAACTACAGATAAAGTTTCATATTACCTTGGCTGAATTATCAATTATGTAAATCTTTTCAATAATAATTAATGTATGTTTTATATTACATTATTTTCATTGGTCTGGATTGTACCAGACACGTTGCGGTATTTTCACTGTTTTTGCTTTTTTTATTTATTAAATTTATAGTAATTTTTCCATTTTTCTACACTATATTCCTTTGTACAAATTGTACCAACTTATTTTTCATCTTTTTATCTGTTAGCATATACCTAGCTTTTCCTTTCCAGATTTTTGCACCAGATACTGAGACACAATTTATACTCCCATATTTTTATTTTTCTATAAATTTCATTATTTATTGCAATTCAGCAAAACAATCTACCCATACTCAATTAATCTTTTCTTGCATTTTCTCTGTAATGTGTCTAATCCTTCATATTCGTAATATCTTGTGCCAATATTTTTCCTCTGTCAGATAACACTTTATCATTGGAAAAGGCAATCAAGAAAAATAACTATTTTATGTTATATTTTTAATAGTTCAAAATTCTTAAGTCCTGACTTTCTCACCTTTTACATTTAATATCATAGGTTCCATGCTTATATTTTTCTTATGATAATTTCAAAATCTTCACCAAAATAAAATGGGATCTGTGATTTGTATATATTTTCCATCAACATTACTCTCAAATTCATTTCACAATAATTAAGGTTTTGATAATTTTCCAATTTAATTTATTTATTCTATAAATCGCATTATTTCACACTTTTTTCCTAAAACCAGTCGTCAGGTTCTTTTTATAAATTTCTATTTAGATGTGCTAGTCCAGTATTCCAAGTAGATTGTCTATGACTTCATAGTCAAGACATCAAATTCATAATTTTTAGTTATTCCTTTTTAGTCATATATAATGCATAAAATCAAGAGAAAAATCTTTAGGAGTGATTCTCTCAATGGAAAAATTTTTTTTGAAAATATTGCCAGTATTTTACATCATATAAACTGCCCATAAAAATTGTTTCAGCCACAGACATTCCAAAATGAAAACTGATCAAAATGGTCTCTTTCTATCTTTTAATATAAATATTTTATTCCAATCTTTCAATATTTCAGCCTTTATCAGACCAGTCTGTCTGCATACTGTACGTGTCCATCCTAAAAATCCTCCTTGCTCTTTTTTTAACTTCCTGTTATCTCCATACCTATATCCTTGATTTTACACGCCAAAACTGTACTGCAAATGAGAATCTCGGTAAAAGTTCTTTCAAATATTTTTCTGAATTATCTGTTGTTTGTTTAAGGTACCGCTTCTCTGCTCTCATTTTTTATTGAATAAGGTTGAATTTTTCAAGAATTAAAGGTGGCTATTTTTCTTCAATATAATATGGAATTACTATTGTGCACTTTATATCTATATTCATTCCTTCTTAGTTTAAGGCAAAGATTTTTAATAATTTTTATTCTTTTAATATAATTAGTTACCCAGATTAATACAATTTTAGTTATTAGACCGTATTCAATAACTTCCAATTCAAATTATGATATTGCACAAATTAATGAAAATCCCAAAGAATTTCCTCTTTTCTATTTCTGTAACGTCTAGACATCTATTTAACCTTTCACATATCTGTCTTATATGTTTTGCGTAAATCTTTTCAATGGAAATTGAACTGTATTCTTCTCTCGTTATCCTGCTCCTCGCCGGACTTTTCTGATACTGTAGCTGTTATTGTATCCTGTTGGGATTCCAAGATATCCTTTTATCCGCATGAAAAGCACATCCTTGGAAAATATAATTTTGCTTTCATATAATGTTTTAAATCATGAATAGCCCATATGAAAATAAAAATAAGAATTTAAACTTCCTGTTCGTTATCTGAACTTTTACAATGTGTTTTTTCTTTTTAAATAGTCTGGTTGTCTAAAATGCCTAATTTCATATTCCAGTATCAACTAATACCACTCTAATGTCTGTATCATTAATAGGTCTTTTTAAATCTGCCTTTACTTCGAAATATTCTTCAACTTATTTGATATTTACAATGAAAATTTTAAGCATCTTAATTGCAAAGTACATTTATACTTATGCCATGGAGATATGACAGATATCACAAGTCTGTTGAACTGATACAGTTTGATGGATGTCTCACCCTTCAAATGCTCGGATATAAGCATTTTTCATTTAAAGATTTAGTATTTTGTCAAAGGTATTCTTTTTACAAAAAGTTTTATTCTTTCAATGTTGTCTGTCATTCCTTATCATCAGTATTATTATAATTCTATTCTAATTTTTTATACAGTTACTGGAAATAAATCATAGAAAAAGATACTTCCTAATCAATAAATATATCTATTTAAAGAAAATAAGTTAACCAAAGAATTTCATTATTTTTCTCATTCTTCACTGTAGTTTTCTCTCATTTGTTTTATTTTGTATAATTAATTTCAATTATTATGTTTTTTCAACAGTATGCAAATAAAAATAAGGAAATAGATAATGGTTTATTAAAATAAAATATTAGAATAACATATTTGTTTCGTTAAGGATTCGATGATTTTAGATATCTACCACCCAAAAAAGGGATGTATATGGCATATGAATAGGCTTCAACTTCCTAAATTTTTTCCTTTTAATATTTAGAATAGTCCATTTTACAAGAAAAATATTATTATTGTTCCTTTTGCAAAAATCGAAAAATATATCATTTTCACCAACATAAATATTTTATACGATAACTCCAATAAATAAATCATTATTTTATTACAGTAAAATTAATTTTGTTGAGGACTTAGGCTTTTGGAATTGTTTGATAAAAATGAAAATAGGAACCCTTAATACTAGGTATTATTATTCTCAGAGACTCTACGGAACTTCTGAAGACACAAATATGGACATCCATGTACCAGCTATAATGCCCAGAAATTCAATAGACACACTGCAGCATCTTATTATGCAAATAAAAATAACTATGTTAAATTTTTTAAAAAATAAATAATAGGAAAAATAAATTGTACCCATCCAATATTCTAATCCTAATGCCTAGATGTATACAACAGTACTCAACCTCCGGTCATTTTTCATAGTTTCATTTATCCTAAAATTTGTAGCTAAAATATCAATTAATTATAACATTGATTATAAAGAAGTTTAACAAAAACATGTAAATAGAAAACAGTAATCATAAGGTACCATACTGTATTGTTCTCCTAAAATAATTATTCATATACCTATCCACTTTCTGAATGCTATCTGATTATCTAATTTTAAAGATAATGGCAAAACCACTTACAAAAAAAAAAAACTAGTCTTGATAGTATAAAGAAATCATATTACATTAAAATCGCATTCCAAAAAATAGTCGACCCATGAAGCAAAAGTATTTTATAAACTCAAAAGTTTAATACAAATTTCTCATACTTAAACTTTGCTTATGTTTTTAGTAATCAAAATTCTGACCTAAAAAATTTAATATTGTACTCAACTCCTGCATACAAAAGCAGTTGGTCAATTTGAATAATAAAGTATATTTTATTTATCTGAATTACAAAGTCATTAGGTATAATGTCGGACACTTAAGATTTCTTTATTTGAATTTGACTTTAAACGTCCAGCGACACAATATAACCGCATTTTATTGAACCATAAATAATGATAACAGCTATGGTTTGTTCTTTCTATACCTAATATCATGTACCTTATGTGCTGCAAAGTTCTAAGACAATGTTCTGTTCTTCTCCGCCTCAACGAGAAACTTAAAATTTCTTATCAATTTTGTTTAAATTCATCATTTTTTAATATCTCCACCAGAATCTATTAAATTTCTGTATATTTTACATTTTTTATTATAACTGATAGAAAACTATACAGCATTCTATCTGGCATTCGACAGAACCTAGAAGCATCTTTTAAGTTGTCTTGGTAAATAAAGTTTCTTCCCGAGTTACCTTCAATTTTTCTAATATCTTATTATACATTTTAAAGCCCAGTTTTCAACCCTATTTTCGTATTTGTAACTATCATGTAGAATTACATATTCTGGCCCTCATTCCACCTCTAATTTTGTGCTGTATGTAAGTACCAAGGTCAGTACATCCTATTTTAAAGTATTTTTCGATTGCACCAAACTTCCAGCACTATCATTTAATTTCACAAATATGCCAGATATATCAGAAGAGTTTACAGAAAATTGTGATTCTCAGTTTAATTTTCGGAAGAGTCTTTTCTTGATGCTTTCTGTGTAAGTTCACATAGTATGCTACTCCTCCTTCCTAGTGTGTTTTCATATCTTGAGTCTCTAGTTTCTATGTTCCCCTTTCTATTTTCAACTTTTACTATATTTATATGGTTTCATTTATTCTGCTCATTTAATTTATTTTCAAGCACCATAAAGAGTGTCATCCAAACCAAACAGCATTAGCCTTTATCATACCACCTCAGCCCTTCCTCTCTCTCATTTTATGACTTATTGAAATTAATATTATTACCCCATTATTCCACATGGTTATTATATAGTTTAAATTCTTGTCAAAATTTATCTAAATGGAATTATTCTTCTGGTACAATACCAAAATTTATTCTTTTTTACTTAACCACCACTCAAAATAAATCTGTTTTGTTTTGTCAGAATCTTCTTTTGTTGTAATCATGATTGACAATTATATCTCCTCCTGGTTAAGTTCGCAACAAAATTATTCCGAAATCTTACGTCTGCATGCTAATGGATTTAACCACTTTTTATATTCGCGATTTTCTAATTATATATAATCCAAGCTAGAATAAGTTTTATCAAAATATTTTATTAATATATCTGCGTATTGCTTTTTGAGATAGATATATTTTATTGGGCATCCTGTAGTATTCTTGCTCAATTGACTTATAACTTTTTCTACCAACTTCTATGATAAAACATCTCAATTCTAATATCTTTCTCAATTTTTCGTCAACGTCCATGTGTTATTTCCTAAATCAAGATTTTTTCCTCATTTTAGGAAGATACAAAGGCGAAGTCCACATGCACACAATATATAAGGCTTAGATTTTACTTTAGGACCCTACCTTTCCAGTATCATGACTATATTTCCACCATTACATTTTGTGGACTTTTTCTTAAATTATTTAAATTATCCAGTTTGCTAAGGAATATACTTGTCTTGGATTTAATGCAGCATGTTTCACATCCTACCTCCTTCCTATTTATGATCACTCATCACCCCTCGCAAGAAAAGAATATTTTCACCAAATATATTTTTATCATTTCAATCAATGTAATTTCACCTCGCACCACTATCCCCTGACATACCAATAGAAAAAAGATTTATTTTCTATAAAATAAACTTTCTGCAATCTCTAAATTGATACACCAGTTCATGTTTGCCTATGTTAAGGCCAACTGCAGTGTCAGTTGTCATGGAAAATATGCGTTATATTACGGTAATTACATAGATATGATACTTCAAAATCTCTAACGAGGAATTTCAGATATAAAACTCTGATGCATTGTCTGTATGTGGCAAATATAAAATATATATCCATAATGTATTTTAAAAATAAAGAAGTGTAGATATTGCATATACCTATCCATGCTTGACATTTGATACATTGTAAATGAAAAAGGTGTACAATCCATACATACCATCCGTGCAGAAGAAACTCCAACTATCAAAATATTGAGCAGAGTACACACTCTACACAAAAACTATACACAAATCTGTTTACGTCTTTTATACTGAAGCAATAGATACACCACAATATGCTAGATAGAAATATATTCTATTATTTTGATATTGTAAAATATACTTAGCTTACATCTCCTGGTTCTTTATTCATTATAGACACGATTTGCACATTGCTGTGTATCGAGAAATGGTGACCCATTACATACTCAGCATGCAGATATTCCGATAGATTTCGAGTGTTGCACAAAACTGTCTCTGTATGCATATAGAGATGCAGCAGCGGAACAATTTTCGCCATCATATAGAAGCTCTTTGAAGTACATCGTGATGCGTTGAAAGATTATGAGATAGGATTATTTCAGTTTATTTAATACAGGAAAATACAGAGCTCCTGAAGGTACACTGCCTGTTGAATGATGTCTCATCAGCCCATGGCATGTACGTGATAAAACAGAATTACTAGCAGTACAGAGTAAGCACCATACATCCCATTTTGGAAAGCATTTTATAAGATAGTCATACCCTACTAATATATCGACATGAGTTGGTTTGAATTTTGAAGATAGAATATCTGCTTAGCAAATATTTTCTATTCCTATCGAGATATAATTCCTCCGTCAGTTTCGATCAAAAGATGCAGCTGGAGGATGAGAAACGATTAGTCCTGTGGATTTTTAAAATAGAATAAGGTCTACAAATCTTCAAGGCTGTAGATTTCCATAAAATAAAAGCTCTATATAAATTCTTCATAACAAACTATTTTGATAACTCTGAGTAAAAGACCCATTACTGTTATTTCTTTAAAATTATTATTGCAACACAATATCTCAAATTTTCGATTCTCTCACACTGTCTCTCTTATTTCAAAGATCATATTTCAGAATCCCAACTTTAAAAGAGTAACTCTGTGTTCTTCCTGAGCAAAATCCATTCTACTAGTGATGAATTCACGTATTGCACTCTGTGTCAAAACTCAGTTACCACTTAATCTGCACCCTCAGCTATATATTTGCGTAACTATGTGAAAATTTCATTTTCATATTGTACATTAGGCATTTACTCATACTCTAAGACATGTAGTAGTTTCATTATCATATCATCATTTTCTAGCTTTAATACTAACTAGTGATACAATAAATCATCATGTCAGAGAAAAACAATACCACTTTACTTTATTGTATTATTATTATTCTTTAAAACTTAACTTTATTCGACTTATTTCTGGGCATAGATGTTGCACAATATTATTTTGCTATGTACTTTCGAATTTCTTGTAGTAAATATGTTGAATTCTGCACTGCCTGCATACTAATTTTAGTCTGTCTTCGTATTTTTAAAGACGTTTCAGTATATGTAACGGAATAACTCCTCACCAATATTTCTGACACTAATCTATTAACCCATGGTTTTTCAAAAACTATATTTGCTGAGGATTATTCTGATTTTGACTCATCACTTCTCGCAGCCACAGGCATTTCAGGCGTTTGATAGCTCATTATCAAACCACTAGTAGCCATAGATTTTAAACTCCTTCATACTCTATTTGCCCTGCAGTAAATTGTACTAATTAATACTCGAGGAGTATGTAAAGTGTATTTTCTGATGGTTGAATGTAAAGTTCTGAATCGAAGGTCTTTTCCCTTCAATTAGAGTATCTTTCAATAAGTGTCTATCACAGGTTTTATTTCTAGATTCTATCTTTAAACAATTCACACTTTTTTATAATTCCCATTAGAATAACCTCTACATTTTCCATTTGGTGTTTCTGATATCCTAAGATTTTATAAACATTGCTCATCATCGATTTTTACAGATGCATTTCTCCACCCGGCTAGGTATGATATTATCTTCTCTTCATCCCCTGTATATTTAGATAATTTTATTAAATTTACAATTTTTTCTTCATGAATAAAAATTTTCAAAATACACATTAATTATTTTTAACACCTATAAAAACTTTATCTTTTGCTAAAATGCTTTTATTATTATCCACAGTATAAAAATCTATTTTCTATTTTTTTGAATTATCTAATTTAAAATCTGAATAAATTGTCAGAATTATTTTAATTGATTAAATTCTCCAAATAAATTTCTTGCTTTTTTTCATTAAAAATCGCATTTATTTTAATTTATCAAAATTATTTTGTTTAATCTTTCTATATATAAACAACGATATTTATTTTTAAATCTATTTATGTATTTGTCCTCTAACTCTTTATTTATGACCTCTCTATCCAATAAAATCATCTAACGAAATTCAACTTGAAACAGGATTTACTTATTATGCATATTACTCGATATTGAATAAACATCATTGTTTTTTGATACAGTAAAAAGGCTTTTCCGGCATTAACACCCTTTTCGATTTCTAAAAATTTATAATAGTTCTTCCACCTGACATTGACCTCAACTTTATAGAATTATAATATTGATTTTAGCCTATTATTATCAAATGCAGAAAATCTAATTATTAAAATAAAAGAAAGAATAGATTTAATACATATTTTCAAATTGTTTTTAATTTTATAAATTTAATAGTTTTGACGTTATTTAATAACATTTTTATATATTATATAAATACTAGACGTATTATTAAACATATATATAGAAATTAAGAATGAAGAATGTATTTAAGATGAGGACACCCAATTATAATGGCTGATCTCATTCAAACATGCCTAAAGCTGTACTATATTTAAAATTATCATTTCACTATTAAAACTAATAATCCTAATTGAAATTATACTTTTATTTTTCAATTTAATAGAAAGAAAGAATTGGTCTTAAAAAAGAAAAAAAAAACTATCCTATTAAAAAAGTAATATTTAAAAGCCTATATTGTGAATATACATCCGTTATTACTGAAAAAAATATAAAAATAGGTACCGTTGTGTTAATGGTATAAAATCTCACTTAGTCGGATATCTATTTTTCTTGACTATTAATCCTCCTAGTTTGTCTATTTTATAAACAAAATTGAAAAAACTAGTACTGTTTACAGCTTAGATAAATTTTTTCTTCTTTTTAGTAATTTTTTTCTAAATAAAATCAAAATTAGTAAAAGCTATAGGAAGCAGAGTTATATAATGCGATTTTGTGACATAACTATGAAAGAAGTTATATTACCACACATTGTATAATTTTTAATTCGAAAATCCATTAGAGAAAAAAATTAAAGCCACAAAACCATAATAAATAAAATTAAAAATAATAACCTTCAACTAATAGGTTAGTAACTCTCCCTAAAATTATTATTGCTATAATATCTAAATAAAAAATTTCATATTTCTTAAATTTATCTGTTACAAATAGGGAAGAAAAATAATGTAATTAATAAAATCTCAGATTCTGCATAAAAATTCCATCTAATTTTAGATTGAATCCAAATATTTTAATTATAACAACCCCTATCACACATTGAAGGCAATATCCAAAGTATCCGAATCAATAAATTTGTATGTTTTTCTGAATTCCATAAATAAGGAAATTACTAATGTTTCTACGTAAAATGTAGTCTCAAGTATTAAAAGAAATATAGGAGCTTTTTATTGATTATAAAAAAATCATGAACGATATAATACACCTGTATAACTTTTATCTTTTTTCTGTTTTTAGATAAAATTATATAGTTGTTAAGTTAATAGAAATACATAAGTATAATAACTGGTACCTGCATTTATGTTGTTAAAAGAATAGGTATTCCATTTCACAAAACAGTTACTGGCATCTTGACTTATTTATTTCCTCCAAGAGAAATACCAAGATTTAGATAAAGAACTGAAACTTCTTTTTTCCATCTATCCTCTTTAGTCAAAACAGTTTTCCTTTTAATTTTAGAAAAGTTCATTTTATATAATTTATTTTATTATCTCTATTTTAGAAAACATCCATATCTTTTCTATTTTTTACTTTTCCGGTTCAACAGAAATTTTAACACCTTGATTATTTCTTGAATATGTACCAAACATTACTCCAAATTTTGAGATTATTAGAATCTTAGACTTTGGAGAATAAGACCTCTGGTAATTCCCATCTGGTTACTCCAAGATTATATTCTTTGCACTAATAATTTTATAAAAATCACTATAAATATAGGTTATACATGTATAAAATACTTATAATAAAAGAAATCCAAGTATATTCTTTCATGTCATTCATTCTCAAATAATTTTTAGATTCTTTCATAAACCTCTTTTTCCAATACTTTTATTGTATTCTGATACCTTCATAACTTTAGGTTCCCAGCCGATATACCTCCATTTCAAAAACCTTTAACTATATCTCAAATCAATAAATGAAATTACACTAATCAACATAAAATCGTTGTTATTCTGTCATTTTCTTGTATCATCTGCATCTTTCTTTTACTAAATACGCTTCCTTCTTTGGGAAACCGTAAAGTCGCCACTATTGATGAGTACGTTCATTGGAGTGGTCTTGACATAGCCTTTTATTATTGATATCCTGTTGTCATGTCCTTTAGTCATTACTGCTAACCCACCCATGACTACTGGGATAAAACAGCTTTCATTTGATATTTCTATATACCAAAAACTAATGCATCACATTCTTTTCATTCTTTCAAATTTACTCTTATCTATAATCATTCCATTATCACAGCCAGCAATTAGCAATTCTCTCATTATTATCAATCTCTTTGGTTAGCTTGACATGATACATGCTTGCTTCAGTCAACACTCTCTACGTTATAAAATCTGCTTTTGGACTCTTTTATTTTTCTTCAATACTACATCTTTCTTGGTGAAAATCCCTATCCACATAGATAAAGATTATTTCCATCAGTTTTAATCCAGGTAAATCTAATGTGGCACAAACAACCATGGGATATTCTTTTTCCAGTTCTTCTATCTATTGTGGTGGTATTAACTGGCTTCACTTTAATTTGATACCCTGCAGTATCCGAAAGGCAATCTTTTCTTCTCCCTGCCATCGGAATTAATACTCCTCATTTATTTCACCATTCCTTTCATACTATTTTGTCCGTCGAAAAGATACCTCTTCTTCAAATCTGTCAGGTGTTCCCCATTGTTACAAAATTTCTTTACATTTAGCAAGGAATCCAAACTTAGTCCAATCACTACCATAAAGGCATATGGAAGACTTGCATGGAAATTCTCCACTTTATCAACTGAGTCTGCTTTCAACCACCTCTCGGCAGGGTCGCACCCTCCTGTCTTTTAAAATAATAAACTCCTGGAGAATGTTTAGCTTTTTGTTTGTCTTTCTCAAAGAATATTTTTCCTAATTTCTATTAAATTATCATTTCATCTGTTAAACATGATATATAATAATTTTTCAGGCAATAGAAATTAGGATGAAATCCTGTATAACAAGGAACCGCTCTTCACTTCCTCTACTTGTTACTTCCTGTTTAAATTTTCTATAATCCCAGGACATATAAAAATGGCATAGTTTATTATACATTGTTCTTCATCACTATTTTTCTGAGACTTTGTGTATGAGTGGTACCTACGCAATTATGACTGCAAAAATTTCCTTCAGGAGCTAAATCATAAAGTTTTCTTCATGTTAGAGTCTTTATCCAAATATTTCTTTTCGACAAAACAAATAAAAATCTTTTTCATTTTGGATATTCCTTTTACAATCCATTCTATCCATTGATTTCCCTTGAACTTTTTATAAATGGCTTCAAATCTTTATATCCAATTGCTACAAATCTTGAGCTATAACCTATCATTAGTATTATTATTTTTCATATTTATTAATTCCTTTTCATCTATTTAGGGGTATAAAACTTTAAGAAAAATTTATGCTTTTTATTTTAGAGAAACTGATTCTTGTTTATACAAAAAGACAAATAATATTTACTCTTTTCCTTGTTTATCAATAAGTTATTAAAGTTCTTATTCTAATAGGGCTTAGCTAGTAAGAATCGTCCAGGTTACATGGAACAGTACCATCTGAGTTTAAAAAATCTCTATTTTATATGTTTCTTCTAATTATGTCATTTTAAAAGCCAACAAATAATTTTCTTTTCTTTGTTTAATTGTGACTAATTAAATTATTTTTTCCACTTTTTTATTGTAAAGTCATGCTCTTAATTTAGTACTATTATTAGGACGCAGTCTCTTTACATAAAGATAGGAAATTGCTCTAGGACTCCGTTAAAACAATCTCATGAAATTGTTTTAATGAAATATCTATTGGTTGATTTCTCCCAGCCAGGAAAATTAATACTTGGAGATATTATAAAAATTATTACCAATATGGGATAATCTAACATTCTTAGACATTGTCAGATAAGGTTCAATGGGTATCATATACAGATTTTTCTTTTATTTAGAATATACTCTCAATCGAGATTCTTTGATAACCTATAACATAACTCATATCAAAGACTGAAACCTTATAAAAGAAATAATCCTAAAATTAAAATATAATCTCATTATATTTTTCATCTCAAAAGAAGAACTTTTTCTAAAATTATATAATAATAATATGAAAATAAAAATTAAAAATATTATTATAAAAAGGGATACCTATTGCTGTATGCTCCAACCAGTATCCATCAAAATGCATCTGTATATCCATGTCCTTGATAATTATTAAATAGAAACTCAAAAATTAATAATATCATGATAATAACAAGAAAATTTTCTAGTTTCTATTTTATACAATAAATTTATAGAAATTATTATAAAAAGAAAAATAATACTGCAGATGTAATATTTAAATTAACACTATTTGATGATAAAATCAGATAAAATATAAATATAAATTGTCTCTATTACTTGATGAATAGCTATATTTAATTTTTCAGAGTGTAGAGAACGGTTATCTAGCATTTCCATTCCATATTTAAAATGTCCAATCATAAAATATTAATTGTAAAGATTACAACATACCTACTACACTCAAAAATAACATATCTTTGATAACGTTTCCATACAAACAACTAGAAATAAGAAAAACTATGGAGTAATACAATAGGTAGATTTAGAAATAGTTAGAGAAAACTGTCAACCCAATTAATATGAAAGTAAGTATGTAGTTTATCAAAATCTAAAAGAACAATTAAAATAAGTCCAACTATTCCATAATAAGAAAAATTTATAAATGCGTGAGTATCTATACATGTTCCTATTTTTAGAGTTCTGAGTAAAATGACTAATTACAAATCTAAACCATAAATCTCATATTTTCTATATATATTTAAGAAAAGCGAAGAAACTATTAGAAATTATTATTATTACAAAATTTTGCATTATTATTATCACTGGACCAAGAAATCCAAACAATTTTATCACAAACTAAACTAACAACTCGTTGAAATAATGCCCAATCAACCAGCATCTTGTATAAAAATACTTCTTAGTATATTTATTTTTGAAAACCATTATCAAAAATGTAGTGCAGTTTCAGCAAAAGGTTCAGAATAAAATGAAAAAGTTGGTACTTTTAACATTAATAACGAAAACAAAATAACCTACAACTGCAAAAATATATTTTTAAATTATTTTATTTTCTTCTTTCAAAATTTATGTACAGAAAAGAAAAAGAAAACATTGCTGAAACAAAGAAATATAATTTGTGTTAATTATTTCATCAAATTATAAAAATTCAGTATACTGAATTAATCCCTTATTTAAAACTCTTTTCCATCTTTTATATATAAAGTTCCTAATAGAAACATCTGAAGTTCCGTATAAAGTTACCGAACTTCCATTTTTACCATCTATTCCTCAATACCCGCAAAATAGCTTTCCCTACTTTTGAAAAGTTTAATCTTAAAATTTTAATTCTTCATTCTTTAGTATGACTATCTACTATTTCTTCTGATTTTATAGTATTATTTTGTTTTTAAATATATTTTTATCTTACTACTATCTCATATATGTTCAAATTTTTATACCATATAAATTACTCTTATTTCTATTTTCTTGATATATTTTGGTTCCTTTTTATTATCTCAATAGGTTTCAGAATCAATAATTTGAGGTGTTTCATTAATTCTCCGCTATTAAAAATACAAAACTATAGATGGAATTAAAATATGTATAATACAAAAATTAAAAATATAAGTGATTTTCTTTATTATTTTATCTATATTATTTCATACATACTACTCCTTTCTATAACCTTTTCAAATGTATCTTAAAACCACCTTCCAGGTAATAAGTTTTTATTAAATTTGATTTTAAGTTAACTCCATTAAATATATTTAGATATATAGTTATTCATAAACAAATTCACTAGTTAATATATTATATTTTCGATTATTTTAAATAAAAGATTACACAATATTTCCTGTGTGTCGGGTTATAAAGAATTTATACTCTATAATCGTATGAATGACACAATATACAAATTTATGTTTATAACTGACTTTTTTATTTTTACCTTATCTTAAATTTAGACTCGCCCTATTAATTCACGATATAAAATTGTCTTTAATTTTTATTTTATATTTCTTAATTAAATACAAGAATAAATACAAGAAAAAATCAAGACTTAATATTCACAAACTATCTACCAAATTTTATTATATCTTCTTCCATAACAAAACTTATTTTTTTTATTTGTTACATCAAAATCATAAATAGAATTTGAAATAACTATGTATTTCCATTTTGCATCACCGACTTTAAGTTCATAGATACTCTTTGTTGTAATTGTTAAATTAACATTTTTAGGTGAACTAAATTATAAAAATATTACAGTTAATCATATAAATCCAACTATTTTTCTTCTATATTAGTTCCACCTCTTTCTTTACTGTTTCAACTTTTATTAATTTATCTCACCCCTGTCATTCACTATTCTTTCTATATTTCATTGCTTCATATTTCCTGTTCATAAAACAAACAATTATCATTCTAGGTATTCAATATTTCCACCATTTGAACCACAACAGACACCTCCTGTTGCCATCATTTCAAGTAGAGATAGAAAACTTTCTAAAATACTAGATTTTAATAAAATATGTGCTTCTTGTAAACCCACTTACTTTTCATGTGGTACTTTATTATATTTATCAACTCTATACCAATCTTTTAGGTTTTACCTTTTATAAGATCAAATACATTATCTCATATTTTTCTTTGATTTAGTTTTTCTCATTATTTTAGAACTTTCATCAACATTTTTATAGTAATCTTCTCGAATTTCCTTCTACTAATATTTTTATTTTATTTTCTTCAAAATTTCTTTTCTTTAAATGAAACAAAGACATATTTATCATTTGGTGCATATTTAACTTCCTAAACATATTTATAGCCAATTTTCACACCATTTTGAAATGTGTCAGATATTCAGTATCATTTATTATACGTCAAATTAGCCATAACTCTAAAATCATTACCTGGTCTTATAAAAATCTGTTTCAAAATTTGAACTGGATATCTCTTTATTTTTGGATAACTTTTTATAAAATCCATTGTACTCATAAATGTTCCGACTAGCTTTTTAAAATATGCATGATAAAAGTTTTATTTATACATAGTAGTATTTATTTCTTTTACTGCACATAATATATTATCATCATCAAAATCCATTGACAAAACATGTTACGATCATATCCATAATCTCGCAATATATTACAACGTACAACATTTACCCTCCACTAGTATTTTGCAGTTGAAGGCAATACAAATAGTATCGTTTTCCTTTAATTTTGACTCAAAATACATGTAGTCCATTCAGTATACGCTGTAACATTTTTCTTTTTCTAACTATATTGATGTGTTTTTCAGCTATTTTATTCTCTTAAATCTTATCTTGTATCAATTTTCAAGAGTCTCTTCCCATTCATTTTCATTTGTACATAAATATCCTGTTTCTCCATTTTTATAAAATCTTTAAATGGCACTAACAGCGCACTTCTCTGCCAGCTGCACAAAGTCTGCTTCTACCCATTTTATTTTTGACTTTTGCTTCGTCACAGACTCTTCTAAAGGAACTAGATTTATATCAAGCTCCAAAATCAATTTGTTAACTTTTTCCAATTCTACAAAATCTTTTTACAAATTTTATGTCTATCTCTTTTAAATTTTTTCAGGAACATCTACAAACTACATTGAGTAAATATACATTATCGTGTTTTTCAATAATATTCAGAGAATTAATTCAAAACTCAGATTTACATGAGTACATCACTCATATATCGTAAGATAAATTTTATCATCTCTTTTCCATTCTTTCTTCTCTCATCTTTCGGAAATTTTCTTCAGATATCAGATGTGACATGTGATTATATAAACTTCTGGAACATAATTTTTCTAATTCTCTAGCTAATGTTTTGTGTGTAGTTATCATAATCACATTTTAAGGTTTCCTGCATCTATTAACTCCCATCCTTATAAATAGCATAGTCTTTTTTGACATTTCATCTAGATATTTTGTGGTTTTTACATATTTTCATCTATAACTAATCATCTATATCAAAAAAGTTGTTTTATTATAACTTTTTGCTTTGTCTATACTCTAATATTAATGGTGTACTGGTGCATCTATATATATAAATCCTCTAGTAGAAATTTGACATATCTATGTACATTTTTCACCATACTTCTTCACAGAATATCCTACATAATTATGTTGTCCTATTTGATGGTTACTCTATATCACTTAGATGTTCTGAAAGAACATCCATTTTATAAATAGTCTCTGTAATGATTTCTATATGGTTTCTCTTCTTTCTTTTTCACATATCTGTTTTTCTAGCAAACTGTATTTATACTCCTTCTTTTTGCATTATAGATACTGTCTCTTTTTAATAAACTCAATAGCATTTTTACTAATCATGTTTCCTTTCATATATATTAGTATTTTCTATATTCTTCTGACAAATTTCTGTAGTTTCATCTACTTACCTCCTTTTTCTATCCATAAAACCTTGTACATATTTCTTCTATTTGATCAATTGAATGAAAAACATCTGCTGTTGTTCCTTCTTCATCATGACGATTATCATCTTTTCTGAAATTTAAAATCTCCCAACAGATAATATTTCATCAGCACAATTAATATGTCGGATTAATGATAGTTGCTATTGAAAATCCCAATCTTGCTAATCATTCCTGAAGACTTTTGAGTGGAACATCAACGAAAATCTTCCAGCTCTGCAAACTCAATATTTTCATTATTTTCTAAAAATTTCTACGTATAGCCTAAAGATATATCATTTACATTTTCTCTTGCAGTTAAATCCATGTCGATCAACCTAGATTCGATTAAAGGATATATTTCCAGAACTTATATCTCTTCTCAGTTGTGTTTTATAATTCTGAAATAACTTTTAATAATATTACTTTTACTAGGTCCGTATCATATCCCACAACCCAAAGTATATCCCCTTCATTTAATTCAAAACTTATATAATGCCCACATTTGTTTTCAAAATTCAAACTCGTTTTTAGGAATTTTTATTAAATATTCTTTTCTAAAAGAATATACTCACTATTTAAATGAGACATTGATGAAACATTATCTGTCTATTACTGTATTTTTCATTATTTCTTCCCCTTATCACATTTGGAAATTCATTTCTGTGTATAAAAATACAATAGATCCTATTAATGATAAACATTGCAACAGACTAAACAAATAATATTCATTCTAAATAGAAGGCCATCTATTATATAGTAAAGATTTCTAAAATAACCTTATATAATGATACATTGGGTTTTAATTTTATTAAAAATCAAATTGGGTGGAATTATTCTGTACTGGATAAAAATTGGATGTAAATACATTCAAACCAATAATAATATAACCGTATAAATGTACAAGATCTCGGAAAATACAGCAAAACTTGATAAGCTAATCCTATTCTATTGAAAATGTTAAAACATATAAATTATCAATAGCGATGAAGCCAATAATAAGGAATAGAAATTGGCGTGTCCAGTCTACTACGTGCTGCAATTGCTATTAAGTGACACTACGAAAAGTTTATAAGGCCAAATATTGCTTTCCAGATATTGGAGAGTATATGTTTTGGATATACATCTATAATGTTTCATTTGTTATTATAGACATCATGTGCACATATCTCGTTGCGTCTGAAAGAAAAGAAAAGTATTTTGCCCTGGTTAAAGGTATGTGGGAAAATAATCATCCTTTTAAATAATGTTGACAATTGCTCGTCACACCACGCCACTAACGTAAAGTTGACTTTAGTACGCTCCTGTAATCCATCCTAGTACAGAGTCATATCTGCTTTTTATACTCTGTGCTCATTTCAAAGTAGCGTTATAGTATCGAAATCATTTTATTGTAAATTTTATAACTTGTCACTAGCACATGTGTTTAAGTAGTAATTATTTTAAATAATATAAAGTATAAAATTATAGCACTGTACCATACAAATATAATATTTTTGACAAATAAAAGGTCTATGGAGTTCTTTTGACTATTAGTAACCTCCATCTCGTTTTTGCCGTTTATTAGTAATGCATTTTGAGTTTTTACTGTAGTCGATTTTCACATTGCGCTACTGCAGTGTAGCTTTTTCAGACGACAGAAGCACCAAACTCTTTATATTCTCTAAGTCATTTTCTACATGAGAAAGTGTCAACTCCCACATAGTCATTATCTTTTATCTGAGTTTGATTAATGGTCTTGTCTGCTATTAATTTGTATTTTAACATTTAGAGACTCATTTTCAAGTCCTTTATTAGCCTCTTCCAAAGTGGCAAATAAAGCTCAATCCTCTATATTATTTTTATGTAATGTGTAAAATTCTTCTACTTTTGTATCTTTTATCAATTCGAACCAATTGGTTCATCAACGCCTAAACTCGATTACCCTGAGAAATGTTTTTCATAAAATTTATTTAATCAGTATGTAAATTAGTATTAAAAACACAAAAGATAAAATAAAATATAAAACATATATATAATTGAAGTTTATATTTAAATATTTTCAATTTTAGACTCCTTGTGCATTTATTTTATTTGTTGAGTGAAAATTTAGTAGATATTTTCCATACTTCTGTTTTAATAAGAGATTCTAGTAAAGTGCAACTTCTCTTTTGTAATCCATCCCTCTGATATGCAATCCTCTTCAATACAAGCAATAAATAATCCCTGTCTATTTTGAATAGCTTCCACATAATTGGTCGCCTAATGAGATTCATGGTGCCTGTATCAAGCCATGCTGTACCCCTCCCAAGATTTTAACATTCAACGTTCCTTCAGATGGAGTACATTTCGTTCACAGCTGTAATTTCCTAGTTTCACCTCTTGCGGATGGTTTTACACTGCACCGTAACTGTATTATCATAAAAGTATAATCCTGGTATTGCGTATCAATTTGATTGTAGGTTCTTGGGTTTTTCCTCAATAAATAGCTTTGCCGTTTTCATCAAATTCCCTTCTCCATAAGCTCTGATTCTTTTGCAGGATACCCAGTATGTTTCTCCTTCTTTTAACTTTGCAGATTCTTGCGAATCCCGTGAAAGTGCTTCACACCTGTCCATCAGCGAGTGAGTTCTTCACTATCATTACCAATAAATTCTTCTGACCAATTAAAGGCTTCGCAGTCCGTGAGGCTTTTCTTGTACTTTGTATTTCAAAGATATACCAATCGCTCCATCTCTAAAAAGTTCTTGGAATAGAGTAAATCTCTGGGTGTGAAATAATTAAAATATCCGTATATTTGCATAGTATAAGCTGCAGATAGAGATAATAAATCATTAGCTTATCATAAATTGGCATAATCTGTTTTGAAATCGACTTTGTCCGAGGATAGCGAAAGCCCTGTTCGCTTCCTCCAGCTAAAATAATTCCTTCATGCAGAATCCTCCTCGAAAATTTGGTTTATTTTTCCTTTTCGAAAATACAGCTTTTTGCCGTTTTTGCGACAACAAGCACATCAAGTATCATCCTGATGTTTTTAAATAATATAAATCATATTCCAGCTTTTGCGTCATCTAAGCTTTCCCCATACCGACATCACTTGAGCCCAGCTATCGTCCAGGTTTTATAAGATGCCTAAGGGTATAATAATTATATGCCTTGCGCAATCTTTGCGAAAATATCCCATTCAGGACGCTGTCCAACCAAAGCTCATCGTACCCTTCAATATGTTCCAGAGGCTGCGGAAGTTCATCGATTCTTGTTTTCTTATAAACTTGCCAAACTTAGTAACTCTGCTGTCGTTATCCAAAGTGTATTTTGAATATTTTTCCCGGATCATGGAGCCTCATGCTTTGAAAACTATCACACCTTGAAAGGACGCATATTTTCACCCTGCGCATCTGCTTGAATATGACTGGGATGACCTGTGATTCCAGTTTAATAATTGAAACTATTAACGCAAGCGGAGAAAGAATAACCATCAATAGCGGTGCAAGCATCAAGTCCATGCGCTTTTTATATTCCTTTGCACTTCGTTATTTAGGAATATCAAATCCGTTCTGACTGGAGAAGCCACTCCTCGTTTATTTTGTTTATATCAATAGACTCTTCCATTAAATTCTTCATAATTCATTATTAAGCCCATTTATCTTCAAGTCAAAATGCGTTTCATATATATAAAAAGCAGGGCTTTTATCTTTTACTAATTACAAGAATATCAGTGGTAAGCCATTTCCTCCATCTGTTCGTAACTCCCCAATAAGATATTCGCATACTGCTTTTGTTGTTGAGATATATCCGACATAATTATAGTCAAGGGGATCTTATAATGTCCTCCTGATATTATTTTCCTATTGATTTGACCAAATATAGGCACATTTTTTCTTCTTCATGTAGAGCGAGCATACTGTCTTCTGAAAATCGCTTGAAACAGGAACAACGCGCAAACATATTGAAAATGTCCAAAAACGTTTCAAAAGGCATGCAGAGTTATCGAAAAAGACAATATTAATTCGGTTATGAAAATATCTTTAGCCTGAAACGTTCTGCATAAAAATCCAGCTGTCCAAATATAAATTTTTGTAAATATATATATGATAAAGATGAGAGCTTGTCAAATATTTTTATTACATAGTCGTATTTATCTGAGCAAAAGTTATAAAGTAAATATAAAATAAATATATATATATCCGTATGTAAATATCCTTGTTTATTTTCATTATTCATCCTCACCTTGAAACAGACAGTTAATATACATACGTGATTAACAATGTCTAAATATTTTAATTTTAATTGAATTAAGCAAGTGTATTCTTTAACAAATAGTACTGCTGTAAGTATAGCATATTTCGATAGCAAATTCAAGATAGTTTTCATGTAAAATGACATAGAAAATCAATTTAAAATATTTTAATTTCTTTGATTTTAAAAAGGCGTATTACTGTACTTGCTGTAGCTCATTTTAGGAATTTATGATTATTTTAATCTTTTTGGTTGCTGTTGCTATCCATATTATCAAAAATTATGTTCATACATCTTATAGTCAAGAATCTCGATGGACATACAAATTTAATGTAATGCTTGACAGTTGAATGTCCAGTATTTTCAGATACAGTCTTGCAGTCTATTCCAAGTTCTATCGCCTGTGTGCGCAGCAAGGTGTGCCTGTAACATGTGAATCTTAATTTTCTTATTTTAAAAAGCCTAGCATTTTGAAGAATTTTCTATATGTCCGTGGCTCCAATATATTTTTTCTGTTCCTGAAATAACGTAATTCTCGTCTTCTGACTTAAAATTTTTCTAGAACAGGAATAAGTTCCCCTTACTATCGGAATCTTTCGTTTGAGCTTTTGCGTTTTCGGTTCGATATTACTCGCTGGCGTTGCTTAAAGTGAGATTCGCTGTATCGTGTGGTTGATGCTGATGATTCCCGCTTGCCATATCAACCTCCTTCCATCGCAGCTACATATTTCTCCTATCCTAAGCCCGTGCATAGGCAAAAAGTATTCCAGCCGTACGGCAATTCATGTTCTTTTTATATATTCAGAAATTACCATTCTTTCCTCAGAATCAAAAACTTCTATTTTTCAATTTTTCATCTTTTTGGAATTTTTATATTCAAGTGAGTCTTTTATTATTTTTCTTTTGTTACAAAATTAAGAACTGCATTTAACAATGTTACCATATCTTTACAGTTTTCGATAAACCTCCATTTCCATTCAATTTTCCATCATTCAACGTGTCAAAATAAAGACTGCAGATCCTTGTGTAATTGCTTATTTTTCTATTTTTAAAATAAAACTTTCAAATGTTTTTCAATAATTGTCAAATATAGGGCATAGGTAGATTCTTTTATATAATTATGTTCGTTTTCATCAAATGTCCATACATTTTGCCATAGTCATTTCCTTTTTGTTAATTCTGATTTTTATTTTCATTTGAGTCCTCCATTTCAAAATGTTACAGAGTTATAACACAGTATAACTTTAAAATATAAATTAAAAATAAATTTAAATTACTATAACAGATTATCAAAAATATATAATTATGAAATTTGAGTATTATAGCTTGAATCTTTGAAAAGTTTTCATCACATTGTTATTTTATTCAAAATTTGATATACTAAACTATAAAAATAAAAATATGGAGGAGAAAAATTATGAATTTTAATGATTACAAATATGAGCATTTGGACTTGGAAAAATAAAGGAGAATTTTCAGAGCTGATGGGCAGTTTTGAAAAAGGCAGAAAATGTGGAGGAGCAAATTGAGGCGTTTGATAAAATTATAAAAGCTGAGAAACCATATTGAGGACTATGCAGACGTCTTGCTTTCGATTCGAGCACAGCATTGATACGAACGATGAGTTTTATGATAAGGAAAATGAGTATATGGATGAAAATTGTCAATTTTGTTTGGATTTACTAATGATTTTTATAAAAGCGCTTGTCAACTCAAAAATTTAAAGGATGAACTCATCAAAATACGGAAATTGCTGTTCGACTTGCAGAAAATACATTGAAAGTTTTCTCGAACGAGATTATTCCAGATGCTCAGGGAGGAAAATAGATTATCCAACAAATATTCAAAATTGATTGCCAGCGCGAAAAATTGATTTTGATGGGAAAAAGCTTAATTTATCGCAAATGGTTCCCTATACGCAATCAAAGGACAGAAATGTGAGAATTGAAGCTTTACGAAAATAGTCAGATACTGAAAATCAAGAAGAATTTGACAATATTTATGATTCGCTTGTAAAGTGAGAACTAAAATAGCATCAGAAAATGGGATACATTATGTGGAATTTGGGTATAAAGCAACTTTCAAGACTTGAATACGATGCAAAAATGGTGGGAAAGGTTATAGAAAGCAAGTACTTGAAAACATTGTTCCCTGCATACTGAACTTCGTAAAAGACAGGAAAAAGACTGGGGTGGAAAAACTTAGATTTTATGACGAGTCTATAAAATTTAATTCGGGAAATGCCGATCCACATGGTTCACCGAATGGATTCTGAGTCATGGAAAAACGATGTGCACAAGGAATTATCGAAGGAAACTGATGAGTTTTTACATTATGACTGAAAAATAATTTTGCTTGACTTGCTTTCTAAAAAGGGAAAAATGAGTGGCTGGATATGCACTTACATTCCGAATACATGAGGCTCCATTTATTTTTGCCAATTTTAATGGGACTGCCATGATATTGATGTTTTGACGCACTGACAGGCATGCTTTTCAAGTTTACCAAAGCCGAGGTTTTGATGTGCCTGAATATTTATGGGCCCAACTTATGAGGCTTGCGAAATTCATTCAATGAGTATGGAATTTTTGACTTGGCCGTGGATGAAAATTATTCTTTGAAAATGATACAGAAAATATAAATTTATTCATTTTGTCAAGCTCTTTTTATTCATTCTTATGGAGTAACTGTAGATGAATTCCAGCACTGGGTTTATGAAAATCCAGAAGTTACGCCACAAGAGCGTCGTGAAAAATGACTTGAAATTGAGAAAAATATTTACCAACTAGAGATTACGGAGAAGTTGATGAATTGAAAAACGGAATTTTCTGGTTTGAGACAAGGGCATATTTTTCAGCTGCCATTTTACTACATCGACTACACTTTAGCACAAGTCTGCGCTTTCAATTCTGGATAAAATCAAAGGAAGACAGGGAAAAAGCTTGGAAGGATTATTTGAATCTGTGCAAAAGCTTGGAGAAGCAAGTCATTCTTTGAACTTATGAAATCTGCTAATTTTGAAAAATCCATTTGAAGAAGGAACATTAGCGTCCGTAATTCCAAAAATTAAGGAATATCTGGATAATGTCGATGATATGAATTTGTAATTTAATCCATGTAAAACCAAAATTTAAAAATATTTTCAATTTTACTATTGATTTTAATAAATTTTAGTGCTATAATAGTTGTAGATACAAATTTAAAATAATATAAAAATATGGAGGTAATTTATAATGATTTATGAAAATATCTTGAGACTTAATTGAAAATACGTACTGTGGTAAAACTAAAATTTTTAAATGAAGAAAATATTGCTGATATTTATAGTAAAAACTGGAAAAATATAATATCGGTGGAGTGTAAAGGATAGGCGGCGCTTGGAATGATAGAAAGCGGCTGAAAAAGAAGGCAGATTAAAGCCAGGTGGCACAATTGTTAGAGCCTACTTCGGAAATGCTGAGTGCATTGGCATTAATAGGAAAGCGAAAGGATATAGAGTTATAATTATAATGCCTGATTCGATGAGTGTGGAAGAAGAAACATCTTGGCGGCTTACAGGGGCTGAATTAATCCTGACTGGAAGGGCAAAAAGGTATGAAGGTACATTGCTGAGCTGAAAAACTAGCATCTGAAAACGGATATTTCTTGCCCTCAACAGTTTGAAAATCCTGCAAATCCCTGCAAAAACACTATGAAACTACAGCAAAAAGAAATTTTGGATGATTTTCCACAAATTGATGCCTTTATTTCAAGAGTTGGAACAGCAGGAACTTTATCAGGTGTTGGAAAAAGATGAAAGAGAGCGTCTGGAGTTCAAGTATTTGCTGTTGAGCCTTCAACATCTGCCGTGTTATCTGGAGAACAGCCTGGAAAACACTTCCAGCAGGGCTTGGAGGCAGGATTTGTTCCTGGGAACTATGATCCTGAGCTTGTTGATGAAGTTATAAAAATAACAAATGAGAGGCTATTGAGTTTGCAACAAGACTTCAAAGGAAAACGGACTGTTATAGGAATCTCTCTGGAACTGCAATTGCGACGGCTTACTAAAGTGGCTAAAAAATTAGGAAAAAGGAAAAAGTCCAGCTGAATTTTTACCTGATGGTGGAAAAATACTTGTCAGTTGAAGTATTTAGAAATAGTTTATAGAAAATAATATGGCAAGAATTCTTTAATATCAATACTATTCCCCGTTAAAAACAATGGGTTTTATAATTCCGTTTAGCAAAGGGGTCTCGACCCTTGTCAGAAAAGTAAATAGAAATCATTTCTCAAATGGGTTTTAGTATAACTATATTTAAGATGAATTGCCTTTACAATCCTTAAAAATATTTGTTCTCTATTGCGTCAAGTCGCATGATAAAAAGTTGTTTTTAAAATGCTTTTAGTATATAATTCTAATATAAATTTTGAGGAGGGTGATTACTATTTTAAATGGTTTACAAAATGAAATAAATAATATCGCAGAAAAGGATCCGGCAGTAGATTTAAAAATAGAGTCTTTCTCTATCCATCCCTGCATGGGTCATGTAACTATAAGATTGCTCATCAGGAGGTGTATTTTTGTGCAGGCTTATTTCTCCAAATTTCACGTTTTTACAGGAATAGAAATTCATCCGGGAGCAAAGCTGAAATAAAATATTTTTGACCACGGGATGGGAATTGTAATTGGAGAAACAGCGAAGTGGAATAACTGCGTTAGTTTATCATGGGGTAACTCTCGGCGGAGTAGGTACCTCGAAAACTAAAAAGACACCCGACTTTAAAGAAAATGTAACAGTTGGAACGGAATAAACTTTTAGGAAATATAGTAGTGGCAAAATGTAAGAATTGAGCAAAATTCGGTTGTTTTACGAGATATTGCCTGATGAAGCTGTCGCTATGGGCATTCCTGCCAGAATTATTCCAAAAACAGAAGAAGATTACTATATGTGGCATATTTGATTTTTAATTTAGCTTTTGATATTTAAAAATTACAAACAAGCCTTTTACATTAAATTTCATAAAAGATCTGAATGTAATTTAAAAATGAATATAAAAATCAAAAATTGACAACCAAAATAAAATATGATATATTTTTATATGAAAATTGAATAAAACAATTTATTTCCTTGGTTTAGAAAGATAACAAATACTCGGATACATGATATCCAAAATAAATAAAAACTAATAACGGAGGCAATATGGCAAAAGTGAGAATTTTTCGGATCAACAACAGGCGTAACTGAAGATATAGCTCATAAAATTGCAGAAAAATTGATGGAGCAGAGTTTTTAATATTGACAGGAATGAAGATAAGCTAGAAGACTTTGATGTCTTTGCTTTTGGGAACTTCTACATAGAGTTCGGAGATTTGCAGGATGACTAGTACACAGTTGTTGACGATTTGGCAAAAGCAAAAGATTTCAGCGGTAGTAGGATATTTCGGCAGTGGAGATCGAGGAACATTCTCTGATACGTTTATGGATGGAATTGCTATTATTGATGAAAATCCAAAAACTGGCGCGACAATTATTGGAAAAACTTCAGTTGAAGGATATGAATTTAACGAATCAAGAGCCGTAAAAATGGTGAATTTTTAGGACTTGCCTTAGATGAAGTTAATCAGTCTGATTAACAGATGAAAGAATCGATGCATGGGTTGAACAAATCAAAAAGAATTTTTAATAATAAACTATGTCTGTGAATAAATTTGTTGATAAAAGAAATTTTCACAAAAGACAAATTAAATATGATTTTAGCTATATTTATATATAACTAAGATAAATCAATTTTTCTAAGTTGATTTTCTCTCCAAAAATAAAGAAGGCGTTCACAGGAGCACTATCTATAGGAAATTAAATTCATATTTTTCCAGAGTGTTACTGATATATTTGATAATTTTAAAGAGCATCAGCCTCTTTTCCTCTTTCTTTTGTTAAACAAATATATAAATGTCTGCGACAAAATATCCAACCTAGTTGGATTAATAAAATATTAATAGTATTTTGACGGATATCTGCAATGATAAAAATTCCCATACAATCATTTCACTTGCATACCGGACAGTAGGATTCATCGAAGTCTGTACATCTGCCTTTTGATAAAATGAATATCTTGACACGGCAATGTTTTCTGGAAAAGCATCAATTGCCTCTTTCAAGCCTGCTGATATGCCTTGAATAAAATCCGTAGCGGTTTACCATCTTAAAGTGTTTAGGAGGCAGATGAATTAAAATATGGGGAAACAAATGTCTCAGAAGGCATAATATGCAAGTTCTTTTATCATTAGCCAGGTCGTTAAAAGAAAAGTGACTCCTTGTCAGTAATGTCAGTAATCTTGTATTCAGCAATGGGAGCACGATGCAAGGTATCGTCCAAGATATTTTGATAATACCTTTTGTGCTGTTAATATCTACCATTGCCAACGTTAAAGAAAAAACCTTTTGTTTTCTCCTTTGTAAAAGCTTTTACTGTGCAGTATTTTTAGCGGCTTTTCTCAATCTTCTGTCTGGGATAGCTTGCCGTTTTCAATAATTTTAGGACGTGGTCTTCCATTGACCGGCAATAGTGTCAACGTTGAAGTATCTCATTTTCCTGAACTCAAGATTTTATTGAAACCTCCTAATGAAACAATGGCATGAACATGAGGGTTCCACTTTGATTCCCTGCCAAAAAGTATGAATGACAGAAATGAGGCCGTAATGTACAATATCGGAATCAGTAAGTAATATCCGAATGTCCGGAAATTTTGTTTTTTCTTTTTTCCTGCTGATATTGTGAAAGATGAACTTGAATACCTGGTTAACAGCTGGCAGAAAGTTTTTGACAGGAGGGATCTGTCGTGAAGAAGAACTTTCTGCATTCTTGAGGACAGTAAAAAGGACATGAGCGGTGTCTCAATATTGAGAATATGTTTTTGAATATTTTTCAGTCCATGTCCCTAGAGTACTGTAACCACAAGAAGGACAGAGCTTAGACTTACAGGTAATGAGGAAACAAATGTGTAACAGGACAGTGAGGGACATTTGAACTTGACAAAACCTTTTTGAAAATATCCTGCAGGCAGAAATTTATCAATGGAAATTTTAATATATTCAAGGTGACTGTCATATTATTTTTCTTGCAAAAATTTTAAGGAATCTAGTAAAATATTGTTGATACTGAAAATATATTTCAGTTTATTTTTGTGTAATGTTTTGTCATAAATATATTATACAAAAATCAGTCATTTCTATTCGGCTTTTTATTATAGAATTGCTAAATGTAGGAATTAAACGTTTTTCCAAATATTTTTGTATACAAATTTGATATAATTTAAAAGTAAGCAATCTGAAAAAGGAGAAATTTTTAATGAAACTAATTGTAGGATTGGGTAATCAGGAGAACAGTATAAATTGACACGGCATAACATTGGATTTATATTTGTTGACGAATATTTGAAGGAAAATAATATAACTGATATAAGAGAAGTTTAAATCACTTTTTGTCGGACTAATCTACAAAGGGGACAAGGTATTTTATCAAAAACCAATGAGCTTTTATGAATCTCAGCGGAGAGGCTGTCGGAGAAGCTAGTACGATTTTTAAAGCTTGACCCTGAAACAGACCTTTTTGTGATTTACGATGATATGGATATGCCATTTGGAAAGCTGAAAATCAAGCAGAATGGAAGTGCAGGAGGGCATAATGGAATAAAATCATAATTTCACATGTCGAAATGGTTACGCGAATAAAAGTTCGAGTTGGAAAACGAAACAAAGGAAGAAAACATTGGGATTTGTACTGGGAAAATTTTTCGCCTGAAGAAAAAAAGAAATTGTAAAAATTCAAGAGAAAAATATTTAATCTTATTGACGACATAAAAAGATGATATGACAATTTCAGACTGATGAATAAATATATTACATAGAAAAGGACGCTCATGGACAATATTGTTTTAAAATGTAACGGACTGTCTAAAAGCTATGATTTCACTAACGCCCTGAACAATGTGAACCTGTCAGTGAAATCTGGAAAAATTGTCGGTCTTTTAGGTCCAAACGGAAGCGGAAAAACAACCTTTATAAAGCTTCTGAACGGTCTTCTCAAGCCTACTCAGGGGAGATACTGATTGATGGAAAAATCCCGGGACAGAAACTAAAAAAATCGTTGCATATCTTCCAGACAAAAATTATTTAGATAATACTAAGACAGTAAAGGCTATTTTACGGCTGTTCGCTGATTTTTATGAGGATTTTGACTTGGAAAGGGCATTAAAGATGTTAAAAGATCTGGATATTGATTCTTCCAAAAGATTTAAGCTGCTTTCTAAGGGAACGAGGAAAAGATCAGCTAATTCTCGTAATGTGCAGAAAAGCCAAGCTGTATCTTCTGGATGAGCCGATAGCGGGAGTCGATCCTGCCGCAAGGGACTATATTCTCAATACGATTATAAAAAACTGCAATAAAGAGGCCGCTGTTATTATTTCTACACATTTGATTGCAGATGTGGAGCCAATACTCGATGAGGCGATTTTCATAAGCAAGGGAGACATTCTGCTTCATCAGGAGACAGAAACAATAAAAAAGGAACGAAATATGACAGTTGATAATTATTTTCGAGGAGGTGTTCAAATATTGAAAAATTCTAGGAAAATTAATTAAATATGATTTTTCTGATATTGGAAAGCTGATATTTCCATTTTATATTGGATTAGGCGTTGCGGGGAATTGGTATAAGAATGCTTCAGTTCGCTTTGGCAAATAACGGCATGGATGAGTATTTAAAGTTTTCTTTAACTCTGTTTCAAAGCACGCTTTATTTTGTATATACGCTTGTCGCCATTGGATCTGTAGTAATCTTTGCATTATGGGGTAATAGTGCGTTTCCATCGTTCTGTGTTCGGGAATGAGGATAGTTGACAAATACGCTTCCGATTAGTACGCATCAAATAATCCTGGCAAAGCTGATAACTTGTTTAAGCTGGTTTATTATTAACGCTTTTATAATACTTTTAACATTTTTATTGATAATTAGCTTGAAGAAATTATTTCATCAAAATTTTGGGAAAATCCAAATTTCATACAAATGATAGATTATCTGAAAACAGCACTCGGCATCCAGTATGTACTTCCAACAATAATTTTATTTATTGTTTTCTTAATCTTCTGGACGATCGAAAAAGGTATTGTTCCTGTTTTTCTGTGTCAGCGTTACAAATATGACAAAATCATACAGAATTTTAACAGGAGCTGCATTGTTTATAATTGCTGGAGGATTTTAAATATTACAAAAAAAGAATGATTTTTGGTTTTTACATACCTGTATAATCCGTCATTGCGTCTTGAAAACTGGAAATATGGCTCTAAATGTTGTAAAATACATTATCAGTGCAAATACTGGACTAATTATATTGACTGGCATAGTAAGCGTAATACTGTTTTTAACTATAAATTATATATTAAAATAAATTAGTTTAGAATAAATTGTTTTATAATTTAGTGTTGCAATTTTATAATAAATCAAAAACTTAACGACAAAAATTAGATTTGTTCAAGCTTTGACTTATTTATTTTAAAAAGGCTGAACATATATTGAAAAATGGAGGAAAAATAAATAATGGATAATAATTATGGAGCAGAGCGATTACAGGTTCTGGAAGGGCTGGAAGCAGTTAGAAAGCGTCCAGGAATGTATATTGGATCAACTTCACACTGCGAGCTTCACCATCTAGTATGGAAATAGTGGATAACAGCGTGGATGAGCACTTGCTGGAATTTGTGATAAAATTACTGTAAAGATACTTGAAGGAATATTATTGAGAGTATCTGACAATGGACGTGGAATCCCTGTGGGAATGCACAAAACTGGAAAATCGACTTTGGAAGTTGTACTTACTGTACTTCACGCTGGAGGGAAATTTGACAATGATAATTATAAGGTGTCAGGTGGACTTCACGGAGTTGGGGTATCTGTTGTAAATGCTTTGTCAGAATGGCTTGAGACAGCTGTAACACGTGATGGGGAAGATTTTTAGGCAAACTTATGAACGTGGTGTCCCAACTTCGCCTGTGGAGGAAATTGGCGTGGCAGACGATGGTGCACATGGGACTGTAGTAAGATTTAAAGCTGATGACGAAATATTTGAAACAACAGTTTACGATTATTCTGTATTGGAATCACGTCTAAAGAATTGGCATATTTGAATAAAGGCTTAAAAATTGAACTGGCTGATGAGAGAAATGCTGAAAAATGTAAAAAGCTGAGAATTTTTATTTGAGGGTGGAATAAAGGATTTCTTGAATGAAATTATAGACGAGGAAAAATAATTGATGATGTAATTTATATGGCTGATACGATGCAAATTGAGAAGCGAAGGAAGTGGAAGCTGAGGATGAAAACGAAACACGGTGATAAAACAGCGAAGTGCAAAATTTGTGGAAGTGGAAATTGCAATGAACTACACAACTTCACAAAGAGAAACAGTTTATTCATTTTGTAAATAATATAAATACTCATGAAGCGGAACTCATGTCAGCGGATTTAGAACAGCCTTACAAGAACAATCAATGATATTGCAAAAAGCAGATGAACAATTAAAGATAAAAATGGGACATTTCAAGGAACAGACGTAAGAGAAGGTCTTGTCTGTGTAATAAGTGTAAAAAAATACATGAGACCTCAGTTTGAAGGGCAGACAAAAACAAAACTTGGAAAACAGTGAAGTTACAGGATTGTCTCAAATATTGTTGGAAGCAACATGAAATTTTATCTAGAGGATGATCAAAAAGGCGACTGAAAAATTATTGAAAAATGTGCAATGTCAAAAGAGCAAGAAAGTACGAAAAAGCGAGAGAACTTGTACTTAGAAAAATACATTGGAGTAGGATCATTGCCTGGAAAGTTGGCAGACTGCTCTTCAAAGATCCAGCTGAATCAGAAATTTTTCATAGTCGAAGGAAACTCAGCAGGAGGTTCTGCAAAACAAGGAAGAGATAGAAGATTTCAGGCAATATTGCCTCTTCGTGGAAAAATCTTGAATGTAGAAAAATCAGGGTGCACAAGGCTCTTGAAAATGCAGAAATTAGAGCAATGATTACAGCCTTTGGAGCTGGATTTGGCGAAGAAATGGACTTAAAAAAACTAAGATACCATAAAATTGTAATTATGACAGATGCCGATGTTGATGGAGCTCACATTAGAACATTAATGCTAACTTTCTTCTACAGACATCTGAGAGAATTAATTAACGAGGCTACATCTATATCGCTTTCAAGCTGCCTTTATACAAAAATTCAGGCTGGAAAGCAATCAGATACGCCTATTCAGACGATCAGATGAAACAAGTGACAAGAGTACTGGAAGGAGAAGGAAGAAAGTACACAATCCAGCGTTACAAAGGGCTGGGAGAAATGAATCCAGAACAACTTTGGGAAACAACTCTTGATCGAAGTAAGAACGTTATTAAAAAGTATCAATGGAAGACCTTCCTATGCAGATAAGATGTTTAATATTCTAATGGGGATAAAGTTGAGCCAAGAAGGAAGTTTATTGAAGATAATGCGAATTATGTAAGAAATCTAGATATATAATTTTTGATTAAAATTGATAAAAAGTTATTTTTATTAATAGATATTTTTCTATAATATTTATGTTTTCTAAAAAGCAAAGAGAATAATCGCCATCCCTTGCAATCCCGGCTTGATCTAAGCATTTTTTGAAATAAAAAATGAAACTACTTTTTAACAAAAGTTATTATCAACTCTATAAATTAATCACGATTTAAAGAAAATGAAAAAAGTTCAAACAGTCAATTTCATTTCGAAAAATCACGACATTTTAGTTTAATTATAAATAGATATGTTAATAGAAAATAAGCAAAAATTTCGTTAAAGAAAAATAACTGTTTGAGATTTTGATTTTAAATTATATTTAGTTAATTATGCTAAAATAATCTTGATTCAAAATCGAGTTTTATTTTTCTTTATTAAGAAAGTTTTTGCGTAGCGGAGTGCAGAGGTATGCGTCTGATACCTCTGCGTTAAAAGAGATTAATATAAAAAGGAAAAACAATTACTAAATTAAGATAACTTTATAATAAAAATTTAGGAAATAAGCAATTAATGGTTCACTTGTTGTAAAAAAGAAAGAAAAAGGAGTTGCAGGATGTCAGACGATTTTAGAGATGACGATGAAAGAGAAGAGATAACGGAAATGGATGGAGAACGATGATAGAAATCATTGTGGAAGGATTGCCCTAAGGCTACGGATTTATCAAATGAATCTAATGTTTATATTGAGGATGAGATAAAGGCGGCTTATTTGGATTATTCGATGAGTGTAATTGTTAGTCGTGCGTTTGCCTGATGTACGTGATGGATTAAAAGCCTGTACATAGAAGAATTTTTGTTTTCCATAGGTGAAATAGGAATGAGCCACAAGACTCCGTTTAAAAAAATCGGCAAGGATTGTCGGGGATGTACTGGGAAATACCATCCACACGGAGATTCATCGGTTATGGTGCAATGGTTAGAATGGCACAGGACTTTAATATGAGATATGAACTTATCGACGGACATGGGAACTTTGGTTCAATCTGATGGGGATGAAGCGGCGGTCACGGTATAGCAAGCTAGAATGAAGCTAAAATTACTGAAGAGCGCTTGCGGATATTGGAAAAAGATACGATTGATTACAGAAAGAACTTTGATGAAAGTTTGGATGAGCCAGTTGTACTGCCTGCTAAACTTCCTAATTTATTATTAAATGGAGCAAACGGTATTGCTGTCGGAATGGCTACAAATATTCCGCCACATAATTTAGGAGAAGTAGTTGATGGAATTGTCATTGATTGATAATCCTGAAATTTCGATTGATGAGCTGATTACAGTATATAAAAAGGTAGGATTTTTCCAACTGGAGGTATAATTAACGGGAAACAGGGGATTTATGATGCGTATAGAGACTGGACGTGGAAAAACTTCGAGGTTGGGACGTGTGGAAGTTGAAACTTCAAAAACTGGAAAAGAGTCGATTATTATTTACAGAATTGCCATGATCAGATAAATAAAGCGAGACTTATTGAAAAATTGCAGATTTGGTAAGACAGAAAATACACTGGAATATCAGACTTACGGGATGGAAAACTGACGAGGGATGGTATCAGAATTATAATCGAACTGAAAAAGAGTGAGAAGAGTGAATTAATTCTGAACAGCCTTTATAAATTTACTGATTTACAAAATACATTTGGTGTAATTATGCTTGCACTTGTGGATAATGCACCAAGAGTGTTGAATTCAAAGCAGGTTCTTCGAAATACTCTGGAACATAGGTTTGAGTGATTACAAGAAGAACTGAATTTGAGTTGAAAAAGGCTAAAAATAGGGCTCATATTTTGGAAGGATTCAAAAGTGCGCTTGATAACATTGAGAGTAATTAGAATTATACGTGCTTCAAAAGGATGCAAATGTTGCACGGACTGAATTAATTGCAAAATTTAGATTTTCAGAAATTCAGGCAAAAAGCAATTCTGGATATGAGATTGCAAAACACTGGACTTGAAAGAGATAAGATTAATCAGGAATATAACGAACTTATGCTATGATGAAGAATTAACTGGAATTTTTATCGACGATTCAAAAACATGCGGTATAATTAAAGAGAGGCACTCAAAATTAAAGAAGATTTTGAGTGATGAACGTAGAGACTGAAATCAGAAATGCAAGAGCGAAATTAGCATAGAAGACTTGAGTGAGGACGAGAAGTTGTTGTAACACTTACAGAAAAAGGTTGTATAAACGTGTAGCAATCGACACTTACCGTTCACAAAAACGTGGTGGAATCGGGTAAATGCTACAAACACAATAGAAGACGATGTAGTAAAAAGATATGTACATAGCAAAAACTCTTGACACATTGCTTATTTTTCACAACAAAAAGGAAAAGTATTCAGCATAAAAGTGTACGAGATCCCTGAAACTGGAAAACAGGCACGTGGAAAAGCTGATTGAAACATTATAAATCTAGATACTGATGAAAAAGTCAGCACAATAATAAGAGTTCGGGAATTTGAAAAAATAAAAACTTATTCTTTGTAACACGAAACGGTTGTTAAAAATCTGAACTGACATTGTTTGACAACATTAAAAAGCTGGAAAAACGATGCAATTAGAGTTAAATGATGATGATGAAGTCATGTATATTGGGCTTACAAAGCGGAACTAGCGAGATGAGTGTTTAGCTACAAGAAACAGTATTGGATTAGATTCTCTGAAAAAGATGTAGAAGCATGGGAACTGGAGCGACTGGAGTAAAGGCATAACTCTTAGAGATAAGGACAAAAATTGTAGCAAAGTACTAATTATTAATTCAGAAATGAATAATGATGAAATTAGAATTCTTACAATTACTGAGGAAGGATATGGAAAACGTACCAAGTTATCAGAATACAGACTTACATCTAGAGGAGGAAAAGGAATTATCAATGCAAAACTTAATGATAAAACTGGAAAATCGTAGATGTAAACATTGTCTGAAAATGTATGAAATTATGCTTATTACGTCAGAAGGAACATTAATTAGAACGAGCGTTAATAACGTGTCAGTAATAGGGCGTTCGGCATCTGGTGACACGAATAATGAAAGTTAGAAATAATGAAAAATTGCTTCAGTGGTAAAAAGTACAGAAGAGCCTGAATTGAGCGAAAATGAACAGTAAATAAGATAAACAAAAATTATCATATAGAAGGAAGTGGTTAAAATGTTACAAGCATTATTTTTAGTTACGAGGAAAACGAAATACAGCCATTGGTTAATTTTTGCAAAAGTTTTCAAGCAAAAATATAACGCTGATGTTGACGTTATTTATATTAAGGATGTCCTGAAATATGAGGTATTTCCTGTTAGCATAGAAGAATGGGACTAAATATTGGAGCAAATTACGCTTTTTAAGGAATACAGGAACTTGAGGAAAAACTGTAAAAATTAAAGGAAAAATGACTTCTGATATTTCGAACTTTTTATACAAAAGATGGTGAGACATCTGAAATTGTACTGGAAAGAGTTAAAAATATGATCTGCTTGTTCTTGTAAAAATGAAAAAGTAACTTCAGTACTAAAGGAAATTTTAGAGTATTTTCAAATACGCTAATTATTTTTACCAAATGTGGAAGATTTCAAACTGGACAATTTAATCTTTGCTTGATGATGGAGCATAACGCAAATAAAACATTATTACTTTCTTCCCTATATATTTGGGAGACAAAAAGTGGATGTAGCACGTGTAAATGTCGAAGAAGAGATGAAAAATAGCCTAGCTGAACGTTTTGGGGACAATTACAACCTTATTCACAAAAAGGAGATACATTCAAGACAATTATGAATGAAGCTCAAAACTATGACCTAGTCTTAATGGGTGATTTGAGATACACAGTAATGGTGGAAAGAATTACCGGCAAGCTAGGAGTTAGAATACTGAAAATCTTCAAAAGCCGATTTTATAGTATAATCTCATAAAATTTAGAACATTTGTACAAAATACTCAGGCAACCTTCTGACGCAATGTCTGAGTATATTTTTATTTTTCTATCCAAAATTTTTCCTAGTCATTTCTAAATCTTTTTCCCTCGAAAAGCAAATCTTCCATATTTTTCTTAATTTCCTCCAGCCTGTCAATAACTTTCTGATTCTTTTTCCTTGAAAAATTTTTTACTGATAATTTCATTGAACCTTCAAAAACTCTGATGGATTTTGTTAAATAAAGGCGTTTTCTAAAAAGGAGGTTTTCTAACAATATCATCAAAATCAATAAAACCAATTTTGCTCTCCTTGTCTATAAAAATTTCCTAAACTAAAAATCCATGTGGTAATATTCCTTTTTCAAAAATTTTCTTCAAATTCAAGCCACAAATCAAGCGTTTTTTATATGTAAGCTGAAAATCATTTTTCTATAAGATAATTATAATATGAGATAAAATTACTATTAAATGTCTTATTTATATTTTTCTGAAACAGTCTCTATCTTTATATGAAATGGTGTATTTTATAACTTTATATTCTGTTATCTTCATAAAGTTAAGTTCGGAAAATCCTTTTTCAGATGTTTGGCAATCTCGAAAAAATTTTTCCCTTTTCCTGTAATCCCTAAAAATATTTTTACGCTTTCGCATTCCTGTATTCGTAAGTTTTTATAATTTTTTCATTATCATTTTTAAATTTTTACTTTCCTGCATTTTCTTTTTCCTTTATCGTATTTTTATTTTCTTTTCTTTGTCAATTCTAACATATTATATTTTTATTTCAATATGCCTGCTAGCCTATGTATACTAAAAGTATGGTATAATAACTCTGTATATAAAGAAAAATGAAATATTTACGAAAGCCTTAAAAATAGGATGTTTTAGAAGATTTTCGGATTAATGGGGGTTTAAAAAGGAGAAAAGATGAAAATATTGTTATACATACGGCATTCATTGGGGATATTGTCTTGTCTACCTTTGATACAAAGATTAAAGGACATGTATCCTGAATCAGAAATTGATTATTTAACATTGCCGGCAAATCAGAGCGTACTAAGTAATAATCCTAACTTGCACGAAATACTCCTTTATGATAAAAAAGGAAAAGACAAAAGGAATAAAAAGGTTTTTAAGAGTATTAAAAATATTGAAACATATGATTATGCTGTGATACCACATAGATTTATAAAATCCATATTGCTTGCAAAATTAGCAAAAATTCCTAATATTGTTGGATTTGATGTAGCGACAGGCTCTTTTCTGCTAAATAGAAAAGTTCATTATGATATGAAAAAAAGCATGAAGTGGAAAAGGTTACTTGATTTGGTGGAATATAAAGGAGAAAAATTCCAATTAGAATTTATCCTGCAAAAGAAAAATTTTTATTAAAATTGATAATATTTTAAAAAATCATGGATATTTTTGAAAATCAGAACAAAACTGATATTAGTTGCGCCAGAAGTCAAAGACCTGAAAATATGGCCAATAGAAAAAAATATCGTGAAGTTATTAAAAGATTGATAAAAATTATTTTATTGGGATAACTGGCTCAAAAATCTGAAAAAGAACTGCTTTAAATTTTTCCGGATGATAAAAATGTTATTGATTTTCGTGGGGAAATTAACCTTGTAGAATTTGGAGCATTGATTTCAAAAAGGCTGATATTGTTGTGGAAATGACAGCTCTCAGTTCATATTGCTAGTGATTTGAAAAACCGTTTGTAATTGGGATTTTTAGATAAGGAAGCGGGCTTTGGGATTTTTCCCTGGACTGAAAAAGCAATGTTATTGAAGACAATGAATTCTATGAAAATAATATTGTAAAAATTCCCAGAAAAGACACGAATACAGAAAGACTATTACAAAGGCATCCCTTTAATTAGTGCCAACAAGGGTCTTTAAAGGAAATTATGAATCATCTTGAAATATAGTTCAGATTTATGTAACTGAAATTTAAACTGGAAAAATTTTAAAAAGGAAAGAAGGTTGGTATGAATAAAAATTAATTTAATTATAAACAGAATAGGATTTGCTTTTTGTCTATTGGTTGGAATGGCCTTATTTTTATCAGAAAAATTTGAAAATAATGTTGCTATACGTGTCTTGTCATTAATATTTATAATTGCCATGATTTCAAGGAAAACAGAAAGACGACTATTTAAATCGCTGGATATTGAATTTTTCGATAGAATTGCTCTTTTTATTTTTGTTCCATTTATAATAGCATATTTTGATGGGGAATAGATACTCGTCTGGATAACTATATTCTTCGTTATCTTATTTTCTTTCCGTTCGTCTTTTTCGTAAAGGATATGAAAAAGTCATGATTCTTCTAAAAAGCCACTTTTCAGTGCCACAATAGTGATGATTCTTGCTACTTTCAATTTTATTAAAGACTATAAAAAGAGTAGGGCAAAGCCAGTAGGAATATATTATCCAAGAATTACTGCTATTTTGACTGTTCAGGATTTGCAAATATAATGTGCATAATTTTGCTGTTTCTGATGTCTTTTCTGCTATTTTTTAGAAATAAGGATAATAAAATAAAATAATAAAAGTTTTTCTATTTACAATGACGACTGACATTGTTTCTAGTTATGTAAACAGGTCAAAAATGGTATATATCTGTTTTATTGCCAACGATTTTCTACATTATATTCAGGAAAAGATATATATTCTGAGTTGCCATCCTCATCTGTCTAGGCGGATATTTTCGCCCTTCCAAACTCAATTACAGATAGACTGCAGTACATCGTAAAACTATGAAAAAGGATCCTTCCAGCAACCTGAGAGTAATCTTTTTGGAAAACTGGACTTGAAAGCTTTTAAGCAGAAAGCCTGTGTTAGGATGGCAATGGGAAGACAGGAAAGATTTTAATCTCAGATATTACATGGGCGTTAGCGAGTATGTTCATGAAAATTTTCTTGACACGTCTGAGTGAATGGCCAATTTATTATGCATACGCACAGTACTTACCTCCAGTTCCTGCTGGATTTTTGGAATCGTGGAATCCTGTTCCTCGTGATATTTTTCGTAAGCACCTTCATGAAGCGGCTTCTATAACTTTTCAAAAATAAGGAAAAACATTGACAGCAGGCTAGTTGCTCTCGGGAAATCGGTACGAAGGCAGCTCTTGCGGCATGGGCAATACAAGGAATTACTGATATTAACCTGAATAATAAAATACATGATTATAACTCAGTGATATTGCTGTTTTTATTGAATTATTTATGGAAAAGAAAAATAAAACTGGAAAAGGGACAAGATAAAAATGAATAATTATAAATTTAATATTTCAAAACTTGATAGGCTTAACAAAAATTAAGGCAAAAACCATATAAATATATATACAAAGAGTGATGCCAAAAATTAGTTTAATAAAAATCCAAAACAGAGTTTACTTTATAACCCAAAAATGGTTGGAGAAGACTGGAATGAGCTTTTAAATGAATATTTTTACAAAGGTATTAAAAACAGAACAGATTAAAGCCTAAAAATCATTTGAGAATGATTATATAGCAGTTAAGAGGGACAAGGATGGGATTTTTGAAAAATTACCTGATGTAGTGAAAATAAGCTATAAATCTGTACAGAAATATAAAAAGGACTACACAGTAATACACTTGGACATGAACAACATAAATGATTACATTTGCGAGATACCGGAATATATTTTACAAAAACTTGAAGCTAAAAATAAATTTTGCACATTTTACAGATATAATAAGACTCACTTTACTAATTAACTATGGTGGAGTGTGGATTGATGCGACAATCTTGCTTACAGACTATTCTGCCAGGGAATATTTTGAAATGGACTATTTTATGTTCCAAAGAGATGACAGCCTTAGTTTAGAAGAAAAAGGACTGGGAAAGATTATGATGATTTTTATTTTTCGTGGAATGATGAAATGAAAGTCAGAGTGTTAAACAGCATAATTTTTGCAAAAAGAAAAACAATGAAGTATTGAAAGGTGTTACTAGATGTCTTTTGCTAATCTTCTGGAAACATAACGATTTAGCCCCAAACTACTTTTTCTTTCAAGTGCTGTATACTGGGTTAATCGAAAAGTATTACAAGGATAAAAATGTAAGAGTTGTCTCAGATGCATTGACACACGAAATGATAAAGAGTGCGGTTGATAAATTTTCTGGGAAAAACTGGATGAAATAACTAAAAGAATCAATATTCACAAGCTTTACATATAAAATTGACGCTGGAAAACGGGATACAGCAGGAAGTTTTCTGGAACATTTTAAAAATGTATGAAATAGGCTAAAATAGCTGTATAAAGTGATTAAAAATAATATTTTTACAATATTTCTTCTAAAAATTCATAATAACATAAATTTTTAAGTTCTTAGAGTATTGTAGATTGATATAAAAAAGAGAATATTTTATAGTAATTAAGAATGGGATGAAAAGTATTGGTATTGCATGGACATCTTAGTATGGGTGGAGAAGAAGAGTTTTGTAGCGTTTAAAAACCTGGTGGAACTGAATTATGATGTTGATTTGCTTATAACTTGGAATCATGGGAAAAATAACTTATTTGAAAATGAAATTCCAGAAAAGGTAAATTATAAATTCTTTATTTGAAAAATTATGATGGTAAAAAACAAAATTATTAAGGAAATTTTTTAGGTTACGGGCAAAAAGCAACTTATTTGAAAAAAGTGGAAAAAGAGAATAAAAGAAAAACTATGATGTTGTTATAGATTATTCTTCAAATTTGTTGAAATATAATAGATTTTTGATATAGCAAAGTTCCTGTATTTGCCTGGATTCATTTTCTCACTTACTTTTTGGAGAACACTAAGTGCAGACAAAATAGAAAAAAATATAAAAAAACAATATAAAAAATATGATAAAATACTGGCAATATGTGATACAATGAGAGATGAGTTTGTGGATATTTTTAGGGAATGGATAAAAACTAAAGTGGAATTAGTCTACAATCCAATAAATCTTAAAATAATTAGAGAAAAGGCAGAGAATGTAAATCCTGACTATGAAAAATATTTAAAAGAGAATTATTTTTTACAAGTGTCACGCCTGACACAGCAGAAGCAGCCTGAACATCTTGTTGACATTTATTATAAATTAAAGCAACGAGGAATAAAGGAGAAACTTTATTTTATTGGAAACGGGGAAAAAGTAGAATTGATTAAGCAGAAAATTTAAAGGAATATAATCTGGAAAATGATGTAATCTTGCTTGGACAAATTGAAAATCCATATCCATTTTTTAAAAATGCAAAATTATTTGTACATACTGCAAAATATGAAGGATTGCCGACTGTACTGCTGGAAAGCCTTGCTTTTGGAACACCTGTTGTGGCCTATGACTGCCCTACGGGTCCAAAGGATATATTGGGGGGAAATAGTGAATATGGAGAACTTATTCCGTTAAATGATAAAGACATGTTTGTGGAAAAAGTTTATGAATTAATGAAATAATAATGAAAAAAATATGAAAATTATAAGAAAAATATCATTAATTCGAGCTGATGATTTTTCAATGGAAAGTAATAAAAAGCAAAACTAAAGGAATTAATAGAAAATACAAATTTTTTAAAAGTAATATAAATAGCTATTTAGAATAATGTAAAAGAAAAGGTTACATGATGAGTATAGTTAATGGAATAAAATCCAAAATAATAATATGGCTATTTTGGTGCTAAAAAGACATAAAAGATATTAACTTAAAAAATGTGAAATCAATACTTATAAATCCTAAGGATTCCATCGGAGATACTCTAATGTCTTTTTGCTATGCAAGACAGTTAAAAAAAATGTATCGTAATGTTAAATTAGGGTTAGTAGTGACAAGCAGAAATATGGAATTTGCCAAATTATGCAATGAGAAATGAAAAAAATAATAGATAATATCGTGAAAGCGGAATGACGTACTTAAAAATCATAAAAAATGGGATGTATTACTTGATTTTTAAGTAAGGAAAATACAAAGCGGATGATTTGGAAGAAAGTGTTAAGTCCAAAAATTACAATGATTTTCGGAGAAAGTGATGAAGGGACATTATTATAATAGAAAAAAATGTGAAAAATTATGATTTTTGACTGTACTCCACCTGTTGAAACCCATATTATAGATTATTTGATAGGTTCTGAATTTTCTAAATATTTTTAAAATAGAAGGAAAAAGCCGCATATTGAAACTTTTGAAAAAGATATTGATAAAATGGAAAAAAATTTTTGGGAAATCTGATTCTGAAGAAAATACTCAAAAAAAGTAAAAATTTTACTTGTTCCCAAGGAAGCGACAGAGAAATGAAAGCCTGAAGAAAGTGGCTGAATTATTAAATAATATCGAAAAATGAAAAAGATGAAAAATGTGAAAAATTATTATGGGAAAAACTGCTGGAAGTGAAGAATATTATAGAAAAAGTTAATGAATAATATAAATAAAGATTTGGACATTTCTTTATCTAGAAATTTAACATCAGAGATATGTGTTTTTTATGGCTGCAGCTGATTTAGTAATAGGAGTTGATGGAGGGCAGTCACATAGCTTCTTCTTTAGATAAGCCTCTTTTTGAGCTTTTTATGCAAATGATAAATATAATTTATGCAGATGGTCACCTAAAACAACTGCTGACAGCCTGCAAGTAATCTCAAAAATCATTGGGAAACCACAATCAGACATATAATTTTTCACTGTCAGAACCAATAAAATGGTTAAATGCTCAAAATATGAAAGAAAATATCAGAAAAACTAACTAGCCAATATAAAATGATTATACGCTTATCCTTGCAAATACTAACGTAGATAAAATAAACTGATACGTTATCATAAGGAATGAAAATATATCTAATGAGTAAAAATAAAATCTGGAAATTTTATAGACCGTATAGGGATAAACTGGTTGATAAAAATGAAATGTTAAGCCGTATATTTGATAAAAAGAAAAAGAATATTAATTTAGATGCCTTCAAAAATAAAGCAGTATCTTTATTTTTAAGGACAGATGGAAAAATTGGAGATTATATAATAAGTTCATTTCATCTTTTCGGGAAATAAGAAAAATTATCTAATATAAAAATTGATGTTGTTGCTGATAAATCTCGAAAATTTGTTAAAAGTTAAATAAAAATATAGATAAATACTACATTCTTGACAGGAAAAAAGATGTCATGAGTGGAGAAAGTATTGCAAAAGAATACTGGGAAAAATAAACTATGATGTCCTTTTTGATTCAACTGAAGGGTCTAAAATATAAAGCAGGTTTACCTTCTAAACAGGGTAAATGCAACCGTAAATGTTGGATATAACAAGGATGGGCTATAAATATATATAATAAAAATATAAAACAGAATAATACTTTAAAAATGATTCAAATTTATAAGCAAATGATGGAAAGTGTAAATATTGAAATAAAAGATACAAAATATGATGTTCCTGTTTCTGAAGAATCTAGAAAAAATGTAGCAAAATTTCTTAGAAGAAAATAATGTGAAAGGATAAAATAATAGCATTAAACTTTTTGGAGCTTCAAGAGGAGAAAAGATAAACGAGGAAAATGCACTTGTTATAATAAAAAGGCTAGGGGAAATGTATAAGGGATTATGCAATTATAATTCTAGATTCATCAAATGACAGGAAACAATACATAATATCCTAAAAAAGCAGACAATAAAAATGTTTTTATTCTTTGAAAAATCTAGAAACCATCTTGGATTCTATATCAATAATTAAGAACAGCGATTTGGTAGTGTCGCTTGATACTTCGATTTTATATTGCCGAAGGGCTGGATAAGAAAATAATGGCTTTTTATGGACTGAAAGATTAATAAAAATAAATGGCGTATAAGGGAAGAAGGCAATATATTAATTGATTATCCTGAAAATCGTATTAATGATGTAAACTTTGAAAAAAATGTTTGATGAATTGTGTCAAAAGAATGCTCTGCCTGCTGTTTAGGAATTAAAAATATGAAATAGGAGAACGCTGATGAAATTATCCGTAGGAATAATAACTTTTAATGAGGAAAACAGAATTGGGAAAAACTTTTAGATTCAGTGAAGAAATAGCTGATGAAATAATAGTTGTGAGACAGCGGAGTAACGACAGGACTGTGAAATTGCACTTGCAGAAGGGAGCAAAAAGTTTTTTTGTGGAAAAAGTGGAAGGATACTGCACATAAAAATTCTGTTTTAAAAAATGCAAGGGAGAATGGATTTTTATTAATAGATGCTGACGAAGTAATATCGTCACAGCTGAAAACAAAAATAAAATCAATTATAAACAGCGAAAACCCATCAGGCGACGTTTACAAAAAATTAAAACTACGAAATATAGCTTTTAAAAAGAAATAAAATTTGGCGGATGGGATGACTATGTAATCAGGCTATGGAAAAATGGAAAAAGTAAAAATAAATAGCCAGTGAAGTTCATGAGCAGTACCGGACTGACAGTCAAAATATAAAAAGAAATGATAATCCATTATACTTATGACAGCATAGAGAATTCCTTGAAAAGTTAAACAGATATACTTCACAAAGTGCCAAAAGAATATATAAAAAGGTAAAAATCAAGTTTTATAAAAAAATATATTCCAAAGATGGTATTCAGGTTTTATAAGATGTATATTTTCCAGCTAGGGGTTCATGGATAGCTATGAAAGGCTATCTGCTTGCTAAATACAGCTCCATCTATACAATGACAAAGTATACAAAAGTGCGTGAAGAATATTACAATAACTAGGAAACGACACTTCCTCGTTATTACTACATACAACTGGCCAAAAAGCTCCGGAAGCCTGTCTAAATAGCGCATTAGAACAAACTGTCGCTCCCAAAGGAGATTATAATTGCGGATGATGGCTCAAAGCAGGAAACAATAGATTTAGTAAAAGATTTCAGCAAAGCTATCCTCAAAAGCAATATTATCCATTCGTGGCAGGAAGATAAAAGGGATTTCGGGCTGGAATGTCTAGAAATAGGGCGATAAGCAAGGCAACAGGTAATTATATATAATAATTGATGGTGATTTGATATTAAATAGGCATTTTGTTGAAGACCATATAAAAATATGGAAAGAGGTTGTTTTATTCAAGGTTCTAGAGTTATAACTTCACCAGCTGTGGCAAAGGAAATAATGGAAGGCAAAAATAAATCTTTTTACAAAAGGGACTTAAAAACAATATGAATATGGTAGAAGCAAACTTCTTTCAAAAATTTTTACAAAAAGTAGATAGAAATTTACGTGGAGTAAGATCTTTGCATATGTCCTTCTTTAAAGATGATTTAATTAGAGTAAATGGTTTTGAAGAAGAAATAGAAGGTTGGGGAAGGAAGATAGTGAACTTGCCGTAAGGCTGTTTAATATTGGATGTAAAAAGAAAAACTCAAGTTTGAGGCTTTGACTTGCCATTTATATCATAATGAAAAATGATGAAACAGGTTGAAAAAAATGATGAATATTTGGCAAAGGCAATAGAAAATAAAAACAAAAAGCTAAGAAAGGGCTTGATAGATATGGAAGAAAGTAACGCTGGTAATAACTGGCTGTGGAAGATTCGATCTGCTGGAAGAAACAGCTGACAGCTTTTTGAATACAATACTTATCAATTAAAAAGATAATAATTACAGAAGACAGTACTGAAGGGAAAAAGCTGGAAGAAATTAATTTCAAAATATAATAATAAAAAAATCAAAATTTTAAACTTATAATTAATGAAACCCAGATCAGGACAATTAAAGTCAATTGACAAGAGCTTACCGTGAAAGTCGATACCAAATATATTTTTCATTGCGAAGATGACTGGAAGTTCTTAAAAAGGGTTTTATTGAAAAAAATCAATGGAACTCATGGAGGAAGATGAAAAATTCTAGTTGTTGGACTACGTGATAAAAAGATTTTGCAGAAGGTTTTTCTATGATGAAGACTATATTTCAAAAATGGGGAAAAATATTATAGTGTAAAAGGTGAAATATTTACTTATAATCCAGCTCTAAGAAGAAAAAGGATATGGATTTATTTGGAGCTTCATGAAAAAGCTGGAAAATCAAAGATATGAAGAGGTATTATCTGATTTTTTATAAAGAAATCGTGGGATTTAAAACAGTATTTTTAAAGGAACCATATGTAACTACATTGGAAATAAAAAGACATGTGCATTTTAGTAAAAATCATAAAAACTACTGTATTAAGCTTTAAAATTGACAGATTAGTAAAAATTAGAGCAAAAATTTTTGAAAAACTAAAGGTAAATTATAATTTTATTTTAATAAATATTTTTGTATTTTTTAGTTGTTATTTTTTTATATTTCGTATAAAATATAAGTAGAAATATTTGTAATAATTTCATTTTACTTCAAACTCTTTCAATATCAAACTTAAAGATTAAGCAATCTTTAGCTTGACTGAAATATTTCTAATTTTTGAGTTTGCTTTTAAAATGATTTTATTATATAATTATATTGATTCAAAATTAAAAAGAATAAATATATAAATTCTTTAATTTCTACTGAAATGTAAAATTAATGTTATTAAAAATAAAAATAACTTTTTGAGTAAATATTCTTCAGTATTTAAGATAATTTTACTTATAGTAAATAAAGGATGGAAAAATGATATATTTATTTTTGATAATAATTCTCTTGTTTTTCATATTTGTTATTTATAATAAAAACTAGAAAAAAATTTCGTTTTGTGCCTTATGTATCACAGTGTTGACAGTGAAAAAGGGAAAGGTGGAATTTTTGTAGATGAATTTCAAGAACATATAAAATGGATAAAAGATAAAAAACTTTTAAAATGGAAGAATTAAAAGAATTTAAATTATACATTGCCACAAAAATTCAATATTGATAACTTTTGATGATGGCTATAAAAATAATTATACTTTGGCTTTTTCCAATTTTAAAAGATACAATATAAGCAACAGTATTTTTTGAATACAAAATTTATTGAGAAGATGAGGCTTATTTAAATTGGGATGAAATAAGAGAAATGTATAAAAGCGGACTGATTGACTTTTCAGCTTCACACATTCTCATCAGTTAACAGTAAAGGATATTGAAAGTACTTGCTTTTTATGATAATGAAAGTTCGCCATATTTTTAAAAGAGAGCTATAATTTATTTTTTTGAAGGAAATTATGATGAAAAAAGATATGGAAAAATTAAATGGACTTCCAGTATTTAAATTAAAGTAAAATTTCAATTCCTGGATACAGACCAAAGAAAGGATTTTGTAAAAAAATATCGAAATATTGCACAACTTCAGAAAAATAATAAATCTGAAAAACGAGATTTTTGAATAAATTGTTTAAAGAAAAGCAAAAATGAATTTTTGACAAAAGTTAGTGAAGAAGAATTTAGAAAAATGTAGAATTTGAAAGTCGGAAAATAAAAAGAATTATTCAAGAAAAAAACTTGGAAAAACTCAGATTACTGCAAACATCATGGGGACACCGATACAAAGAAACCGTAAAGATATAAAGAAAACTAGGGAGTTGATGTATTTATTACTACAAGAAAAGGTGTAAATGCATTAAAACTTAATAAAAACTGGATTTATCAGTGTAAGCGGAGATGATTTTTGAAAGTTTGATGAATTTAAAAGGAGCTGACTGACGGTAGTGGTGTATATTACAGAAAATTACGAAATATTTTTGTAAAAAACATTAATGAGATAATGGAAAAATAATTTGAAATTTATTTTAAACCATTTTAATTTAAAGATCTAAAAATTCAATATACCAGAGCTTTAGTACAAATATTTTTAAAAAGGGTTTTACATACAAAGTAAATAATGAAAAAGCAAAATTAAATATATATGATAAAATTAGATTTTGGTGAGTTCAAAACTGAAAAAATATATAAAAATATATATATTAATCATACTAAATCTTTTACTAGCAACAATATCATCTCTTGTTTCTTCAGCTCCAATAGCTTTTGATAAAAAGGCTGTTTGATAAAGGTATTGCAGGAAAGAAAGTGAAAAGGATATTTTGTATGCGGCAGGGCAATGATAATGCTTGCAGGCAGTTGGAGCAATACTTATGTGGAATACATTTTTCAACTGTAATTTCATCTTCTATCTATAAAGGACATAGTTACTGATATTTATAACAAGATACAGACTTTAGATATGGAATATTTTTCAAGCAAAAATAGGGGATATGATGACGCGTGTTATGACAGACCCTAACAATATAAATTCAATTATATTAGAGATTTTGATATGATTTCTGAAATAATAAAAGTAGTCTTTTAGAATAGCATTTTATATAGATTTTGATTTAACTTTAGGGTCATGGTTATACTCCAATCCTTGTAATTACAGTAGAAGATATGCAAAAAGGCTAAAAGCGTTCAGGAAGAGCGGCAAGAGGCATTAGATGGACTAAATTCAAGTTGCAGGAAACATTGTCAGGGAATTAGGATTATAAGGGCATTTGCTACAGAAAGAGTATGAAATAAATAATTTTTAAGATAATAGTTTAAAAAGAAAATTGCTGTAAGATCTGCTGGATACAATGCAGCTAATTCCATCATGGAAGCATTAAATTATATAATTGTGCACTTTTATTGATGTTTGAGTGGATATCGTGTTTGAGGGCAAAAATTTTTGCCCTGGAGACTTTTATAACAATAGTGAGTGCTATTTCAATGCTATACACCTGCAAGACGTGCCATAACAGATTTAATGCAATAAGCGTAAACTTATCTTCAATTACAAGAGTTTCTGAAATCTTGGAAGAAATGCCATCTAGTAAATAAAAGAAAACTGCATAAAATTTGAGAATTTTACAGATGGAATAAGTTTTGAAAATGTAGATTTTTGAATATAAAGATAATCCTGAAAAAAATATTAAAAACATTAATTTAGATGTTAAAAAGTGAAACAGTTGCATTTTGTAGGAAATTCAGGTGGTGGAAAATCAACACTTGTAAATTTAATACCAAAGATTTTGATGTGTCTAATGGTTCAGTAAAAATTGATGGCACTGATATTAGAGATTATGATATTAAAAGTCTCAGAAAAGCAATAGAATTGTACCACAGGAAACCTTCTTGTTCATAGGAACAATTCTTAGTAATATAAAATATAGTCGTCAAATGCATACGTGGAAGAAATAGTAGAAGCTGCCATAGCAAGCTAATGCACACGAATTTATCGAAAGCCTGCTGATGGATATGATACTGAAATTGGGGAACGTGGTGTCAAATTATCAGGTGGACAAAAACAGAAGTTGCGATTGACGTGCAATCTTTGGAAAATCCACAAATCTTAATTTTTAGATGAAGCAACATCAGCGCTTGATAATGAATCTGAAAAGCTGGTTCAGGACGCTCGAAAAAAACTTATGGAAAGGAAAAAAACTACATTTGTTATCGCTCATGGGTTGACAACAATCGAAAATAGTAATAAAATAGTAGTGATACAGAAAGGCGAAAATAAAAAGAAATAGGAAACTCATAATGAATTATTAAATCAAAGATGGGTATTTACAAAGCATTATATAATAAAAAGTGATATACTAACAAAAATAACAGAAAACGTTGAAATTCATTTATATAAATTATATTTTATTTAAATAAAATAAAAGATTAGGAGAAGAGATATGGAAACAGATAAAAGAGTGTCATTTTATTTCCTAATGTCAGTTGTGTTAGTGGCATTTGGAAGCCAAGATTCAAAGAATCAAAAAATATATTGAAAAACAGCTGAAGATGAAACTAAAAAGTCGGTGACAAAATAAAAGAAGTTAAAGAAAAGATGATAATACAGCAAAAATGATGCTAAGAAGGATGATTCAAAACAGCAGACCTGCACAGCAGACACATCTGCACATCAATAGCTCAGGCACAGCCTCAACAGCCTGCACAACACACCTCAACAGCAGGCAGTCTGCAGCGACCTGTAGCAGTAACAGCTAAATGCACATGACAAAAATCCATGCGTCTGAATGAAAATGAGCTTAATGGGAAAAAAATCCAACAAAAAAACTAGAAGAAATACAATAACGGCTTATCTAAAGCACCTAAAGACATAGCCGTTTGAAAAACAACGATCCGTCTGCACGGCTCACAGGAAAAACCATCAAAAGTTAAATCACAGATTCATCTCCAAAATCAACTGGAAGGCAGCGACGGATCTGACGGAAGCAGTGGTGGGAAAGCAGTTCAGGAGTCTCGTCATCAGGTGGCGGAGATTCAAGCTCGCGAGTAGGACAGCTAATCAGGGGTTTATCTAGCAACTTTTTGTATTTACTGAGTTAAGGAAAAAATCAAAATATAAAAAGAAAGGCAGTGAAATTTTAGTATGTTTAGAAGAGAAAAAGAATTACAGGAAAATATAACCAAAAAGCAAATATAGATATTTTTGGTATCTCTGCTCCCTATGTTGTTGTAGCATTCTTCATCTGTGAACAACGCCAGTTTTAGTGATTTTATCAGCAGTAGTGCTTCGAGGCTATAGACGTAATATTTTCATTGATATACAGAAAAACAAAAGGAACTTTAAGGATCTTTCAGGGAATTACAATAGGAGCTTTGACAGGGCTTGTACTTGCTCCGTTTACTACTTTTACGTGGCGGCATTTGCTAGGAGGAATAGCAGCATTATTTGGAAAAAGCTGTATACAAGGGAACAGATAAAAAGATTTTTAATCCAGTAATTTTAGGAAAAATTATTTGTATTAACTTTTTCCAGCTGATTCTGCTCCAAATTCACAAGCGTGGACTAATTCAGAAATGATGAAAAGTTCAGGACAGAATATCAATTGGCCTAACTTCATTTATTATAGTAGAACAGAGGAATAATCGGAGAACTTTTCAATAGTTGCACATGGTTATAGGGGGCAATATATCTAATCTTAGAACAAAAGATAACAGCATGTACCAGTATCATTCTTTGTTACCATTTTTCTTGGATACTATATTCTGAGCTTACAATATCAGTGTATACTACTCTTGGAGAAATTATCTTTATGGGATTTTCGTTTGACAGACAGCTTTCACTACTCCTAGACATGGACTGGGAAAAAGTATTTTTTGGATTTTTAGCTGGACTTTCTACAATAATATTTGCGGTTCTTAGGAATTCATACTGAATCAATTATATATTCAGTATTAATTTTAAACCTTTTACAAAGACCAATAAACACAATATTTCAAACCAAATGTATTTGGTGTCGAATCAGTTTCATTCGCTGAAATAATACAGAATTGGTCTTGCAATTATCATTGTGATACTTGTATTTGCTGTTTCATGTTACATACTTTTGGATTTGTGCCATATATTGTTTATATTTATGTAGTTTATGGAATATGGCGATTGTACAACAACAGATAAAAATAGGGAAGGCTTTTATGAACTTTAACCCTAAGTTTTTAGATAAAATAGAAAAAAATTAAAAGATAAAAAATAGATATTTTACAATCTGAAAATAATTTTTTTCCGCATGATTGCAATTCCGTGGTTTTTATTATGTTCAGAAAAGAAAAAGATAATTTATATTTCCACATCCAACAGAAATTTGGAAAATTATCATGCAATGCTGAGAAATTATTATGAAACGTCAGAAAAAAACAAACTGAGATATTTTAATGAAAAATCTAAAACTGACATAGTAAAGAAAATAAAAATAAGTTAGAAGATAAAAATAATTGATATTTTTGAAAACTATCTCACAAAATAAGGAAGATATTACTGGAATAAATATAAGACTGCTGGATATTTTTAAAAATCAGGAAAAATTTATTTTGTTGTAAATTTACAGATTACTTTGGATATATTTTTGAAAAAGTTAAGTTTTTCCTTTGAGATTGGAAAAAGAATATAGTTTTTACGAAAAATTGTGGAATTTCTTGTGAAAATAGGGTATGAAAATTCATATTTGATTGAAAAAAAGGGCAATATAGCAGACGTGGGGATATTCTTGATATTTTTCCCATGATTTGGAAAATCCTGTTAGACTGGAGTTTTTGGAGATGAGCTGGAAAGTATAAGGGGTTTTTGATGTTGATACTGAAATTTCTGTGGAAAAGATGGAAGAAATAAAAAGTTTTTGGAAATTTGCTTTCGAAATAATTATGAATTGATAGAGCTTATTGATGAATTAAGGACGGAAGATGTAACGATTGTTATTGAAAATGAAGAATTGCTGGACTATAAAATGGAAGAGTTTATTTTTGCTTGACAGAAGCCGTGGAAACTTATCGAAAAAGGTATGAAAATCTGAAGAAAAAAAGCATTTTTGTACAGACTAAAAATTTCTCACAGGAGCAGATTGAGAACTTTTAGGGATAAAAATAGGCTTGAAAAATTGTCAAAAATTGAAGATATTTATATTTTTACAAATAGTTATGAGAAGAAAAATGGCTGAATATGGGACAAATTCTAACTGAAAAGGAAAATAATCGGAAATTGAAAAATATGAGCTGTTTGAAGGTTTATCTTTAATGACAATTCAGAAAAATCGGATAATAAAAAATAGGAAAAATAATTTTATTGTGCTGACAGACAGGGGAGCTTGACGGATATATTTACGAGCGAAAGACAGCAAAAGCTATAAAATATAAAAAGTCAATCAGATAATCGAAGCGACTACGTAATTCACGTTCAATACGGTGTTGGAATTTATAAGAGAATTCAGACAATGGAAGAGCGGGATTATTTGAAAATCAAGTATGCTGATGAAGATATTTTGTATATTCCTGTGGAAAAACTGGATAGACTTGAAAAATATGTGTCAAATGATACGGAACCTCAGTTATTCGAGGCTAGGAACACGTGGGTTTAAAGCGAAAAGGAAAAAAACTCGAAGAAGATATTCAGAAATTTGCGGCAGAACTTATCAAAATACAGGCACGACGGCAAAGCCAGAATGGTTTTGTGTATCAGAAGGATACTGTATGGCAGGAGGAATTTGAAGCAAACTTTCCATTTGAGGAAACAGAAGATCAGAAAAATGCCATAAATGATGTGAAAAAGGATATGGAAGAGTCGCAAATAATGGACAGGATTGTCTGTGGAGATGTTGGATATAGGGAAAACGGAAGTTGCAGATGAGAGCGGCATTTAAAGCAATTGACAATGGAAAGCAGGTTGTTATGGTTGCTCAACTACAGTGCTTGCAGAACAACATTTTGAGAAAAGGTTTAAAGAAGATTTGAAAATTATCCGATTACAATTGAGAATTTATCACGGCTTACGAAAAACAAGTCAAAGGACATTTTAAAAATCTGAAAAGCGGAATTATTGACTTGGTTGTTGGAACTCACAGGCTTTTGAGTGATGATGTGCAGTTTAAGAACCTAGGGCTTTTAATTATTGATGAAGAGCAGAAATTTGGGGTTAAAAGCTAAAGAAATTAAAATCTCAAAGGGAAAAACTGGATGTGCTGACATTAACTGCGACTCGATTCACGTACATTCAAACTTGACGATGCTTGGAATCGAGAGATTTCCATAATTGACACTCCCCAACAAACAGGCTTCCCATTATAACAGAAATTCTCGATTGGGATGAAGAAACAATAAAAAAATGGCGATACTGCGTGAACTGTCACGTGATGGGCAGAGTTTTCTATATTTATAACGATGTAAAAAAAATATGAAGGAAAAATTGAAGGAACTGAAGGAAATGCTTCGAGACTTTGTAAAAATCAATTTATAAATGGACAGCTCCGCAAAAGGAAATTAAAGGATAAGTTATTACGTTTTGAAAACGGGCAGTTTGACATTCTGATTGCTTCAACAATTATTGAAAATGGAATTGATGTTGGAAATGCCAATACCATTTTGATTGAAAAACTTTACTGGTCTAGGATTATCTCAGGTGTATCAGCTGAAAGGGTCGTGTAGGGGCGTAGCAACGAGCAAGGTTACTGTTATTTATTAAAACAGAAATATTACAAAGCAGGGACGGCAAAAGGAAGAAAAGCATGCTAAAAGTGGAAGGAATAAAATCAGGAGGGTTTTCAAATTTCGATGGAAGACTTGAAAATACGTGGTGCTGGAGAAATTTTGGGAGATAAGCAGCACGGAACGATTGAAACTTTTGGATATGATTTATATAAAAATGTTAAATGAAAGGAAATTCGTGAGGCAAAAGGGCGAGGTTTGTCGAAAAAAATTGAAAATGTGGAAATCATACTGAAATGAAGAGTTTATTCCGAAACATATATTGAAAAAGGATGAAAGACTAAATATCTATAAACGTTTTTGCAATGCTGAAACAGACAGCGAATTAACTGATTTGCTGATGAAATTAGAGATAGGTTTGGAAAAATTCCAGAACAGATGAAAAAATTTCATTTTTAAGCATTAAATTAAAATTATTTGCTGAAAAATACAAAATTCAGAGAATTCTCGAAACAAGAAATCATTTTGAACTGTACTTTTTAGAAAATGCACGAGCAGAGCAAAATGATTAAATGAAAAATTGAAATGAAAGAAAAGTTGTAAAAAACTATTGATGCAGTAAGTCTCGAAAGGAAAAAAATAAACGAGAAGATACTGCTGATAATCTTTGTTGTAATGAAAGTTAAAAACAGATTTGTTGACTATTGTGAAATAAATTTATTGACAGCATATTTATACATGAAAGTGGTTTCATCTTTTATTTTAATGAAATAGATTTTTATTTTAAAATTTTGAAATATATAAAAGTTGTGGTAAAATTTATAAAAGATTTATGTAAATATTGAAAAGGAGAAAGTGGATATGAAAAATAGTATTATTTTTGGGCAATATTTGATGCTGTTCTCAGCTGGAATTGTTTTTTGGCAAAACTACCACTACATTAAAAACAGAAAAATAAAAATATCAAGGGATAGAAAATGTAACATCTGTAACTGAGTCTTTGAAATGGACAGCAGATTCACATATTATCATAAATTTAATGACAAGGTAGTAAATTCACAGCTTTCACGAGGATACTTTTGCCGTACCAGAGCAGAACTGTGGAAAAGTTGTTCAAATACACAGCCTGAAAAATGCAAATGTTGTCAGGATGGAAAATATGTAATCATCGAATTAAACCCAAAAAGACAAGGAATCCTCTTTGCGTGTGGGCGGATCTGAAATAGGTTTTCAGATGAAAGAGGCAACTTCAAATAACACAGAAGGAAGACATCTATTTACAAACGGATGGAAAAAGCATTGCAATACTGAAAATAACAAGACAAAAATTTAGTTGTGAAAATTTCCAAAGCGGTTTGTGTTTAAAGATCCAGAACTGGGACAAGATGTCAAATACAACCTGTATATTCCAAAAAGAAATTGTGACATGAAATAAAAATATCCACTTAGTACTGTTTGCATGCTGACATGGGTGTTTTAGCGAAGATACAGACTACGCTACTGCAAGAGATGGAGCAGTTTCATTGCAACCTGAAGAACAGTCAAGACATGAGGCATTCGTATGGCTCCCCAATATTCAAGACAAGTTGTTGATGATAACGGCGACATTACAAGCGATCACGGAAGCGACTGTCAATTTAATAAGAGAATATCTTCCTTCAAATACAGCATTGATACCAAGAGAATTTACGCTACTGGACGGTCAATGGGAGGAATGATGGCAGTGTCATGAATTCCAAGTACCCTGATTTGTTCTGCTTCGTATCTAGTTGCATGCCAATGGGATGACAAGGAAGTTGCGCCAATGGCAATAACTTATGGATCTAGTTTCTACTGGAGATGCAAAAACTATCCGGGAATGAACGCCATCACAAGTGAACTTATAAAAATGGGAGGAACTGTGACAGAGAATCATGGAAGGGTGATTATGCAGAAGGGCAGTTTCGAAAGAGTGCAAAGAAACTATAGCTCAAAAACAAACATAAAATACAACTTTCTGGAAAAAGGACAAATCCATACTTGCCATAAAGATGCTAATCCAGGCTCTGAACATTCAGGAACATGGAAAATAGCATATAGCATCCCTAGTATCAAGGACTGGATGTTTTTCTCAAAACAAAACAGTGAACAGCATTAAAAATTTTAAATAAATGAGAAATTTAAAAAGACAGGAAAGGAAGATATTGACTTTTCAGTTATTTTCAACCCTATTCATATAGAAACTTTTATTGTATCTATTTTGTATATGTATGTTTATATTCTAGTTTCAAAAATTTGGATATAATCAAATACTCAACTAGGGATACTTTTATTAATATTTAAGTTAGTTGACTCAATTTACAGGTTAATGTATCAAAATGAGCCGATAACTAACGCTTAACACCTGTACATCTTTGTAATTTTATGACAATTTTGCAGGGCTGTTGATTTTTAAAACAAAATTTTTGTATAATGCACGTATATTATTTGACTTTTTGAATGCATATTGGCATTAATTTTGCAGAATAATATACACCACGATAATTATTATGTTTATCTTTTTATGATAATGCACACTTATTGTTTTTACAGCTGGCTATACATATCTAAATGACAAGCCAACAAAAGATTTTTCAGTCAGTAATTACACTGTCGCTAATATTCCTTTACGCGTTCATTTATAACTGGATATTTAAAGAGATAAATGCAATGTTTTTAAAAAGCCACATTATCCACAAGTAAAGTTTATAAATCCAATTTGGCTATATGATATTGTTCTTATTCTTACAATGATATTTTTACAATTTTTTTGCTGTATTGCCAGTTATGCAAAGAAATAAAAGATAAAATTGCTATAGAAATGTTAATTTTGAAAAATAAATAGACAAGAAAAAGTACACCACTGATATTAGTATTAATGTATATATATTTTAGTATTTTTGAGGTGTACTTTTAATTTTTCAATTTTTTTATTCTGCTTCAGTTTAGTACCTTTTCCTCTTCAAAATTTTTCTAAAATAACATGTTATTTCGGCTCTTAATTCAGGTTTTATAGGATGAACAATATCCTCAATTCTCCATTCAGCATTCTTCTTGAGGCATTGCTACAAAAAGCCCATTTGACCTTCAATTATCTTTAATCCATGAATGATCAAACTTTCATCAAATGTGATGTCAGCATACGCCCGTAACCTTTCATTGTTTTCCGTTTGTTTTCCAATTCTAATACTGAATATCAGTAACTTTCATAAGTCTTCTCCTTGTTTTTAGTAATTTATATCTTCCATTATAATTATACCTCATTTGTTAAAACAAGTGAAAACCTCAATAAAATACAATATTTACTGTATTTTTATGTAGCCTATAAAGTTAATTTATAATCAAACTGGACAATAAAATTTTTTAAGTTTAAACAAAATAGTTAAAATCTTTAAGTTTAATATTTAATGTAAAAATTACTATTATTTTTATTACAAACAAGAAAAATAGTAGTCAATTATTTGGATATATTCATCAATAAATTCCTTTTTAGACTTTCAGAGCGGCAGATCCAGTACTACTTTTATGTTCTTGTTAAAATGCTTTTATTTTCAAAAATATCGCCTTTTTCTACATCGTATGAAGATTTTTATATCTCCGTTTACAATGATATTTCCATTGTCAGCCAGTTCCTTTGCCACTGTTCTTCTTTTTATAATTCTTGTTACTTTTTAAAAATTTATCTAAACGCATTTTTCCTCGATTTTATTATTTTATATCTTTCATTCCTTCATACCAAGCGTATTTGTTTCCACAAATCCAACATTTGAGTTTTCTTTTAAGAAAAGTCCTCTTATTTTACTTTTCTTATCACTGAAAATGTGTGGATTGTCAGTTGTTGATTTAGCTCAAAAGCGCTTTTTGATTTTTCTGATCTTCTTTGCTAAGTTTTTGTATTAAATACGATTGGTCCATTGTAAACAGGTATTGATTTTTATAACTGTAAAAGCTTTTTCCAGCATAATCCCCAAATGGTGCAACTGCCCCTTTTTCACTTTATATAGCTCCTGAATTAAAAGTCTTTTCAGCAGTCAGCTCATAAATTGTAAATGATTTTGGAATAGCAAATGTCCTAGCATCAACATCTCCTTTAAATAATAAAACTTGTGCTCCTGGATGTGAATTTCCAAACATAACTTTTTGAAAATACTTTATTTCAAGCACTTCATCCTGTATTTTTTAGCTAAACTCTTTTACAATGTAATTAGTAGGTATTTTAAATCTGATGTAGAAGCTGTTTGTAACAAATCCTATAGACTTACCTTTTTAACTCTTCAAGTCAAATCCATCTCGAGAACGGTATTGATTAGCATCTTCTGCTCTAACTGCAATAAAGCTGTAATAGCAGGCATCTTCAATGTTCCACTTTCTCCAGCATTTGTAAAGCACTGCCTCAATATCTTTCGTTCTCTGTCTAGCATTCAAATATGCCTCAGCTCCAATATAAGCAATTTGCGATTGACCCGGAAATAATATTTTCAACCATAATGTTGTAATCTGTGGTTGTAACAATCTCAACACTTTTTTCAGTCGCTTCTTAGCACAACCCAGTACAAATTCTTCTCTTGACTTTTTCAACGAATCATTAGTTTCATTAGGGTAAAAATACAATTTTAATTGTATCATTCTTTTACCACAACTAACTGCAAATAACAAAATTGCCAGCAATAACAAACTTCTTAAAAATATTTTTTCTCATAATACCTCCTAAATAGTATAAATAAATCTGCCTTATTATAGCATTTGTTATTTGCATAGTCAATTCTCTATAAAAATAAGTTTAATAATTTATTCTAATAATAAACTATCTTTCAAAAATCTCCCCAACCGAAAAACTCTAACTTCCCTTTCTCCAGCCTCATTTTGTTCCATTAAAAACTTCGATTTCTCCATCTTTATTAATATTATGTACAATTCTAAACAAACTTCATTTCCAAATTTTAACTCAATTCTTTTTGCCTTTCAGATAGTTTATTTTATTTATTTTATCGAATATTTTTCCCATAATCCATTTTCCAGCTGTTCACATAATATTTGAAACTCTGAAACAATATTTTTTTATAACTTCATCAATTTGATATTTTTATTTGTTATCTTTGTTAATGAAGTTGCCTTATTTTGTAAGTTTTACAGCAACATATTATTTATATTTATCCCAATTCCCGTAATGTAAACATCTTCGGTTTTCCATTAGAATGCCATAATTTCATATTTTCCACATAAACATCATTAGTCATTTTGAGTTATATTCTAAATTTTTCAGTTTTCTAAGTCCTTTATAACTGCAAGTCCAGCAATTAAAAGGCAATTTCAAATAGTCCTCAATTTTCCAGTTATCTCTTTCCTTTAAAAAGAAACTAAAAAGCGCCATCCCATCCATCGAAAATCCAGTCATTCTGCCTGCGTGCCTTTCCATGCGTCTGAACTCTAGCAAAAATAACATCAAATTCTTCATAACTTTTGTGATTCCTTCGTAAATAGTCATTTGTCGAATCAAGTTCATCAAATTTATATAGTTATATTTTCTTTTCATTTTTCTCTAAATTTATTCTAATACTATTTCCCATTTATACTAAACTCCATTTTAAAAATAGAATAAATTTTTATAATAGGATTGTTGATAGCTAATTCATAATCTTTCAACTAAATTGTTTTTATTATCTTTTATATATCCTGATTAATAAATATTTTCATATTACTATGTTTTTCTCAGGGATTGTTCATTGTATAAAAACCTTATCTTGCAGTAAGGTTTGTCTTAATAATTAAAATTTGTTATTTAAAAGACACGCAAAAATCACTCTCACTAAGTATAAAATTTTGATTAATGAGAGCAATTTTTATCTGAATATTATTAAAGAACTCCTCAGACAACTGCTGATCCAATTACTCCAGCGATATTTGAGTGCATGGCATGCATTAACAGAAAATTTTTGGGATTTTCTTCTTGTCCAAGTTTTGTACAACCCTTGCGCCATTGGTACTGCAGAGACTCCTGCTGATCCAATCATTGGATTTACTTTTCCGTTTGTGAATTTATACATTATTTTTCCAAATATTACACCACCAACTGTTCCAAATGAAAATGCGATTAGCCCTAAAATAATATATTTATTGTCTTAAAACTTAAAAAAGGTTTTCTGCATTGGCTGTTGCTCAACTGTCATTCCCAATACTATAGTAATACAGTAAGCGAGCGCCCCTCATACATGTTCAACGAATTTGAGACAATTCCAGCTTCCTTTATAAGATTTCCAAGCATTAACATTCAATTAACGGTGCTGATGATGGAACTAAAAAGAGATCACAATAATTGTTACTGCTATTGGGAAAATAATTTTTCACGTTGAGCTCACAAATCTTAGTTGTGTCATTTCTACCATTCTTTCCTTTTTGTTGTCAAAAGTTTTTATAATTGGTGGCTGAATAACGGAACCAAAGCCATATAGGAATAAGTACCAATAGCGATTGAACCTAGTAAGTGTGGAGCTAATTTGGTTGTGGTATAAGATTGCGGTTGGTCAGTCAGCTCCTCCGATAATTCCAATTGAGCCAGCTTCTTTTCCTGTAAATCCAAGTAAATCGCTCCTATAAATGTTACAAAAATTCCAAATTGCCTGTGACTCCCAGCAATAAACTTTTGGATTTGCAATAAAAGCGGTCCAAAGTCTGTACTTGCTCCAATTGCTAAAAATATCAACGGTGGATAAATACTAATTTTACTCCTTGATAAGATAATACAAAAGTGCCTTTTCCATAAGTCCCTCATTTTGCAACAGCGAGGCAGGTTTGCCAGTGACATTCAAAAAGTGGAAGCAGTAAATATGGTTCATATTGTTTTATTGCGGATACAATAAAGTTAAAGCTATTATTATCATAATAATCTGTTTTATAGTTATCATTGATAATCCTGTTGTTCCGTAAAAGATTTTTAGTAGTTCCATTTGAAAACCATTCCTTTCCTTGAGGTTTTTGTAATTCTATTAAATTTTTGTATTTTAGGATAATACTGCTAAAAATATCATCAGTATTTACTGTATCGCCCTTTGTCCTCTAATCTCGCTTACAGTCCCATCATAGGGAGCTACAATCAGTTTTCCATTTCATAGCTTCCAGAATCACAATTTCATCTCCAGTTTTTACCTTTTGTCGGCTTTTTACCTCACATCCACTATAAGTCCTTGCATAGAGACTTTTATTGTTTCTTTTCCTTCTGTTTCCTTTTTGTAAGGTGGATTTTCATTCTTGCCTGCTTCTTGCTTCTGTCTGAACTGGCTGAAGTTTCAATAGTCCTTCTTTTTCTGAAACATCTTCCACTTCCCTTCATAAACTTTTTCTCCAATTCTAATTTTATACAGTTTAATCATGTTTATGTACTCCTTTGTATTTCAAATGTTATTTTATTTCCCCTAATATGTTCTTATACAGCTGTCATATTGTCTCCAAGTAGCTTCAATCAAAAAGCCGCCATCATTCTTACTACAGCATAGTTTCATCTTTTTATTTTTCCATATTAAATTTTTGTTTCTTGTCTGAGTTTTTCCAAAAATTTTATTGTCTTTTATTTCTTTATTTTTGAATATCCCCATTCTTTACCTCATAATTTGTGAAGTATTTGAAAAATGACAATACAAAACGAAATCGAAATAATATGAAAAATACAACTAACATACTGACAATAGTATATAAATAGCATCTACGAAAAGTTACAGCTGAACTTCCAAATAAAATACTTTTCATATTTTAATTATTCCTTTCAAATTTTTGAATTGATAAATTTAAACAGTTTCTATGTGTCATTTGTTATTCTGTAACTATCAAATCTTTCCTTTGCGAGGTTTCATTTTATTTCTCAAATGAACCATATCACTTACAATTTTTCTTCTATATAAGCAATTTATCCCAATCTATAAGATTTTGCATCACGCATCTTATTTATTTCCATATCAAGCTCTGATATTTTTCAAACAATGTTTGTTATTCCATCTCGTATTTTTCAGTACCATTCCGTTATTTCTTTTAATTTTGTCTTGAAGTAATCTATATCTAAAGTTCGACCTTTTCACCTCTTTTTTTAAACTGCCTAGCCTTATTATCATTCAATTTTTATTTCTAGCTTTTTAAAAACAGCATCAATATTCTGAATACTGATTTTTCTCTTCGAGTTTTTCCTCGTACTTTTCTTTCAGGTAATCTTTTTGCAATCTGTGGAAAGCATGCGTAAGTTAGAACATCTTCATCAGATTTTGCCAGACTCCAATTTCGTTCTTCATTGTGTCATATTCGTTTTGCGACAAAATCGGCAGGCCTTCCAGTAAATATTTCATCATTTCCAGTGCATACTGCCTAATTTCATCCGAAATGTTTTACAGGCGATTTCCTCATTCCTTTTACATAATCTTTAATTTTCCTTTGGAATCATCTTGTACCTCTGCCCTGTCAGGACATTAGAGACTGACTGCGTTCAACCATCGGCTCATCAGCGTTACTAAAGGCGGATAGCCTAGATCTTTTCGGACTTTTGGAATTTCACGAAGCACGTCTTCATATTTATCTTCCGCTCCTTGCGCCTTCAGCTGTGATAAAGGTTGGAGAGCATTCCGCCAGGAAGCTGATATTCCACAATGCTGGGCTCTACGGCAGAGCCTTTGGATTCGTGTCCCATTGTCAATATATTTTTCTCTGGGTTTAAAATATTCTGCAACTTCCTTTAGAAGGTCAAGATTTAGCTCCAGTATCGTATTTAGAGCCTTGCAAAAGGTTCTAACAAGCGATTCTGTAGGTGGCTGTGAAGTTCCCAGCTTCAAAGGCTGAGTGCCGTATCTACAATATCCACTCCAGCTTCAATCGCTTTTTAGGTACTCATTCAGCCAGTCCGCCGTTGCATGAGTATGCAGTTCAAGTGGTATATTTAAAATCCTTCAGTTCACTTACAAGCTCATAAGCCACATTTGGAAGCAAAATTCCCGACATATCCTTTATGGCTATAGAATCACCCATGCTCTGCATTTCCAAAGCCAGCTTCTTATAGTATTCTATCGTATGAACAGGGCTAATTGTGTAACAGATGGCAAGCTGGCTATGTCCTCCATATTTTTGCGCTTTCTGATAGCCCTGCCTTATATTTCTTGTGTCATTCAAAGCATCAAATGTCCTAATAATATCAATTCCATTTTTATCAAAGCTCAACGAACCTGTCCCACAATATCATCTGCATAATGCCGGTAACCAACAGTCTGTCCTCTCAGCAACATCTGAAGTTTTTGTATTTTTAGCCCTTTTCCTAATTTCTCTAATCTTTTCCCATGGATCTTCATGCAAAAATCTGATTAACGCATCATAAGTTGCTCCACCCAGACTTCCATTGCGTAATATCCGACTTTATCCATAGTTTCTATTATTGGAAGCATTTCGGCAGTAGTCATTCTTGTTGCCATAAGTGACTGATGTCCATCCCTACGATGTTTCCGTTATTTTTACCTTTCCATAAAACCTCCATATTTTAGTAAACATTTAAAAATTGTTATAAAACAGACAGTTAAGCATATACCAAAACTTTTGAAATTTGACTGAAAATCAAATAATTAATATTAGTCGTTTGAACGTTACTGAACTGTCTATTGCTGTATTTATTCAAAACGTGACGGTCATGCATTTACAATATGTTCGGCATATTCGGATATTTTGTGATTTGTACCCTGAACATTTTGCCAGCTTTCTACAATACTCCATAAGCTTCCTTGTTTGCCCACGTATCTACTAGTTTAAAAGTTCACTGGGACATTTGGACAGTATTGCGAATTTCCAAATTAGAAAACATCATCATGCCTGTATTCACTTCATCCAGTTCACCGTTTGTCTGCCAGTTACCATTGCCCTTGTGTGTTTAAGTTCATACGGTTTCCAACACAGTAAGGTCATCGAGACCACCCTGTATTTATTAAAAATACTTTTGTGCTGTGAAAGTTCTATTTTTACCTAGCATTTCTGCATAAACTAATGGATCTAATGGCATGAAACGGTTCTCCAAAAGCAGAGTTGAGAATGTGAGACTCGGCTCTGTAATTCACGTTCCGTTCCAGCAAGCTTTAGAAGTAAATCCTGTTACAAAATGATAAATTCTTAGCATCTTTTGAAAGTCTTGAAACAGGCGGTGAAAACTCAAATGCATCTGCCGTCGAAATATTACAACGCTGGAATTCCTCCAATCCCCTGAATTTGGGCATTTTTATATGATTAATTGGATAACCTACTCTCGTATTTTCTGTTAAGCTCTTGTCATAAAAGTCAAATTCACGTGTTTTAGGATTCATTACACATTTTTCACAAAAGTGTGCCAAATTTTATCGCATTGTAAATATCAGGCTCATGCTCGGATCAAGGTTTATACATTTTGCATGGCATCCTCCTCAAAGTTGAAAATGCCATGATCAGACCATCCGTGTTCATCATCTCCAGTAACTTACGGTTGGGATCTGTTGAAAGAGTAGTTTTCCTGTTCCCGAAAGTCCAAAAATACAGCGGTTTGACCGGTTCTTGGATCCATATTGGCGAGAACAGTGCATAGGAAGCACATCAATTTCCAGAGCATTATAAAGTTCATTATTGAAAATACGCTAATTTCTCCTGAATATTCTGTTATAAATAATTCCCAACTTTTTGCTTCATAATCTATAATTATCGCGGCTGAAGAGTTTATTCCATCAATTTTAGCACTGCATTTAAAGCCTGGAGCCGCAATTATTGTAAAGTCAGCGTGTCCATAGTCCTTTAGCTCTTCTTCTGTTGGACGAATTAAAAGCTGATGAATAAATAAATTTTGACTGGCACGTTCGTTTATTATCCTGAATTTTTTTCTGCATGCAGGATCAGATCCTACCATTCCATCAAATACAAATATTTCACGATTTTGCAGATATGCAATCAGTTTGCTATAAATAGAGTCAAATTTTTCTTTTTCAATAGGCCTGTTCACATTTCCCCAGGCAATTTTTTCATGAACGTCTGGTGTGTCTACAATATATTTATCCTGAGGCGAACGCCCTGTATATTTCCCTGTCGTTACAACTAAAGCTCCTGTTTCAGACAATGTTCCTTCCTTACGGCTTAGCGCATGCTCAATAAGTTCAGAAGGTGCCAGGTTTCTGTAGATTTTTGCTACATTTACAATTCCTAATTTCTCAAGATCCTTTTGTCAGTTTTTCATGTTAGCTTCCTCCATATTCCGGAAAAATTATAATATATGCTTGAATCCTCTTCAATGTTAAACTCTGAATTAATTTAAGATAAAATAATAACATTTTTGAGTTTAAATTTAAATCGGTTTTTACTGCAGTATCATTATGCAAAAATCCCTACTATTGCGGTAGGAGAATACAAAAATAATATTAATTTTAAATATTTAAATTTTGGTTTATTTGGGTAAGATTGAAAGTGTCCCAATATTTCCTAAAACAGTTTCAATAAATCTGAAAATATATCAAAAATCACAATTTATAGCTTATGTTTTTAGAATTACACAATAAATATAGTTAATTATACATATTTTTTAAGTATTGGGCTATATAATTGTCTAAAATTGTATTCAACATTATTTTCTCCCTACATTAATATTATCCCATTTTTCCTAAAAGTCAATAATTTTTATAAACTTTTTAATTAAAAGATTATTCTATGAAAGATTAAATTTATTATAAAGATAAAAATATAATAAAATCTTTTTATCGTAAAATTTAGTTAAAGCATAAATAACCGTAACTTTAAATTAGATTTTAAAAAGGGTGCAATATTTCTGCAGGAAAAATAATTTTCAAAATTATGAAAATATCTTCATCCAATTTAGGAATTTTTCATTTCCTTTTTCAAAATGATTACCGATACAACAAATGCCAACAGGTCAGCTATTGGAAATGCGAACATAATTCCATCAACTCCCATAAAGTGCGGTAAAATTATAAGTAACGGCAATAGTGATATAATTTGTCTTACAAGCGACAAAAAGCCCTTGAAACGCCCTTCAATTGATGTTAAAAACATGGTAATTGCACCTTGAATACCATTCAGGAATATGAAAAATAAAAATACTCTCATATATTTTGTTCATATTTAAAAGTAAAGTTCACTTCCACTTCAAAAATGAAATTATCTGAACTGGAAAAAGCTGAAATATTGCAAATGCGATTAATGAAATAACAAATGCCACTTTTCAATGTTAATTTCAATATCTCCCAAACTCTTCCATATTTTTGCTCCGTAATTAAATCCCGCAATAGGCTGTGCCCCTGTGTTAATCCCAATACAACTAGCTATAAATATAACATTTATTTTTCATGACGATTCCGGCAACAGCAATTGAATTTCACTTCCATAAATGGATTTTTGCCCCGTATATCTTTTAGCAGATTATTTGTTACAATTTGAATAATTAAAGCAGAACATTGAAAAATAAAAGGCGATGTCCCAAATGCAAACAAAATCCCTATTTCCAGTATTTTTATCTTAAAATCTCTTAATTCAAATTTTGCGCTTTTAAACCTGAAAAAAATACAAAGCCAGTATAACTACCGACTACAAACTGCCCAATCACGGTTGCCCAGGTAGCGCCGTCCATTCCCATATCAAACCAAACATGAATAACGGATCTAATATAGTGTTTACAAGCGATCCAACAACTATCGCAAGCATTGAATAAAAGGCATTTCCATCAGCCCTTACCAAAGGGTTTGCCCCTATCGCAAACAATAAAAATGGTATTCCTAAAGATGTAATCTGAGTATATTCAATTGCATAGTCAAAAATCTGATTTGTAGCGCCAAACGCTGTTAACATCGGTCTTAAAAATATTAATCAGTATACACAAGACAATTCCGCCTAAAAGCAGCATTGTTACTGCCGTTCCAGCCACACTTTTTGCTCTTTTAGGACGTTTTCTCCCCAATTCCAGATTAAAGTTCGTTGCGGCTCCAACTCCAGTCATAAGCCCAATCGCAAGACAAATTGTCGTAAGCGGAAAAGCCACATTCGTAGCCGCATTTCCCAAAAATCCGATTTTCTGTCCAATAAAAATCTGATCCACAATATTATAAAGCGCGTTTACAAGATTGGCGATAATTGCCGGTACTGCAAGTGAAACTAGCAATTTTGGAATTGATTCTGTGCCAAATCTCATTTTCTGTCATTTAGTTCTGTTTTTCAAATTTTGTTGATTCTTCCATTTTTCCCTCTTTCTTTTATTTTTAACGGCTCTTGCTTAAAGCTATGAAATTTTTAAATCCTTTATTCAAGCCTTGTCTAATTTTTCATGGTAAAATTCCTCTAGCTCTACTCAAAAATCGCTTATATTTCATTATACTATATGCAAAAATTATCTTTCAAATTTTTACTTTGTCCTCGCATAAGCTTAAATCAATAAAACTGCATGAACCGAAATTGCTGTAACTTAATTTCAACCTTTAATTTTTCAAAAAATGCGAGAACGTTTTAAAATCCGAGTGAAAAGGGTGAAAAATATAGAAAAAACCATTTGTGAATAGGCGCTTTGCTCCCTTTTTCCATTGTATAAAAATATAAACGGTAAAAAATAAAAATGTTAAGCCATCGCTGTTGTAGCAAAAATCATCAAACCATAATGCCAAGCTAGGATATTCAGATGGACTTAGCGGCAGGGAATAATGAAATGTATAGCATATTTAAAATTAAAAATGCTATTACCTGCTTTTTCTATTTCCATAAAATGCCCGAAAGCTAATCATTGTAAATAAGATCTGTATTCCACCTTCAAGCCTATAAAATAAGTTCCAATCACAATTGGAAAGAAAAATATTATCATAAAAAGAAAAAGAAATATTCCTAAAAATATTGTAAATAGCCTTTTGTCTCTTCTCCCTTTCTGTAAGAAATAAATCACTGTAAAAACCCTAATGCAAGAGTTAAAAATATTATCAATTATTTGGTATCTTTGCCCTAACATAATAAATGAAATTATATTTCCAAATTGCATCAAAACTATCTTTGTCCATAGTCTTGCCATATATTTTTCACGATTTCTAGTGTGATAAAAGCCTTCCACTGTAAAAAAATGCAAATAACGGCGCTACAAATCTAGTAATCAAATGAATCCAGGATGGCAAAAAAACCCTGAAAATGCAAAAATACTGAATCTAAAAAAACATAAAAATAAAACAATGTACTTCAATTGATTGGTGTTCAACTTTTTCATAAAATTCTCCTTAAATATTTTCTGAAAAATTATAACACTTTTATTATTAAAAGTTATAACATTATACATAAAATAACCTTTATTATTAAAAATATAAAAATTTTCTCAAATCATTTCAAAGCCAAACTGAATAAGCATCAATTTTTAAATTTGCTTTTAAAATAATTTTACTATATTACAAATTCCAAAACGAAAATCTCAATATCTTTCACTTTTAAAATTATTATCTATTTCAGTATTTTCAATTTTCTTCATAAAAACTTTATACATCTTGCTTTTTATACTTAAAAAAACCTTCATTTTATCCAAATTCTTTTTCCAAAAAAACGAGTTTTCATAACTTCCAATCATAAAAAAATCACAATTATAGCCTTTATTTTTGAACAAATTTTACAGCTTTTCTAAATTCATTTTTATTTTTTTCTCATCTGCATTTTTTTCCCTTTAAAACGAAAATCCATATACAAAAAAATTTGAAATTTTATTAATTTCAGGCATTTCTGGATATCCAAAAAAGCTATTACTTTTCCTAAATTTATACAAAAAAATTTATAAATTTTTTTGTAATCTTTCACAACATATTTTTTTATTTGTCTTATTTTTTTCAGATGAATTTCAAAATTTCCATAGTTTCAAAAATTTCTTCATCCTTTACTATTAAATCACCCTTTTTTTCACATTTTTCAAGTCTAAAAAAATACAATATTTTTTTATAAAATTCATAAATTGGCATACTTTTTTTCGCCTTTTTTTGTCAAAAATTTTTTTGTGCTATTTTTATTTTTCTTCCAAAATAGTCGTAACTATGTTTTTTTACTCCCAAGTTTTTTTGCTTCTGTTATCAGCATTTCATAAGCCTTGCCAAAAATTAACTTTATTCCGATATTCTTTTTTTATTCTAAATGAATTTAAATATCCGATATTATTTTTTTGAAAAATCGAACAGGCTCCAACACCCACAAGATAACCAGTTTTTAACATCAATTCCTGCAACAATAATAGGTGTCTTTTTCACTATCCTTTTGCAATGATTCAAATAAATTCGGCACTTTTTTTCATACGTTACCTGTACAAGCGACTCCATTTCTTCATCATTCAGAATATTTCTTATTTCATCGCTGTAATCACTATTTTTGAATAATTTTAAATTCTATTTTTTTCATCTTTTCCCCAATCTTCTGATTAAATCCCGTACTATAACTTCTTTTCCCTGTAGCAGGAAAAAAATTTTATCATATCCATTCAGAATAATATTTTTTTCCAATTTTCAATCAACTCTTCCTTATTCTCCCCAAATAACGGAATTAACGGAATTTTAAAACATAAATTCTGAACCAGATCTCCACAAAATAAATACTTTCTCATTATTTTTTTCATCAAAAACTGCAACCGAAACCGAATCATCTGAATGTCCTTTTTGTTTCAATAATTTCCATATTTCCAAAACCGTATTCTGAAAGTAAAATTTTTTTCTTTTTGTAAAAAAATCAATAAAAATCACCTTTTTCCATATCAGTTTTCTCCAATTTTTGGAAAGATATTTTTTTACTAAAAATTCTTTTTTTACTTTTTCAATTTTTTTAGAAATTTTTTTCTGTAAATGGATAAAAATCCATTTGGAATAACACTTTTTCCTGTTGCTAATACATTTTTCAGAATTTTTTTATGTGCAATAACTCTAACATCTCCAATTTCATCAATGAGCATTTTCAGATTTCCCACATGATCAGAATGAGAATGGCTTAGAACTATCACTTTTATCTTTTTTTACATTTTCAATTTTTCTGAATTATTTTTCTTCAAAAATTTTTTTCTTTTTTTCACATTTACTCCTGTATCCAGCAATAAATATTCATCATTTTTATTTTTTTAAATAAATACAAATTATTTAAACCAATTTTTTTATTTTTTTCTATCATTTTTTTAGAAAAGCTCCTTGATGTTTTAATGAAAAACCTGCCAGTCCAGTAGATAGAACTGACAGGCATAAGGTGGGAAGAACAATGGGAATTTACTTAATTATTTTTTTGACTGCTAAAAAAAATAAAAAAAAGCAGCGATTATAACTGCTAAAACAGTCAAATCCCAGTTCATCATTGAGACCACCTCCCAACATATCGAATATAACATCAAGGTTTGTGAAGCCTTGACAAATGATTATAACATAAAAAAAAGTCCCATTCAATAATGAACAAGACTTTTTTTTCACAATTTGTTATATTCAATCTGTTGGTTTTTGCACAAAAATATTATAACACTTCTAAAGATAAATTTCAATACTAAAAAAATTAATTTTTTTATTTTTCTGTGGTATAATTTAGTGAACTACTCCTGCTTTTTAGAAGCAGGGAGTTTCTTGGGAAAGTATCTGCTTTTTATTAGCCAAATATATTTACCAAGCTCTTCGGGAAGTCCCTGCCCTGATGTGTTTTTATTATAAATATCAAGCAAAAAGCAATTCATCTCCCACTTATAGAAGTCAGAGATTTCTTGCTATCTTTTTGTTAAATAGATTATATTTAAAAGGAGCATTTTATGAAAACAACCATAGATTTTTATAATATTCTCAATTTTTTTATATTTTTTTATAAAAAAATCTTTAATTTTTCTTTCACCCAAAATTAGGCTAAAAAAATATCTGAATTTATTGGTGTTTTTGCTTTTTTTATCTTATTCCAAAAGGAAGAAAATTGTCGTATCGTAACTTAAATTTGATTTTTAAATGAACAAAAATAGTTTTAATTATTCAAAGAAAAAAATTAAGGAAATTGCGATAAAATCTTATAAAAATACTGCAAAGTCGTTTTTTTACTGCCCTTCTGGATTTATGAATATTTTGAAAATTTTTTTCACCAAAAAAATATAATTCTGAATTACTGGAAAAAAATTAAAGAGTGAAAATGAACGGATTATTCTTGTTACTTCACATTTTGGATTTTTTTCACGCCAGCCTTTTTTTCCAACGAGAAACGACACAATGTTTATCCCTATTAGAATTATTCCAAACAAATTTATTGAGTCTTATATGGATAAAATCCGTTTTAAGAATAACATGACTTATTTTCCCAGAACAAAATTATAAATCTTTTTTTGAAAAATAAAAAAATTCAAAGGGCGTTTTTGTGCTTTTTAAGTGATGTACGAAAACCAGATGGGGATAAAATAGCATTTTTTTGACTTACCTACAACTAATTCAGGCTTTCCTGCCTATTTTTTTCCAAGAAAGAGAATATTCCAATTGTTATTATTCACAATGAAGTTGATGAGAATAATATTTGCCATATTTTTATAGACAAAATTATCCATCCTGAAAAATTACAAAAATAGACACGAAATAATGAAATCTATTTTAACTGAATATGAAAAAAATTATCTTAAAACTGCCAGAACAATGGTTCTGGTTTCAGGACAGATGGCGGGATGGAATCTAACTTTTTATTTTTTTCTGTCCTTGACTTTTCAATATATCTTTTAAAAACTTACTGAATCTGTTCAATAATATAAGGTTTTTTTATTTTTCACAAGGGGTCAATACCCCTTGCTTTATAACATTTGTTTTTATCAAATTCTAAATATAGTCGAACCATTTAAAAATAGAACTATTAAAAATTATTTTGGAGCTTCATCCAAGTTTTGTGCATACGGTAAATCATATTTCCCCATAACTTCTTTTTTCAAATTAAAGTTTTGTGCAAAAAAGATTGCAAACATTCCCAAATCATGGCTTCGTTTTAACTGCATAAATCCTCTTTTAAGTATTGAACGCCATCCAAAAAAACTTTTTCTTGCATTGGCACATTTTTTGGAAAGCTCATCGGGAGTCTGATCGCTTGGAAGAAAGGAAATCCGTCCATAAGGATAATTTTCATCCAGCCACCATTTTTCACTAAGAAGCCGTTTTTCTTCTCTTAATTTTCTATAAACGCCTGTTTTTGGGAATGGTACAAGATGATTAAATGCCGCAAAATAAAATCCATGTTTTTTGGCAAATTTTACCGTTTCATCAAAAGTTTCCTTCGTATCATTTCCATAACCGAATACAAAAGTAGCATAAATTCCGATTCCATAACTATGAATTTTTTCTGTCAGTTCATTTATTTCTCCAACGCCACTTCTCCAGCCTTTCCCCATATCCTTTAAAATATTTGGATTCATCGACTCATACCCAATCAAAATCATTTTACATCCGCTTTTTTTCATCCAGTAAAGCAATTCATCATTTTTCGCAATGGTAATAGCCCCTTGCGTTACCCATTTTATATTTAACGGCTCAATTGCCTTGCAAATCTCAATCGCATGTTTATGATCCGCCACAAAATTATCATCAATAAAAAAAACATACTTCTTCCCAGAATTTTTTATATCCTGCACAATTTCCTCAATAGGACGCCTAAAATACTTTTTCTCATAATAAGAATGAATCGCACAGAAATCACATGCAAAATTGCACCCACGCCCTGTTTCAATCAGTGCAAGCGGTGAATATTTCCTGTCCTTGTAAATACTCCTGTCAGGCATTGCAAAAGAAGTAGTTACCCCATAATACCGTTTTTCCAGCTTATTCTTGCTCAAATCGTTCAACATCTTTGTCCACACGCTTTCTGCATTTCCCAAAATAATCGAATCAAAATGTTCCAGACACTCGTCAGGCTCTACAGTTGGATGATAACCTCCTGCAAGTACCTTTATCCCCCTTTTTTGAAACTTTTCTGCTATTTCATAAGCCCTTTTGGCAGTATAAGTTTCCACGGAAATTACAACTAAATCTGTATTTTCCTCATAATTTATAAACTCATTCCTGTCATCCATAAAATTCGTTTCAACATCCTCAGGAGTTAAAGATTTTAAAACTGCAATCATAAGTGGCTCCATATTTTTTTCCATGTTTTTTTATATTTCTGCCCTTTTTTTCTTCCCAATGGCAGGCAGTATAAATGTTATTTTCACTGTTTTTTTCTCCTTTTACGATTTTTTTATTATTCAGAATTTTTTTCATTCTTTTAAGAAATTTCTCCAAAAAAACCTTCAAAACTTTTTTTCTGAAATATATATGCTATCTCTTCCCCTTCCACAAGTTCTAAAAAAATTTTTATCTTATTCGTTTCTATATACCATTTCAGCGTCTTAAAAAAATTTTACTTGATTATTTCTCCAAATATTCCCATACTGCATTTCATAGTTGCTCCATCACAAATAATTGTACAATCATACCCTTTTTTTGAACAGGAATTCTACCTAATTCATTAATTTGATTATTAACAGCATCCATTTTTCTCTTGTTTTTATTTTTCTTTTCTTTTTTTGCACTTCTTTAACTGCCAGTTCAGTGTATCTCCTACTTCTTTCCAGTCCTGAAATATTTGAATCATACATATTTTTCATATTCTTTTGCTTTCATAGTTTAATTCCCCTTATTTTTCTAATTTTTTTAACTCAATCTCTGCATCTTTTTTCTCCTGCTTTCAATGCATTTTGAAACCATTTTTTTGCATTTTCATTATCTTCTAAAGTGCTGTACCTCAAGCCTAAATTAAACATTGCATTTGTGTTTCCTTTATTTGCCGCTATAGTGTAATATTTTATAGACAAGTCGCTATAATACTTCTCTGTTGTCTTGTTGCTGTGTTTATAATAGTATGTTGAATAAATATGTCCTAATTTAAAAGCTGATTTCGCTTCCCCATTTCAGCCCCTTTTTTTAAAAAAATTGAAAAGATTTTTTTCTTTATTTTTTTAATCCGCCTTTTTGCTTCATATAAAAGATATAATCCAAAAATAACCATCTGGATTTCTTTCTTTTTATCAATTCATTAAATATTTCTTCTGATTTTTTTATAATTTTTTTAGTTTTTGTAGTACAAACCTGTATAATACTTGCCATTTCCATCTTTAAAACCAAAGCTCTTGGAATAATTTTTGTCGCTTTATCATATTCACCCATTTTTTTCCATATAAAAGAGCAAGGTTATGTTTAGCAGATTTTTGGTTCTTTTCTACTGCCATAAGATAATATTTTTTTGGCTTCACCATAATTTTTGTTTTTCATCAAAATATAATCCAAAATTATACATTTCATCAGAATTTTTGTGTTTTTTTCTATTGCTAACTTTTTCCCATTTTTTTCATAATTAGCATAATCTTTAATTTCATAATAATAATCCGCCAAAATATCTTAATGCTTCAGGTTTATATTTTGCTAACTTTTTCAAAAATACATAATTCCAATTTCTGGATTTTTTTATTATAATTCATTTTAGCTACTGACAACATTGTTGTTAAATCTTTTTCACTCATATCGTCATTAATCTTAACTAATTCTTCTTCAATTTTTTTCATAACATCGCTGCTTATATTAATTTTTTTGTCTTTTGTATGTTTTTTTCTGTTCATTTTTTTCTTCATTTTCTTTATATCTTTTCATATGTAAATGAAAATTATAAAAACACATTGAAAAAAAATTCCACAAAAATAAAATAAATTTCATTAATTCCTTTTTTTAATTATCATTGTTATTTATTTCCTATTTTAATTATTTCATAGTCGTTTGTAAAAGTTTAAAAATTTCAGTAAATACAGTATTTTTTTAATGTTTTTAATCTCTTGTTTTTTTCTCCACTCTTTGACAAGGGGTCTTGACACCTTGTGATTATAAATACTGTGTTATTCAATCTTTATAACTTTTACAATCAGCTATACGTATTTTTAAATATAATTTTTTAAAAATTTATTTATATTCATGTACAAATGTTTTTATACTCCAAAGTATAATTTTTTTAATCCCTTCGTTGTTTTTTTAATCTCCTTACCATTTCATTCCCTTTTTCAATATTCCCTTCCTCAAATTCGATAACTCCCATGTAATAAATAGAATCTTTTAATCCTTTATCATATGCTATTTTTAAAACCATTTTTTTCACTTTCATTTGTTTTTTTCCTGCCTCATAGTACATAGTCGCTATTTTTACATATTCCACTTTATTATATTTTGCTATTTCTAAAAGCATTTCTTTTTGCTTTTTCATAGTTTTTATTTGTAATTTCATTTTCTATTTCAGCAACTCTTTTTTTCGTATTTTTCTTTATTCAATACTATTGTATAAGTTTTTTTCTTGGGGGTTCAGGGTTTTCACAACTTATTGCTGCTAAAAACAGTATTATCAGTATTAATAATAATTTTTTTCATTTGTTATTTACTCCATTCTCTTCAACAAACTTCTATTTCTATTTATCAAATTTTATCTTCCCATACTTCCTAAATTTCCGTGCATGCTGCCTAGAAAACACCTCCAAAATAAATTTCAACCCTTTATTCCTAGAAGTTTTCACTCTTCTTAAAATTCGCTTGAAAGTGAAAGTGTCAAGCCACAATTTATAGAATTCCTTCTGCAATGTTTCATAGCTCATATTTTTAGGCTTGAATACGACTGTTTCAGTGTCGTAGTAATACCAGTCCTCTGTAAGCAATCTGCCTTCTTCTTTTAGCTGATTAAAAAAAGGTGTTCCTGGATACGGAGTAATTATGTTATATCTTGGCACATCTACCCCAATTTCCTCAATAATATCAGGAATTTGGCGAATTGACTCCACTGTATCAGTTTCCATTCCTATCATAAGTGTGGAAAGGACTGATATTCCATAAGACTGGATCGTTTTTACGAGTTTTTTGTATTCTGCGACATTGTTAAATTTTTTATTTACTCCATCAAGATTTTCCTGAACAAAACTTTCCAAGCCAATAACCAAGCCTATACAGCCAGATTCTTTCATTAACTGAAGAATTTTTTTATCATTGCCGATATTTATTGTTGCAGAAGCAGTCCATTTTATTTTTAATTTCTTCAATTCTTCCATTAGCTGAATGGCGTAATTTCTGTTGCCTAAAAAGTTTGGATCAAGAAATATCCATTTTTTTAGGCTTATTCGTTTTTATTTCATTTATCACGTACTCTATGCTTTTTATCTGATTTTTTCCAGAATACATCTTTGTGATGGAACAATAAGAGCATTTATTGGGACAGCCGTTGTTTGCGACAATTGTGCCATAATTTTTAAAATATTTTTTATTTTTCAAAAGTTTTCGGTTTAATGGCTTCGGTTCATAATCATTTCCAACGAGGTTAAAATATTCTCTTTTTGGAGTTCCATTTGTAAAATCTTCAAGAAACATCGGAAATGAAATTTCAGCAGCCCCCGTAATTACCGTATCAAAATATTGTAACGCCTCTTCTTTCAAAGCTGTCGCATAATGCCCGCCAATTAATGTATACGCTCCTTTACTTTTCCAAAACTTGGCAATCTCTTTTGCCCTTTTCGATCCTGAAATTACCGAAGAAATACAAATTAAGTCAAATTTTTCATTTTCATATTTTTTAGAAGTAGCATCCCATTTTTCCACACCTTCATCCACAATAACAACATCAGCGTTATACTTTCTGTCAATTAGTGATTCCAGCGTTATTAACGTAATTTGCGGATAATATTTTCTTTTGTGAATCGAGTTATATTTGTAAATGTTATCCTTTGCTAAAACAAGCATTATTCTCATAATTTTATTCCTTTTTTGTTATAAACTTCTTTTCGATTGATATAATTTACAGCAAGAAATACAAGGGCATGTTTAAAATTGGCAGCACCGTCAAACAGCCTTTTCCAGATACTCGAATGTCTGTTATATTCCACCTTGCATTTCAAAAATTCCCGCCTCAAATTCCTCAATCGTCATATTATATGGCTCAAAAGCACGCTTTTCCCATAACGAAAGTTCTCGTCCAGCCACCATCTTTCATAAAGCAACCGACCTTCTTTTTTTAATCTTTCATAAAAAGGAGTTCCTGGTATCGGCAATGCCGGATTAAAAGCCTGCAAGAAAAAAATTTATGCTTTTTAGAAAATTCCAAAAATTTCATCAAAACAGTTTTTATCATCATAATCATACCCAATCACATAGACTTTTGCATGCACAAGTATTCTATATTTTTTTATAGATATTAATGATTTTTTTCATAGTCAAACTCATAATTTGCAACCTTTTTTTCATTTTTCTTAATATTTTTTTATATTTATATTCTCAAATCCCAGAAGCATTTCAATACATCCTGCTTCTGACATCAATTTTATCAATTTCTCATCTCTTGCAATATCAATGCTGCCTTGACAAGCCCATTTTTATTTTTCAGTTTTTTTCAATTCTTCAAACAGTTTGCAAAGCCTTTTTTTCTTATTGGCAAAAAAATATTATCATCCACAAAATAAACGATTTTCGCCCTTTTATTCGTTCTAAAAATTTCCTTTACCTCATTTATCACATTCTCAACATCCCTATGTTGAAAATCTCCTTTGTGAACTGCCCCAATCGTGCAAAATTCACATTGGTGCATACAGCCTCGCCCAAACTGAACTGGCACGACAAAAGAATATTTTTTCCCCTTGTAAATGCTCCTATCATAAACAACATTATTAATATCTGGTAATTTTCTACATTCATACCTCTTTTTCGGCACCCCGTTTTCCAAATCGTTCAAAAATTCATTCCAAGTAACTTCTCCACTTCCCACACAAACTGTATCTGCATGTTCCTGCACTTCATCAGGCATAAGCGAAGCATGATACCCTCCGATCATCACATAAACTCCACGTTCCCTATAATTTTTTGCTAATTCATAAGCCCGTCTAGCCGTCATTGTAAACGTAGAAATTACAACCAAATCAACCTCAAGATCCATCGGAATATCCTCAATCCTATCATCAAAAAGCATAAGCTCATGTCGAGTCTTATCCGTAAGTCCCGAAAGAACTGCAAAAGCAAGTGGCTCTATCGCATCATTGGAACGTTTCCCACCCATATTTGGACGTAAAAAAGCTATTTTCATTTTTCTTCTCCTCTCATTCTTACATATCTGTTTTTTTATTTTTATACCATTCTCCATTTAAATAACAAAATTATTACAAACTTTTTCTAATAAAGGGTATAAATCTAATATTTTTTTAAATAATTAAAATATAATTTCCATTTTTCAATCAGATTCTAGTATAAATAACCCGTCGGAGCATTTTTTTCTGTGCTGGCAAAACTGTCTGAGCATAGCGAGTTTTTTTGTGCAGTGCAGAAAAAAATATCGTAGACTAACCATAGGTTGTAGGGATTTGCGGCAATGAGCAATCCTGCGAAAAATAAAAAAAGAAAAAAAACATAAATATAAAAGAAAGAATAATTATTAATCAAAATATTTTTACAAAAATCACTTATTTAATTAATGTAGATTTTTAAAAATAACTATACTATTAGATATTTGGAATATCAGAATTATCTGTCATTTTTTCAAAAGTAAATTCCTCCAATTTATCGGCATAATGCCTATACCCCAAGTTAGTATTAAGCATAATTGGTGCAATAACGCTGAATCTTGCGATTCTTTTAAAAATTGAACTTACTTTATAAGTTTCCCTCCAAGCGTAAATTCCGCCTTCCTGCAGTTCCTGCGCTGTCATTTTTTTTGGATGGAATACAGCGTGCTGAACATCGTACATTGTCCAGTTTTTTTCAAAGATTCTGCCTTGCTTTTCCAAATCATTGTAAAGCTTTGTTTTAGGAAATGGCGTTAATATCGAGTATCTTGGCAAATCAACTTTCATTTTTATTACTTCCTCCACAGTTCGCTTGAATATATCCTTATCATCACCATCTGCTCCGAATGTAAAAGTTCCGTTTACAGCAATGTCATAATGATGCAGCTTTTTCATAAGCAAATGATAATCAGCCATAACATTTACCCCTTTATTCATAGCCCGCAGCGATTCCTTCGAGACAGGCTTTCAAATCCAATAAGCAAGCCTTTACAGCCACTTTTTTGCCATTAGTTTTATCATTTCATCATCATGAACAAGGTTGGAAGTTGCCAGCCCAAACCACCATTTTTTTAGAGGTGTCAATTCAATAAACAGTTTTTTTAGCATAATTTTTTTGTCAGCAATTAAATTTAAGTCTATAAACAAAACTTCTTTTTTTCTTAAAAGTCTCAATTTCTGCAATAATTTCATTAATCGGTCTTTTTTTAAAAAAATGTTGGATATAAAGCCTTTCCCAACACAGAATGAACAGTCGAAAGAGCAGCCTTTAGTTGCCTCAATGCTGTTTATCGAAACATATCTTTCCTTTTTCAGAAGTTCCCTTTTTGGTAATTTTAAATTTTCTAGGCTATTTTCCTTCTGGACATAAAATTTCTTTAAACTGTTATTTCTCGCATCTTCCATTATTTCCGTAAAAAGCCATTCAGAACGCCCAATTACAACAGAATCACAATGCTGTATCGCTTCTTCTGGACAAAGTGTCGGATGCGGTCCGCCTAAAATAACCTTTTTCCCTTTGCTTTTAAAGTATCTTGCGTATTTATACACTCTTTCTGATGTTCCCGTAATAGAAGTCATAACCACAATATCCGCATCCAGTTCAAGCGGTATTTTTTCAATCGTTTCATCATGAATTACAACTTCAATATCTTCTGGAATATATGCAGCTAATGTTGATAACGTGAGCGGTGCATAGTGAATCGCCTTCTTAAATGTTCCGTTAAACCTGTACATTGCTCCCTGCAGGTGCTAATAATGCCACTTTCATTCTCCAAATCCTCCTAAAAATTTATTTTCCCAGCCAAAATTTTTATCCAGTATTCGATATTTTATATCTCCTATTTTCTGCCTTTTTGATTTTTCAGCTGTATATGTTTTTAATCCATCCTTTTCTATCAAAAATATTCTCACTTTCCCCAACTGCCCTAATTTATACGCATATTCATAATGAAATGACTGGCACAGTTTTTTTCATTAAGTTTATTTTTCAAATTTTATTTTATTTTTCCAGTTTTTTTCAAAATCCAGTTTCTTATTTTTTTATTCTTTATTTCTAAAAAAATAATGTATAACTTATTTTTCCATTTTCATTTTTTTACTGGTGAAAATAGCAAAAATTCCTCTTTAATATTATTTTTCCTTCAACAAATTTAAAACTTGCTTTTTCAACAAATGAATTTTTCCAAATTTTTCTCCCAACAATATCAGAAAAATTATTCATTCTTCCAACAAATTTCACAACAGGAATTTTTATGATAAAATCCTGTAACTTTCACAATATCATTCGTATTATATCTGTAAAGCCCAGCATTTGTAGTAACAACAACGCAATAATGCTCTCCCATCTCCAATTCATCCAAAAAGTTTTTGGACTGCTGTTTTCTAACTCATCACCAGAAACTTGAATAAATTCATAAAAATGAGTTATAGGCAACAACACTCCCATTTTTCCACATTTTTCCAGCGGAAAACTTACAATACATTCCGTTGACATAAGCCCTTTTCCTGAAATTTCAAATCCATGTTTTTTTATCAAAATTCAATTTCTCCTTCAATTTTATAAAAAAATTTCATAGGAATCACTATCTGCCCAGCAAACTCACAAGCGAAAGTTTCTCCCCAAATCACAGAGTAATCCACAAAATTTTTCCATAATTTTATTTTTCCATTTTATTTTTTAACTTTTTTTATTTTTGGGAATCTATTTTTTTCATTTACTATTTTTTCCAACATTTTGTTTAATTCCACTATTTTTGATTTAAAGTATTATTTTCACTTCTTTCAAAAATAATTTATCAAAAATTCACTTCTGCTTTTTTTCCACAATTTTTTTGTATTTTTTTCTTAATAATCTGAAAATACTTTTTTTACTTCCTAAATTTTTTCTCAACAAAAAAATTCAGCACTCAAATCCTCACTTTTTTTAAAAATTTTTGCAAATCGCTTTATGATTTTTTTCAATAAAATCAAGCAAAATCATAAGAAACGATGGACTCCATACCGAAATCATCGCAAGATTTTTCTGATAAAAGCAGAAATACTGCTGTAATTAGCAAAAAAATCCTCCATATTTTGGGTGTTTTTTTATTTCTTTTGGAACTGTAAACAGTTTATTTAAAAAAATGCAGAAATTTTATTAAAATACGAAGTATCATCTTCGATTCCCACACGGATTCCTCCACTAGTTACAGCTTCTCGCTTTAAAATTGGAGAAACAGACCAGTAGGAACTTCCAAGAAAAAAAGATTTTTTTATTATTTTGATATAAGTCATAGAGCCATGAAAAAAACTCCGTTCATATAACTTTTCAAAAAAATTTTTCTGTATACGGAATATATTTGACATCAGACGTACTTCCGCTCGTAAGTTCAAACAGACTTTAATTTTATCACTCAAAAGAACATTACTTTTCCCCACTTTTTCTCTCTTTCCACAAACTCCTTAACATTCTCATAATTCACAATCGGAATTTTTATTCTGAAACTTTTCTATTAATTCTTTTTCATTTTTTGCACTTAAAATTTGCTTTTCTGTTTCAAAAGTTTTTAAATATTCTGTATTTTTTTATTAGTTTTCAATATTTCCAAAAGTATTTTTTTACTTGCATTTCCCGAATTTTACTTTTTACTTTTTTTATATTGAAAACAAAATCTTTGTAGGATTTTTTTACAAAAAAATATGAATAATCTGTTTAAAATCACATATTTTAAATTTTTTTACTTCATAAAATTTACTTTTTTTACCGAATTTTTTTCATCTAAATTATCTCCAATCGGCAAATCCTGAAATTTCTTTTATAACAGCCTTCTGCCCAAAGCTCAAAAACAGATACATAATGGAAAATGGTATATTTTTTGTCCTTTTTAACACATCAAAAGTTCTTCCCAAAATATTTTTTACAGAATGATATGCATATCTTACTGCAATACACCTGTCACGAAACTCATTTGTAGAAATATCATAAGGCTCAAAAAATAAATACGAATATTTTTGCGGCTCCAGCCACCACTTTTTGTATAAAAGCCTTCCTTCCTTTTCCATTTTAAAATAAAGTTCAGTATTTGGAAAAGGTACAAGATAGTTAAACTGGACAAATTCCAGATGGTTTTTTTGTGCAAATTTTACAGTATCTTCAAACGTAGTGCCGATTTTTTCCTCAAACCCAAAAACGAATGTGGCATAAATTCCAATGTTGTATTTATGTATAATCCGTGTTGATTCCTCAATATCTCCCAGCTTGTAGCTCCATTCCTTTTTCATATTGTCAAGAGCCTCTTTATTTATCGACTCATATCCGATTAAAATAAAAAGACATCCACTGTCTCTCATAGCTGCAAGCAATTTCTCATTTTTTGCCATCGTTATTGCCCCTTGCGAAATCCATTTTTTCTTTAACGGCTTTATCTTCTCACAAAGCTCCAATGCATATTTAGGATCTGCAACAAAGTTATCATCAGCAAAAAATATATATTTTGACTTTATATGCTTCAATTCCTCAATTACACTATCAACGGGCCTTTTAGCATACCGTTTCTTATTAACTGCCGAAATTGCACAAAATTCACAGTGATGAGGACATCCACGTCCAGTTTCTACAACTGAAATTAAATATTTTTTCTTAAAGATACTTCTGTCTGGTATTAAAAACTTATTGCTAAGTCCACCAATATACAGTTTCTTTTCTGTCCCATTCCTATAATCCTCAATAATTTTCCCCCAAATATCATCAGCATATCCTGTAACTACAGAATCTGCATGCTTCATAGCCTCATCTGGCACAAGCGAAGCATGTGTCCCCCCAATAATAACCTTCTTTCCTTTTTCCCTAAATCTTTTAGCAATCTCATATCCGTGCCGTGCCGTATAAGTCTCCAAAGTAATTACAACAACATCCGCATCATTATCATAGTCTATCGCCTCAACTCTTTCATCAATCAGCTCACATTCAATATCATAAGGAGTCAATGCCCGCAAGTAAGCAAACGTAAGCGGCTCAAACGTCCTCAGCTGAAAAATATACTTCTGTCCCTTTTTCTTTCCAAATCCAGGATAAATAAACAACATCTTCATAAAATTCACCTTTTTTTATTTATTTAACTTCCAATATTTTTAACACACAAATCATTGAATTTTTATTTTTTTTAAAAGTAAATTTTACTTTTTCAAATCAAACTATTTAGTTTTAAAAATTAAAAAGATTTCCTTCAAAACCCGTTTTTCCCAAATTTGTCAAATTTTCAAAAGAAATTTCTGCAAGGCATACCAGTTCATCACCTTTCTGATAGTTAGGATTTTTTTCTCTAAAAAAACTGCACATTTTTTATTTTTTTAACTGCTTTTTCCGAAAGTACAACGACATTTTTCCCTTAAAAAAATCATTTGTTCCATCATTTTTTTACAATTCCATTTTTCCTTATTATATCTATTTCCGTATATTTTTTTCAGCATAAATATCTTTTTATTTTTTTCTCCATCTCATTTTCAGTATAATCCGCCTTAGGAGAAAAATTTTTTAAAATATGTTGGAAGATACATATATGTCTTTATCCCTTTAGAAATCAGAAACCAGTAAGTTTTTAGCCCCATTTTTTTCATATTTTTTTCACTTTCCAGAAGGCAATATTTTATCCATTCTTTCTGAAATTCGATTCCCCAAGAAAATCCCTTTTTCGATAATTGTATCCCCAGAAAAAAACCGACTATTTTTTTCCATTAACAGTATCTTTTTCATTCTCAATATTTAACTCCATTTTTTTATTGTAGAAAAACCCCTTTAATTCATCATTTTCAAATAACAAAAAAAACATTATTTTTTATCATACAAATCTTTTAAAAATTTATCTTTTTTTCATATTTTTCATAATGATTTTTTTCATAAGTAAAAACATACTTTCCACAATTTCTCTATTATCTCTTATATCTTTTACAGCAAAAACCTTACATTTCCATAACCACACAAACTCCTCAAATTTATAAAAAGTGTTCAAAATCAAACAAAAACTAATTTTAAAATATTCTGCATCTAAGTAATATAAATTATACCTCATATTTTTACATAAAAGTAAAAATGCTTTGTATTAAAAATAGGCTATGCTTTATAAATGGTTGCTTTTTTTAACATTTTAACTCACATAACCTAATTTTAATTCTATGCATTAATTCTTCAAAATCGCAATTAAAAAGCGAAATATCATTATAAGTAACTCCACTAATTCTGCTAGCCTGCCCAATCGTTTCAGGCTGTCCATATATAAGCCCAGAAATAGCATATTGCTAAGTCCCTTTACGCTTTCATAGTCAAAATCCTTTTGGAATTATCATTTTTCCAGTTTTTAAATTTCTCAATCTGTGCCTTTTTCCTTTCAATAAATACATTATATTTCGCATTTATTTTCACTTGTTCCTTCGCTAAATCCGACAATTCCCACAGTTTCCACAAATTCACTTAAATTATCATAGTTAATTTCTTTTTCTCAGCAAGAAATTCAAAAGGCTGAAACAGGACTGTTCATGCTATTTTTACTATTTTTCAATTTCCGAACTTTCAGATTGATTTTGTTTTTCTACAATTTCAAGTAATTTTTCATTATTTTCCTTAGTCAGGATAAACCGTAATTCCTTTTAATCTTTCAACTTCATTTTCAATTTCCTGACACGTATTTTTCAAGTTCTGTCAATTTTTCGGCATTTAATAGCTCAATTTCCTTCGCTTTTTCCAAAAAGTCTTATAAAAGATGTTGTCTTGACGCAAAAGTCAGTCTGTATTCAGCTCTTGAAGGCAGTACACGATAAGGCTCGGCGTTTTTTTATTTATTATATCATCAATCAAAAACCCGATATATCCCTCACTTCTGTCAATCACAATTTCCTTTTTTTCCTAAAAATTTTTTTCTCGTGACATTCACTCCTGCCATAAATCCTTGACAAGCGGCCTCTTCATATCCGCTCGTTCCATTAATCGTTCCCGCTGTGTAAAGTCCATCTATAACTTTTGTTTCAAGAGTCAATTTTAACTGATAAGCAGGTACAAAGTTATATTCCACAGCATAACCGTAACGTACAATTTTAGCATTTTCTAGCCCGCTGATTGTCTTTAACATCGCTTCCTGTGCAAAAGGAGGCATTGCTGTCGTAAATCCGTTTATATAGATTTCGTTAGATTCTACAGATTCCTGCTCCAGAAATATCTGATGATTAGTCTTTTCTGGAAAATTCATAATCTTTCTGTCAAGAGAAGGGCAATGCCGTGGACCTTTCGTACTCACAATTCCAGTAACAATTGGCGAATATTTTAACATTTCCTGTCCCACTCGTATTGTTTCAGATGTTGTGAATGTAAGCCAAGTTGGTAAAGTTGAATTGTATTCTTTTTTTGTTTCGTAAGAAAAATATCGTGGCTTGTCCTCTCCCTTTAATTCCTCTGTTTTTGAAAAATCAATTGAGGATTTGGCAATTCTCGGAGGAGTGGCAGTCTGGTATCTATCCAGCTCAAAGCCATATTCCACTAGTCTATCAGGCAAATCTACACTCGCAGGCTCTCCTTGCCGCCCTGACGAATATTTTACATCCCCCATCACATATTCTCCGCCTAAGAACGTTCCTGTACATAAAACAACAGCCTTTGCCCCATATTTTATCCTAAGATTGTCTTCAACTCCCATGACTTTCTTATTCTCCACAATCAAATCTACAACAATTCCCTGCACCAAATCCAGAATTTTCCTGCTTTTCAATAATTTCCCTCATTTTAACCCTGTACCAGTATTTATCGGCTTGAGCCCTTGTAATTCGTGAAGCAAGCCCCTTCGTATGATTCAAGTTCTTTAACTGCAAATTGTAATTGTCAATATGCCTTGCCATTTCTCCGCAAAGCATTCCAAGTTCCGACACCAGATGGCTTTTTCCAGGACCTCCAACTGACGGATTGCACGACATCATTGCAATATTGTCAAGATATATCGTAAACAACGCTGTTTTCAGTCCATGTCTTGCTGCTGTAAGAGCAGCTTCCACCCCAGCATGCCCTGCTCAACAACAATTATGTCATAATTTTTCATTTTTAAATTTTTCCTTTCAACTTATTATTTTTGCTAAACTTATTTAAATTCTAATTCTAAAAAGGCTTTTTATAATCTTAAATTTTTATTTATTAATTTTATTAGTAATTTTTCCTTTTATATTTCTTAAATCTTTTTAACGTAAGGGCATCAGACGCCATGCCCTTTTTCGCAATAACAGTTACTTTAACATATTTAACTGACTACTACTTAGAGATAATAGCGAAATGTTCTACGAACCACCCCTACTTTACACAAAAACTTTCTTATAAAGAAAAATAAAACTCGATTTTTGAATTAAGTTTATTTTAATACAAATAACTTTATATAATTTAAAATTCACTCCAAAAATCTCAAACAGTTATTTTTTCTTTAACGAAATTTTGCTTGATATTTGATTTTTAATTAAACAATCTATTATAATTAAACTAAAATTGTCGTGATTTTTGGAATGAAATTGACTGTCTGAGCTTTTTCAAACTCTTCAAATTTTAATTAGTTTAAAGAGGTGATAATAACTTTTGTTAAAAAGCGAGTTTCAATTTCGTAGTAATCCAGGTTTATCCAAATAATAAATGTTTAGACTACTTTTCCCCAAATAAAAATTTGGGAATATTTCAAAATGCTTAGACGATCCGGGTTTGCAAAGGAATGGCGACTGTTTCCCCTTTGCTTTATAAAAATAAAAATGAAGTAAAAACAATTATTAAAAATGCTTTGTGATAAACTTTAAATATAAAATCTTTTACTTTTTAAAATTATTAAACAAATTTACTTCTTCTTTTTAAAACATTTCCTTACTGGACGAGTAATATCCTTAAAATACACATATCTCTTTATGTCTTCTGATATAATATCTCAAATATCTAAAAACTAAATCTTCCCTCTGTCTGTAATACTTCGCGTATTCATTTTGCAAAAATGCTGGCTAGTTTTTCATCTTCCATCATTCTTGAAACATTTTTCATTCTTTTTATCCAGATTCAATTTCACTTCGAATTTCATTCTATTTAAGTCAACGAGATAAAATTCATAATTTCCACTTTTGTCCTTAATCAGTACATTTCCTGGTGAATAATCTTCAAATTCCACACCACTTTCGTGCAAGTCAAATGAAAATTTTGCGAACTGTCTTATGATTTTTCACGATTTTTTTCCACTTTTGCAAGCATTCTTTCCGTTTCTTCACTTATCTTGTAATTTTTCCCCCTGTTCAGCCTTGTCCCGCTCGATATCCTCAGGCCGAAAACTTCACGGCAGGTAAAATCATATTTTAATTCTTCGCTTATATAATAACTGTTTTTATTATTTTTCGTTTACAAAATCATCAAAATATGCAATTGGTTCTGGGGTTTTTATTTTTATATTCTAATAACTTTTTTGCATATTCATAAGAACGTTTTGCTTTTGAGCCTTTAAATTTGTAGAAAAAGTTTGTAATAAAATCCTTTTGTTTTAAATTTTTTTACATTTACCATTTTTTGTTTCAGTATTTTTCAATATTATTATTTTTCTTTTTTCATTCCCTTTTTTCAAATTATTTTTCAATATCTATCTCAAACTTTTTATTTCATTTCTTCCCTGGCTCTACAACATATTCCCCAGTTTTATCAAAAATTTTTCAGTACATTTATCAATATTTTTTCATCATATTTCTTATTAACTTCATAATTTTTTTCTTCCATTTAAAATCCTCATAATTTCTAATTTTTACTTTTCTTTATTTTCTAAACTTTTTCTCATTTTTCCTTTTCAAATTTTTCTCTTATTTTTCCCAATCTCTTTTTCAGTTCCTTCAAAAAGTCCTTATCTTCTGTAAATTTAGCCATTTTAGCTACATATTCAAGCGCTTTGTCATATTTATGCTGTAATTCCAGCACGTATACCAAAATTCACATAATGGCGAATATTTTTCAGGTTCTAAAATAATCATTTTATCGCAAACCTTCTGTGCATTTTTCATAATCTTTGGTTTTCACAAAAAACCTTCCTTGCAAATTCAACATTTTTTATTCTCGAAAGTCCTTTATTCTCATTCGTTGCATTTTCATAATTTAAAAAGCAGAGTTTTATTTCCTCAAACTCCTCTGTCCTAAACAATATCTCAAAATAATCCTCAAATATATAATCTTCCACATTTTCACAATTTATGGCGATATTATAATATTTCACAACTTCTTTTATATTGCTTGAATAAGCCATTGTGTCGCCCATCCGTGCGTAAAGTGAAAATTCCCTCCACCTCGTTAAATTTTGCATTTAAAAGTCTTGTATATTCACAAATTGCCTCATCATATTTCCCCATCATTGTAAGGCAGTCGCCTTTCTCAACATACGCTTCTGAACTTTCAGGCTCCATTTCTATTGCTTTTATCAATATTTTTCTATCGCCTTTCTATAATACTTTTAACAAAGCATAAGACATTCCCATATTCAGATATACAAAATAATTTTTTTCTATTTCCGAAATTTTTTATAAAGCGAAATGGCCTTTTTCAATCTTCCAAGCGACTGATAGACAAATCCCAATGTAAAAAGCGTATCCCTTGCTGTCAGGATACTTTTTGTTGCAGTTTTTCCGCATATTCCTTTGCCTGTTCAAACATCCCAAAGTCTGAATAAAGTTTGGAAAAGTGTCATCAGTGCTGAATAATTATTTTCATCAATTTCAAGTACTGACTTCAAATACACAAGTGCATCCTCGTACTTGTAATTTTTCCATTGATTTATCACTTCTTTTAATAATTCTTCTATATACATCTTTTTCTCCATTTATATTCCAACTCTTTTTAAATCAACTCATAAAACTATCAAATTTTTCAATCTAAATAAAATAATTATGCTTTTTAAGTTTAATTATTTAAAAATTACTATATATTAGAGATATTTGAAGTTTATCTCAAATTTTTATAAATATTATTTTACCATATTTTTGAACCAAAACCATAAATAAAATTTTTTTACTTAAAATTGTGATATGCAAACTCAGATATTTTCAATACCTCCTATTGTTCTCAATTCTAAATTTCATATCCTTTCTTAACCTTCTCAAAAGCCCACTTTCTCTCAACCTTAAAAACTTCCTCATTATCGCTCCCAATTTTGTAATCCACATAATTTTTATAAATTTTTCCACATCTTCCTTGACTCACTCCGAATTTCAAATTCATAATCCTCATTTAAAGAAATTTCTCTGTTTTTCAAGACAATAATAAAGCATATCGTTGTAAGTCTGCTGTGCTAAAAATGTCCCGTGCTTTGTAATAGGTAGCTTTGTCAGTATTCGTTATTCTAACTGCCTGTTTTTCAGATATATACGGCTTATTCCTTATCAAATCAGTCATTTTCTGAAATTTTCCGATTTTTCATTCATTCTGCATTCAAGGCATATTTTCTCGTTACTTTCCTGCAAGAATAAAATTTTTACAGTTTTTCACATTCAATATATCCATTATTTTTAAATATTTTTCCCTCTTTTTCAGCTTTATCGCAATTTTTCCAGCCTTACGGCAATATCTTCATATTTTTTTATCAATTTTATCAATATTATCATGAATTTCTTTAATTTCTTGTGCAGAAAGCACAATATCCTTCACTTTTTTTCTGTAAATTTATTTTTCTGAACCAACATTTCCCCTTTTTCCCTAATATTCCTCTAGGAATTTCCCCAACCCGAATTGTCCCTCTCTTTTCCTCATTTTCAATAAGTTCATCCAGCAAATCTCGCTTTATTTTGTAATTTACCTTCACAAATTCAATACTTTCCAAAAATTTCCCATTCAAAAATGTGTTTATTTTTCCTTTATATTTTGCATACATTATCGTCGTATGATAAATAATTCCATCATTAATCACTACAACTAGATTTCCGTTAAACAAAGCTCTTTGGATAAGTCGCCAATAGGATGAATTTCACAATCTGTGTCCAGTTTTTCTTAATTTTTCCACAAGATATATTTTTCATTCTTTTAAAAGTGAGCTTCTTTTTCTCAATCGCTTTTAGTGCCAAGTTTTTAAATCCTTAATTCTGTCCATTTTTCAACCCCCTTTTACTCATTAATAATCTTCCCCTTTTCCACAATAAATTTTTCCTTCTATGCCCAGATCTTCTGTTGAAGTTATAAAACATTGAATTTTTATTTACAAAATAACTTAAAATGTCTGACTTCATCAAAATACGAAACGATGTCGTCCATTATAAATATTGGATACTCCTTTTTTTCCTTTATTAAAATATCAATTTCTGAAATTTTTAGCGAAAAATATTATAGATTTTTTTCTCCCTTGTGAAGAATACGCCTTTGCATTTTTCCCATTCAGCTCAAAGACAAAATCGTCTTTTTGAGATGACAGCAGGCTGTATCCAGAAACTTTTCCTCTCGCTTTTTCCTTTTTGCATAACATTTCAAATTTCCCCTTCAGTTCTTCCCTAGTCTTCTTTTCCACATCCCCAAGAAAACAGTCATATTTTAATTTTAATTCTGAATTTTCATCAAATAATTTACGATAATTCAAGTTTAATAGAATTGATATTTTTTATAAATTCGCTGGTTTAAAACAATATTCAGCCCCTCCTCTATAAATTTTTCGTTATAGATCTTATAAATTTCCTCGCCAGTCTTTTTCCTTTATAAACTTTGTTCACCTTCAATATTTTCTCAAAATTCACAATCGACTGTAAATACTCCTTTTTGCCTGCGAAAATCTCGTAATTAAAAAGTTTCTCCTAACACCAGGATTCCCAATAATCAGTTCAATATCCTCAGGAATAAATGAAATAATGTTAAGTAACCCCATAGTTTATATATTTATCTTTTTCCTATCAATATAAAAATCTTTCTTATCCTCATTCACATCAATAGCAATAGCATTTTTCGGATAAATCTTTATTTTTATATTTTCCAAATACAATCAGCCTGTTCAAATTATACTTGCGAATCTCTTTCACTTTCTTAGTCCTAAAGCTTTTTCCCAGTAGCTAAAAATGAACAGCCTCAATAAGCGATGTCTTCCCTGTCCATTCTTCCCATATATTAAATTAAAATACCTGTCAAACTTCAACTTTCCATCCATAAGGCAACGAAAATTATTAAAACTAATCTGATCCAAATACATCGCTATTTCTTCCCTTTCACACTATAACTATCTGTAACTGACTTTTACCACTTTTCCACAAAAAGCAACTCAACAAAAGTAACATCCTTAATACCTCTATCTCTTAACCCAATATCATACTTCTTCTCTATTATTTGTTCTATCGCCTCTTCCGAAACTTTCTCCAAATCATCTTCATTTTCACAACTTTAAACTCAGAATAAACCCTCTATTGTTCTTATTCTTTGGCTCAATTACAACATCATATCTTCCAAGGCCACTTTCTTCATTAGATTTTACATAATAATGATTATCTAGATAAAACATCATTCCTAAGACTAATCCATGATAAAGGTCTTCATTTTTAGTATCCATAAAACTTGTTGATTTTTAATAAAAATATTTTGTAAATATTTTTGAAAAAAATATCAAATTTAAGATTTTTAAGCCCTTCCATAGCCTTTCTAAACATACTTTCCCCAAAATTTACATCAATAAATTTCTTCCTAAAAACTCCCTTACCTCCCTATTAGGCAGTCTCAAGGAATACACATCCTCGTAGTCTTCCCAATTTTTTTCATCAATAGTTAAATATCCTTCAAATAAAAAGAAGTTCCCAAATTTCCTCCTGCCCCAATAAACTGGATAAATCAGAATTACTACTGATATTTTTCTTCAACAGTTTCTCCATTAAAAGAGCTTCCAAAGTTTCCATAATTTTCAGAATCTGTATTTTTCAAAATCTGATTAATCAAGAAATTCGAAGTATCAATCCAGTAAGAGCTAACTTCCCATCTTTTTAAGAAATTTAAAATGCTCCAAGGATTATATACTTCGGAATTTCCAAATTTATAGCCATTATACCATAACTTGACATCAGAAAGTTTGTATTCAATATCAAAATCTTTAAGTGCCTTTTTCAACTTCCTCTCCATTAAATCCAAAAATCAGGATACTGTCTATCTAAAAATAGAATAAACTAGTAAATTATTTAAGTCAGAAAATATTCCAGCCTTAATAACCCTTATAATTCCAGTCATAATTCCCATTTTTAAATACTGGTTAGTTTTCAGTGCTTCTCCATAAAATACTTTAAAAAAATGCGATGGCATCACTAATAATGATGTTCATAAGCAGAAATCAAGGACTGTCGTATTCATCAATTAATAAGATAACTTCTTTTTATACTTCTGAAATAATACTCTAGTCAAAAACAGCAAGGCATTTTTTTAACTCAGAAAAATCTACATTACCCATCAAATACTTCTTAAATCTAGGCAAGTCATATTCATCCAAATCCTCTAAAAGATACTTGTACTCAGAAAACAATTCTAAAAACTAACAATCTAATTTCCTGTATCGCTTCCTCCCAAGTTTTTGCCTTTTATACTTTTTCAATGAAATAAAAATCACTGGATATTGCCCTGTTCAGACATATATTCAGACTTTTTCAACATCAGAGTCCATTAAATAACTTTCTATTTTCTTCTTTATTTTCAACATTAAAAAAATATTTTTAACATCGACATATTAAGCGTTTTCCCAAATCTTCTTGGACGTGTGAATAACTTTTATTTTTTGATTTATCCTCTAAAAATTTCTCCTATCCATTTTGTTTTGTCAATATAATAACAATTCTCTTTTATTACTTCACTAAAATCTTCTACTCCAATTCCTATACCTTTTTTTCATAAAAATCTCCCTAAATTCTCCACAGCCTGCTTTCACAACTATTTGTCTTTTTAGTAAATCAACAAACTATTTAATGCTTTGCCCTTACAAGAACTTTTCTCCAGCAAACTCCACGACATCCCCATCATAAATTTTTCCCACGTCTAGTTTCCACAGCATCATTTACTTTCACTTCTCCATTCAAAAATAAACATTTTTTGCTTCCACTCCAGAACCTGTAAGTTTGCCCACTTCAAAAGCTGATCCAATTTTATAAACTCAGTATTTATAACAACTTCTTCAATTTCATTATCTATATTTTTTTCATTAATTTCCTCCGTTATTTATATTCTTATTTTTTAGTAAATTTGAACTAATATTACACTCAACCATTAACCAAATTAATGTTTAATTTTATTGTGGAAAAATTCAATTTCTACGTTGAAAAACTTTTTCCACAAATATTTCCCACATTTTTCCACAATTTCAGTATATCTCTATTTTTAGTAATTTCTTTTGTAAATTTTTTCCACATTGAATTGTGGAGATAATTTTTAATTATGTGGAGAAAAAATTTATGTGTTTTTATTTTTATTATTTTTATCACAGTTATTCTTTTAATTTAAAATTAAATATTTTTGAATTATCAACAAATGTGGAAAATTTTGGTTATATTTGTGGATATTATGATTTTTAATTTTACACATTAAAATTTTTATTTTTCCACAAAATTTCTTTTTAATACAATATTTTTAATTATTTTTCCACAATTTTTGTGGAGAAATTTTTCAACATATAGTGGAAATTAAGTTTTATTTTTCCACATCAAAAATTTTCTACTTTATTTCATTAAATAAAATTTAATTATTTTTGATAAAGTTTTTTATAAAATTATTTATGAAAACTTTTTCTACTATGGATAACTTTTTAATGACTCCTTTATTTTTCACAAAAATTTTCCACATCTTTTTCAACACTTTCCATAATCCTAAAAATTTACATTTTTTCAAAAATAACTTCGTATTTTTCCCCATATCAGATTATCTATTTTTTTCCCTATTAATACTTTCTATCTTTTTATAAACTGGCTCTCTCTTATACAAATACCAAAAAAAGTAATAATTTTTTACACTTTAAACATTTCAGATATGTGCAAATAGTATAATGTTCTTCTTTTTCCACAGTTTCCATTATTTTTTTCTATCGGACAATCAGCGGCATATATTTCCATTTCATTTTGTTCTATTTTTCGACACAATGAGTTTACAAACTTCCTGAATCATATTTTCATATTCTTTTGCTTTATATTTTTTTCAAAAACTAGAATTATTTCTGAACATTTATCACACACTTAATTTCACTTCCTAAAATTAAAATAAGAGTTTTGTTTAAAAATATCTAAGCTCTAAAAATCTTCCTGTTCAAAGCTTCAATTTCTTTTTGAACACAACATCTTCCTTCGTTTTTTATCAATTTTTCTGATACTGCTTATAACTGTACTGTGATCTTTTTCGCTAAAAAGTCCACCAATTGCTGTTAAGCTTAGATCCAGTTCATCGTTATTTTTAAAAAGATACATTGCAATTTGTCTTGTTTCTACTATTTTTCTGACGTTTTTAGATTTCATGTCAGTTACGCTGACACCATATTGTGCAGAAATCATTTCTATTACTTTTTTTGGCTGTTACTTTAGACTGTTCACGTTTTACGTTGTGCATAAGCATTTCCTGTACCAGTCTGCATTGTTATCTGTTCGTTTAAAAAGTTTTGCACGTGCGTTTAAGTTTGTTAATGTTCCTTCCAATTCCCTTACATTTTGTATCAAGAGAATCTGATATGTATTCAAGAATGCTGTCGTCTATTTCAATTCCTTGTGTCTTTGCCATATTTTTCAAAAATCATCATACGAGTTTCGTAGCCTGGGCTTTGAATTTCCACCGTTAAACCTGACAAGAATCTTGATTCCGGACGTTTTGACAGATTTTTATTTCCTTTGGCGACTTGTCACTTATCATTATTATCTGTTTCCCAAGTTCCTGAAGTTTATTAAATGTGTAAAAAAACTCTTCCTCCACAGTTCCTTCTCCACGTCCAAATACCTTCTCAAAAAACTGTATATCGTCTAAAAGAAGTACGTCCAAAGCACGGAATGTATCACGGAAATGCTGAATCCGTCCACTGTTCAAAACTTTAAAAAATTCATTTGAAAATTCTTCTGAAGTAGAATAATACACACGCTTGCTTGGGTTATTTTCCAATATTGCGTTTCCCACAGCCTGCATTAAATGGGTTTTACCAAGTCCTGAACTTCCATAGATAAAAAGCGGGTTATAAACTGGCGTTGGATTGTTGACAACTGCAAGACAGGCGTTATATGCAAGTTTACTGTTTTCCCCTACAACAAAGTTGTCTAGCCTATGTTTAGGATTTAAGCCTGTGGAAAACTTGGATTTTTCCTTTGTATCTTTTGAAAAACTATGTGTTTCAGGCTTATATGTCATTACATCCTGCTGTTTTACTTCAAAGTTTATAGTAACTTCCTCATCTGTTACAATTTTCACAATATCTTCCATCGGCTTTTATGCTTTTTCCATATTCTGCTGTATCAGCTTTGAATTGCATACAAGTGTAAGTTTTTCCATCTTCCAGCTTTCCTACTTCCACATTGTTAAAAAAATGCCTCAAATTCTGCCTCGTTTACCCTTTTTCATTATTTTTATTTTTCCCTACAATTTCTCAATATCCATTTACTTTTTCTCTTTTTAGTTAATTTTTAATTATGAATAAAAATTTTTAATTTTCTCGCATTTTTGCCTAGTAAACTCGTTTATTGATTTTTCCCTTTAAATTTGTACTTTTTATTTGATTTTACTATAACATAAATAAAATAAATAATCAAGATTTTTAAACAAAAAGTTTTTCCACAGGTTTTTCCACATAAAAATATAATATTTTTCTGCTGTTTATCAAAAATTTTACTTTTTTTAAATTTTTATCCACAAAAATTAATTACATCCATTTTTCAGTATCTTTCAACATGTTATCCACATACTTTTTAATTTATCCACAAACTCTGTTGGTAATTATGTTTACAATTTTTGTTGATAATATTTTCCCACAAATTTGCCCAAAGTTTTTCCACAACCTTTTCTCTGTCAATCGCCTTATTTATCAATGTTCCCACATTTCCACAATGTATAATAATAATATATTTAATTATATATATACTATTATATATTATAGAGTTGTGGATAAAAATTCTGTATAAAATTTTATAACAAATAAATTAAATAAAAATTTACTTTTTGAATAGAGCATTGAACTTGACTTGAATATTGTATATAATGTCTATAAAAAGACAATAATTTTTTTAAAACTAAGATAGAAAAGGAAAAAAAGAATGACAAAAAGAACATATCAACCAAATAAAAAGAAAAAAAGAAAAAGATCATGGATTTAGAAAAAGAATGCAAAAATAAAAGCGGAAGAAATGTTTTTGAAAAGAAGAAGAGCTAAAGGAAGAGCTAAATTATCAGCATAACCCGGTGTTAAATTCAACACTGGGTTTTTAAAAAGCATTAATATCTAAATAAAGAGACTTTCATATAACAAAAACCTCTTTAAAACTGGACACAAAAGTTAAAAGCTATCCATAAATACATGTTTTAGTTGATTTTTGTCTAATTTTAAAGAAGGTTAATATATTAGCTCTCACTCATTTTAACTAGAAGAAGAAATATGTCTATTAACAAAATAAAAAATCAAAAGGATTTTTCATTAATATATAACAAATCACAAAAATGCATACAAAGTATGCTATTATTTTTATAAAGGAAAATGTAAATAACGAACAACGGTTTGGTTTTTGTAGCAAGTAAAAACTGGAAATGCAGTTCAACGAAATAGAATCAAAAGAATATTTAAAGAATTTGTAAAAAAATACATAAAAATAAATTTAAAAAAATACAGATTATATATTTGTAGAGCAAATCTGTCTTAAAAGAAAAAAATAAAAATTAAAAATATAAAGATATTGAAAAAGATATAAACAAGGTAATAAAATAATGAAAAAAATATTATTATTTTTAATAAAAATTTATCAAAAGGGTATTTCTCCATATTTAGGAAGACGATGCAGATTTTACCCAACATGCTCAGAATACTCAAAACAGGCAATAATAAAATATGGAGCAGTAAAAGGGAGTTATCGGCAATCAAAAGAATATTAAAATGTCATCCTTTTTCATAAGGGAGGATACGATCCGTTAAAATAAAAACATAATGGAGGAAAAAAATAAATGTTCAGAATAAAAATACTTGAAAATACCGTCGTTTTTTTCTTTTTGGAAAAATACGGATATGGTAGGAAAAATTTGGTATAGCAGGTAAGTATGGGGTTGCTATAATTATAATAACAATTTTTAATGAGGATAATAGTTTTTTTCCATTAACATTGAAAACAAGAAAAATCAATGAAAAATGAGAGAATTACAGCCCGAACTTGAAAAATAAAAGAAAAAAATACAAAGATAATCCCTCAAGAATATCAACAAAAACAGCAGAACTTTATCGTGAAAGTGGAGTAAATCCATTTGGTGGGTGTCTTCCATTATTAATTCAGATGCCGGTATTTGTAGCACTATATTGGGCTTTTATTGGAAATACAATTCCAGCAGATGCTAAAATTTTTATGGTTTACACTAAAACAGCCTGACAGATTATTTATGATGGGAAATTTCGCATTTAATTTACTACCTATTTTAAATGTGGGAGTTACATATATTCAGCAAAAATCATGGCAAGTGCAACTAGTGGACAAGAAAGTAATCAGCAGATGCAGACGATGTTATACATGATGCCAATTATGATGTTATTCATATTTTACAATATGCCATCCGGGGTAACATTGTATTACTTAGTTTCAGGAGCTTTGTCACTGGTTCAGCAGTATTTCATTTTGAAAGGAAGAAGTGATGATGGAAAAGATAGTATTAAAGGCGCAAAAATGAGGAAGAACTTAAAAATATGGTAAGTCGTTCATTGACTTTAAAAGAAGATGAAACTTATCAGGTAAAAGTTTTGAAACATCCTAAAAATATTGTTTATCAATATAAAAGGTGAATATGAAATTGAAATTGTTAAAAAAATCTGATTTGAAAATCAAGTGATGTGAAAACAGAAAAATCAAGAGTACAAAATGAAGAAAAATTTTCCAAAAAAAGAAAAAAAGACACAAAAAAATCAAAAGTAATATTGATTCCGAAAAAAATAGCAATAGAAAAATTACAGAAACGAAAATTCTGAAAATGAAGAAAAATTAGTCAAAATAGTCAGGATGATATAAATATAGATAAAATCAGAGGATTTTTCAAAGAATTTATTGTAAATGCAAAAATAGATGTACGAATTGTTAATATAAAAAGAAAACAACAACAAATACTTGGTTATTCTTGATGGAAAAAGATATGAGATTTTTAATTGGGAAAAAGGGAAACACATTAAACAGCTTTGAATACTTGTTAAGCACAACAAGACAGTTTAAAAAATATAAAAATAGTTGTGGATTCTAATAACTATAAGGAAAAACGTGAAAAATCATTAAGAGATCCGCAAGAAAGAAAAGGTAAAGTAGTTCTTGCAACAGGAACGCCATAAAATTAAATCAATGTCAGCGCGTGAACGTAAAAATTATTCATGAGGAAGTTTCCTTTATGAAGGGATTACAAACTGAAAGTGTTGGAGAAGAGCCAAAAAGATATTTGGTTATTAGAAAATTAGATGAAAAATTTTTAAAAAAATTGAGTTAGTGAGTTACATTGTTTTTGAAAAAGATTTTTAAACAGTTTTAGTGTAATATAAAATAAAAATAAAATGATTTTAGAAAAATAGAGGATAAAAATGTTGTTTGATACAATTGCATGCGATTTCCACTCCAAAAGGTGAAGGCGGGAATTGCCATAATAAGAATATCCGGCGATAAATCATTTGAAATACTGGACAAAATATTTATTAAAACCCAAATGCTGATTTGGGTTTTTTATAAATTAAATTATGGATTTATCAAGGATGGAGAAAAATAGTAGATGAAGTAATGGCTGTAAGGGCTAAAAAGCCCCAAAAAGCTATACTTGTGAAGATATTGTGGAAATAAATTGCTCACGGAACGCTTGTTTCAGAAAAAGTGCTTGAACTTGTGTTAAGAAATGGAGCAAGACACGCTGAAAGTGGAGAATTTACAAAGCGAGCATTTATGAATGGACGTATAGACTTGTCACAGGCTGAGGCGGTTATGGACATTATCCAGGGAAAAACTGAAAAGAGCGTATCACTGTCACTTGATCAGTTAAGAGGGGACTTGCGTGACAAAGTAAACGAATTTAAGAAGGCTTTGCTAGATATTACAGCACATGTGAATGTGGTGCTGGACTATCCTGAAGAAGGAATTGACGATCCGTTACCGGTAGAACTTAGAGATAATCTGGAAAAAGTATATGAAGAAGCAAATCGGTTAATTGACTCGTATGACACAGGAAAAAAAATAAAAGAGGGAATAAAGACAGTTATTGTCGGAAAACCAAATGTTGGGAAATCTACATTGCTAAATGCCCTGCTTCATGAGGAGCGTGCCATTGTAACGCATATTGCTGGGACTACGAGGGATGTTATTGAGGAAATAATCAACATAAAAGGAATTCCATTAGTTCTGGTGGATACAGCAGGGATTAGAAAAACTGATGACATTGTGGAAAAATATTGGTGTGGAAAAATCTAAACAGTTTATTGAAAAGGCTGATTTGGTGCTTCTTGTACTGGATGCTTCAAAGGAGCTGGAAAATGAGGATATAGAAGTTATAAATCAGATAAAAGAAAATAAAAAGAAAGTTATAGTATTATTGAATAAGATTGATTTAAATAAAAATTAATCTTGAAGGGCATAACTTGGAAAAATATTGTTGAAATTTCGGCAAAAGACAATATTGGAATTGAAGATATGCAGGAAAAATCTATTCATACATTGTGGAAGAAGATGTGGAAAAACTCATCAGAAAAACTAATAATTACAAATATTCGGCATAAAACAGCACTTGAAAAACAAAGACGCAATAAAAAAATATTTTTTGAAACAATAGATATGGGACTTCCTATGGACTTAATTTCTGTAGATTTGAAAGAAGCTTTGGATTCACTTTCAGAGATTACTGGAGAAATATCGTCCGAAGATATTTTAGATCATGTATTTGGGAAATTTTTTGTGTTGGGAAATAGAAATAAGAATTTTTGGATAAAATAATTAACAAAGATTATTTTTAAGATTTAAATAAAAACCGGTTAAAATAGAAAGGAAAAAAATGTTAGAATCAAACAGAAAAAAATTATGACAGCTTTTGCTCAAATCCCAATATTATTTAATTTTATTAATGTAGTAAGGGATTTGAGTACATTTAATTTTTAGGCAAAATATAATAATTTCATTTTTAGAATTATATGACTAATGATTTAAATTTATTATAAAAATTTAAACATTCTGATTTTTATTTTTTTATAAAAAAACATTATAAATAGAGGGCTATAGATAACTTCAACATAAAAATTTTTGCTTTTTAAATTTAAATAAAACTTAAAAATAAAGAAAATTATAATAAAAAAATAATAACATTTATAAATTTTTAGATTATAATAAATAATACGTATTCTGTTTTAAATTTTAATTTCTTATATATGACATAGAAAAATTAGTATAAAGTTAAAAATATGTTATAATAATCTGAATTTAAAAATTAAATATAATTTTTGAAGTTACAACGGCGTAAAAAGAAAATTATATAGGAAGATTATTAAAAACTTGGTAAATATATGGTTTTACAAGTTTTTAAGCATAATGGAGATTTTCTAAAATAGGAAATAAAAAGAGAAAATGAGAGAGGAGATTTAATGAAGGTATTGATTTGTTCTGACAGCCATGGGAGGCTTGATTATTTTCAGCAAGTGATGGATCTGGAGCGGCCGGAAATTGTAATTTTTGCGGGAGATCATAGCACGGACGCAATTGATATGTCGTTAGTCTATAGAGATGTACTTTTTTGCTATTGTAAAAGGAAATACTGATATGGATGACTATGAGTCCAGGGAAACTACAATATTTGATTTAATGGGGAAGAAGGTATTATTAACACATGGACACCTGTTCAGTGTAAAAACTACGCTTGAGGAGCTTGAAAAGAAGGCTCATCTGGAAAAAGCTGAAATCTGTGTTTTTGGACACACGCATAAAGAATTTATGGCAGAAAAACGGAGTAGTATGTTGTGAATCCTGGAGCACTGCAGGATAAAAAGTACATTATCTATTATGGTGGTAAAAAGTTTGAACAAAAATATTAAAATAATTGGAGCCATTGCTGGCGACAGTTGAATAAAGAGGGGCATAACTATTGAGTAAAAATCAGGTTGTGTCTTTTTATTTATGGATTGCAATATTAATTGCGAAATAAAGGGAAATAGTACTGATTTTTCCTTGCTTATATAAAAAAAGAAAAACAAGGATTATAAAAATAATTATTAGCAATAAGCAGTTTTTAAAAATATATTGACAATCTAAATTGATAAGGTTATACTAAATTTGTAGAAAATTGTAAAAATTAGAAATTTTTAATGTTGAAAGGAGAAACTGAAATGATTAACTTAATTGTTGCAACACATGGAAAAAAATGTCAGAAGAAACCGTTAATCTGACAAAAATGGTTCTAGGAGAAAAGCGAACAGCTTTGAGTTTTATGGCACATTTGTGCCAGGCGAAGGTCGCAAAGATCTGATTGAAAAATATAACAATATTATTTCAAAATACGATGCCGAAGGAACATTGTTTTTAGTGGATCTGTTGGTGGAAGTCCCTATAATGCGACCTGCAGAGTTGTTGCCGAAACGAAGAACACCGATGTAATAACAGGGGTTAGTGTGCCAATGTTATTGGAAGTTTTTAGATGCAAAGGGGAAGAAACAGACGATGTTTCTGAATTAGTTCAGGTGTAAAAATTCAGGAATCAATGGAATTAAAATTTTTTAGTGAATTATTTAGCGCAGATGTTGCTGATGACGATGATGATTCAGATGAACTGGATTTATAAAATAAAAATATAGCAGAAAATACAAAAATATAAAACGAAAGGAGAGTTACTGAGAAATTTTTTATATTATACATGAATTTTTCACAAAATTTTCAGTAGCGGAATAGAATTATGGAATTAGTTTTTAACAAGAATAGACTCAAGATTAATACACGGACAAGTTGCGACTTCATGGGTAAAAGCAACTAAACCGAAGCAATTTTTGCTGTTAATGATGATGTAGCAGAAGATAAGATAAGAAAATCTCTTTTTATTACAAGTGGCGCGAGAAGGGGTAAAATCATTTGTAATCCCTGTAGAAAAAGCAATAGCAGTTTATAACAATCCTAAATATGAAAAACAAAGTTTTACTTTTAGTAACAAATCCAGCTGATGTGTAAGATTAATTGAGGGTGGAGTGATATTAAAAAAAGTAAACGTTGGAGGAATGACTTATAAAGAAGGAGATAAGTTAATTTCACAAGCAGTTGCGATTAATAAAGATGATTTGAAAGCATTTAAGAAACTGGACAGCATGGGTGTAGATCTTGAATTAAGACAATTGGCTTCATCTTCACCGAAAAACCTTAACGCAAAATTAGGGTTCTATCTCATTTGATTAAAAACTTGATAAAAACATAATTTAAAATGAAAACTATCTTTAGGAGGACAAAAAATATGAATATTGTTCAGTTAATTTTGTTGGCACTTGTGACGAATAACTGGTATGGGAAGTGTGTTTGATGAAAGACAGACTCACCGTCCGTTAGTAGCATGTACTTTAGTGGGATTTGTATTGGGAGATATAAAAACAGGAGTTGTGTTAGGTGGTTCACTTGAAATGCTGGCACTTGGATGGATGAATGTTGGAGCAGCAATGGCTCCAGATGCGGCATTAGCCAGTGTAATTTCAGCAATACTGGTAATTGTAGGAAAACGGTCAATCCAAGAAGGAATTGCAATTGCAGTACCAATTGCAGCAGCAGGACAAGTCCTTACAATTTTTGTTAGAACTATAACAGTATTCTTCCAGCATAAAGCAGATGAATATGCAGAACAGGCTAATTTTAGAGGGATTGAGATGTGTCACTTTGCAGGATTGGCTTTACAGGCATTAAGAGTGGCAATTCCGGCTGTGTTAGTTGGTATGATTGCAGGAACAAGTATAGTGGAAAAAGCTTTAAATTCAATTCCAAAAGAAATAACAGGAGGACTTCAAGTTGCTGGAGGTTTATAGTAGTAGTTGGGTATGCAATGGTGATAAATATGATGGAAGCAAAAAGCATTGATGCCATTCTTCTTCCTGGGATTTTGTAGTAGCGGCGTTTGTAAAAGATATTAATTTTAGTCGGATTGGGAATAATAGGATTGTGTAGCAATAATTTATATTCAATTGAATCCTAAATATCATCAAGTTGCTGTACCAAGTGGTAACGGAAATGCTGGTATTATAGAAGAAGCTGATGATGAACTGGAAGGACTATAGGAGGTAGGAAAAATGGCAGAAAATATAGAAAAAAAATTAACTGACAAAGATTTGAAAAGCATGTACTGGAGATCTACAACTTTACTAGGGTCATTCAACTTTGAAAGAATGCAGTCAATGGGATTCTGCGTAACAATGATTCCTGCAATAAAAAGACTATATTCTAAAAAGGAAGATCAGAGCGGCTCTTAAAAGACATTTGGAGTTTTTAACACTCAGCCATGGATAGGTTCAACTATAATGGGAGTTACAGCCGCAATGGAACAAGAAAAAGCAAACGGTGTAGATATTGACGACGCAACTATAAGCGGAATAAAAGTAGGGCTTATGGGACCACTTGCTGGAGTAGGAGATCCTATTTTTGGGGTACAATACGTATAGTATTAGCGGCTCTTGAGCTTCTCTTGCAATGAATAATGGAAATTTAGCTTAGGAATAATGTTTTTCTTGGGAATAAATATAGCGAGATTTTTAACAAGATGGTATGGACTAAAATATGGATATGAAAAAGGGACAGAAATCGTTGGAGATATGGAAGGTGGAGTTCTTCAAAAATTAACTCAAGGGAGCTTCTATATTGGGACTTTTCGTAATGGGATCATTGGTTTCAAAATGGACTTCAATAAACGTTCCATTAGTGCTATCTAAATATACTAATCAGGCAGGAGAAAGAAGTTGTAATTACAGTTCAAAGTATATTAAATGATTTATTACCTGGGTTATTACCATTATTACTACATTTGGATGTATGCACTTGTTAAAGAAAAAGTAAATCTATTTGGATAATTTTTCGGATTCTTTATAATAGGAATAGTAGGATTACGGTTAGGAATTTTGAAATAATATGTTTAAAAAAATGATTGAAAAAGTGGAAAAATATGTGAAAGTTCCACCAAAAAGAAGGGGTATATAAAAACAGCTCTACTTTTAGTTACAGCACTTATGATTATTGGAATGATTTTATATCCGCTTACTAAAGGATACGGGACAATAATAGCCTTAGGCATGGCACTAATTGTTATGGTTGGGCAAAAGCTGTTAATAAAAACAGGCTAAAAATGATTTTAAGGATATGTATTATGCCAAGGAAATGTACTTTGAAGACTAAAAATACAGAATATCTGGATTTTATTATGGCACGTTCAAAACAGATGATTAACGATGTGAAAGTTTTTATCTGACAGAGCAAAAAGAGAAATAGCTGAACTTCAGCAGTTTGCTGAAAAAATATAGAAAATAGTTTTTGTAATTATTTTTGGACATGTTATAATTCAAAATATTTAAGAGAATACTGTATTGTGGGTATTCTTTTTGAATTAGAAATAGAAAAAAATTAAACTTTTTAATATATTTAAAGTATGATATAATAAAACATAAATTTTTATGGTAAAAATATAGAATAGTGAAGTAAACAGGAGGAAAAATGTTAGACAAATTGGCACACTTGAAAGAAGAAGTGTTAGCAAAAACTTAAAGAGGTGGAAAAATCTTGAGGAGCTGAATGACCTGAGAGTTAAGATATTGGGGAAAAAAGGGGGATTTACAGCTATTATGAAGGGAATGGCTGATATTGCGTCCGAAAAGCGGGCTGAATTTGGAAAAGTTACGAATGAAATAAAAAATGTACTGCAAAATAGATTTGAAGAAGTAAATACTGACTTAAAGGAAATTGCAAAACAGCAAAAGACTGAAAAACGAAACTATAGATGTGACTTTGCCAGGAAGAAAGGCTAACGTGGGTTCGCTTCATCCGCTTACAAAGACAGTTATGGAAATAAAGGACATTGTTTCTACAATGGGATTTGACATTGTGGATGGACCAGAAGTGGAATATGTGAAATACAATTTTGATGCATTAAACATTCCAAAAACACATCCTTCACGTGAAATTTCAGATACATTTTACATCGAAGAAGAAAATGTTGTGCTAAGAACACAAACTTCTGGTATGCAAATTAGATATATGGAAGATAGAAAACCACCATTTAGAATGATTTCAATTGGAAAAGTTTACCGTCCAGACTACGATGTGTCACATACGCCAATGTTTCATCAGATGGAAGGACTTATGGTAGGAGAAGATGTTTCTTTTGCTAATTTTAAGGCGATTTTGGAAAATATCGTGAAAAAAATATTTGGAGAAGACAGAAAAGTAAGATTCCGTCCGCACTTTTTCCCATTTACAGAACCATCAGCTGAAATGGATGTAGAATGTGGAGTTTGTAAAGGAGCTGGATGTAGAGTTTGTAAAGGGACTGGATGGCTTGAAATTTTAGGAAGTGGAATGGTAAATCCGAAAGTTCTGGAAGGTGTTGGAATCGATCCGAAAAAATATCAAGGTTTTGCATTCGGGCTAGGGCTTGAAAGAATTACAATGTTAAAATATGGAATTGATGATTTGAGGGCATTTTTGAAAATGATGAGAGATTTTGAATCAATTTTCAGTATTTTTGAAATAAAAAATATTTAGACAAAATAGGAAAAATCAAATTACTTAAAAATACAGATTTTTATTTCGATTTTTGATAGACTAAGTATTTTTTTATATTAGGAGGTTTTAGTTATGGGCTATCAATCTATTTATCAAATTTAATTAAATTTAGTACTAAATCTTTAATTAAATTTAGTACTGAATATTTAATTAAATTTGATTGGTTTATTTTACAAAAAGTATCACCATATTTACAAGTGAAATTAGAAAACGATAATATAAGATTATATTCTTTCTTCTATAATTTATCTTCTAAATTATTATTATGGGATTATTATCTTTGTTTTATTGTCTCATCTATTATGTTTAAAAAGAATGATTGATAAACGAAATGGTAAAATAAGACAAAAGAATAGTAATGAAAAATTTCTGAGTTATCTTTTATGAAAAATGAAATAAACTCTGTGATTAACTCAATAAATAAAATTAACGAATCTATAACATAGTTAAAGATATTGAAGAAACATTAAGTTTGTTATTTAAAAACATTAATATACCATTTTCAATAGTGTTTGGTTCAGAGCTTATTACATTTTTATTTTTCAAAAATATGAATTTATTTCTACAGACAGCTTCTTTTATAATGTTGTTTTTCAATATTAAAAGTTTTTAAAGTAGAAAAAGAGAAAGAATCAAATAAAAATAAAAATTATTTAGAAGAATATTGCATTCAAAAATACATTAGATAAATTTTTGAGTAATAAAAATAATCACTTAACTGTTAATTCTATATCAAAATCAAAATATAAAAATTTAAAAGAAGAACTCAAAATAGAATACTTTTTATAAAAAGATAAATTAATAATTTTATAAAAGTAGAATATTTAAAAGTTTATTTAAAAGAAGATCGAAATAAATTTAGAGAATATAGAAAATGAAAGTAAACTTGAAAATATAAATTATATATATGATAGTGAAGAAAAAGTATAGCACTAATTGTAAAAATAACAGAATAAATATGAAAAATTATTTCGAGAGGTTAAAAATGGAAAAATGAATTAGAAATAAAAAAATTGATGATGAATTTGCAAAAAAAGTTTATGATGAAATTTGGGCTGAATATAAAAACTGCACAGACAAAGACTTTTGCAAAAATTATATTGACAGAAGATGAACTAAAAATAACAGATAGTAAAGTTATGGGATTGCCTTATGTCCGAAAAGGAGCAGAAAATTCCCGCAAACAGCTAATGGCGATGAAAATGATGATGATTGCACAGATTAACTGTGACGATTTACGAAGGGCTTGAAGATTTTTCCCGAAAAAGGATTTTACAATTTTTCGTTCTAAATGATGAGGATGGATTGTTGGGCTTGACTTTGATAATCAGACTGTTCAAAGATAGTTTTCGAGTGATTTATCATGAAGAAAAATCGAAGAGTTTTTATGATGCATGAGTTAAAAAGTATTTATAATCCCTATAATTTTGAAGAAAGTTACATTACAGAAATGATAATCGAAAGTTATAAAATGAACTTTTGAATTGACAAGGAAAAAGAAAAGATTTGAAGATATGTTTTTGATCATATTTCGACAAAATCTGCGAAAAGGAAAAAGGATTAAAACAAACACAAGAAGACTGACTTTATAGAAAATTACTGAACTTTATAGCAATATTCAGAAAGATTATTATTCACAATGCGATGGTTTTGCCTTTTTACTCAAGATGATCCTAGAGAAATATAACGAAAAAGTATAAAAATTTGATACAGTATTATTTCAACTTAATAGCGAATTTGATGAAAATACTCGAAAATTGGAAAGTTTGTATCGGAGATGCTGGCGTAATAAACTTTTTTTATAAATCGTGAAAATTTGAAAAAGAAAGATTTTTCAGAAATTCTTTATAACTGGGATTGCAGTTAAAAACAAAAATAGGATAATTTGAGAAGATGAAGGAAAAATATTAGGGAAAAATAGTTGGAAAAAGCTGAATTTCACAATTTCTAATTATAAAAACTACATTTATTATGGCAATTTGCATTGTTTTGGGATTTTTCCTTGTAATTTCGTCGCTTGTGAACTGGGGAAAAATTATTTTGAGTTTTTTATTCGGATTGGAATATTCATTATATTACTTGCACCAATTCAGTTTTTTTATGGCTGAAAATGGAAGAAAAGTTCAGTTGGGAAATATATTTTTATGAAAACGGCTTTGAAGATGTCTTGAAAAAGGAAAAAATATTTTTTGAAGATGTGAAAAATTATTTTTATTTAAATTTAAAAATGGTTCTGATAATGTTGAATTTCTTGTTATTGAAGTGGAAAATAAAAGAAAATTTAATAAAAATCATTTAGAAAAAAATTATAATAAATTTGAAATTAAGCAAATTGGCTTTCAAAAATTATTTGTAAAAATTATGTTGAATTTGTTTTGAAAAATGAATTTGATAAAAGAAAGTTAAAAATCAAGGTGATTTTGAATTTAAGTTTGGAATTATTGAAGAAAATTGATTCTGCGAAAGATAAGATTTTTAGCTTGAATATGGATAAAAATTTGAAAAAGTCAAAAATTTCTGAATATATTTTTTTAGATAAAAATGGAATTAGAGTGAAAATCAAAAAGGCAAGATTTCAGAAAATCATTTTTGGAAAGAGATTGTAAAAATTTCGGTTTTAGAAAAAGAGAAAAATGAAGATATACAAATTGAAAGTGAAAATGGAGAAGTAATTTTTTTCAAAAATATGAAGTATATAGAAAAACCTGAATTATTTATAAAAATAGTAAAAACATATTTTTAAATTTTATAAATAAATAACTATTAATAAATATTTTTTTCTATAATTTTATGTTTTTCTTTTTTTATAAATCAAAGGGGAAACAGTCGCTATCCCTTTTTATTTCGCAATATTAGTTATTTCAATTTCTTCAAATTATAACATCTGAAGATTTTAGGAAAAAGCTACGCACTAATCCCCAGCTTGTCTAAGACATTTTTGAAATAAAATTGAAAACTCGCTTTTTAATAAAAGTTATTATAAACTCTCTAAATTTTAGTAATTTAAAAATCTTGAAAAAAGCTCAGACAATCAATTTTATTCTAAAAATCACGACATTTTAATTTAATTACAATGATTGTTTGATTAAAAACAAAAATCAAGCAAAATTTCATTAAAAGAAAAAGAACTGTTTGAGATTTTTGAATGTAATTTAAATTGTAATTACTTAAAGAAATGAAAATAATCTTTATTAAAAAATCGAGTTTTTCTTTTTCTTTTATAAGAAAGTTTTGCGTAAAAGCGTGGGTGCAGGGAGATGGCGTTTGATCTCCCTGCTTTAGAAAAACTTATGATAAATAAAAAGAAAGAAAAATAATTATTAATCAAAAACTTGGATTACCATTTATTAATAAAATAGACTGTATAATATATTTGAAATAAAAAGAAAAATAAGGAGAAAAATGCTGATTTCGTTGAACTGGTTAAAGCAGTATATAGATTTAGATGGAATAGAAATAAATGAAATGGAGAATGCCCTTACTATGATTGGGCAGGAAGTGGAAAAAATCGAAGTGCTGGGGAAAACTTGGAAAATGTTGTAACAGCACATATTGTTGAAAAGGAGATGCATCCTGATTCAGATCATTTGACGATTTGTAAAGTAGATAATGGGAAGGAAATTTTGCAGGTTGTATGTGGTGCGTCTAATCATAAGGCTGGGGATAAGGTTGTTTTAGCACAGGTTGAGCAAAACTGGCTGAAGACTTTGTTATTAAAAAGGGAAGATAAGAGGTGTGGAATCAAATGGAATGCTTTGTTCAGAAGAAGAACTGAATATTGGTAAGGATTCTGACGGGATTATGATTTTACCTCAAGATACACCTGCTGGAATACCAATGAAGGAATATTTGGGAATTAATGATACTGTGTTTGAGCTGGAAATTACGCCAAATCGTCCTGACTGTTTATCGCATATTGGGATTGCAAGAGAACTGGGGGCTTATTACGGGAAGGAAGTAAAATATCCTAGTTTTGTGATAAATACTGAAAGTAGCGAAAAAACAGCTGACAATATTTCGGTTGAAATTTCAGACAGCAATTTGGCAAAAAGATATGTGGCTAGAATTATTAAAAATGTAACGGTTAAGGACAGTCCAAAATGGCTTAAGGAAAGAGTAGAATCTATTGGAATCAGAAGTATTAATAATATTGTAGATGCTTCAAATTTTGTGATGATGGAACTTAATCAGCCTAATCATGCTTTTTGACCTTGATAAAATTGAAGGTGGAAAGATTGTTGTGAGAGCAGGGCTTGAAAATGAAAAACTGGTTACAGCTTGATGAGCAGGAAAGAGAGTTAAATAGTGATGATATTGTAATTTCGGATGGAGTGAAAAGCCGTAGCACTGGTGGTGTAATGGGCGGAGAAAATTCACAAATTACTGAAAATACAAAAAATATCCTTCTGGAAGTGGCAAACTTTAACTCGCAAAATGTCAGAAAAACTTCAAGAAGATTGACTTTATCAAGTGATTCTTCATATAGATTTGAAAGAAGAGTGGACGAGGAAAATGCGGTTAATGTGATAAATAGACTTGCAAACTTGATTCAGAAAGTAGCAGGTGGAGAAATATTGGCTGGAGCTGTTGATAATTATCCTGTTCCTTATGAGAAAAAATCTGCTGAACTTAATTTTGAAAGACTGAACCGTTTCGTTGGGAAAGTAATTCCTCGTGAAACTGTTATTGGAATTTTAACTAGACTTGAAATCGAAGTTGTGGATAATGGAGAAACTTTGACATTAACTGCACCAAGTTACCGTGACGATTTGGAAAATGAGCAGGACTACTTTGAAGAAATTATCAGAATGTATGGTTTTGACAATATCGAAAACATTTTACCAAAACTGGATATTAGTGAACAGCCAGTTATTGACACAACAAAACTTTCTACGCAGGTAAAACTTATTGCAGCAAATGCAGGACTTAAGGAAGTTATCAACTACAGCTTTGTTCCAAAAGATGCGATGGAAAAAATAAAATACACAGTTGCACAGGAAAAACTGATTGATGTGTTAAAACCAATTACAGAGGATTTTGTAACATTGCGTCCGACATTGCTTTACAGCCTTATCAAAAACGCAAAGGATAACATTAACAGAAATGTTGCAAATATCAGATTCTTTGAAGTTAGCAGAACTTTTGAAAAAGCCGAAGAATTGGCAAAAGAAGAAGTTAAATTGGGAATAATTCTGGCTGGAGAAAACGACAAGACATTGTGGAATCCAAAACCTGTTCCTTACGATTTTTACGATTTGAAGGAATTGTAGAAGAAATCTTTACACAACTTAAATTCAATAACTATATGATAAAACGTTCAGAACAAAAGCCAATTCCACCCTGGACGTTCAGTTGATGTATTTGTTGGTCGTGAATTAATTGGAAGCTTTGGAGAAATTCATCCAGATGTGCTGGAAAACTTTGACTTAGGGAAAACATCAGTTCTAGTTGGAGAATTTAACATTGACTTGATTCAGAAATATATCGGTAAAAAGGCAAATTATCAAGGTATTGTGAAAATATCCAGCTGTGCCAAGAGATTTTTGCATTCGTTATGAAGGAAGAAATCCTAGTTGGAGATGTCTTAAAAACAATCCGAAAGTTGACAAGAAAATAGAAAAAGTGGAACTGTTCGATATTTATCAAGGTGTAGGAGTACTGCCAGGAATGAAGAGTGTGGCAATCAGCGTAGTTCTAAGAGATAAGAGCAAAACACTTGAAGAAAAAAAGAAATTGTAGATATTTCCAACAAAAATTGTGGCTAAAATTGAGAAGGATTATGGTGCGTGTTAAGACAATAGAAGTATTGAATTTAGAGGCGATTGCTATGAAAAAAATAAAAAGTTTGAAATAATAGTTTTATTAATATTATGCGTTATTTTTACAGCATGTGGTAAATCACAAAAATTCTAATAAAAATATTTATGACTATAAAACAAAATACGTGGGCGACAATTCTAAAGTAATAAATATTTTATCAAATTTAAAATATCCCAAAGAAGCAAGTTATAATTCGGTACAAATTCTTTCAGAAAAAGAGCCTTATGGAATACTTGTGAAATTAAATATAAATTCGAAAAATTCCTGAAAAATGAGTTTCTTAAAAATTCGGCTGTGTTATTTGCTTTTGATTGAAAATTTATCATTTGTGAAATATGAAGATGTTTCAAATAATAAAAATTATAGCCGAATTTACTAGAGATGAAATTGATAATTACTTGAAGGCTGAAGTGAATAAAAATACTAAAGAAATTGGAAGTAATGAAAAAGAATTTGTAAAATATTTGAACAAATAAAACTTATAAAGTTTAAGTAAATAGGGGGAAATTGAGGTGTTAAAAAAATAGTAACATTGCCATTTGATGATAAAGTGAAGGAATTTGAACAGGAAAAACTGGAAAAAAAGTGTTAAAAGATGTTCAAATTGTGAAATATCAAGCTGAATTGGTGAAAAATTGAGGGGAAATATTACTGGACAGCTTTTGTTGAATATGAAAAAGCAGATAAATTTAATAAAAAAATTTCGAAAAGATAATTTTTACACAAGATGTAAAAGAATTTAAAGATGCTAACCCAAATTATATGGAATATTTGACGGAAGATGAAATGGAACTGTACAAGATATTAGGAATGGCGAGCAGGAGAAGCACAACTTTTGGGCTATCCGCCATATATTATTGCTTCAAACCAGCTTTTGCGAATATTGCAAAAACTAATCCTAAAAATATGGAAGAACTTTCGCAGTTAAAGGGAATGGGGAAACGGAAAATCAGGGATTATGGGGAAGAAATTTTGCTGATTTTTGGAAAATTTTTATGATATGAAGATTTAGATAAAAAGAATTTTTAAGTCACGAATTTAAGAATCTAGAGATTTTTGATTCAGTGTTTTTCATTTTATGAAAAAGAGGAAGAAATTTAATTCTCCCATTATTAATATTATTTTTCCGTTTAAAGAGCAGAAATCAAAAATTTATGAAATTAAAGTCATTTTTCTTTAACGAAATTTTTGCTGATTTAATATTTTCCGAATGTAAAAATCTTGAAACTTAAATACAGCAATCTTTTATAATTTAATATAAAATGTCGCAATATATTATACAATCTATGTATACATAAAATTTACTTTTCAGCAAGTAACAAATGTCAAAATTTCATCAAATAATCCATCTTCAGTATATTTCTTAGGCTCTATTCCTACTTTTTAATCCGTATTTTTCAATAGTTTTTGGTAGTGACAGAATGGAATTGAGGCTATAATTTTATTTTTCAGAATTTCTTTTATTTCCTCATTTTTCACTCAAGTTTATGCTGTCAGCAAAGGCTTTTAAAGGTCGATGAACTTAAAAACATTAAGATGTCGCTTTCTTTTATGTATTTTTTTCAGCTTTTTCCTTTTTCCACTTCAACTTTCTGAGTTTTATAAACTACAAGTTTTTCATAATTTCAGTTGTATAAATCTGAATATCATTTACTGGAGAAAATATCAGATACTATAAACAGTATTTTTTTCTCCTTCCTTAGTAAAATTCACACTTTCACTAGTCAGTCTTTCTACCGTATATTCTTCGGATAAAAATCGGAATGATTTTTATATTTTTCAATTTCTTCAGCAGTTTTTCTCCCACTACACCTATTTTAACATTTCCCCAAAAGCACGGATATCCTTTACTTTTTCTCATAAATCCAATAACAGAATTTATGCTATTAAATAAAAGAGTACTGTATTCCTTCAAATCAGGCATTTCAAAATCAACATATTCTATATTAATAAATGGAAGGCTCAAAGACTGTCCACCAAGTTCATTTATTTTTATTTTGATATATTTCCTTGTTTTTTTCCCTATTTCTTGTAACAAGAATATTTTTCCAAATAACGGCTTATTCTCAAACCATTTCATTTTTTTCCCGTAAATTCACCACTTCTCCAATTAAAATGATAGCAGGTGATTTTTACATTATGTTCTTTTTACTGTATTTACTATTGTTTCCAATGTTCCTGTGTAAGTTTTCTGTCTTGTCGTTGTTCCATCTTTTATTATTGCGACAGGTGTTTTTGGATTTTTTCCGTTATTTATCAAGTTTTCTGCTATTTTTTCAAGATTGCTTAATCCCATTAAAAAACCAAAGTTCCTTCCAATTTTGCAATAACTGGAAAATCAAGCTCTATTCCATTAAATTGCGTATGTCCAGTAAACACATGAAAAGAAGTATTGATTCCTCTGTGAGTAACAGGATTCCAGCATAAGCTGGCACAGCGATTGAAGAAGTTATCCCTGGAATTACATCAAAATCTATATTTTCAGCAACCAAAGCCTCTATTTCTTCTCCTCCTCGTCCAAATACAAAAGGATCTCCTCCTTTTAGTCTTAGAACTTCAAGTCCTTCTTTACCTTTTTCAACTAATTTATTATTTTATTTCTGCCCTGCAATTTTCCTCCAGCAGTATTTTTCTTTACCCATATAAATCATTTCTACATCAGATTTTTGCATATTGTAAGATATTTTTCATTTACAAGCCTGTCATAAACAATGCAATCAGCTTTTTCTATCACGTTTTTCAATTTTTAAGTTATAAGCCCCTCATCTCCACAGCCTGCTCCTGCAATATAAACTTTACCTTTTTCTCATTTTCATCTCCTCTTCCTTTTATTTCTTCAGCCAATTTTTGTGCAGTTTTCCTTTGGATTTTCCCTATTTCCTTCAACTTCTTTAAATATTCTGATTCCGTTATCATTAAACATTCCTTTAATTTTAATGTATTTCCTTCAATAACCGATGAACAGCCCTATCGGAGTATGGCATCCTCCATCAAAAATTTTTGAAAATTCTCTTTCAGCTTTACACATTATCGTAACTTCATCATCATTTATAATTTTCAGAAGATTTAGTATTTTATTATCATTTTTCCCTGCATTGAATACAAAATCCCTTGTCCTGGTGCTGGCATAAAATGAATCTGTATCAAAATATTCAGTAATTCTGTTTTCCAGCCCAACTCTTTTTAATCCAATGCCAGTACACTAATCGCATCATATTCCCCATCATCAAGTTTTTTTGAGCCTTGTGTGAATATTTCCACGAATTGCTTTTATCTTTACATCATTTCGTAAATTTCAAAAGCTCCTTTTTCCCCGTCTTATGCTCCCTGTCCCATTACAGAATTTTCATCAAGTTCTTTTTAATTTTTCCATTTTTGAAACAAGCACATCACAATTGTCTTCCCTCATTGGAAAACACGCATTCAAAAAGCCCTTCTGAGTGTTCTGTGGCATATCCTTTAACGAATGTACTGCCAAATCTATTTTATTTTTCCAGCATTTCCTTTTCAATTTCCTTCACAAACAAGTCCTTTTGCGTAGTTCCCTTTATTTTTTGTAAAGTCCCTTAGGTCTTTATCTCCCTTTGTAACTATAACTTTCAGTTCTATTTCCAGTGGACTTTTATCAGATCCTTCAATTTCGTAAAAACTCTCATTTTCTCTTAATTCATCATATTTTTAATAAGCATTTCCTTCACTTTTTCAGCTTGTGCAAGTGCCAAGATGCTTCCTCTCGTTCCAATAATTATTTTTATTTCGATTTCATCCATTTTCACCCATCTCAATATTTTTTTCTGATTTGTATATTTTTCTTCTTTTTCAAGTTTTTCCGCTATTTTTCAACTGCTCCTCAATAATGTAAGAATATTTTTCTACAATTTCATCCCGTTTTTCCACATTTTTATTATATTCATCCCAAATATCCTCCAAATGATAAAAGCGAAGCATTTTCAAACTCCCCAATACTTGTTTCAATATCTCTCGGAACTGCTAAATCAAGGAAAAACCGTCCATCATTCAGAAATATTTTGAATTTTCGCTGTTTCAAGAATCAAATGTGGTGCAGAAGTGGCACTTATTACAATATCCATATTTTTATAACATTATATTTCTCGTTAAATTCTGCTGTCTGAACGTCTGGATACACTTTCTGCAATTCAATTGATCGTCGTAAACTTCTATTTGTCATTGTCAAATGGCAATTGTTCATTGTGAAGAAGTGCAAGAATTGACTGGCTCAAATCTCCCACTCCAATTACAAATATTTTTATTTTCAAGGCTCTCAAATTTTTGTTCTTATAAATTTTACAGCTATCGAATCAAGTGAAATATTTTTTTCATTTATCTTGCTTTGCCCTAAATCTTTTTCCCAGTTTCTATCGCTCTGATTAAACATTATATTCAAAAATGAAGATGTAATATTTTGTCAAGAGCGTCAAAATATGCTTTTTTTAAGCTGTACAAGAATCTGATCCTCTCCCTTTATTATTGAATCCAGCCCTACAAATCACCGCAACAAAATAATTCACGGCTTCAGCACCTTTATAGTCCTTCATCTTATCAATTCTAAAAATCTCTCTTAAACTCTCAATTTCAAATTCCTTGCTAACATCCAAATAAAGCTCTATCCTAGGCAAGTTTCAACAGCCACATACCCCCTTATAATCCTTTTTCCAATACTCCCTCAAAACATGTCTATACCCCTCTTTTACAAACTTTTTCCCTTTCTTCCAAACTCAAATTTTTATAACTAAAACTTAGAATATAAAAATTTTTACTAAATCTTTCCTTCATTTTTTCTCTCTCCAATTTTTATTTTATAGAATTTTGTAATTTTTTAAAAATAATTTTTCTTAATTTCTATCTGCAAAATGAATATTACTAAATTTATTTGTTATATGAAATGGTGTATAAATTTTAGTATTTTTAATTTTTATTTTTACTCTTTTCTCCTCACAGACGATTACCTACATTCTATTAATTTTTCCATTTTTGTCAATTCAATTTAATAATAAGATACTCAAAACCTATTTAAAATTAAACTACTAAAAATTATATAAATTTAGGGTTTGAGTAAAATAGTCATAACTTTGAGTTTAGTTTTAAAGCAGTTTTACTATAAAATAATAGGAATATCTTATGAATCATAAGAATCCCCATTTTAAAAATACTAATAAGCATATTTTGCAATCTCATCGACTATATCGCTTGTCATTTCATCTAACACATATTTTTTTATTAGCTTTAATAGTTTTTCCATTCTTCCTTAGGGTTTATTTCTTTTCATCAGAGATATTTCGCCAGTAGTGATTTTTACTTTATTAGTTGAAAAAAATTAATGCTAAATTCCTCTTGATTGCAGAATTTCTCATATATGAATTATTGTCAAATCTAATAAGTTCGAGTTTTTATTTTAAAATTTCTCTCAAAAGTCTCAATAACTCTATCATTACTCTTTCTGTCCTAATTGCCAGTCTAAAAACCTTTCATCCAAAAATTTAAAATTGGACGCATCCCTTATTAAAATTCCTTCTTCCATCATCTTTTTCCCGCAATTTTTTCACATTCAGCCCTTTAGAAAATCAGCTCATCTTTTATTTTTACACAAATAAAGTTTCACTTCAGTCTTTATAAGGCTTTATTTTTGAAATTTCATTCAGTCTTTCATACATGTATTTTTCTTCTGTTATCCAGTTTAATGTCTTTTCTATGTATTCTGTATCATCAAGTACTGTTATTCCAGCCATTTCAGCGATATTGTTCACACTCCACGGCTCTTTTTTTTCAGCGATTTTCTTTTCCAAATTTTTGTCAAAATAAATTCCATATCCCAATCGTAGTCCTGGAATAGCAAAAATTTTTGTAAATGCACGAGTTACAAACAAATTTTTTCTTATTTTTCCCCACTATTTACAATGCTTTCTTTAATCCATCCTCTAAAAAAATTCGATAAATGCCTCATCAATAAATAACTTTGTCTCATATCTATTGCATTCTCTCAAAAATTTCCTCTGTTTCAAACATTTTTCAAAAATTTTTCCAGTCGGATTATTCGGATTACAAATTATTACCAAATCATATTTTTTTCTCAAGTTCCTTTTTTTAATTTCCCAATATTAAGCCTAAACTCATCTTTTTCTTCTAATTCAAAATATTCAATTTCAATTTTTCTGACTTTCAGAATTTTTTTGCACGCTCTTACTGCCCTTTCATATTCCCCAAAAAGTAGGCGATACAATCAGCACTTTTTCGGGGCTTTATCACTTTTATGAACAAAAAAATATTGCTTCTGTCGCACCGTTCCCCAGCATAATATTTTCCAGCTCAACTTTATTCAGCTGAGCCAATTTTTCACGCAATTTCACATAGTCAGGATCAGGATACCTCTCAAGAATCCCAATATTTTTCGATAATCTTCTGCTTTTAGGCTCTCAGGCACTCCGTAAGGATTGATATTTGAGCTATAATCCAGTATTTCTGTTATATTTTTCCCTGAATATTTTATAAATATTTACCACCATGAAAATCCATTTTTGTCTCCTTGTACAAAACTTATACTGATAAAATATATTAACTGTTTTGTCTAAATTTTCTTTTAAAAATCAGATTCATTTTTTTATTTCAATCTCTTATTTTTTTAATTTCAATATTTTTTTAAATTACCGTTCAATAAATCAAATGTAAATATATTTTTCTTCTAATCTTCCAATAATTTCTTTATTTTTCAATATCTATTTCTATTTCTCCAAAAATTATATAGTGAATAGTAGATATCTTCTATTTTTTTGGCTTTTAAAGCATCTTTCCACATTATTTTTCTGAAGGAATTTTCACATCTATAGAAAAAGTTATTTTATTTATTTTTGATATAACATCTTCAGGGTTTACACAAAATTCTGCATGCATAAAACCTTTTTCAGGATAATAATATATTTCCCTGTATCTACATCATCTACATCTAAAAGATCGTATTTTTTCACATAATTCAGTTGTCATCTCACTTCCAACTTTAAATTCGCCTAATAAATAATTTTTCATCATAGATTTCTATTTCCACTACTTTTCTTGAATATATGTCTATGTGAATATATGAATTTTCTATTTCCATTATTAAGTTATATCTTTCTCTTCTGTCATTTTTACTATACTCTGTATGATAAATTTTCATAAGAGGATAAATTTTTTTCTATGCTATCCCCTAATGTTATTCCTTTTATAATTATAAATTTCTAAATTTTTCGTTTTTATATCTTTCTACTAATTCATCATCATTTTTATCATATTCACTCTTCATTTTTCTAAATCTCCTAAAAATTAATTATATCCTTTTTATTTCGATGTCTTTAATTTCAGCAAAAACATTTTTTTGAAAAATTTTTTAATTATATATTTTCTGATTTCATTTGTCACCATATCCAAAGATAAAAAGTACATGGACAATCTAAAATTTTTATTACAAATGTCAATTTATTCCATCCCCATTATTTTCATAAACCTTATCAATATCGACATTTTCTCGCAAAATTTGTGCTAATTTATCGTATTCCCTGTTTTTATATTCTTTGAAACTAAAAGTCTTCATCGACTTTGTCTAGCCCTTTAAGTTTTCTTACTTCGTTCAGAAAATGATTTGTAAATTCAGAATTGTCAAATATTCCGTGAATATAGGTTCCGACAACATTACCTTTTACAGCACCTTTTAGCTTTTCATCGTCAAAGATACATTTTATCTCGGTTTTTTCCTCATTTACAGGATAACTGTAACCTTGATGTATTTCATAGCCTTTTATTTCAATGCCTTCCATTCCAGCGAGTATTCCATCTGCATTTTTTATTTTATTTTCATACTGTGTTGTTGTTTTTGCCGTTTCCATAACTGTTTCTATGTCTAGTAAATCTAAACCTGAAATTTCTTTTAGATTAGATTCAATATTTTGAGGATCCATTATTTTTTGTCCCATTATTTGAAAACCGACACAAATTCCAAATACTATCGTTCCTCTTTTTGCAAGCCTTATAATTTCCCTGCTTATATTTTTATCAATTAAGTCCTTCATGTCTTCCACAGTATTTTTAGAGCCAGGAATAATAATAATGTCCTCATCTCCAAGTTCAGAACTTTTTGTGACATATTTCAAGGAAACATCATTATAATGGCTAAGTGCATCAATATCAGTAAAATTCGATATATGTTTTAATTTAATAACTGAAATACGAATTTTCCCTTCTTTTTTCACATTATACTTATCAATCCCTAGACTGTCCTCTTCCTCAATTCCTAGTGGCACAAACGGCACTACTCCCAAAACAGGCACATTTGTCAACGCTTCTATCATCTCAATTCCAGGAGTCAAAAGGCTCTTATCTCCCCTAAATTTATTTATAATTACACCTTTTATACGTTTTCTTTCACTTTCCTCAAGAAGCATAATTGTCCCGTAAATTGCCGCAAAAACACCGCCTCTGTCAATATCAGCAACCAGAATAACAGGCGAATCAGCCATTTCAGCCATTCCTGTATTTACAATATCGTCTTCTTTCAAGTTAATTTCTGCAGGGCTTCCTGCCCCTTCCAGCACGCAAATATCAAAGTTATCCCTTATGTGATTGTACGCTGACATTATATCCTTTTTTAAATTATGCTTATAGGCAAAATATTCCCTTGCATCCATGTTTTTATAAACTTTCCCATTCACAATAACCTGCGATTTTCTATCTGTTGTAGGCTTTAGCAAAATCGGATTCATAAATGCCTGAGGCTCGATATTAGCCGCTTCAGCCTGTACCACCTGAGCTCTCCCCATCTCTTTTCCATCCTTCGTAATAAACGAATTTAAAGCCATATTCTGTGACTTGAACGGCACCACACTATACCCGTCCTGATAAAATATTCTGCAAAACCCTGCATTGATTATGCTTTTTCCCACATTAGAACCTGTTCCCAGCAACATTACATTTTTATGTTTTCTTTCCATAAATTCTGCTCCTATTTTAAATTTATCTAAAAAATTTATTTATTCCCATTAAAATAAGTATAACAGATAAAAATGCCATAAGCAAATTGGATTTGTAAAAATTTTTTTATTTTTCTTTTTAGATTTTATTCTGTCCAAAACTTTCTTGACTTTATCGCTATGAAATGCTCCCATTATATACGAAAATATGAAATATAGTACAAAATATATACTTTTTTTCTCATCTATTAAAGCGTCAATTATTGAATTTTGATCTCCAGCAGCACTTTGTACAAAAAAATAAATCAATATTACAATCATTACGGTATTTAATCCTATTTTATTCATTTTTTTCCTAGAAAAATCTTTACATAAATATCCTAAATAACACATAAATCCAGATAATATTATCAAACAAACACAATAAAAATAGATAAGTTAAAATAACTTGAATTTCTTTTTATTTTTAAAATTCCCAAAGCATCTGCTATTCCTCCAAAAAAATCAGCGTGAAAGAAAACCAGAATAAAAATCCTAATAGCGGATATATCACATTCTGAACTAAAAATAAATTATCGTAAATAAAATTAATCCTAAAAATTATTCGGTTTTCTCAAAAGTTTATTTGTATTTTTTTCCATTTATTTTTTTCCTCCTTCTTTTTATTTTTCTTTTTAGATTTCATTCTGTCCAAAACTTTCTTGACTTTATCACTAAAAAAATACTCCAACTGTGTAAAAAAATATGTGATGCTGTACAGAAAATATGTATTTCCCGTGCTGTCGGTGCAAAACATTGCTGTACTTTCATCTGTTTCTGTAAAAACTTTTATACAAAAATAGATTAAAATCGCTGTCATTACACAGCCTGATATTGTTTTTATCCATTTTTTTCAAAAATTTACTGCACAAATATCCCAAGTAAAATACAAGCATAAGAACCATTATTAAAGCAATTCCCTGAAATTACAACAGCAATAGTGGTCATAGCCACTTACGGAAGATGTAAAAATTCCAGGGCATTAATAATAATTCCTGCTAACGGCATCGCAAAAACCAGCCAGAACAAAAAGTGCTAATACTGGATATATGGTTTTCTGAAAGAAAAAGTAAATTACTGTAAATAAAAGCTAGTACTAAAAAGTTTTTGCTTTTGACATAAATTTATTTTTCATTTTTTTCCATCCTTTTTCTCCTTCTAATCTTTTATTACTTTTTGTAATTTTTTTCTATTTTTTTATAAACAGATAAATAATTTCCATAAAGCAACATTACACTCCAAAAACATCAAATAGAATGCTCTGTCTTTTTTTATACTTTGTTTCCAATTTCTTGCTTAATTCTGAATTTAAAGAAATATTTTCATCTAAATCTCCTGTTTTTATCTAATTGATATTGATATAAGATTTCTTTTTACTCCCAAATTTATCAACAAAATACTCAGCATCCTGTAATTTTTATTTCTTTTTAAACCTAATCTTTTTTTCTAAAGTTTTTCTCATCTAAGTTATATTCAATTTTATTGTCATTAATGAAAAAAATATGTTTCTGGTTTGATACCATATTTTTCCTTCGTAAGAATCTGTTTTCCTCGATATAACCAACCCAAGTATTATTAATTTTAGCTAATCCATTTAAATACAAAAATCAAATCTTCAGGCTTCGTCTTATCAACAAGTTTATAAACTTCATGCTCTGAATCCGAACTCAAAGTTCTTTTTATCAAAAAAATTTTTTGATATTTTTAATTTCACTGTTACGGTTAACTGTGTCATAGGGAAAAACGAAGATACCTAACAAATAATAATGATAAAATTGTAAATGCAATAAGAAAATTAAACTTTTCGTTTTTGAAACAAAAAACCAGAAAGTTAATAAAATTAATATTGGAATTATAAAAAGGTGATAACAAGACAAATCCCTCAAGTTATATTTGTATCTGTAAGCATATTTTACTCCTAAATTTCTATATATTTATGACCCTTTTTATTTTTTTCAGAAATACTTTTTTTAAAAACTCTCATAAATCTCAAGTTTATCATCAAGATTTTTGTAAATATTTTTTTGCCACTTTTCAATTTCTATATTTACATATTTTTTTATGATTTGTCAAAATTTTTCATTCTTTCTTTTTATCGTTCCGTTCCTTCATATCGTAAATCTGAATATTTCTTAATTTCACTCAATTTCATTCCCATATCTTTTTAATCTTTTTAACATTTTTTTATCCATTCAATGTCAGTTTCATCGTATATTCTTCTATTTTTTCTCATCTCTTTTTACACGAAACAGCTCCTTTTTTTCATAAAACCTTATTGTATATGGAGTTAAGCCTGTTTTTTTCTGAAAATTCCTTTTATTTGCATTATTTTTTTGTTCATTCTTTTTTCATTTTATTTTCTCCTTTCAAAAACTCTTGACTTATACTATACTCTAACTGCTATCCTTTATTTATCAAATTTATGGAGTAATAACTATGAAAAACAAAATATACTGTTATAACAGGAGCAAGTTCAGGGAATAGGTAGAGCTGTGGCTCTAAAATTTGCAGAAAGAAATAAAAATCTTATTCTGATTGCACGAAGAAAGAATTTACTAGAAAGATCTAAAAAGCGAAATTTTTGAAGAAAAAAATCCTAATTTGGATATTCTTGTAATAGATTTTGACTTTAACTGATGTCAATAAAATTCCTGAACTATATTCAAAATTAAACAATTATCACATTGAAACTTTAATAAACAATGCAGGTTTTGGGAATGTATGGTGATGTAAAAGAGCAGTCTTTAAATAAAATTTCAGATATGCTTCATCTCAATGTAGAGGCATTAACTTTGTTATCTTCCTTTATACGTCCAAGATTACCACAACGAAAAAAAGGCTCTCAATTAATCAATATTTCCTCAGCAGGAGGCTACACAATCGTTCCCGAACGGAATTGTCTACTGTGCCACAAAATTTCTACGTAAATGCCTTCACAGAAGGACTCGCACTAGAATTAAAAGCAAAAACAACGCACAATTAAAAGCAAAAAGTCCTAGCACCCATCGCAACCAAAACTAACTTTGGAAATATCGCAACTGGTAAAACTGATTTTTGATTATGATAAATCTTATCCAAACTATCATACATCCGAAGAAATGGCAGATTTTTCTCATTCAACTTTACGAAAGCGACAAAACTGTCGGTTACATCAGCCGTGAAACTTTTGAATTTGACTTATCCGATGGATTTTTTTCAAAAATGCGTTTAGTTCTAAAAAAATAATGTGAAATTTTTAAATATTAGTTTTTATTATTGATTTTCCTAAAAAAATATTATAAAATATATGCAAAAATTTATTATTTAGGAGTGATTTTATGAAAAATTATATTTGCGTTGTTTTTACTGACTTTTTAGTTTAAGTTTTTCTAATTCTGATATTGACATATTATCTTCCAAAGTTTGGAACTGTTCCAGTCTGTGACAGTACACTTAGAGGACTTATCTATGTAAAATTCTTAACTAAAGAAAATGAACCTTATATTGCTTTTAGCCAAATAGATTCTCGTGCAGCTTTAAAAACAGGAAAAGTTACCCTTGAACTTTCAGAATTAGAATTTTGAAGTAAAAGAAGATGAAAACGCCATCTATTTTACAAATTTGAATGAAAAACCAAAAATTTTTTTCTAATTACAAGTTAGTTTATTCATTTGACAAGAAAAATAGACCTAAAATGTCTATAAACCGTATTTCAGATAATAAAAAAATTTGTAACCTTTCAATAAATTAAATTATCACAAATACAAAAAGATAATTAATAGTTTTTAAGCAACGATTTTTTAGTGATTTTCGTTGCTTGATTTTTCAACGGTTTTACGATTGGTTTTTTTCCGACGGTTTTTTATATCTGATATTTCTAGTTGCCCCTATTTTTTTGTAACATATTATTTTTTTCACCAAATATCTTAACAAATCTCTCGCACGACTTTCTTTTTACATTCAAAAGTTTTTCTAATTCCGATCGTGTAAGTTCATCATTAGTTTCAAAAACTCCATTATTTTTGAATTTGCACTTCTAAAATCTTTTCTTTTTGATTTATTATCTATTCATCAACTCTTTTATTGCTTCTCTTGCATATACTAACCCTTTTTTCGTACATTATATCCCAAAAATCTAAACATTTCATAGCTATTTTTTATTTTTTTATTTGATTTACTATTTGAAGTTTCATCATACAGCTTAACTGTGAGTTTTGAAATATCTGACATTATCATTAATTCAGATTGTAATAATTTTTATCTTTACTTAAGATATTTTTCACATAAATTAATAATTATATCTGCATAATCTAAAATCAAAACAGCTCTTTCCTCTAAATATTCTAAAAAGAATGAATTATTTTTATCAATATTTTTTAAATCTCATAAGCTCTAATAAAAATTCTTTGTCTCTTGATAAATCTATTTTTCTATAATTAAATAATTCTTCTAAAGAATAATAATTTAATTCTTTTTCTTTTAATTTTAGTATTATTTCTTTTATTCCATTATTATATTCTATACTATCAAACTTATTTATTAATTCTTCCAAAATATAGATCAGCTTTTCTCCGTCTATTAAATAAATTTTTCTATTTTATCTTTAAAAATCACCATAAATTAAATATGAGTTTACTATATATCTTGCTCCTATTTTAATTAGGTCTTTATGTTGAGAATTGTAACATTTTTCTATTATTTTAACAAATCTTTCTTTATATTTGGAATAGTATAGTTTATCCATTATTGAAGAATAATATTCATTTATCAATCTAATATCCTTTTCATATAGATTTATTAATTTTTTCTAAAGTCCATTCTTCTTCAATATTACAAGTTATATATAATATCTCAAAAATAGAAAAAAATTTATTATTATATTTTTCATTTTGTATCAATTTTTTTCGATAAAATCTTTAAATTCATAAAAATAATTCAGGAGTATTTCTTAGTATTTGACTTACGGCACCTGTCCAACTTCCACTTAAACTATTAATTGAATTTAATAAAAATTCTATCAGGAGCAATATTATTTATATTTTCTTTTTCTGAACTCCATATGTTTAATTCTCTACTTTTTAAAAATCATTATGATTAACCACTATCTTTTAAATGCTCTAATATTTTTGTTAGACCATTTAAAATCACTTCTTCTAATGATATCACAAAAATAAATAGCCCTTCGACTTTTATAATCACAAGGAAATTCTAAAAATAATTTCTCTAAATGTGAAAGTTTGTTTAAATACTCACTTCTCGAAACTCCATCAAATAATGGTTCTATAAATTCTTTCAATACATCCTTTTTTTGTTTTTTATTACTAAGTCTATCATTTTTGTGGGTTTCTTGATACAGCTCTTGAAAATTCTATCGTGTACATTTCTAAAGAACTTTCAATAAATCCCTCTTCAACTTTTGTGATTTTTATCATATAATTTTTTTATTAGTTAATATTTTTTTAACCATTGTTTTTTCTCCTATTTCTTTTGCCTTTTTATTGGAGATACAACTGTTCCTCCATAAAAATGATTTCTTTTATTAATCATTGTAACTTTATCATTTTAAAAACTTTCTTTCTAATACTTGTTCTAAATCTTTTATTTTTTTACATTTTCTATTCAAAGGTAGATAAGGAAATAATTCTTTCTGTAACCGTCCGTTTATTTTTATATTACAATTTATTTTTAGCTTTACTTCTATTTTTTCCTTATAGTATTCCAAACATATCTTATAGTCCGGATCACAATAATAATAAATTTTATTTTCTAATTTTTAAATACAATTCTTCATTACAACTCTCAGAGTGTTTTTATGATATTTTTAATACTTTTAATTTATCATTTGAATCACTTGTTATATCAAAAATTTTATTTTTCTTCAAAATTTTTCACATATATACTTTATTATTTTATCACTATACTTCACATCAGCAACTTCAAAACAATGTAATATAATTTCATTAAATAATACAAAATCTTTTTCCAATATTTTTTTCATAATATGAATAAAATTTATCAAAATCATTATTTAAAAACTAACTTTTATACTTGCTCTTTTCAATAATTCTAAACATAGTCTTTCAATTGTGTATTTGTTATTACTTCCATTCCAATCACAATTTTTATATTTTATATCTTCATACTTATATCCAGGTACTTTCTCCAAAAAGTTTTTTCAAATATAAATTCTTCATTTTTTATTTCATTTTGAGTAAAATACTCAAAAATATTTTGAATCTGATGTTTGTCTAATATTTGAATACCCATTTCTCTCTTCTTAGATAAGCATAATTCTAAAAATATAATCATTCTTTCTTCTTTTTTTCAGTATTTCCTTAATATCTATATATCTATCAATCCATTTTAGGATATTTTTTCATAAAATTTAATTCTCAAATTAAATACTTCATCTATTTCATTATATATTTTACCTTTTTGAATAATCTCTATAATTTTTTGTCGTCTTCCAAATTTTTAAAACTACATTTTTGAATAAATTCAAAATCTTTGATATCAAAAATTATTATAAAAATATATCTGACTTTGTAGTAATTTGAAAAATTTTTCTTTTTCATAAATTATTATTAAACCATTTATCTAAAACTTGATTATCTCTCAATATAGAAATATATTGTTTCCTACCATATATTATTTCATTAAATATATCTTCTCTTTCACAATTTTTCAATAATATATTCTGAAATAACTTCATCTATTTCTTCTTTTGAAACCTGACCTAAAAATTTCATAAAATAAATTTTTTATATAATATCTTACTCCATCATTGTCAAGTAACTTTTCTCCAAAATCAAGAAACTCTTCACTGTTTTTCTTCTAATAAAGTTTGTAAAAACATTTGAATTTGATAACGTCTGTTTGGAGTTTGCTTATCTTTATCTCCAATAATTTCTATTATATCTAATCCTTCCTCAAATTTTTCTATCATTAGTTCTGATATAAAATAATCAAATATTGATTGATGAAAAAAATGACACTTTATCTTCTTGAATATTTTAACATTCCAGCAGAATTCAGATATTTTAATCCTTCCTTAACACTATTAAATTTTCTTTCTTGAGAATATAATTTTCCACTTTTTTCTAAATCACTAATTAGTATATTTTTTTAACTTCTTCAATTTTTCAGTTTTTATGAATCTTGATTCCATAGCTTTATCTTGTAATTGTTCAAACCATTTTTTTGATTAAATCCTTTGTTGTTGTGATATTATGCTGTATCTCATCTTTTTAAATCTAAATGTTCCCAAATATATAAATTACTAGGTATTCTTAATAAATCTTTTTAATTTAGGAATAAAATTTAAATATTTTTCTCCCACAAGTTCCTTTGTCTCTTTTTCACTTAATTTTTCTACTTCTATCCATTTTTGATTTGTTTTTCATTATTCTGATTAAATAAGGATTTAATATTATTGTCATTTTTAAATCATATGTTCTACATACAAAAATAACAGAAATTTTTCTGTTTCCTACCTGTATTTAATTCTTTTACTTTATTTATCAAGTCTTTTACAAATTAAAATTGCCTCATAAGAATTTGATTCTATCCATCGTATAGCATCTAATTGATCTAATATAATAACTGCTTTTTATCAGATGAAATCTGGTTAATTGTTCTGGTATAGTTAAAAGGTAACCCTAATTTTTTACTCAATCTAATAAATTTCCACTAGGAATATGTTTATCTAATTTTATAGCAATATATTCTAGTTTTTCTTCACAATAGTTTATTATTCCCATAGTACAACCACTTTTCCCATATCCTGCTTTTTCCATGAATAACTATTAAAGTTCCTTCTTCAACTTTTTCTATAATATCATTATGTATTTCGGTTCTCTCTATTAATCCTTTTCTAAAGGTAAAAATCCATCTTTATATTCTTCATTTAATTTTTAAAACAAGGAAGTATCTTTTTATCTTGATTTAAATACCTAAATTTAACATTTTCGTATTCTTTCAAGTAGTTATAAACATCTGCTGATGTTATTTTTCCATAATTGTTTCCTTCTATGACAAATGAATACAAATAGCTTTTGAATCTTATCTTTATTATTTATAAAAATTTTTTTCTATTTTATTCTTTATTGATTGTTCTATTATATTTTCTGACATATGATAAAATTTTATTCTTTTTAAATAATCAATACTTTTTTTCAATATTTTTCAAATTTTTGGTAATTTTTCTCTATCAATAGTCCTAAATTTCCACAAATTTCTTTATAAAATTTTCTGAAAATCTTTACTTGAAGATAATACCTGGCTTTCATAAAAATCTATGGGATTATCATTTGTGTTTAAAAGCTCTTTTATTTAAATCTACTAACTTTACAAAACCAATTTCGCTTACTAATGATACATTTCTGTTATCATCTCTATCTAAATGTTCTTTCCAGCTATATAGAATACTTTCTTTATTATTAGTATTACCTAATTTACCTACTGTCCAATGTTCTTCACTTCCATTTCGCCCTTTTACATTGTTGATGTTCTTTTTACCATCTTTGTATTCTAATAACACATCTGTCTTTTTTCATCATCTCCAATAGGTTCTATTGTTATAGTTTTTAATTCCTCATCTAATAGTTCCAATAATTTTTAAAATAATCCAATTTATTTTCATATTTATTTCCTGCTTTTGTCTGCTCTTCCACCTTTTTCATACGGCATAGTAATATCCTCCTTATATATAAATTAATTTTTTTATTTTTGTACTTTTTCACATACCCATTCCCATAAAACGCAATTCCCAGTTGTCCCACCATCACAATCCAAATCAATGACTCGCAAATCATTACTCCAAAAATAACCCAATTTTGGCACGATAAAAATTACGAAGATTATTTTTCCAAAAAAATTCGATTATACTTGAAACAAGAGGGATTAATTTTCTCCGAGAGCCTGTAAAAGCATATCGCAAGTTAAAGAGATCCCTAGTATTGTGAAAAAAATGGGGAGGCGATTTTTAGGTAGGTTGAGCCATTGTGGAGGACGATTTCAGATTCAGAGCCTGACATCAGATGGATCATGTTTTTGGAAAATAAATATACAAAAATTGTGATTCCATTGCAAAAATTATATCCATCATATTAGCGTAAAATACGCCTTTTTCGGATTCTATCTACTTTGTTTGCACCTTTATTTTGGGAAACGAAAGTTGCAAGTGCGAGTGCTATTGTAGTTAGCGGAATGTTGCAAAATCCCATAAGTTTTCTTGCCGAAGTATGCCCAGCGATAATTAAGTACCCAAACCCATTTATCGCATACTGTAAAATCAGTGTTCCCATAAGTACAATCGCAATCATAAACTCCCATAGAAAGTCCCTGTCCGAGCAGTTCCTTGTACAATTTTTATCAAATCTGAAATGTTTTTTTCTAGGTATTAAAATCGGCTCTTTTACGTAAATGTAGATAATACTCAAGATAACTGAAATTGCCTGTGCAATAACTGTTGCAATCGCAGCTCCTCCAATTCCCATTTTAAGGGAAGTTATAAAATAAATATCAAGAAAAATATTTAAAATTGAGGCAATTACCAAAAAATACAAGCGACATAAAAAGCTGTTTCCGATTGCACGCAAAAGTCCTGACGACAAGTTGTAGGAAAAAGTTACACCAATAAACATTGTTATTATATTTATATATTCAAATGCTTCTTTTTATAATATTTTTCAGGCGTATGCAAGATTTTTTAGCAGTGACATAAGAATAAACCGTGATAAAATCATTACTCCACAGTAATCCAAATTCCAATAACAATCGAGCCAGCCACAGACTTTTTCAAAAGATTCTTTATTATTCGCCCTCATAATTTCTAGCCGTAACCATACTAAGCCCATTTCCAATTCCTAACGCAAATCAAAAATCAGCTCAAAAATAGTCGCCAAGCCCCAATAGCTGCAAGCGAGTTATCTCCCAAAGTATGTCCCACAATAGCAATATCCGCCATATTGTAAAGCTGCTGAAAAATATTCGACACAAGTATCGGTATCGAAAAAAATCAGAAGCGACTTTAAAAATATTATCATTTATCAAATCAACCGAAAAATTAAATTTTTCATTTTTGTCCTTTCTTTTTGTTTTTCAAATCGTAAGTTTTCTATTTTTCCAAAAATTCTTTCATATCTGCAAACATTGGTATTTCCAGTTCAACTTCCTTTTTGCTTGCAGGATGTATAAATTTTACCATGTAAGCGTGCAAAAATTGTCTATTTATTCCAAGTTCTTTATTTAAGCCATTTCCATAAAGTTCGTCTCCTACGATTGTGTGTCCGATGGATTTTAAAGTGAACTCGAATTTGATGCGTTCGCTCAGTAAAACAGTTCACATTCCACCAAATGTTGCATTTTTTTCAGGGTAAGTTTTTAAGACTTTTTACAGCTGTTTTTGCGTATTGTCCCCGCTCATCAATTATTCTTTCCAAATTATCTCCATCCCGAAAAATCCGTCTTTCAATAACTATTTTATTTATTCCATTTTTTTCCAAAAATTTCATTATTAAAATCATTTTTTTATTTTTTTCAAATTTAAATTATCTTTTGCATTTTTTTGCTGTTAAAATCTATATTTTCATTTATTGTAAAAATTTATATTTTCAAAATTACTTTTTACTTTTCAGATTTAAATTATTATTTTTCTTTTTACTGCTAAAATCCTATTTTTCTCCAATTTTATTATCTTTATTTTTCAATAGTTAAATTGTTTTCTATTTTTTTCCATTTCATCGTATTTTTTTCATTTCTCCAAAATTAACTTTTTCAATTTCAGGTTTTCAAATTTTTCCTTTTCCAAATCCTGAATCTTATGTTTTTTCCCCATCTTTTGCAAGTTCTTCATTGATTCTAGCAATTTCCTTATCATCAATAATTCCATTCACAATCGCCAGATATTTTTTCTCAAAAATCGAAAAATTTTGTAAAAATGCCTGTGCAAAACTGTTTTTCGCAATAATAATCAGCCCAGATGTATTCATATCGAGCCTATTATAAAATCGTGGCACTCTCACTTCCCCATATTTTTTCAAAAAATGATTTACAATTCCGTTTGCAAGTGTAAAATCAGCTTTTTTCTGTGTCGGATGTGTCAGCAAAAATGGCTCTTTATTCACAACCAAAATATCTTCATCTTCAAAAATAATATCAAGTGGCAGTTTAATCGGCTTAATGTCCGTCCCCTTTTTCTTCTCTACAACTCTCAAATTACCATGTGACGGTAATTTCTTAGTTAATCTTACCTGCTTTCCATTCAAAAAAACTTCCACATTTCTCAAACTTCTCCCTGAATAATTCTGCACTTCCCGCAAATACTGCGAGATTTTCATCCTCTGATGTTCCTTTTCGATTCTAAATTTTTTCATTATCTATACACATCCTTTTTTTATTTTTTTATTATTATTTGATAATCTTGTTTTTTTAATAAACTTTTTAGTTTTTAAAAATAAGTTGCTAAACAAATCTATTATTTACCATCTTCCCAGTTAAATAATAAAAATCAGAAAATTAACGGAATTAAAACCTTTTTTACAAAATTGTACTATTTATAATCTATGTACTTATAGAATGTCCTTTTAATTAAAGTTAGTCATTAAGTATCCATCTTAAAGACTTTTGTAATTTTATTTATAAATATTATGATTAATAAATGCTTTTTCTTATTTCATTTATATGTTTTTTAACGTAAGGGGCATCAGACGCCATGCCCCTACAACTCACTTACGCAAAACTTTCTTATAAAGAAAAATAAAACTCGCTTCGTAAAAACTACGCTCAGACAGTTATTTTTTTCCTTTAACGAAATTTTTGCTTATTTAATACTCTCAAAATGTTAAAACCTAAAAATTTAAATACAATAATTTTTTATAATTTAATATAGAATGTCGTGATTTTTGGAATGAAAACGACTAAACACATTTTATGTGTTTCTTTCGCTAGAACCTTCATAGCAAATAAATTTTTGTAAAGTTGTTCTAATCTTCGTTTGCAGAAGTGAGCGTCAGCGAGTTTCGTTTTCGTAGTAATTCAGGTTTATCCAAATAATAAATGTTTTTGACTACTTTTCCCAAATAAAATTTGGGAATATTTCAAAAAAATACTTAGACAAGTCAGGGTTAGTGCGTACTTTTTCGCCATTTTCTTTAATATGCTATTAGTTAAATATGTTAAAATAACTATTATTGCGAAATGAGGGAAATGGCGATTGATTTCCCTTGCTTATATAAAGAAAAACATGAAATTATGAAAAATGTTTATTAATAACAAAGCAGTTTTTCATAACTCTAAATAAAATCCCTTATATGGATACTTAAAAATTAGATTTAATTTTTAAATGAGGGTATTAGCATAAAAGATTTTTATTATTATTTTTCAAAATAATTATCAGTTTCCCATTTTCAAATTCCACACTAGCCCTCATTTTTCAAGAATAACATTGCTTACAAGTCTGGAACTTTTCCCTTTTCACATCAATTTTTATCTGTTTCAAATTTAAAGCCCTTCAAGGTTAATTTTTTTCAACTTTTTTTCACTAATTGGAATGATTGAAAATTCATATTCCTTTTTATTTTTTTAGGACAAAAAGATTTTTCTGCATAAAAATTTCTTCATTTTCCTGCAAAAACAAGATTTTTTTATATTTTTCCATTATGAATAAGTTGTTCAAAGTCATGTCGATTCGTTTCCCAAGCCCACCAACAACAAATATTTTTCTCAACAAAATTCTTATTTTTCCGAAATTTTATTAATTTCTTTTCAAAAATCAGCTCAAAATCTGTAAAATCCTTGTCTTTTTGGAAATTTTTACTCAAAAATATTTTTACTTTTATAATATTCTAAAACTTTTTTTCTCAATCGAATCCAAATCTCCCAACAATCACTTCGGTATTTTCCCATATTTAAAATGCATAATTTCGCTCCTCCATCCGCACAAAAGCAAACTGCATTTTTCCGAGATAAGTTTATCCATAAATTCCTGCGAATATTTATATTCCCCATTCAAAAAATCACATATTTTTCTCCATTTTCTCCTTCAGATTAAGAAAATATACTCAAACCTGTTTTTAAATTAAACTACTAAAATTATATTAATTTAAGGCTTGAGTAAAATAGTCATAACTTCTGAGTTTGGCTTTTAAACAAATTTTTACTATACAATATATTTATTATACTGTTTTTATCTAGTTGTTTACAAGATATAATAATTCAAAAAGAAATCTGAACCAGCCCGGTCTTGATTAATTTCCAGTAATGCTAAGCCCATCTAAATATCGGATTTATAAAAACCTTTTTAGTGAGGGGCTAAAACCTGATATTTTCAAATAATTGAAATATAATTTTTGCTTTTTAAACAGGGTTTAGGATAAATCTTTGATAAACAGGCAATATTTAAATTCTTTTTCTTTTTACATGTTGAAATATATTAACAGTTATACTCCTCTCCATTAAATAGTGATTTCTTAAATGTAATTATACAAAATTAAATATGATTTTAAATCAATAGCTATTGACAAAATGAAAAATCATAGTATACTCAAAAATGAAAGTTGTATTACAATGGGGTATGCAAAACTTTTGAAAAATAATTATTAAATAGAGAAAAAAATCAACTAAACATATTATAAGAACAATAATATTTAAAAAGCAAAGGAGCTTGAAAAATTATTCGATTTTTTAGTTCCTTTTTATTTTTACTAATTTAATAATCTATTATATAATTTTAGAGCAAGGAGGTGAAATCAAAATTAAATTATTTGTCAAATAAAAATAATTTTAGGAGGAAAAGATATGGCAACATTAAATGCACTAGGAATGATAGAAACAAAAGGATTAGTAGGCTGCGATAGAAGTCTGCAGACGCAATGGTAAAGGCAGAATGTTACATTGATTGGAAAAAGAGCATGTAGGTGGAGGATTAGTAACAGTGCTTGTAAGAGGAGATGTGGGAGCTGTCAAAGGTCGCGACAGATCGCGAGAGCATATGTTGCAGAAAAGAGTTGGAGAATTAATCTCAATCCATGTAATTCCACGTCCACATATCGAAGTGGAAACTATTTTTGCCAAAAGGAAGAGAATAGTATAAATAAAACTATTTATAAAAATTTGGAGGTAATAGCTATGGCAAACATTAAATGCACTAGGAATGATAGAAACAAAAGGATTAGTGGGTCGCGATAGAAGCTGCAGACGCAATGGTAAAAGGCGGCAAACGTAACATTAATTGGAAAAGAGCATGTGGGTGGAGGATTAGTAACAGTGCTTGTAAGAGGAGATGTAGGAGCTGTCAAAGGCTGCGACAGATCGCGAGATCATGGTACGCAGAAAGAGTTGGAGAATTAATCTCAATTCATGTAATCCCACGTCCACATGCAGAAGTAGAAACTATTTTGCCTAGATAAAATAAGTTTTTAGAAAAGGATTTGTTAAATGGAAGAAGAAACAGAGAATGATACAGGAATATGTGCCTGGGAGACAACTGACACTGGCTCATATAATTGCAAATCCCAAAGAGATTTATCAAAAATAGGGACTTCATGAAAACAAGGTAAATGCTATCGGAATTTTTGACACAACTCAGGAGAAGCGGCGATAATTGCAGCGGATCGGCTACGAAAAAGTGCTGGAGTTGAAATAGGATTTGTTGACAGATTTACAGGATCCGTTGTAATAAGCGGAGATGTAGGTAGCGTAGAAAAGTCGCTGTAAATGAAGTAGTTTCCTACTTTGCAAATATATTAAAATTTAGCATAACTCAAATAACGAGGTCATAAAATTGAAAAGAATACTTTTAATAGGAAAATCCATGTGCGGTAAAACAACACTAACTCAGAGAATACATGGACTGGATATAAAAATATGAAAAAACTCAAATGTTAACGTATTCTAACGACATACTTGACACTCCAGGCGAATATATGGAAAATAGAATGCTTTACAAAGCGCTGATTGTAAGCTCGTATGATTGTGATGTTATCGGGATGGTACAAGCGTGTAACGAAGAGCATAATGTGTTTCTGCCAGGATTTTTCGACAGCTTTTACAAAGCCTGTAATTGGAATTGTAACTAAATCTGATTTGTGCGGAGATGTGAAAAAGGCTTGTGAAATATTGGAAAATGCAGGAGCTGAACAAGTTTTTGTTGTAAGTTCTTATGAAAACGAAGGAATTGAGGAGCTTGTAAAATATTTGGAAGATGCTTCCGAGTAGACAAGAAGGTGATAGATAGATGGATTCATACGGATATGTGGAAACGCGGGGGCTTGTAACGGCAATAGAAGCTGCAGATACCGCCTTGAAGGCAGCAAATGTAACACTTACAAACTGCTATTATGTAAAAGGTGGAATTGTAACCATTGAGGTCATGGGAGATGTAGTCGCTGTAAATGTCGCTGTGGATGCTGAAGTGAAGAGTGCCAAAAGGCTTGGAAATTTCCTGAGCAGTAACGTTATTGCAAGAGTGGCTTCTGAAACAAAAGAAAAATTCTGATAAGTGATATTGGAAAAATCTGATGAAAAACTGACACTATGCAAGATAATCAAAAAAATTATTGAAGAATTAGACAATGAAAATGAAAAATCGAAGTTGAAACAGTTCCGGAAGAAGTGGTTGAGCAGGCAGTAGATGAAAATTCAGATATTCAAAATGAAAATCAAGTGACTGAAGAACAATCTGAAGATTTTTACAGAAAAAAATTGAAACGGAAGAAAAACCGGAAGAAGTAATTCAGGAAATAACAGAAAATGAAGAAGCAGAAAAACAGAACGGTATTATTCAGGGAAAACGAAGAAGTTTCAGTAACAGAAACTTTAGATGAAGAAACAGAGAAGAAATAAAAAGGCAAAAACATTATCAGGACATGAAGGTGGCAGATTTAAAGACAAAAGTAAACAGTCTTAAACTTGGGTACACTTGGAACCGAGATAAAGACAATGCCAAAAGAAAAATTAATAGAGATTTTTGATAAAAATAATCAGGAGGAATAAAAATAGCAACATTAAATGCATTAGGAATGATCGAAAACTAAAGGATTGGTAGCAGCAGTAGAAGTCTGCAGATGCAATGGTAAAAAGTCGCAAATGTTACATTGATTGGAAAAAGAACACGTAGGTGGAGGATTAGTAACAGTGCTTGTAAGAGGAGATGTAGGAGCTGTTAAGGTCTGCGACAGATCGCGGAGTCATGTACGCAGAAAGAGTTGGAGAATTAATTTCAATTCATGTAATCCCACGTCCTCATAATGAAATTGAGGCTATATTGCCAAAAAGCAAGAATAGTTGAGGGTGAATAAGAGAACTTAAAATAATCAGATAACAGTGATTATTTATAGAAAGGACAAACTATGGATAAAGATTTTACAATCAATACAGGAAGTAAGAGATTTATTAAATAGCGCAAGTAAAGCGTTTGAAGAATATAGTCAGTTCTCGCAAGCTCAAATTGATGAAATAGTAAGGGAAATCTGTGAAGAAGCCCAAAAAAACATGAAGTTGAGCTAGCAAAAACTTGCTAATGAAGAAACAGGATTTGGACGTTGGGAAGACAAAGTTCTAAAAATAGACTTGCTTCAGCAGGAGTATATGAAGCTATAAAAGATCAGAAGACAAAAGGGATAATTCTTGATGACAAGGAAAAAAAGAATAACTGAAATAGGGTTCCAATGGGTATAATTGCAGCCTTGATTCCATCAACTAATCCTACTTCGTCAACAATTTATAAAATAATGATAGCATTAAAAGCAGGAAATGCAGTAATTGTAAGTCCACACCCAAATGCAAAGGACTGTATAATTAAGACTGCAGAATACTTGATAAAAAGCTGCTGAAAGAAAAAGGAGCTCCAAAAAGGCTTGATTGGAGTTATAAAAACCCCTACGTTACAAAGCTACGCAAGAACTTATGAAACATAAAAAGACTTCATTAATTCTTGCAACAGGTGGAGAAGCAATGGTAAAAGCGCTTACAGTTCAGGAACACCTGCAATAGGGAGTAGAATATCGAAATGGACTATGCTTTATTGAAAAGAAGTGCTGATATAAGAAAAAGCCGTTAAAAAGAAATTATCGACAGTAAAACTTTTTGATAATGGAGTAATCTGTGCTTCAGAACAATCAATAGTTACAGAAGAAGTAATTAAAAATCAAGTAGTAGATGAACTAAAAAGACAAGGAGCATATTTCCTTAACAAAGATGAAAGAAATAAAGTTGGAAGCATCCTTATGCGTGCAAAACAACACAATGAATCCAAAAATAGTTGGAAAAAAACAGCTTTATATATAGGCGCAATGGCAGGAATAACAGTTCCTACAACTACAAAAATACTTGTTTCTGAAGAAACAGAAGTTTCTCATTTAAATCCATATTCAAGAGAAAAATTATGTCCTGTATTGGGATTTTATACAGAAGAAACTTGGGAAAAAGCATGTGAAAAAAATGTATAGAAATTCTTGAAAATGAAGGAATCGGACATACAATGTCAATGCACACAAATAACGAAAATATCGTAAGAGAATTTTTCATTGAAAAACCTGTGTCAAGACTGCTTGTAAATACAGGCTGCGACACTTGGAGGAGTAGAGCAACAACTAATCTTTTACCTGCGTTTACATTAGGGATGTGGAACTGTTGGAGGAAGTGCAACTTCTGACAATATGACTCATTAAACCTTATAAATATTAGAAGAGTAGCTTATGGTACAAAGGAACTGGAAGAATTGAAAGAAGAAGGTTCGTGTGTAAATACATGTTCAGTTGATAATTCACGAGTGAACGAAAATGAAATTGAAGATATCATAAGAAAAAGTATTGGACGGAATTATAAAAATAGATAGGGTGTGATAAAAAAATGCCTGTTATAACAGAAGGAATGCTTAGAAAAATTAGATAAGGAAGGGCGACTTGAAAAAGTACGAATAACTGAAAAAGACATCCTTACACCGTCAGCAAGAGAGTTTTTAAATGTATTGATTTTAGAATAAAAATCACAGGATCAAGTTGTGAATAACGAATCAGCCAATGCAAACAGAGTTAAAGACTCTCAAGCAAATACTTCCGAAGAAAAAGCCTCTCCAAAAAGACAGTATAAAGACTATATTACAGGAGCAACTTATGATAAAAAAAGCCTGAATTCATGACTCAACTGTTTGGAAATGAACTTGTTGTAAAAAAATCATAAGAGAATTGTTTTGCGAGGTAAGTTTGATATTTTGCAGGCTGAGGTAATAAGATACTGGAAAAAAATATGAAAAGAATAAAAATTAGAAAGTGACTTTGCACAGGCATACAGATTTGTAAGAGATTTGTTTATAAGTGAAATGACTGATACACCGTTTCAGGAAAGAGATGTTCTTGGATATGACATTGATACATTAAAAAGATATAACTCATAATACAATTAAATATTACAAAACAGGACATCTCTTTGAAATAAATGCTGACTTTGATGAAGTAGTCATTGATATAAACTGTCTTAGAGCTTTGTCAAAGAGAGTGTGAAGTTGCTTTGCAGTAGATGCTTTTTATAAGGAAGGAAGACGGAAAGAGTAGACATGCTAAAGGCACTAAACCGTCTGAGCAGTATATTGTACTTGATGATGTTAAAAGCGAATAACGGAGTTATAAATCATAAGCTCCGAATTGGGAGATATTATGGATAGAAATGAATTGGAGAGAATAATAAGAGAAAAATTACAGGAAATAATGGGTGCAGAAAAAGATGATACCTTTATGGTTGAGGCTTCGGGACGACATGTACATCTTACAAAGGAACACGTAGAAGCGCTTTTCGGAGAAGGTTATGAATTGACTCCTGTAAAGGATTTATCACAGCCAGGACAATTTGCAGCTAAGGAAAGAGTTAGGGTAATCGGACCAAAAGGCGAATTTTCCAATGTTGCAATATTAGGACCATGCAGAAATTTTTCTCAAGTAGAATTATCACTTACTGACTGCCGTGAAATAGGAGTTAAGGGAGTAATAAGAGAAAGTGGAAAAATTGAAGGGACACCAGGAATACTTATAGGTGTAGGGGATAAATATGTGCATCTGGATAAAGGTGTTATTGTTGCCAAAAGACATATTCATATGACAAGAGAAGATGCAGAAAGATTTTCTGTGAAAGACGGTGAAACTGTAAAAGTAAAAATTCACAGCGACAGACCGTTAATATTTGATGATGTTTTGATAAGAGTAAGGGACAGCTTTAGACTGAGCATGCACATAGACTTTGATGAAGCCAATTCCTGCGGATATATTTCAGGAGTGACTGGAAGTATTGAAAAGCAGACTCTAAAAAAATATTGTGAGGAGATAAAATGGATACTCAAAAATTTGATAGAAGTGCTTGCAAGGGAAGTGTTAAAGGGAAATTGAAAAAGGGAAAATGAAAAATTATCTGAAAATAATGAGGTAATTTCTAAAAAAATCTGTAGTAACAGCTTTTTTTGGGAAATGATGAGGTTTTTGAAGGATGAACTTAAAAATGAAACATCATTTATGGATAATGTAAAGCTAGACAGCACATGGGAAGACGTTAGACAAAAATGAAAATAAAAAAAGTACTTGTAGTATCGACTCTTGGAATAAATGATTTAATAGATCTTTCACAAGGTAGAAAAAAAGTATTATGACAGAGTTTCTTTTTAATGATTCACAGTTATTCTTGTAGAAGAAGTTTGGAATATAAAAATATACTAAGCCTCTGCGTTAATTAATCTTTACGACGAATATCTTGAGAAAGTAAAGGAATTTGGAATAAAGGTTGTGAAAAGAACAGAAGTTAAAAATATTTTTGTACAAAAGAAAAGGTTTATTTGAAGGGATTGATAACGAAAGCAGACTTAGAAAGCTAGGATTAAAAATCAGATGCTTGAAGTTGATGCAAAATCTAAAGTAACTTCCCTTGCAATGGATTATAAAAAGAAAATAGTATTGAATTATACTATGAAAGAGGACAATAATATGTTAATTGGAAAAGTTGTGGATAATGTCTGGGCAACAAGGAAGGATGAAAAACTAAAAAGGATTAAAACTTATGGTAGTTGAAGTAGAAGGAACTGGTGAAGGGCATGGAAGCAGAAAAATGGTAGCGGCAGATTACATTGGATCTGGACAAGGTGACAAGGTAATAATTGTTACAGGAAGTTCTGCAAGACATATATTTGACGCTGAAACCCCTGTGGATGCAACTATTGTAGGAATAATAGACAGTTTGGAGTCGGAAAAGGGTAAAAATGAAAAAGATTGATTACGGTAAAAATCTTTCTGAATTTGTTCAAAACAAGGAATTAGTGGTTCAGGCTGATATGATTATTACTCCCAGGGGCAAAGGACATGATTAGGGAACAGGGAGTCGAAGTAAGATATGAAAAATCTTTCTGTGAATCAAACTGTGAATCAGAAAACAAAGTAAAAAATGAAATAGACTGTGGGGATTTTAGAAAGAAAAAGTTATTGAAATACTTGTAAAAGATTATAAAAATAACAGATTTTGAAACAGTCCAAAAATATTATCCAAATTAAAAAGAATTACGATAAGAAAGGAAGTGGATTCAATGGGGTTATTTCAAATAAAAACCGGATATTCATTATGGTGCTAATTCTTTGGATATATTAAGAACGCTGGAAATGGAAAAAAAGTATTTTTAGTTACAGATGAAAATATGGTAAAACTAAAAGTTACAAATAAAGTTGTTAATATTTTTAAAATCACGGGAAATAGAAACTAAAATATATTCGGATGTAAAGCCTGATCCCACTGATGAGGAAATTATAAACGGAATGCTGGAATTAAGCGCATATAATCCTGACTGCATAATAGCACTTTGGAGGAGGTTCCCCAATAGATGCCTGCAAATCAATGATTTATTTTACAAATCAGATAAAAAGGCAATTGGACAAAATAAAAAGCCAAAATTTATTGCAATCCCTACAACGAGCGGAACAGGGTCAGAAGTAACATCTTATGCAGTTGTTACAACAAAAGATAAAAATACCACTAAGTGACAGCGAAATCTTTGCCGAGATATAGCGATCTTAAATCCAGAATTTATAAAAACTCTTCCACCATCAATAATTGCAGACACTGGAATGGATGTTTTGACACACGCCATAGAGGCATATGTTTCAAGATCCGAAATCTGTTTACAAATACACTTGCGCTAGGAGCAATAAAAAAACTGTTTTTGCTGATTTGGTAAAGCAATTTTGAAAATCCTGGGCTTGAAAGGGAAAGAATTGATTTACAGATTGCTTCGTGCATGGCAGGAGCAGCATTCAGCAATGCAGGATTAGGAATAAACCACAGCATAGCACATTCGCTAGGGGCAAGATTTCATAAAGCTGCATGGACGGCTAATGCAGTAATAATGCCAAAAGTTATAAAGTTTAATGCACAAAATAAGAATGCGGCAAGATATTACCGTGAAATTGCTGAAGCGTTGGGATTTACACCTAAAGAAGATGCAGAAGGTGTGGAAATGCTAGCAAAAGCCATCAAAATGAGAGCTACTAAAATGGGAATACCAAATAATTTAAGAGAACTAGAATCCCGGAGGAACAATATTTTTCTGAAATGGAAAGTATCGTTGATCAGATAGAAAATGATCTGTGTACAGGAAAATCCTAGACGATTTAACAGAATTGAAATGAAGCAGTTATTGAAAGATTTATATTAAATTCGAGGAAAAAGGAAAAATGAGAAAAAAATAATAGTTGTAGATGATGAGCCGATAACAAGGATGGATATTTGTGAAATACTTAGAGAAGCCAATTATGATGTAGTTGCTGAGGGCAGGTGACGGATTTGATGCTATAGAGCAGAGCAAAAAAATATAATCCTGATTTTTGTAATAATGGATGTCAAAATGCCAATACTGGACGGATTGAAGGCGACGAAAGTAATAACGGAGCAAAAATTGTCTAGAGGTATTGTTTTACTTACAGCATATTCCAACAAAGAATTTATAGAGGAAGCAAAAATATAGGAATAATAGGATATATAGTGAAACCCATCGACGAAAAATCCTTTTATTCCTAACCTGGAGATTATATTTAACAAACAGGAAGAATTTGAAAAACTGGAGAAAAAAATATTTGAAAACAAGTCAAAAGCTGGAGGATAGAAAAAATTGATATAGCCAAAAAGTATTTTGATGAAAACAAAGGAATTTTTACTGAGAATGAAGCATACGAGTACATAAGAACACTTAGTATGAACAAAAGGTCGATATGGGAAAAATAGCCGATATTATAATTTTTATCTCGGGAGATGAAGATGCTTAGAACGATATGTGAACAATATACGGAGCTTTCAAATAAAGATATTGAAAAGCTGGAGAAAATATGTGAAGGGCTTCCAGTTATGAGCAAGTTATTAAAAGCAGACGTATTTATTGATTGTATGACGGAAAATAGAGATACAGCGATTGTAGTTGCCGAGGCAAATCCAAGACGGGGTTCGAGTTACACTCAGAGCGTTGTAGGAAATTTGCCTATAGAAAAATGAGCCTGCGGTATTAAGAACGCTCGAAACTGGACATCCATCACGAGATTATAAGGCATTGACACAGGAAAATAAAAGCGTAACGCAGAATGTAGTGCCTATAAGAAGTGATGAGGAATCTGGAGAAATAATAGCTGTTCTTATAGTCGAAGAGGGCATGAATGAGGAAAATATTAACAAGGAACTGAGTTTTCTTAATAATGCGACTGATGATATTCTTATGAGCTCTGTTGGAATGTTGGGAACGTAAAATAATCGACTACATCAATGATGGAATTATAATTTTTTAATGAAGAAGGTCTGTGCATATATGCTAATTCCAGAGCAAAATATGTATACAGGAAGATTGGCTATAAGGATTTTTCCTTGGAGAAAAATTTGATAATATAGTAATTGATGATGTTGAATTTGAGGATGTGCTAAGTGGAAAAGTAAGTGAAAAATCAGATGTAAACATATCAAAATATGGTTTTTGAGTTTGGAATATATACTGGTAAAAGGAAACGAAAGATGTTAAAAATGTCGTTTTATTTATAAAAGATATTACAGAAATTAAAATCAAGGAAAAGGAACTGATTTTAAAATCAGTTGCAATTAAAGAAATTCATCACAGAGTAAAAAAATAATTTACAAACCATTGCAAGTTTGCTTCGTATACAGGCAAGAAAAACAGATGATAAAGCTGTAAAAAGCGGCATTTTAGTGATAGTATAAACAGAATATTAAGTATATCAGTTACTCACGAATTACTTGCTCAGAATGGACTAGATGAATTGGAAATAAAGGAAGTTATAAATAAAAATTCTGAAAAATTCGGTAAGAGAAAATTTGGAAGGACATTTAAAAACTAAAAAAATAGATGTAATCGGAGATAATTTTGAAAATCAATTCGGACAAGGCAACAACGATTGCACTTATAGTAAATGAACTTGAGAAAATTGTATAAAGCACGCTTTTAAGGGGCGTAGAGAGGACATATAACAATTAGAGTAAAAAGTGGAAGATGAAATCCCGTATTTTTCATAAGTGATGATGGGATTGGAATGGACGAAAAGGACTTTGAAAAAGGGAGTATCGGATTGCAGATAGTGAAAAAGTCTTGTAAAGGAAAAAAACTTTATGGGAATCTGGATATAAAGACTGGTAGTAAGGGAACTGAAATCAGTTTTGGGTTTGAAAATTGATTTATCTTTATATTAAATAAATGAAGACAAAGGAGTCTTGTATAATGATAGAAGAAATATTAAGTGTAGGAATAGACATTGGAACTTCTACTACTCAGCTTATTTTCTCAAAAATTTATATAGAAAACAGAGGAACTGCATTTACAGCGCCTCAGCTAAAAATAATAGGAAAAGAAGTTATATATAGAAGTGACATTTATATTACTCGCTGGAAACTGAAACAAAAATAGATGCAAAAAAGGTTAAGGAAATAATAGAATCTGAATACAAAAAAGCCAATATTCAATACAAAGATGTTTCGACAGGGGCTGTAATAATAACAGGAGATACGGCAAGAAAGGAAAATGCCAAGGAAGTACTGCAAATTCTTAGTGGAATGGCAGGAGATTTCGTTGTTGCGACAGCAGGACCTGATTTGGAAAGCATTATTGCTGGAAAAGGTTCGGGAGCTTACGGATATTCTGATGAGAAAAATACAAGTATCGTAAACTTTGATATTGGGGGAGGAACTACAAACATTGTAGTTTTCAACAGAGGAGAAGTGGAAGATACTACTTGTCTTGACATTGGAGGACGACTTGTAAAATTTGATGAAAATGGGAATACACGTTATATTTTCTAAAAAATGTACGATATTGCTGCTGATGTAAATGTAAAATTGGAATTAGGCGAGAAAAATAAACGAACAGGATTTGAGAAAAATAACGAGAAGAATGGCACAGCTTATTCTTGAAAGTATTGAACTTTTGCCAAAAACAGATTTGTACCATAAAATAGTAACATATAAAGATTTTCAGAAAACGTAATGGCGACATTGAGCATTATTCATTTACTGGAGGAGTTGCAGATTTTGTTTATGGAAAAACTGAAAAGGACTTGTACAAATATAATGATATAGGGGTAGTACTTGGAGAGGAACTGGTAAAAGTTCTAAAAGAGTTAAATATAGAGCCTCTGAAAATTAAGTGAAACAATTGGAGCGACAGTAGTTGGTGCAGGAAGCCATACGACAGAGATAAGTGGAAGTACAATAACTTATACTGAAGGAATTTTTCCAATAAAAAATATTCCTGTACTGAAAATGTCTGAGGCAGACGAGCAGTATGCAATTAATGAACTAGGAAATATTATTGAAAAGTAAACTAAACTGGTTTAACTCTGAAAGTGAAATTGAAAAATGTGGCACTTGCCTTTAAAAAGGTAAACACAATATGGCATATACTGACATAATGGAGCTATCTTCAGTGATTTCAGATGTTATAAAAAGGAAACATGACAAGACTCACCCTGTAATCGTTATAGTTGAAAATGATATGGCAAAAGTATTGGGACAATGTATGAAACTTGCGCTTGATGGTTATGATATAATTTGCATAGACAGTGTAAAAAGTAAAGAGATGGAGATTATATTGATATAGGAGCGCACACTAGGAAATGGAAATGTATTACCTGTTGTAATAAAAACATTGGTATTCAGTTATTAAATAAAAATTTAGAGAGGTGGCATGTAACAATGGTATTAAAAACTAAATTATTCGGACATACTTATGAATTTAAATCTGTAAAAGACGTGCAGAACAAAAGCGAGTGAATTTTAGATCAGGAGACGAACTTGCAGGAGTAAGTGCAAGCACAGCAGAAGAAAGAGTGGGTCGCTAAAGCTGTATTGGCTGAATTGACATTGGCAGATTTAGAAAACAATCCTGCAGTACCTTATGAAGAAGATGAAGTTACAAGAATCATACAGGACGCTGTAAATGAAAAAATTTATGGAGAAATAAAAAACTGGACTGTAAGTGAATTAAGAGAATGGATTTTAGATTCTCATACAAGTGGTGACGACATAAAGAGAATCAGTAAAGGTCTTACAAGTGAAATGGTAGCAGGAGTTGCTAAACTTATGAGTAATATGGACCTTATTCAAGGAGCAAGCAAAATAAGAATTAAAAAATTCTGTAATACTGAAATAGGTGGAGAAGGAATACTTGCTACAAGATTACAGCCTAACCACACTACTGATGATCCAGATGGAATTATGCTTTCAACTTATGAAGGGCTTAGCTTTGGGCAAGGAGATGCTCTTTTAGGATTAAACCCAGTTGATGACAGTGTTGACAGTGTTATGAGAGTGTTGCACAGATTCCACGAAATAAAGACTAAATGGCAAATTCCTACACAAATATGTGTATTGGCTCACGTAACTACACAAATGGAAGCAATTAGAAGAGGAGCACCTACAGACTTAGTTTTCCAAAGTATTGCAGGATCTGAAAAAGGAAATGAAGCATTTGGAATAAATGGAACAATGATTCAGGAAGCAAGAGATTTAGCATTAAAACATGGAACAGCGACAGGACCTAATGTAATGTACTTTGAAACAGGACAAGGTTCAGAATTGTCATCAGATGCTCACCATGGTTGCGATCAGGTTACAATGGAAGCAAGATGTTACGGATTTGCGAAAAAATTTGATCCATTTATTGTAAATACGGTTGTTGGATTTATTGGACCAGAATATTTGTATAACAGTAAACAAGTAATAAGAGCTGGACTTGAAGATCATTTCATGGGTAAACTTACTGGAATCTCAATGGGAGTTGACGCTTGCTACACTAACCACATGAAAGCCGATCAAAACGATATCGAAAACTTGAAAGTATTATTAACAGTAGCAGGATGTAACTACTTTATGGCTATTCCTGCAGGAGATGATATAATGCTTAACTATCAAACATCTTCTTATCACGATGATGCTACATTAAGAGACCTATGTAACAGAAGACCTATAAAAACCTTTTTGAACAATGGTTAGAAAAAAATGGGAATAATGAAAGATGGAAAACTTACAGATAGAGCCGGAGATGCTTCAATTTTTCTTAAAATAGGAGGAAAAAAATCAATGTTATCAGAAAGAGAACTAAAAGATGTAATTGAAAAAAATAATAGGTGAAATAAAAAGTAAATGAACCAGTAACAGCTGTGGAAGAAAAAGCGCCAGTTGTAGTACAAGTTCAACTTATATTGAAAGTGGAGATGAGCCACGTGAAAATCCGCATATTGTAAATGGAGAAGTAAGAGATATTGGAAAAATAAATGTAAAAGAGCAGATGCTTGTGGATAATCCTGAAGACAGGGAAGAATACATGAAATTAAAACAAAAACATCTGCAAGACTTGGAATTGGAAGAGCTGGAACAAGAATGAGAACAGAAGTTTTGTTAAGATTAAGAGCAGACCACGCTGCAGCAGCAAGATGCCGTGTTCAATGACGTGCCTACAGAATTTCTTGATGAACTTGGATTGTTTGAAGTTACTACTGAATGTGAAAGCAGAGACCAATATATCACACGTCCTGATTTAGGAAGAAGAATTTCTGAAGAAGGAATAAAGACAATAGAAGAAAAATGTAAAAAATCAACAGTTCAAAATATTATTGTCAGATGGATTAAGTTCAACTGCAGTTGAAGCAAATGCAAAAAAACATAATTCCTGCATTGTTAAATGGGCTTAAAGGATATGGAATTGAGACAGGAACACCATTTTTTATCAAATATGGAAGAGTTGGAGCAGGAGATCACGTTGGAGAAATTTTAAATGCTGATGTAGTTTGTATATTAATAGGAGAACGTCCTGGACTTACAACTGCAGAAAGTATGAGTGCCTACATTACTTACAAGGCTCGTCCTGGAATTTCTGAAGCAAAAAGAACAGTTGTTTCAAATATTCATAAGGATGGAACTCCATCTTCAGAAGCAGGAGCTCACGTTGCTACATTAATTAAGAAAGTAATTGATGCAAAAAGCAAGTGGACAAGATTTAAAATTATAAATTAACTTAATAAAAAAATAAAAATTAAAAACTTTAGGAGGAACAATGAAAGGCGATAGATTAAAAGCAAATGTACTAGCTGTAAGATTAATTCCAAATGTAGATAATGATATGGCTAAAGAGCTGGAATTACCTGAAGGACATAGAAGTATAGGAATTATAACAGCAGATTGTGATGATGTTACATATACTGCACTTGATGAAGCTACAAAAAAAGCTGTAGTTGATGTAGTTTACGGAAAATCATTCTATGGTGGAGCTGCAAATGCGAATACAAAACTTGCAGGAGAAGTAATAGGAATATTGTCAGGGCCTACTCCTGCGGAAGTAAAAAGTGGACTAGCTGCAGCAGTTGACTTTATTGAAAATGAAGGAGCATTCATAAGTGCAAATGATGATGATAGCATTGCATATTATGCACATTGTGTATCAAGAACAGGAAGTTATTTATCAAAAACAGCAGGAATTGCAGAAGGGGAATCATTAGCATACCTAATAGCACCTCCGCTTGAAGCAATGTACGCTTTAGATGTTGCATTAAAAGCAGCAGATGTAAGTTTAGTTGCATTCTTTGGACCACCTTCAGAAACAAACTTTGGTGGAGCACTTTTTAACAGGAAGTCAGTCAGCATGTAAAGCTGCGTGCGATGCTTTCGCTGAAGCAGTAAAATCTGTGGCAGATAATCCATTAAATTATTAATTCAATTTTACTCAAACTTCAAAAATAATTTGATTTTTGGTCATATTTTTAATGAAGTTTGAGTACATTAAAAATAAACTTCATAAAAAAATAGATTTTTGGAGGACAAAATGAGTATTAATGAAATTATCATCTATATTATGGTTTTATTCATGGTAATAGGTGGAATAGATAAATGTATTGGAAATAAATTTGGTTATGGTGAAAAATTTGAAGAAGGAATTATGGCAATGGGTTCTCTTGCAGTTGCAATGGTTGGGATTATTTCATTAGCTCCTGTTCTAGGAAAATGGTTAACACCTATTGTCGGACCTATATATTCAGCATTAGGAGCAGATCCTTCAATGTTTGCAACAACATTGCTTGCAAATGATATGGGAGGAGCACCGCTTGCATTAAGTATGGCAAAAGATCCTCAATCAGGATTATTTGCAGCGTTTATTTTAGGGTCAATGATGGGACCAACTATTGTGTTTACAATTCCTGTTGCTTTGGGAATTATTGAGAAAGAAGATAAGCCATTTCTTGCAAAAGGGATATTATCAGGGATAACAACTATTCCTTTAGGATGTCTAGCTGGAGGGCTTCAGAGCAGGATTTCCAATTGGAATGGTACTTTAGAAACTTAGTTCCGATTATAATATTTGCAGTATTAATTTGTATAGGATTATGGAAAATACCTGAAAAAATGACAAAAGGATTTTCAATTTTTGGACAAATTGTAGTGACAGTTATTACAATAGGTTTAATTGCAGCAATTATTGAAAAATTGACAGACAAAAAGTAATTCTAATTCGAGGAATGGATCCGATAGATGAAGGATTTAAAGTAGTAGGTGGAATTGCAATAGTTCTTGCAGGAGCATTCCGCTGGTACATTTTATAACACAAGTGTTTAAAAACCATTGACTGCTATAGGGAAAAAGTTTAGGAATGAATGAGGCTGGAGCGACTGGTTTCGTTGCAACTTTACTAATAATATTCAATGTTTGGAATTTTTAAAAAGATATGGATGCAAATGGAAAAGTTATGAATGTTGCCTTTTGCAGTAAGTCGCATTTGTATTTGGAGATCATTTAGGATTTACTGCTGGATATAATAAAACAATGGTATTCCCAATGATAGTTGGGAAATTAGTAACAGGAGTAACAGCGATATTTGTAGCAAAAAGTATTATTTTGCAAAAAGAAACTGTAAAATAAAAAAATGTGAAAAAGTGATTATCTGAGGAGATGAAAGATGAAACTTAATGTGAAAAAAATTGATTGGATTATTGGTATTTTTAGTTATGGCATCTGTTTTATCAGTCGCTAATTTAGATGAATTAAGGTGGGTTCCCAAAAATAGAGGCGACTTTGTCAAAACTTATAGATGAAAATAAGAATAAAAGGAAACTATGTAGTCTTTGACTGGGACTATACATCAATTTATCAAGACACACAAGAAAATTTGTTTAGATATCAGATAGATAATTTAAGATTTAAAATGACGCCTGTCGCCTTCTTAAAGGCAATTAGAAAAGATATTCCATTAGATAATTTTTGACAAGGAATATTCAAATGTGAAGGGCAAGCTATTAATATTACAAAAATAGCAAATGATTTAGATAAAAGATATACTTTCCTTTATAATAATTATATAAAAGATAAAAATGTCTTTGGAAAAATAAAAAGCAACAGAAGAATTTAAAAGACTTTAGAGGGAAATTGGCATTTCTTTATGAAGCAATAGGTGGAAGTTTCTCTCATGATATTGCTTATCCATGGGTTCTTTACCTGTTTGACAATATGACTGTGGAAGAAGTGCAAAAATTGGCAAAAGAAGCTAATGATTTTGGAATAGGAAATAAACTTGGAAAATATGTTCTTGAATCAAGTGACAAGCTGACAGGTGAAGCTGGAAAAGTTAGATATGAATATAAGAGTGGATTAAGAACTCAGCCTGAAACAGCTAACTTATTTCATGAATTTGAGAAAAATGGTATAAAAGTGTATATAGTTTCAGCGTCTCTTGAAGATATAGTAAAAAGTTTTCGCAAATGATAAATCTTATGGGTATAATTTGAGTGCTGACAGTGTTTACGGAATGCGTCTTGAGATGAATGGAAATAAATATAGAGCTGAGTACAAACATGGTTATCCACAAACACAAACTAAAGGAAAAGTTGAAGTAATAAATAAATACTTAAAACCAAAACATGGTGGAAAAAGATCCTATTTTTAGTTGCAGGTGACAGTATAGGGATGCTAATATGCTTTCTGAATATAAAGGTACAAAAAATTTTTACTTCTATGAAAAGAAAAAGGAAAACTTGACGACTTAGCAAAAAGATCCAAGAGCATTAATTCAAATAAGAAGCGAACAAACAGGATTATTCGTTCCTGAAAAATTAATATAGTAATTTGGGAGGAAGAACAATGGATTTAAAAATTTAGACAGAGAAACATTAGAAAAAAATACTTAGAAAAAGTAGTACAAGAAGAACTAAAGAGAAAAGTTGGAGGATTTGAAAAACATATTGATAAAAAGTGGAGTTAGGGGTTGTTAAAAATTCCTACTGTAAAACCAGAAAAATTTGATACAGAAATCCAAATGACAAAAGTATTCCTAACAGATGTATTTTCAATTGAGGAAAGTGGAAGATTAAGCTGTGGAGTTATGGAAATGGAAGAATCTGCATTTGATTGGGAATTGAACTATGACGAGATAGACTATGTAATAGATGGAACGCTAGAAATTATAGTAGATGGACGTAAAAAGTTACAGGAAACAGGGGAGATGCCATTTTAATCCCTAAAGGTTCAAAAATAAAATTTAGTGCTCCTAACTTTTGCAAGATTCTTATATGTAATCTATCCTGCAAATTGGCAAGACACTTGTAAATAAGTTAAATAAATACCCTAAAAAAATAGAGGCTGTAAAATGATATAATAATAACAGCCTCTTTACTTATTTTAGAAAAATATAATGTATAAAACAGATTACTTGATAAAGATAGAAAAATACAAAATGAGGTTATTTTATGGAAAAATTTTTTAAATTTTTAAATTCAGACAGGTATCAGTACACAGAAAGTGAGATTTATTTAAAAAAATAATATGCAAAATGAAATTGCAACTTTTTGATGTATTTTTGCGTACAAAAAAAGAAAAATGACTATGCAGTAGTGTATGGGATATCTGATGTTCTTGAGCTTATCGAGATACTTAACGAAACTTCTTATGAGGAAAAGAAAAAAATATTTGTCAAAAAAATATTTGATAATTCTGATTTTATTGAATATATTGCGAATATGAAATTTACAGGTACGATAAAAGGGTACGAGATGGAGAAATGTATTTTTCAAATGAGCCAATACTAACGATTACTGCTCCACTTATACAAGGAAAAATCCTTGAAACGCCTATTTTGAATATTCTTCATTTTCAGACACTTGCGACAACAGTCACTTCTAAAAATTGTGCTAGCTGCTGAAGGAAGGGAGTGCTTTCATTTGGAACAAGAAGAACAGCTGGATTTGATGCGGCTGATGACAATGACAAAAAGCTAGCTATGTAGCTGGGCTGCATATCTCACTCAAATCTTATGGCAGAATATCTTTATGACTTGAAAAGTACAGGAACGATGACACATGGCTTTTATCCAAACTTTTTGGAATGGGAGAAAGTGCCGAATACAAGGCTTTTGACGCTTTTATAAAAATGTATAGGAACAAAAATCAGGCTCTTATAATGCTAATTGATACTTATGACACTCTTGAGAGAGGAATAATTAGTGCTGTGAAGGCATTTAAAGATAATGGCATAGATGATAAATACGAAGGAATGTATGGAATAAGGATAGATTCAGGGAAATTTGGAAAAATTGTCGAAAGAATGTAGAAGAATTCTTGATAAAAATAGACTCTATAAGGCGAAAATTGTATTAACGAGTGGACTTGACGATAAAAATAGAAAATCTAATAAAAATCAGGCAGAAGTTGATGTATTTGGAGTAGGAGATGCCATAGCATTGCCGGAAAAGAGAAATAAGCACTGTCTATAAAATGTCTAAAAATTAATAAAAATGACGTAATGAAAATTTCTGATGAAAGCGGAAAAACATCATTGCCAGGAAACAAGGATTTGTATAGAGTCTATGAAAACAATGATTTTTTACGATGTCATAGCATTGGAAGATGAAAAGCTGGAAGATACAGGAAATATTAAAAAAATTAACAATTGATTATATTTCAGATGGTAAAAATTGCAGAAAATTATGAATTGCTGGACTTGAAAAAGGCAAAAGAATATTATGACAGTAATTTGATGCTTGTGAAAAAAAGTATATGGAGAAAAATTAAAAATAAAAAGAGTGCATTTATCAGAAAAATTAAAAGAGCTGAAAAATTTACTTATGAAAATAAATAAAAACAAATATTAATTATAGTTTAATCATAAAATATGAAAAACAAAAAAACAAAATGAAAAATATTGATAAACAGCAGACATTCCTAGATATGTAATGTAAAATCCAAAAATATTAAAAGAATGTAAAAACAGTTGCAAAAACAAATAATTATTATAATGTAGGGTATGAAGATGAAATAGTTTGATTGTCAAACTTAAACTAATACAACTATATTAGTTTTAGGATTTAGTCAATCTTAATGGGGTTCAAAAATAATTGAGAGATTGAAGCATTAGTAGGTTAGTAGGATTGTTATAATATTGTAGAAAGGAGGTAGAAAATTTAGTTTTAGATAAAATGGAAAATTGAAGGTAAAAATCTATAACTTTAGAATGAAAAGGAAATGTCTATGGAAAAAGCAGTTTTAGTAACGAGTTTTTGGAACATCGCACAAAGATACGAGAGAAAAATGCCTTGATTCGATTGAAAATGAAGTAAAAGCTAAATATGGAAGCGAAAAAGTCGAAAGAGCCTATACATCGGGAGTTATAAGACGAAAAGTGGAAAAAAAAGAAGGAATCCACATATTTGATCAGAATGAAGGGCTGGAAGCTTTGAAAAAAATAAAGGTTATGATGAGATTGTAACAATGTCACTGCATATTCGGATGGAATAGAGTATGCAAAACTTAATGATAAATATGGAAAATCTCAAAAACCACTTTTTAGTAAATGATGAAGATTTTGAAAAAGTTGTAAACGACGAAGAGTTTAACAGTACTGAAGGAAATGATGCCATTGTGTTTATGGGACACGGCTCTGAAAGTGCCGCAGACAAGACATATCAAAGACTTCAAGAGGAATATGTAAAAGCTGGGAAAGATAATATTTTCATAGCTACTGTTGAGGGGCAAGTGACAATTGAAGATGTTATTCAAAAATTAAAAGGAAGAGGATTTAGAAAAATATTGTTAAAGCCATTTATGATAGTAGCTGGAGATCACGCTAAAAAAATGATATGGCTTCTGATGAGGAAGATTCTTGGAAAACAATTCTTCAAAATGAAGGATATGAAGTAACGCCTTTATTAAAAGGAATGGGAGAATATGAGTTTATACGTAAAATGTTTATGGATAAATTAGAAGAAGTTTATTAATATAACAAAAGAATAATTTTAAATTTATAGTTTTATAGGTGTTGCATAAACTTAATAAGGAAACCAGTTGGAATCTGGTACAGCCACCTCTACTGTGATACTGACGAAAGTACGAAAACCACTAAAATATCATTATATTTTTGGGAAGGGTACGAGTAGGATGAAGTTAGTCAGGAGACTTGCCTATATAATAAAGTTACATTTTTCGGGAAGGGAAAAAAATTTAATATATAAAGACTGCTGGAAATTTACATAGATACTTTTCATCTGTTTTAATATAAAAATTTGATTCAACTTTCTGAGTTGGATTTTTTTAATTTGTACAAAATATAAATTTTGTAAAGGAGGAAATTTGATAAAATAATGGCAAAGAATAAAAAAATAATAAAATACGTTATACAGATATTAGTTGTACTTTTTGGGATAAGCTTTTTACATTCTGTCTAATGTATATTTCACTAGGAGATCCTGCCCAAGTTATGCTTACAGAATGCGGACATCTTCCCTACACCGGAGCTTTTTTAGCACAGACAAGAGCTGAACTTGGACTTGATAAGCCTTTTTATATCCAATACTGGAAATGGCTGTTTGGAGTTCTGCAAGGTAATTTTGGGAAGTCCTATTCGTTAAGAATTCCAGTAATTCAAAAAGATAGCGCAGGCATTTATTCCAACATTGTCCCTTTCATTTATGGCACTGTTTTTTAATGTGCGTAATTTCAATACCGACTGGAATACTTGCGGCTGTAAAAGAAAATAAATGGCAGGATTATTTAATAAGAATGTTGACATTCATGGGAATGTCTGTGCCAAGTTTTTGGTTAGGACTAGTGTTTTTGAGCATATTTGGAGTACAGCTGGGACTTGTATCAGTTTCAAGCGGAAATGCTGATTTTGGCTCAATGATCTTACCTGCATTAACAATAGCGATAGCAATGTCTGCTAAGTATATACGTCAAATAAGACACATATTCCTTGAAGAACTTGGAAAAAGTTATGTGACAGGGGCTAGAATGAGGGGAATAAAGGAACGTGATATTTTGTGGAAACATGTACTGCCTAATGCGATGCTGCCTATAATAACGCTTCTAGGACTTTCATTAGGAAGCCTTCTGGGAGGAACTGCAGTTGTAGAAATAGTTTATAACTGGCCAGGAATGGGAAGAATGGCAGTAAAAGCAATATCAGCTCAGGATTATCCTCTAATTCAGTCTTATGTGCTAATAATCGCATTCTTGTACCTGATAGTAAATATTGCAGTTGATATTTCGTATAAATATCTGGATGCAAGAGTTGAGGAGGTAATTTAAACTTGAACAAATTGAAATTTATGGGAAAAATACACAACTGAAAAATATTTCGGCACTTGCGATTATTGTGGTACTAATTGCAATTTTTGCACCATTTATAGTGCCAAATGATCCTTTTAAACAATTAGCGCCAAGTTTGCAACGTCCATCAAAACAGTATATTTTTGGAACGGATCAGCTTGGGAGAGATTTGTTCTCAAGAGTTATATATGGTTCAAGATACTCGGTATTCATGACTTTGACTTTGATGTTCATAATTTTTGCTGTAGGAACGATACTGGGAGTACTTGCAGGATATTTTGGAGGAATTGTTGATACGGTGATAATGAGACTTGGAGATATGATGATTGCATTTCCAGGATTAATTCTTGCCATAGCGATAGCAGGACTTTTGAATCCAAGTGTGAAAAATTCAATTATAGCAATAGCGGCAGTTACTTGGACAAAATATGCAAGGCTTGCAAGGAGCATGGTTCTTAAAATAAAGCAGGAACTGTATGTAGAAGCTGACAAAAATAACAGGAAGCAGGGATTACTCAATAATATTTAAATATATAATTCCAAATATGATTACAACGATGATAGTAACAGCGGTTTTCGGATATGGGAACATTAATGCTGGAAATAAAGACACTTTCATTCCTAGGATTTGGAGCACAGCCTCCGACACCGGAATGGGAGCAATGCTTAACGAAGGTAGAACAACACTTAGCAGAGCTCCTGGATGATGATGTATCCAGGGCTAGCAATAGTAATCGTTGTAATTATATTCAATATGCTGGGAGATTCAGTAAGAGATTTAGTTGATGTAAAAAAAGTGAATAATTTAAAAAGTAAAAAAGTAACAAAAAAATAAAATATATAGGAGAAAAAGAATGTTAAAAATCGTAAAAGTAAATTTTTAATTTTAATTTTTAGCAGTATTGATGTCGCTTGGCAGCATGTGGTGGAAAAAGGCGAGTTCGGAAAAAGTAAAACTAATCCGAGATGAACTTGTAGTTGGAGTAACTTCATTTGCAGATACGCTTGAGCCTACGGATCAGTACTTTAGCTGGGTTGTAACTCGTTATGGTGTTGAGAAAAACTTGACAATTTTTTGATGAAAAGGTAACTGCGTACCATTACTTGCTGAAAGCTGGAAATTAAGTGATGATAAATTAGAATGGACTTTTAAGATAAGAGATGGAGTAACTTTTCTCAAATGGACATCCATTGACAGCAGAGGCAGTAAAAATCAATAGAAAAGAGTATTTGCTAAAAAAATAAAAGAGCAGAATCATTCTTTAAATATGCTTCAATAGAAGCTAATGGACAAGAATTGAAAATAAAAACAAAAGAGCCTGTAGCAATATTGCCCTGAATCATTGGCAGATCCGTTGTTCTTAATAGTTGACACATCAGTTAATACGGATGAATTTGCTCAAAAAGGATACAATATCAACAGGATGGTTTGTTGTTCAAGAATTTAAGCCTGGTGAACAGACAGTTGTTGTAAGAAATGAAAATTACTGGAATGGAAAAAGCAAAATTGGCAAAAAGTAACGTTTAAAGATATAAATGACCAAAAATACAAGAGCATTGTCGCTAAAATCAGGAGAAATTGATGTGGCATACAACTTGAAAGTTACTAATAAAGCTGATTTTTGAAGGAGATAAAAATATTGTAATAAATGAATTAAAATCATTAAGATCAACTTATGCCTTTATGAATCAAAACTAAAGGACTTAAAGATAAAAGTATTAAGAGAAGCAATAATAAGAGGTGCAAATAGAGAAAACTATACACAAAACTTATTACAAGGTGGAGCAACTCCAGGAAAAGCACCAGTACCTCCGACATTGGACTTCGGATTTAATGAATTAAAGGATGAAAATGCTTATAATCGTGAAAGTGCTAAGAAAATATTAGCAGATGCAGGATATAAAAGATGTGGATGGAGATGGATTTGTAGAACGTCCTGATGGATCAAAAATTGACTTGAACTTTGTAATTTATACAAGTAGAGAAGAATTAGGAATTTATGCTCAGGCATTTCAGACAGATATGAAGGAAATTGGAATCAAAGTAACATTAAAACCTGTAGCTATGAAACAGTTTTGAGCATGAGAGACGATTCAAACTTTGACATGTTAATTTGGAACGTACTTGCAGCAAATACTGGAGATCCTGAAAAATACTTGCATGAAAAACTGGTATAGCAAAAGCAGAAACAAAACAAAACAGGTTATTCAAAATCCTGAAGTTGACAAAATGCTTGATGAATTATCAAAAGAATTTGACAAAGCTAAGAGAAAAGATCTTGTTGTAAAAATACAGCGACTAATAATGAACGATGCGGCGACATTATTCTTTGGATATGAAACTACATTCCTTTACAGCAACAAAAGCAGTAACAGGGCTTAAAATGTATCCGATGGATTACTACTGGATAACAAAAGATGTAGCAAAAGCTAATTAAGGAGAATTTATGTTAGAGATAAAAGATTTGACAATTCAGTATGGAGATAAGGATCCAGTAGTTGAAAAATTTTTCTCTTTCATTGAAAAAGGTGAAATAATAACAATTGTGGGGGAAAAGCGGTAGTGGAAAAATCTACCGTTCTTTCTTCTATTTTAGGGATTATTGCCAAATGGAGGGAGAAAATAATTTCAGGCGATATAATTTATAATGGAGAATCAATGCTTGGTAAAAGCCTTAATCAATGGAGGGAGCTGCGAGGGACTGAAATAACTATGATTTCACAAGATTCAGGAGGAACTCTTAATCCAATAAGAAAAATAGGAAAACAGTTTGTCGAATATATTCAGACACATTCCAAAAATGTTAGCAAAAGAAGCTGAAGAAAAAGCAGAAGATATGTTTTTCCAAAGTAAACTTGCGGATCCTGAAATCATTATGAAAAGCTATCCACACCAATTGTCAGGTGGAATGAAACAGCGTGTAGGAATAGCAATGGCACTAACTTTCCATCCAAAAATTATTCTGGCAGATGAGCCTACAAGTGCATTAGATGTTATAACACAGGCTCAAATAGTGAAGGAAATAATGGATCTCAGAAAAAAATTTGACACTTCTATCATAATGGTAACTCACAATCGGGAGTTGCCGTGCATATTTCAGATAAAATAATTGTTATGCAGAATGGAAAAATAGTTGATGCAGGTAATAAAAACGAAGTTATAGAAAATCCAAAAAGTGAATATACTAAAAATTGCTTGAAGCTGTACCTGAAATTGGAGGTGAAAGACTTGTCTAATATTAATGATGTAATTCTTGAAACAAAAACCTTACAAAAATTTATGAAAAAAATCAAATGATAAAAAAAGTAGTGGCCTGTAACAACGTAAATTTAAAAATTCATAAAGGAAAAACTTTAGGAATTGTTGGAGAATCAGGATCAGGGAAAACCACACTTGTAAATATGCTTATGGACTTGGAAAAAGCCAACTCCGGAGAGATTTTGTATCATGGAAGAGATATAAGCAAGTTTACAAAACAGGAAGTGTGGGAAAATAGACAAAATATCCAGATAGTCTTTTCAAGATCCATGGTCAGCTTTCAATCCAAAAATGAACGTTATGCAAATCCTCACAGAGCCATTAATGAACTACAGGGAGACTAAAAAGATCAGAAAGAAAGCAAAAAGCTATAGAACTTCTTAAAATGGTTGACTTGCCCGAAGAATTCGTAACAAAGTATCCACAAAATATGAGCGGTGGGCAAAGACAAAGGCTTGGAATCGCAAGAGCAATTTCGCTTGAGCCGGAGATACTTATATGCGACGAGGCAACTTCGCTTGATGTTTCCATTCAAAAATATAGTGGAACTTCTTGTAAAAGCTGCAAAAAGACATAACAATGATTTTTATATGCCACGACATAGCACTAATAGAATCTTTTGCACACGAAATCGTAGTAATGTATCACGGAGACGTGAGTGGAAATGATAGAGGGTGGAAAAATTTCTGAAAAAGCAAAACATCCGTATACGAAATCGTTATTAAGTGCAATTTTTCCTGTGCGTGGAGAAATGGTCGAAGTTAAGTAGTTTTACTGTTGTTTATATAACAAAAAGTTTTGTTTTTTTATAATTTTTATGCTATAATGGTTATATATTTATGTATAGGGGTGATAAAAATGAGTAAAACAACTTATGCATTTAAATTAGACGATAATTTAAAATTTGATTTGGAAAATGTATGTGAAGAATTGGGAATAACACTACCTGTTTTTACAATGGCGACCAAAAATTGGTTAGAGAGAGAAAACTGGAAATTGACTTGTCAGAAAAAGATGATTATTTCTACAGTGAAGAAAATATTACAAGACTTCTAAAAAGCAAAGGAACAAATTGAAAAAAACTGGTGGAACAGTTCACGAGGTGCTGTAATGGTAAAAAGATGGTCTGATGAAGCATGAGAAGATTTTTCTTTTCGGCAGAAAAATGATAAGAAAGTTTTCAAAAAAATATTAGAACTTATAAAAGACATTGATAGAAATGGATATACTGGTATCGGAAAACCTGAAGGCTTGAAGCATGAACTATCTCGGTTACTGGAGCAGGAGAATTAATGAAGGAAATAGAATTGTTTATAAAATAGAAAATGGTGAAATCTGGTTTTTGCAATGCGGTTCTCATTATAAGAAAAAAATAAAAAAAGGGTGGAAAAAAATTTTCTACCTTTTTGAGTTTGGTTTAAATAAGTTTCATTGAATTATTAAATATTTTTGACAAGTATTTTTTTGATTGAGTGTGTCACAGTAACACGACGAAATTTAAAAATGTATGAGAAATTTTTAAGAAGAAAAAGCAACTTGGATTTATAAAAATATTAAAATATTAGAGATAGTCAAAATGAAAAATAAAATTACGATTACAATCAGAAGACCCTGATGAGTTTGAATTAGATTTAATGGAATGTTTTAGTAGTGTTCCAGTTATTATAGGTGATAAAATGTTTTTAAGAACTTATACTACAGTTTTTAGATACATTGGATACCACATACAATCAATTACCTGAAACTTTATGTTAGATCAGCATCAAACTAGAAGTTTTTATTTAAAGTCTTCTTTGTTAACAGTAACAGGATTAACAGCATACAGTATAGATATAGATGTTAATAAAAAGTAAATGCAATACACGCAGGAAAATTTTCGATAACTTTGATAAAGAAAGAGGATATACTCAAATAGATTGTTGTTGCTTTTTACCTTCAGGAAGTATGGGGATATATTTTTCAAACTTTAGGAGAGATTTTTTTAGAATTTGACTTAGAGGATGTTTTTTCTAAAAAGATTCTAAAGATTTTTATAAAATCTCAGATTTGAGTATAAAGAAAGTGTTGAGATAAATAATCAAGATTATGATGAAATTACAGCAATTATACGTGGTAAAAAGTAATAAAAATCTTGAAAAATTGAAAATTATCTTTTAACTTAATAAACTTGAATAATAGTTGTAAAGACAGTGATTATTTTTATATATTGACAAATAAAATAACGAGTGATACTATTGTAATATAAATATTACAATTGGAGGGATAAAAAAATGCCAACATTATCATTAAGGATGGAGAAAGAGGATTTGGAATTTTTAAAAGGAATATGCTGAGCATAAATAACCTTAATATGTCATCTTTTGTTCGGAATTTAATTTTAGATAAAATATACGATGAAATAACTGAGGAAGATGAAAAAAAGAATATTGAAAAGGTGGGAAAAATTCAAAAATCTGAAAAACTGATTCTGCTGAAGAAGTTTTCAAAAGGTTAGGGTTATGATGGAAAAAGATTTTACGAAGTTAAATTTACTGAATCTGCAGAAAAAGGATTTAAAAATTAAAGTAAAACAAATAAAGTGATTGCAAAACTTCTTAAAAAAATGGATTTTTAGAAAATTTGATAAATACACAAAATCCAAAAACAAAGAGGAAAAGGCACTAACAGGAAATTTAAAAAGGATTATGGAGATACAGAGTAGGATCTTATAGAATTGTGGTGGAAATAAAGGATGAAGTTTTGTTAATATTAATTATAGAAATTTCAGACAGAAGGAAACTTACAAAAAAATAAAAGAAAAAAATATAAAGATGGCAAAAATAAAAATAAAACATTAGCAAATATTATGTTTGGCTAAAATATTTTACCTTGATTATGAAATTAATTTTTGAGAAATTATAAAAATGTTGTAATTAATATTGCAATTTATGAGATAAAAAGATTTAAATTTTGTGTTTTTAAAGGGTTGACAAATATAAGAAAGAGTATAATAATAGTAAAGAATTGTAGGGTGTTTTACAAACTTAATAAGGAAATCGGTTAGAATCCGATACAGCCCCCACTACTGTGAAGCTGACGAAAGTACATAAAACCACTGAAATATTTTGGATATTTTTGGGAAGGGTACGAGTAGGATGAAGTTAGTCAGAGACTTGCCTAATAATTTTTTTATATAAAATTTTTCGGGAAGGAAGATTTAATATACATCAATGTAAAAATAAATCAACGGTGATTTGTTCCATAAATATACTATGCGATGATGATATAGTTATTGTTGTGGAAGTTTTGACGTGTATTGGCTTCAGCTTTGGCTGATTTTTTTTTGGAACTTGCCGAAGGTTAAATTAAATTTGGAGAAGGAGAGAAAATGAAAAAGAGAACATTATTGTTTTTGGTTTTAACCAGTATGCTGTTAATAGGTGTAAATGGTTATTCAATGCACATTATGGAAGGTTTTTTACCTTTAAATTGGGTTATAGTATGGTTTGCAGTGTGTATTCCGTTTTGGATAATAGGAATAAAGAAGCTTCAATCTGTTTCTAAAGGGAGCGTGCGGGAAAAAATGACGCTTGCATTAGCGGGTGCATTTATATTTGTATTGTCTGCACTAAAAATTCCATCAGTTACAGGAAGTTCGTCACATCCTACAGGAGTAGGGCTATCTGCTATATTATACTGACCTTTTGTAACTTCCATTCTTGGAACAATCGTATTAATATTTCAAGCAGGATTGCTTGCACACGGAGGATTTACAACTTTGGGAGCAAACGCTGTTTCAATGGCAATTGCAGGACCAATTGTATCATATTTAGTGTATAAAGGATTTGAGAAAAAGAATAAGGCGTTAGCAGTATTTTTGGCAGCGGCGTTAGGAGATCTTGCGACTTATGTGGTAACATCAATTCAGCTTGCACTTGCATATCCATCTCCACAAGGTGGAGTAGTTGCTTCATTTATCAAATTTGGAGCGGTATTTGCAGTAACTCAGGTTCCTCTTGCAGTTATTGAAGGGCTGCTTACAAACGTGGTGATGAATATACTTGAAAAATATAACGTAAATGAGGTGGAAGCTTAATGTCGGAAAATAAAAACAAAAGTGTATTTAAAAAGAATATTATTTTAATAATTGCAATAATTTTAATAGGTGTTATTCCTTTACTTCTCGTAAAAATCTGAATTTGGTGGATCTGATGACAAGGGAGAAGAAGTAATAAAACTATAAAACCTGATTATGAGCCATGGGCTAAAAATTTAATAGAATTACCAGGAGATGAAACTGAAAGTCTGCTGTTTGCATTACAGGCGACGTTAGGGTGCAGGAATTATAGGGTATGTATTAGGCTATTTCAAAGGTGAAAGAAAAATGCTAATAGATAAGGTATCTTACACAAATCCCATAAAAATATAAATCCAGAGTAAAGTTTATATTGTCAATGACGACATTAGTATTTTTTGCTTTATACAGGAAGTAAAACAGTATTTATTTTTAATTTTATACTGTTTAACTTTACTTCTTATTTGTTGTAAAAGTAAAAATAGGCGACTTATTAAAGCTGAACTTTATTCCGGCTTTTATTTATTTTAACGACTGTAATTTCCTATGCTGTTTATAAAAGCGGATATATGGACATTTTTGCTACGTTCATTTTTCCTCAATAACTGTAGTTTATTTTCTTATTTGTTCTACTCAATTATAGATTTGGACTATATATTTGCAAAGCTGAAATTTCCTAAAATATTTAGGGAAATGTTTTTATTAATTTATAGATATATTTTTATTATTTGACAATAAGGAAAAATTACATAATGCACAGGAAGTAAGGCTAGGATACAGCAGTTTTAAAAATGGGATGAAATCATTTCCGATGTTAGTAGTTGCTATACTAAAAAAACATACTACTATAATCTGAATTCTATAAAGGCTGTGGAATCAAGAATGGGAAAGGAGTTCATTTTTCTCATAGAAAATATAAAAAAATTGGGTTTGAAATAATATTCGTAATAATAATAGTTATAATAAATTTATATTTGGTGGTAAAATACAATGCTTAGACTTGAAAATATAACTTTTTCGTATGATGAAGATACAGAGGCTCTAAAAAGATGTGACTTTGAATATAGAAAAAGGTAAGAAAACAGTATTTCTTGGGGAAAATGGCTCAGGAAAATCAACTTTATTTTTAATAATGAATGGACTTTGAAAGCACAAAAGGAAATATTTATTTTGAAGAGAAAAATAGAACATAAAAAGAAAAAAATCTTGAAGAATTGAGAAAAAGTTGGGATAATTTTTCAGGATCCTGAAATACAGATTTTTGCACCTTTAGTATTTCAGGAAGTAGCTACTGACCTGAAAATCTTGGATATTCTAAAGAGGAAGTAGAAAAAATGTAAACAGGGCAATGGAAGAAATCAATATAACAGATTTAAAAAGATAGACCTTGTCATCATTTAAGCTATGGACAGAAAAAGAGTCTCAATAAGTCGCAATTACGGCAATGGAGCCGAACTTCTTATTCTAGATGAGCCAACTGCATGAGCTTGATTCTAAAAATACAAAAAGAGTATCAGAAATTCGGATAATTTTTCCAAAGCAGGAAAAAAACAATGGTAGTATCGACACACGATACTGATTTTTGCCTATGAATTTGCTGATTATATTTATGTACTTGAAAAAGGGGAGAAATTGTACAGCAAGGGAGCAGAGATGAGGTTTTTGAGGATTTTGAATTTTTAAAGAAATTAAATTTGAATATTCCGAATGTACTGAAAATAAAAAGTTATCTCAAGTATAAAAATCTTGATGAAAAACGATTATTATAAATTTTTGGAGGAAAAACTTGCTATGAAAAAAATACTTATATCAGGGAGCAATGAGTGAGTGGTGGAAAAGACTACAGATGCGACATATTGATGTCAGCTTTTGAAAATGTGGCACCTTTTAAAGTCAGATCAGGACTACATTGACCCTGGCTATCATGAGTTGTTTACGGGGAATAAATCTCGTAATTTAGATGCTTTTATGTTTGATGAAAGTACATTAAAACACATATTTGAAACTGGAGCAAAAAGGTAGCAATATCGCTATAGTTGAGGGAGTTATGGGGCTTTATGATGGAATTGGGCATGAAAAGGATAATTTTAGTACAGCTCACGTATCAAGAATTCTCGATATTCCAGTAATTCTTGTAGTTAACGCAAAAGGAATTTCCACAAGTATAGTTTGCTGAAATTTTTGGGTTTCAAGCTGTTTGATAAAAAAATGTTAAAAATAAAAAGGCATTATTTTAAATAATGTTTCTTCTGAAAAGCTGTATTCAAACTTGAAGGAAGCGGTAGAAAGATTTACGGGAATAGAATGCGTAGGATATTTGCCGAAAAATGAGAAATTATCGGTGGAAAGCAGACATCCGGGATTAAAACAGGCTTTTTGAATTGAAAGGCTCAAAAGAACTTGAGGAAAAGAAACAGCTGTTTAAGGAAATTGCACAAAATTGCTTTAGATTTAGAAAAAAATTTACGAAATAGCAGAAGAATTTGAAACAAAAAGCAGTATAGACAGTTTTGAGCCAATAAAAGACTTAAAGAATAAATATAAAGGAAAACGTGTTGGAGTTGCTAAAGACGGTGCATTTTCATTCTACTATGAGTCAAATTTGGAACTGATGAGATTTTTCAGGATTAGAAATAGTAGAATTTAGCCCTGTAAAAAGATGAAAAATACCGGAAAAATCTTGATATGATTTATCTTGGTGGAGGTTATCCTGAACTTTACTGGAAAGAATTGTCTGAGAATGTTTCCATGAAGGAAAGTATAAAAGCAGGCTTATGAAAATGGAGTAAAAATCTATGGAGAATGTGGGGATTTATCTATTTAACAAATAAACTTAATTTGCTAGACGGAAATAGTGGAAATTTCTGTGGATTGATAGATGTGGAAATTTCTATGAAAAATAGATTAAACATTGGAAGATTTGGTTATATAAACATAGAAACTGAAAATGGAATTTGCACAAAAGGACACGAATTTCATTATTCAGAAATTTCTGTGGATAATGAAAAAGGAAAAATTTTACAAAAATAGAAAAACGATGGAAGAAACTGGACTTGTGGGTATAGGAAAAATAGTCTTCTAGCAGGTTATCACACATTTCTTTTTTTATTCAAATATAAAATTTTTCAAATATTTAATTGAAAAATTGTAAAAAAGCTATCTAAAATTTAAAAATAATATATAATTGTATAGTAAAAACTATTTAAAAATCGAACTAATCAAAGTTATAGTCAATCCACTTGAAAATTGTTGTAAAACTGTTAAAAAGCAATGGATTGGCTATAGATACAGCATAAAGATTTATTCTAGTTTTAAACTGGAATTGCTGTATTTAAAATTTAAACTTAAAATATTGTTTGATTTTTAGTTTAAAAACATAAAAATATTGGAGGAATCAATTTATGTCGTATATTAAAGATCCGAAAAGGGATAGAAGTAAGAAGTTTTGAAATGATTACGGAAGGATTAGGGAACAAGGCAGACCACTTTGCTGAAAAATGAGAAGCCAATTGTGAAAAGACTGGTGCATACTACTGGAGATTTTGGGTATGCAGATATTACAGAGTTTCATAATGATGCCGTAAATTCGGCTATGGAAGCTATAAAATCAGGGTGCAAGATATATTGTGATACAAATATGATTGTTACTGGATTGAATAAAATAGGTCTTGCGAAATTTGGATGTTCAGCATATTGTCTTGTAAATGATGAAGAAGTGGCAAAAGAAGCTAAGGAAAGAGGAATTACAAGATCAATGGTTGGAATTGAAAGAGCAGTGAAAGACAAGGATACAAAAAAATATTTTTGATTGGAAATGCTCCAACAGCATTATTTAAACTTCTTGAAGAAATAAGCAAGGAAGTGGCAGAAAAAGCCTAAACTTATTGCAGGAGTACCAGTAGGATTTGTAGGGTGTCCTGAATCAAAAGCCGCACTTTCAGATTATGATGTGCCATTTATAAGAACTAATGGTACAAAAGGTGGAAGTACAGTAGCTGTGGCAGTATTACATGGAATACTGTATCAAATGTTTGAAAAGAGACAGATATTAAAAAAACTACTAACAAAGGGAAGGAAGTAAAAATGGAAGAATACGTATATTTTAACGGTAGAAAACTGAGATATGGCTATACAACAGGGAAGTTCTGCAACAGCGACCACGAAAAAGCTGCACTTATGTATCTTCTGCAAGACGGAGAACAGGATATACCGAAGTAACTATCGGACTTCCCTCAGGAAAAATCTATAACAATAAAAAGTAGATTCATTAAAAAGCAGATAACTATGCGCTTGCATCGGTTTTAAAGGATGGGGAGATGATCCCGACGTTACTCACGGACTTCAGATTTTTTCAAAGGTAAGTTTGCGTGATGATGCAAAAATAAATATTTTTGGTGGGATAGGAGTAGGGAAAGTTACCAAAAAGGGTCTTCCCATCTCCCTGGAAATTCTGCAATAAATCCTACTCCTTTAAAAAGATGATAAGCGTGATGGTGGAAAAGTGTTCTTCCAACTGGAAAAGGTGCAAATATAGAAATTTTTGTGCCGAAAGGCGAAGAAACTGCAAAAAAAACATTGAATGCGAAACTTGGAATTATTGGTGGAATTTCAATTCTTGGTACAACGGGAATAGTAAAGCCGATGTCGGAAGACGCATGGAAAGCATCGCTTGCCATTGAATTGAAGATGGCTCTTGAAAATGCTGAAAATGGCGAGGCAATATTTCTATTTGGAAACAGGGGGAAAAAATATTTAACTGACAATTTTGAGGATAATACTTCATTATCTGTTGTAATAAGTAATTTTGTGGGCTATATGTTTGACAGGGCGTGCGAATTTGAAGCAAGAAAAATTTACTTTATTGGTGAACTTGGAAAATTTGTGAAAGTTGCAGGAGGGATATTTCATACACACAGCAGAGTTTCTGATGCCAAAATGGAAATACTCGCCGCAAATGCGTTACTTGTAGGCGAAAGTCTGGAAAATTTGAAAAAAATAATGGCTTCCAACACAACCGAAGAAGCTACAAAATACATTGAAAAAACAGAAGTTTACGATCTTCTGGCAAAAAAAGCCAAACAGAAATGTGAAGAATATTGCCGAAGAAACGGTTGGGATCTGGAAGTGGAAACACTTATTATTTCTGCTGAAAGAAAAGAGCTGGGAAGCAGTAAGAACTTTTTTGATAATTTTAAAAGAAAAGGGCTTTAAGGATATAGAAATTGTTACCGTTGTTGTTAACAGATTGAAAAAAATCAGACTATACTATGATGTTTGGAAAAATGCTATTTGTATAATAGACCTGTTAGACAGCCCTAAGTTTTTTTATTTTTCACAAGGGGTTTTAATACCCTTGTTTCAGAATATTTGTTTTATCAAATTTTAAATGCAAGTTTAATTAAATTTATGAATAAATAAAAAGCTGGTAAAATCTCATTGATAATTTTTAAATTATAGGATTACATTCCTTAAAAAAATTAAAAATTCAAAAATTTACGGAATATATTCCTTAAATTCTGTCAATTCATAAAAAAATAGGATTATATTCCATAAAATTTGATTTTTAAAATAAAAAGGGGTATAATTTAAAAGGAAATGAGGTGTCAAAATGATAAGAATAGATCGAAAAGAATATTTAGATTTTTTTAGTAAAATCAAAAAGACAGACAAATAATAAAGGTTGTGTCGGTGTAAGAAGATGTGGAAAATCCACTCTTTTGAGATATATAAAGATTTTTCTGCTTGAAAATGGAGTTGAAAAAATCAGATTATATCTATAAATTTTGAAGATATGGATTATGAAGAGCTTACAGATTATAAAAACTTTATGAATATATAAAATCTAAAATGATTGGAGATAAAAAAATTACATATTTTTTTAGATGAAATTCAGCATGTGGATAAATTTGAAAAAGTTGTAGACAGTCTTTTTATAAAAAGAAAATACAGACCTATATATAACAGGCTCTAATGCCTATTTTTATGTCAAGCGAGCTGGCAACTCTTTTTAAGTGGGCGTTATATAGAATTGAAAATGTTGCCTTTTATCATTTAAGGAGTATTATCAGGCTAAATTAGAATATGAAAAATGGAGCAAAAGGAAAATAGGATATCAAAAACACTTATACAATATTATAATGAATATATAGTAAACAGTTCATTTCCTTATACTTTACAGTTAGACAGTGATTTAAAAAAAATATACATGAATATTTAAGTGGAATATATAACTCAGTGCTTTTTGAAAGATATAGTTGCAAGATTGAAAATTTCAGATGTAATGAGACTTGAAAGTGTTGTGAAGTATATATTTGATAATATCGGTAATTTGACTTCGCTTTCAAAAATAGCGAATACCTTAACTTCAATGGGAAGAAAAAAACGGATGCAAAAACCATTGAAAAATATATTAGAGGGCTTACTGACAGTTTACTTGTGCATGAAGTTAGCAGATACAATATAAAAGGGAAAGAATTCTGTCCACATTATCAAAATATTATGTTACAGATTTAGGGGCTTAGGCAGATGATTTTTAGGTAATAGAAATATAGATATGGGGCATATACTGGAAAAATGTAATTTATCTTGAACTGCTTAGAAGAAAAAGGCAATGTATATGTCGGGCAGTTTGATAAAAATGAAATTGATTTTGTTATTGTCAATTCAAATGAAATTGAGTATTATCAGGTCGCTTTGACTGTCTTAGATGAAAAATACTTTAAAAAGGGAACTAAATGCCTTTAAAAAAATATTAAGGATAACTATCCGAAGTATCTTATAACTTTAGATGATGTAATGGTGAATACTGACTATGACGGAATAAAGGTTGTAAATGCTCGGAGTGGTTGTTGGGAGAATATCTAGTAAGATAAAGTACTGGATGGAAGAAATAGAAAAATTAGGAGATTTATTATGAATTTGAAAATATTCTCGCTATTAATATTAACCTTAGGTTCATTTACAGCTTATTCAATAGAGAAAAGAAAAAAATTTAATATTGATAATGGTTGGACTATAGAATTACCTAAAAAATTGGATAGAAAGAAAGAGATGAAGTTGACAGACATCATGTGTATTATCCTCCTGATAGTGATTTAACTATTAGAGTATCGAGTTTTCATATCTTTTAAAGATTTAGAAAAATGGTTCAAAAATACTTGCTTCAATTGATGATTTATCTGAAAGTTTTGATAAAAGTGTTAAAAATATAGAACTAGGAACTAATACAAAAGTAAAAGAAAAGAAATTGAATTTGAATGATTTTTAAAATAGAAAATTTTTAAACTTAAATGCTATGAATATGATTATTATGAAGATAACGAAAAAAACTTATTCTATTTCTTGTGGGAATTATGACTGAAGGTTATTTATTAATTATTAATTTTTATTCTGCTTTAGAGAAGAAGTTGAAAATGCAATAAAATATATTTATAGTGTAGAAAAAAATAAATTAGAGGAGAAAAATGGCTAGTAAATTAGGTAAATTCTATGGAATAGGAGTAGGAGTAGGAGATCCTGAAAATATAACAGTTAAAAGCAGACAAAAAGACTACATGAAGTAGATGTGATAGTACTGCCTGAGGCAAAAAGCGGAGAAGGAAGTACAGCCTTTAATATTGTAAAAGAATATGTAAAACCGAAGTAGAGCAGTTATTTCGGAGTTTCCTATGATAAAGGACGTGGAAGCGAGAAAAGTTTTTCGTAAAAAAATAATGCGGATGTAATAAGTGCCGAATTGGAAAAAAAGGTAAAAATGTAGCGTTTTTTTAACAATAGGTGATCCAATGACTTATAGCACTTATACTTATGTATTGGAACATATTTCAGATGATGTGGAAGTTGAAACTATTATGGAATAACTTCATTTAACAGTATTGCGAGCAAGGCTTAATATACCGCTTATGGTTGGAGATGAAGATTTAAAAAAATAGTGTCTGTTAGCAGAAAGACTGATGTTCATAAAAGAAATTGAAAATAATGAAAATCTAGTGTTAATGAAAATTAGCCGAGATTTTGAGAGAATAAAAAGCGATTATTGAAACAGGAAATAAAAAAAATATAGTTATTGTTTCAAACTGTGGAAAAGAAAATGAAGAAATTATTACAGACATTGAAAATGTTGAAAGTGTACATTATTTTTCTACATTAATTCTTAAAAAAACAGGGAATAGAAGAATGGAAGAGATTTCTAAAAACACTTTAAGAAAAAAATAGAACTGGCAAAGTTTATAATTCTTCAAATTTTATTTTTTGTATTTATTTTTTTCATAGGAAAAATATGACTGGGATTATGGTTTTGATTTGCCATTTCGATTATTTTTTTGGAGGAATATTTTTCAGCAATAACAGGAATAATTTTTGGATGGATATTTTATTCAATGGGGAAAAAGTAAAAATTATGAAAATGACAAAATTTTTAAAAATTACCGATATTTTTTTATAATTTTATCAGTAGTATTATTGTTTAGAATAGATATTATTGGAGTTATAAAATTATGTTTTTTTCAACGGATTATTCATTTTAGGAATATTTAGAAATAAAAATAAAGATTAGAAGTTATTTGTCTAAAGTTTCTAAAAATTATATTGTGGTTTGTTACAATGTACTTTTTGATTCCTAGTTTTGCAATTTGTTTTGGAGTTCAAATATTTACAATTCCAATGGAAAGTTACGAAGATAGAATGCAATTTAGTATTTTTAATCCCATTTGTTATTATCAATATTTGTTTTTGGATTTTTTTATAAAAATATTTTTGATAAAGAAGAAATGAAAATTATAAGAAAATTGACAATATTAGGTTGTTTGATAATTGCATTTATATTTATTTTTTTATTGGTTTCAACTGGTATAAAAGAAGATTATTATGCAATAATTTATACTTTTCCTTATAAAGTTTTGATGTATTTTAAAGAAACTCAGATTAGTATTGAAAAAAATTGGGATTATAAAGACATTAGAGTCGAGGTACTTTTGTTTATGCGATGATTGTTAATATGGGATTTTATTTGGGAACTTTGAAAAACAAAATAATAATATTGTTTATGGCAGAGAAGATTTAGGATTGAATATAAAAATTGTATAAAGTAATAAAAAAATGTTATTATTTAATTAAGAAAATTCTCTGAAAGGAGACTCGTTATGAAGAGATTGCCAATAGGAATAAGTGATTTTAAATATTTAATAGAGGAAGACTATTATTATTTTTTGACAAGACAAATTTCATTGATGAGATTATTAAAGATGGCTCTCAAGTAAAACTTTTACTAGACCGAGAAGATTTGGGAAAAACGTTGAATATGTCGATGTTAAAAATATTTTTTTGATATTAGGAAGCTAAAGAAAATAAAAACTTTTTAAGCGGACTGTATATAGAAAAAGACAGAAAGTTTTTAAAAGACAGGGGCAATATCCTGTTATATTTTTTTATCCTTAAAGGATTTAAAAAGCTGAAACTTGGGAAGAAATGCAAGAAAAAAATTATAGTTATGCTTTCTGATTTATTTTCAGAGTATGAATATTTGTTAAATGATTTGGATGGAATCAATCTTGAAAATTTTAAAAATATTTATTATAAAAATCGAGTATATTTGATATAGGAATTTCATTAAAAATTATTAACTAAAATTCTATACAATAAATATAATAAAAAGTTGTGGTATTAATAGACGAATACGATGCTCCTCTAATATCGGCATATATGAACAGATATTATGAAAAAAAGCTAAAAACTTTTTTTAAAACTTTTACAGCACAGTAATGAAAGATAATGTCTATTTACAAATAGGATTAATGACAGGGATTATTAGAGTTATTAAAGCTGGTATTTTTTCAGATTTAAATAATATAAGCACTTATACCATATTGAATGATTTTTATTCTAATTGTTATGGATTAACAGAAAAAGAAGTAGAACAGGCATTAAAAGATTATGATTTAGAATACGAAATACAAGATGTTAAAGATTGGTATAATGGCTATAAATTTGGAAAAAGCGAAGTTTATAATCCTTGAGCATATTAAATTTTTTACAATCTAAAGAATTAAGAGCCTACTGGGTAGATACTTCAGGAAACGATTTAATAAATGATGTACTGAAAACAACAAACAAATACACTATTAGAGCTTTTAGAAAAATTATTTAATGGAGAAGGTTTAAAAGCAAAAATATCTTCTACATCAGATTTATCAAGGTTGTTAGGTGAGGATGAATTATGGGAATTACTTCTATTTAGTGGTTATTTAACAGTTAAAGAAAAAAATCGGAGATGTTCACGAAAGTATTTATACATTAAGATTACCAAATAAAGAAGTGAAGGATCTTTTTAGAAAAACATTTTTAGAAAGATATTTTGGAAGAGGAAGTAAACTAATAGATTTAATGGAGGCTTTGACTGAAAATAGAATAGAAGATTTTTGAAGAAAAATTTCAAGAAATTTTGTTGACTTTCAGCAAGTTACCATGATACAAAAATGAAGATTTTTTTATCACGGATTAATTTTTAGGAATGAGTCTTTTATTTAGAGAATCAATATCATATAAGTTCAAATAAAAGAAAGTGGCTTAGGAAGATATGACTTAGTAATAGAGCCAAAGAATAAAAAAATAATAAAGCCTATATTTTGGAATTTAAAGTTGCCAAAAGTGAAGAAAGTTTAAATAAAGAAAGCCAAGAAGCAGTAGAACAAATAATCTCTAAAAAGTATGATGTAAACTTGAAAGAAAAAGGAATAAAGGACATTATTTTTTTGTAGGTGTGGCTTTTTATGGAAAAATTAGTGAAAGTTGCTAGAAATTAAGAATGAAGTTTAAAAATACAAATTAAAGTAAAAGTAATAAAAATTTAATTTTTTGTACAATAATTTTATTTATATTGGAGAATAATAATTATGAATAAAAAGAATTACCGAAGTGTTCTGTTGAAATAACACTTTCTTTAATTTCTAATAAATGGAAAAATACTTATAATAGAGATTTACTCGATGGAACAAAAAGGTTTGGGGAGTTGAGAAAATCTATAAACGGAATTTCTAATAAAGTTTTTGACATACAATTTAAGAGAAATGGAGGAGGACAATCTTCTTATAAGAAAGATTTATCCTGAAGTTCCTCCAAAAGTTGAATATTTTCTTACTGAAACAGGTTACAGTTTTAAAAGCCAATACTGGAAAGTATGGACAAATGGGGTGTAAATTACCGAGAAAAACAGAATACGAATAACTGAAATTGTATCAAAGTAATTATGGTTTTTCGATTTTAAAAATTTTCATTGGTATAAGTTTTTAAATCAAAAGCTTCTGATTTCTTCCACATCAATATAAAAGAGTTCAAAAATAGGATTGTCAGGAGTTTTTAAAAAGTTCTTTTTATTGCTGGATATTCATTTAAAAACTCTTGTTTTTAAGATCAATATCATCAGTAAAATGAATATTTCCATTTACAGATATAAAAGATAAATAATCTTTTTGAATGAGAGAGAAAAGAAAACGTAAGGACATTTTTAACTGTTTATAAACGTTTTTATTATTTGTAGTTGCAAGATATACTTTGTTTTTCTCAGAAAACAGATACTGAAAAATTCTTGTTTTAGGTTTGCTATCATCGAGTGTAGCTAAAATCCCGTAAGAGTTTTCTTTTAATATTTTATTATAATCAATCATTTTAATTTCCTCCAAATATAATTTATTTTCGAGTTAGCTAACTATGTTAATTATAGCTTAAAATAGAAAAAAATTGTGAAGAAGGCACATTTTTATTACAAGGTAACAAGATGGTAACTTTAAGAGGGAAAGAGTTATATAAATTTTATTTATTAAATAACAATGTATAGCTTATGAAATATGCAGGAAGTAAATATTTGATATTTGAAAAAGCAAAAATAGTTAAAAATAATAATTTATAATTTGATGAAAAACAAATAACAGGGAAAAGAGAAAAAAATGTTAGAAATAAAAAGAAAAAAATTTATGATGATAAGGATTGGTATGAAGAATATATTCAAGTTTTAAAAAGACGGAAAAAGAAATTCATTATGGTGAAAGTTTTGATTTTTCCGAAATATGAAAATGGAAATTATGTATTTTTATTTAAATTATGGAAATATAGAATATTATAAATTTTTTTAAAATTTATCTGAAAAAAATGCGAAGATAAAATTTATTTTATTCCGAAGTATAATTTTTGTAATGAGAAGATATGGATATTCACCGTTGGAATTTTTGGAAAAATGATATAAAAGAAATTTTTAGAGAATAAGGAAGAAATTAATAAAATCAAGAAATTGACAATAAAGGATATTTTTGTGTGAATGGGCATGTAATAGTCAGTTTAGAGAATTTTGCAATAGTTTTGAAGATTATCAGAAAAAAATTGGTTAATGAAATTTATTTTGTGAGATAACGAGATAATTAATAACGATATTTCAGGAAAATTTAAAAAGATTTTTGGAATGAAAAAAACAAAAAAATAGAAAAAAATAAATGTTGAAGAAGTTGAAAAACTTGATAAAATATCCGTTTATCTTGAAAATGGGAAAATCTAGGGAAGCATTTTTAAGAAAGATAAAAATATATTTGAATACAGAAATATCAGTAAGTTTTGAAATAAATGAAATATTATAAAAAAACAAAAAAATTAAAAAAAGAAAGAGGTAATTTTATGAAAAAAAGTATACTTCATAGGAGCAGGACCAGGAGATCCTGAATTGATTACAGTAAAAGGGCAAAAAATTGTAAAGGAAGCAGATGTAATAATTTATGCGGGGTCATTGGTTCCAAAAGAGGTTATTGATTGCCATAAGGATGGAGCTGAAATTTATAATTCTGCTTCAATGAACTTGGATGAAGTGATGGAAGTTACGATAAAGGCACAGAAAAAAGGGAAGCTGGTAGCAAGGGTTCATACTGGAGATCCGAGCATTTATGGTGCAATAAGGGAACAAATGGATATTCTGGATGAATATGGGATTGAATATGAAGTAATTCCGGGAGTAAGTTCATTTGTGGCTGCTGCTGCTGCAATAAAAAAAGAATTTACTTTGCCAGATGTGAGTCAGACAATAATTTGTACAAGACTGGAAGGAAGAACATCTGTTCCTGAAGCAGAAAGTCTTGAAAAGCCTTGCATCACATAAATGTTCGATGGCAATATTCCTATCTGTGCAAATGATTGATGAAGTTGTGAAAAAGATTATTAAAAACATTACGATAAAACAACACCAATTGCAATTGTTCAAAGAGCAACTTGGGAAGATCAGAAAAATTGTTATGGGAACATTAGAAAACATTGCTGAACTTGTGAAAAAGGAAAAATCACAAAAACGGCACAAATTCTTGTAGGAAACTTTATGGGGAACGAATATTCTAAGTCTAAACTTTATGACAAGGCATTTTCACATGAATTTAGAAAAGGGATTGAGGAATAATGAAAAAAACTAATAACAATAATTCTATTTATATTTTCTCTTCAAATTTTTGCAGGGCAATATCAAGTAACTAAAGCAGAAAAAAATGTTACCTTGTCAAAAGAGCAGATTGAAGTGGAGAATAAAAAAATTGAAGAAAGATTGAATAATTACGCAAAGAAAGACTTGAAAGAGAGTCTGATTTCTGAATTTAAAAAGTTATTAAGGATATACCGGAAGAGGGTTATTATATTTTGTTGGAATTTTTCTCACAGCTTTCTAATTTTTATGGTTGAAAATACTAAAATAAAAATAAAAAAATATAAAGTATTTATCAAATACTAAAAGCAGTTGTAAAATCTAAAATAACAATGCCTTCATCTGATAGTTTTGATAATCTAAATGAAGGTGAACTAGAAAAAAATTTATAAAAATATAATTTAAAAGGAATTTGAAAATACAAATGATTTAAAAACGTTATCGAAAACTTGGAATTTTAATGGCAGATTTTATAAAAAAAGAATTTAAAGAAAAAAACCATCTTATAGAGTTATTGAAGGAGATATTAACTTAGAAAAAGTTAAGAATGGTTGGGAAATCAAAGGAATATGAGCAAATGTTAAATAAAATGAAGTAATAAAATATTATTTATTACGTGAGGATTTTAAAAAAATATGAAAATTATAAAAACTTGAAAATCAGAAAAATGATTCTTTTTGAAGCAGAATGTTTTTGCATATTGGGAAGCAAAAGAAGATAAAAATTATGTGGCATTTGATTTGAGAAGGGAAGATGATCCGCTGTATACCTGTTCTTATTATGATTTTGAGAAAGAAAAAGGAGACAAAATATTTCATTGTTTTGATGGGCAGGATTATTCGTGGAAATGTTTTGAAAATGAAGTTACGAATGATGAAAAATTGAAAAATGAAATTTTAGGAAATTATGATATTTTGAGAAACAGCACAATTAGATATTTGAAAGAAATAATTCATAAAAATAAAGTTGATTTTTTTCAAAAAAATTAATTGAACTTCTTGAAAAAAATAAAAGCGGAAGAAAAAAATAAACAAGAAGGAATTTCGAATAGAACTGAAAAAAAGTTGGGCTGTATAAATCAATTTGGAAAGAAAAAAACAGAAATTTCTGATAATGTTGTAACACGGGAAATTGGCTTTGAGAATATAATGAAATTTATTGAAGAAAAATAATGTGAACAGGATTGTCTTTGATAATGGCGAGTTTTTAGATAATGAAGAAATAGGGAAATTTGTTAGAGAATACACAATTGTAGAATTTCGTGATTTTTAAGCCAATTGAAGATTTTTGATATGATAAAAATGACTTTGGAAGAATGGAATAATCTCAAGAAATGGAAAAAAATTGGAAGTAGAAAATAATATTATTGAAATTGAAGAAAAAGATTTTTGAAAAAGATGTTTCGATTTACAGGTTAAATGGGAGAAAAATAAATGCAAAAAAATAGAAGTTACAGATTTTTGTGGAAATAAAAATAATTTTTCGTTATTTTAATAAATGGTTTAGTAAGGGAAAAAGATAATAATTTGAGAGAAAAGACAGTTATAGAAGGTGTTATACGAGATGGGAGAAAGTTTTATAACTGGATTTTTGATAAAAATAATAAGATTGTTGCAAGAGAAGAATATGATGAGTTTGGGAAAAAGATGTGATTTGAAAAATGAGAGTTGAAAAATATGTAAAATAGTAAAAATAACATGATTAAAGAAACTGACAATAGTTTGATAATCATGTTTTTTTATTTTTTATGTATTAAATTACTCTTTCTAGATTATAAGTTCTTTGTATTGCGTTACATAAATTATTTTTTTCGTAAGTTTTTATTTCCATAAATTCCAATATTAAATGCAACTTTTCCTTTGAAATAATTTTTAATTTTAATATTTTATAAAATATGTTATACTTCTGTAAGAAAACCAAACGATAAAATGAGGAGAGTTTATGAAAAATTATTATTTGTATTAATGCTGGCAGTAATGGGAAATACGTTCATGCACCAAGATCACAAAAAGGCTAAAAGCACAAGAGCCGTAACAACAAGCAGAATATCAGAAAGCGATAGAAAGGAGATTGAAAACGTCATTCAAAGGGATATGCACTATTTTTCAATAAGCTTTTTAAGTATTGGAATTAATGATTATAAGAAGGAAATTGAAAAAGATGCCAGCCTGTTTGAAAAAAAGGCTTTGTCATAAGTGAGACTTTTGAAAAAGAAATCTTAAAAATATTCAGATGAAATAGTAAAAATTTATTTTTAAAGTCTTTTGATTTAAAAATTAAAAATTAATCAAATTAGTTATATTTCAGAGAATAAAGTAAATGCAACTTTGGACTTCACGTCAAGAAATTTGGATAAAGTACTTGATATAGGAGGAAAAGATGATATACTTTACGAAAGAAGCTTTAAAAAGATTAGGATATAAATTTGTGGATGAATTTGAAAAAGTTATGAAAAATAAAGAAATGAAGATAAAAAAACGAAATTTTTATAACGTGGCACTGGAAGAAACAATAAATCTTTTTGAATGAAAAACTTAAGTGAAATTAAAGAAGAAAAATGTATTTTTAAGCAATGTACCTGTAAATTTAATAAAAGTAAATGGAAAATGGGAAATAGAAAATTTGGAGAATTTAAGGAACGCTTTTAATTAATAAATCAATAAAAATGAGGATAACCTATGAAGAAATTATTATTTCGCTAATATTAACGGTAACAGGAAATACATTTACAGCCAAAAGACTAAAAAAAGTACAAGAAATTCAATAGCAAGCAGAATATTGGAAAGTGAAAAAGGAGATTGAGGAAGCAGTTCAAAAGAGACAAAACCTTTTTGCAGATTATGTTATAAACTTTGGAATTACGGAAGCAAGAAGAAATATTGGCGAAGAGGCATTTGAACAATTTTTGAAAAAGATTACATTATAAGTGATGTTTTGAAAAAAAGAAATTGGAAAAGTGGCAAGTTGAAGACTTAGGATATACTAATACTTTTTAACTAAAAAGTGTGGTATAATTTAGTGGAAACTAAAAACAGAATAAGGAGATTAGCATGAAAAAAATATTATTTGTAATTATGCTGGCGGCGAGGAAATATCCTCGCGTCAAACCGTAGCATATCGGAAACAATCAGAAGGGAAAAAGGAAGAGCAGAGAGGCGCAAACTGGGAAAAAGGAAATTGAATACACACTTCAAAGAGATTTACAGGATTTTTTTACAGCTATGTAAATGCTGTGATAGGAGAAAATGAAAAAAACTTGAAAAAGCAGGCATATAATAATCTGTTTGACAGAAATTATATCGTAAAGCAATTCACTAAAAACGTGAAATTGCAGAAAAAAATATGTACGTGAATTGGCAAAGGAGGCAATAAAGGAATCAACTTTGAGATTTGAAGCAAAACAGATAAATCACATTTCAGAAAACAAAGTGGATGTAGTTTTCGACATAAAAGCAAGAAACTTGACAAGAGCTGCAAACGGACTGGCAATAAACAACGATATTATTGGAAGAGTTGTAGAACGTGCAAGATTTGGAAGTGTGGATGAACTGGAAAAGAATTATGAAAAGAAGAGGAAACGAGCCTGCTAAAAGAAACTTCTACAATGTTGCAGTGGAAGAGCTGGTAAAGCCGTTTTGCTGAAGAAATAAAAAAATGTTACAGATGAAGATGTAATTCGGATGATTTGCCGGCAACACTTCAAAGAGTGAATGGAAAATGGAAAGTTACAAATCCTGTAGTTACAGAAGATGGGATAGAATTAAAATAGAGGATACAAATTCCTGTAAACAGAAGATTGAGAAATAAAATTAAGAAAAAGACCTCTAAGTATGCTGTTAATTTAGTATATTTCAGAGGTTTTGTATTTTACAATAAAATTATTTTTTTGAAATGGAAATTAAACTTAAAAAGCCATTCAGTTTTTTTGTCGAATATTAACAGGATTTAAGCGGTAAAAATAGCATAAATTTAGAAATTATAAAAAGTTTCAAAATAAAGTATTGACAAAATTGAATTTATTTTTGTATAATAGTTCTTGTCTTAGGAAATATTGTTGGGCTGTCGCCATGCGGTAAGGCACTGGACTTTGACTCCAGCATGCAATGGTTCGAATCCATTCAGCCCAGCCATTTTAATTACAAATTATGTGATATATAACTACTAATTTTTCATAGTAGTTTTTTATTATAAAAACAAAAAAACTTATATAATTTTTAGTAATTCCAGTATAAAATTTTATTAATTCCTGACTGTTGAAAAATTAAACAAAAAAATATGGTATACTCAAATTGTATAGAATAATATATTTTTAATATATTAAAATTTTTTAGGAGGTATTATTAAAAATGGCAGTTAAAGTAGCAATTAACGGATTTGGAAGAATCGGAAGATTAGCATTAAGATTAATGGCTGAACAAACAGACAAATTTGAAGTGGTGGCAATTAATGATTTGACAGACTCTAAAATGTTAGCACACTTATTCAAAATATGATTCATCTCAAGGAAGATTCAACGGAACTATCGAAGTTAAAGAAGGAGCTTTCGTAGTAAACGGAAAAAGAAATCAAAACTTTTTTGCAGAATCTAACCCTGAAAACTTACCTTGGGGAGATTTAGGGTGTTGACGTAGTATTGGAAGCTACAGGATTCTTTTGCTACAAAAGATAAAGCAGAATTACACGTTAAAAGCAGGAGCTAAAAAGTAGTTATTACTGCACCTGGTGGAAACGATGTTAAAACAGTTGTTTACAATGTAAACCACGAAATTTTAGATGGATCTGAAACAGTTATTTCAGGAGCTTCTTGTACAACTAACTGTTTAGCACCAATGGCTAAAGCATTAAACGATAACTTTGGTGTTGTAACTGGTACAATGACAACTATCCACGCTTACACTGGAGACCAAAACACTTTAGATGCACCTCACAGAAAAGGTGACTTAAGAAGAGCAAGAGCTGCAGCTGTAAATATCGTTCCTAACTCTACAGGAGCTGCAAAAGCAATCGGATTAGTAGTACCTGAATTAAACGGAAAATTAGACGGAGCTGCTCAAAGAGTACCTGTTCCAACTGGTTCATTAACTGAATTAGTATCTATCTTAGAGAAAAAAGTAACTGTAGAAGAAGTAAATGACGACTATGAAAGCGGCGACAACTGAATCATTCGGATACACTGAAGAACAATTAGTATCTTCTGACATAGTTGGAATCCACTTCGGATCATTAGTTGACGCAACTCAAACTAAAATTGTTCAAAATGGAGATACTCAATTAGTTAAAACAGTATCTTGGTATGACAACGAAATGTCTTATACAGCTCAATTAATCAGAACTTTAGGATACTTCGCAAAGCAAAATTGCTAAATAATTGATTTTTAAACTGAAATCTTAAAAAAATTAACTTAGAAATCGACTAGAAATGGTCGGTTTTCTTTTTGTAATGGAAGAAAATTAATATATTTATTTTTTTAAATTTCTATTTTTTTAAATATGTGTTATACTATAATAAAAATCAGTTTAAAGCCAAACTAAAGAGATTAGGATTATTTTTGTTTAATTCTTGAATTTTTAGCTATTTACAGAGGTTCAAACATACTTTATAAAACTGAAAAGGAAATATAGTTTATGGAAAAAAAGGGATTGTCGTTGCAAGTTATGGAACTGTACATACTGAGACATTGAAAAACAATTGAAGTTATAGATATAGAAAATAACGTAAAAGAAAAAAATATGGAGAAAAAGAATTTTGAACGTGCATTTACATCTAAAAGAGTATGCCATAAACTGAAAACTGAAAAATTATTCAGTCTTTAATCATGAAGAAGCTCTGAATGCTTTTAAAAATAAGGGTTTTAATAATATTGTAACAATGTCGCTTCATATTTTGGATGGAGTTGAGTACAAAAATTGAATAATAAATACGGAAAAATTTCAGAACCGTTATTGTTTGTGGAAGAAGATTATGAAAAAAATTGTTGGAAATGAAGAATTTAATGATACAAAAGGAAATGATGCAATTATTTTTTGTAGGACACAGTTCGGAAAGATATTTCGGATAAAAAGTTATGAAAAGTTACAGAAAAAAATATGAAAAAGCTGGAAAAAAACAATGTTTTTATTGGAACAATCGAAGGCAAGATTCAAATTTCAGATATTTTAGAGAAATTACAAAATACAGATTATAAAAAAATACTGATAAAACCTTTTTAATAGTTGCTGGAAAAACATGCAAAAAGATATTATGTCAGATAATGAAAATTCATGGAAAAACAATTTTTGATGGATATATTGATGGAAACAGAATTAGTAGGAATGGGAGAATATCAATTTATTCAGGAAATGTTTATGAAAAAGCTGGAAAAAAATATTATAAATGAAGGAGAGATTTATGGTTAAAATAGAAGTTGCAAAACCGATAAATTTTAATGAACTTATCACGTCTAAGGAAGCCGAAGTTGTAAGCATGAGAATCTTAAATCAGTCAAATAGCTATATTTCTTTTATTTTCTTTAGCAAAAGATGAGGAAATAATACGAAGCCATGCTTGGAAACCGTTATTATTACTGCTTTAACGGTAATGGAGATTTTTTTATTGAAAATAATAAGAAAGTGATTTCCAATGGAGACTTTCTTGAAATCACAGCAAATCATAATTACTCTATCGAAGCAAGAGATAATTTGAGTTAATTGAAATTGGAGAAAAAGATAGGAGAAGGAAATATGGAAAATAAGACATTAAAAATGCTGGAAAGTGCAAGTGCTTTTTTAATCTTGCTGAAGTTGTTGAATATCAGGAAGGAAAAATTGTAAGCAAAAAAATTTGGTAGCAAAACCAAACTTAGTAATGACAATTATGTCTTTTTGGAAAGGTGAGAGCCTTGATCGCATAAAGCCCCTGGAGACGCATTGGTTACTGTGCTTGATGGGGAAGGTAAATATACGTTGATGGAAAACCATTTGTTGTAAAAAGGTGAAAGTGCTGTTCTTCCTGCAAATATACCTCATGCTGTGGAAGCTGAAACAGAAAATTTCAAAATGTTATTAATACTTGTTAAAGAATAAGAATTTTTATCAAAAATTATATAAATTAGATAGATGTGTTGACCTCAAAAAAGTTGGGCAAATTTAATTCTTATTTTATAAAATTTATGTTATAATAATCTAAAATTATAACTTTGCTGTTAAAATTCAAAAATTTTTAAAATTTGGAGAAAATATGAAAAATAAAAGAAAACATGAAGAAGTTTTACGATACAATAGCAGAAAAAAATACGATTTTATCTTTTTCACTTTCAGATGTTCAGAAGAATTTTTTCAAAAATATATTACAGGAAAAAGTGCTTGATGTGGGAGGCGCAACAGGCAATTTGTCAAAATTTCTGAAAAATGAAGGATATGATGTAATTTCGATTGATATAAATGAAAAATTGATTGAGCAGGCTAGAAAAAAATGTTGATGTAAAAAAATTTGGATATGCTGAAAATTGATGAATTGGGAAAAATTCGACACAATAATAAATGTTGGAAATACGTTCTGCATTTGAATAGCAAAGATGAGATTTTTATTTTTAAAAAGGCTTATTCACAGCTTGAAAATAATGGAAAACTGATTATTCAGTTAATAAATTTTTATAAATTTTTTTGAAAATCAAAAATCTGAATCTGATTTTTGGGAAATTTACCATTGATTGAAAATGAAAATGTGAAATTTGAGCGTTATTATTACAAAAATTCTGATAATAATGTGATTTTTCAAAACTATTTTTGGATGATAAGTTTGAAAATGAGGAAGTTTTAACAAATGTTAATTATTTTGATTTTTATGAAATTTTTTTGAACAGTTAAGAGCATAAAGCAATGTAAAAAGTATTTAGCGGATTTAATGAGTCTGAGTTTATCTTGGAAAAATCGCGACCATTAATATTTGTGATTACAAAAAAATAATTAAATTTAGTTGGAAATATGTTGTAAAATGTATGAATTTTGTAAGAATTAGATAGGATTTTAAATAAAAATAGAGCATGCGTTCTCTTGAAACAACGTAAATAAATAATAAAGGAGAAATTTGTAATAATTAATGAATGTAGTTATTATAAAGTAAAAAAATAAAAAAATGATGGAATCTTTTTAAAAATTTTATAAAGGTAACTTTGATAGGAGCTCACTTTTTAAACAAAATGATTGGGATATTTCTTATATCAATGCTTCCTATAATTGAGCTTCGTGGTGCAATACCGATTGGGCGGCTATTGGATTACCGTGGTATTTGAATATGATTGTTTCGATTGTTGGAAATATGCTTCCTGTGCCGTTTATTCTTTTTATTTGTAGTAAAAATTATTTGAATTTATGAAAAAGAAGAATATATTGGTAAACTTTATTGAAAAAAATTGAAAAAGGGCGATGAGCAGAAGTGAAAAGCATCGCAAATAAAAGAATTTTTGGGACTTATGATTTTTTTGTAGCTATTCCATTTCCAGGAACAGGTGCTTGGACAGGAGCATTGATTGCGAGCATTGCTTCAATTTGACAGAAAAATCTTTTTATATATTCTTTTTGGGGTATTAATTAGCGAGCTATTGTAACATTGGGAGTATATGGAGTGATAGGGTTTTTAATATAAAATTTAATGAAAATATATTGAAATTATGCTTTTTATGTTATATTACTATCAAGATAATTAATGGTATTTAGGGAGGATATTTAATTTGGATTTAGAAACTTTCATTAGAATATCTAATGGATGGATTAAAGAAGAAAATGAAAATTGATGGTAGAATTCAAAAAGCACGTGATAATATTGAAGGGTTCTTTTCAAATATTTCTAATGAAGAAGATAAATTAATAGTTGATAAATTAATTGAAAATTTTGAATACTACTCAGCATATAAAATAAATAAATCTTTAAAAGAATTGTATGAAAAATTTATTAAAAGAAAATGTTTGGGAAAAAGGAACTAAAGATACAGTATTTTTCATTTATCAAACCTAAACCACCAAAAAGAAACTAACAGCTCTAAAGATCTTTGTTATGAATTTAGAAAATTAAATGAAGTAGATGAAAATAACTTTGTAGAGGATATAAGTAAGACTGAGAAAAAAATTGGAACGAGATTAAGAATATTGTTTTTATAGATGATTTTTCGGAACAGGAAAAGAGTTTTATAGACGAAATAAAAGAAAATAAGAATATATTCAGAAACAAAAAGTATATTTTTTTAACGATAGTTATAATGAATAAGGCTGAAAAATAAAGAATAAAGCTAAAGAATATGATTTTAAATTTTATTCAATTTCTATAAAAAAATAAAGATAAAATTTTTAGAGGAAAAAGTATTTGAAAATAATGAAGAAGTAAAAGGATAGAAAAATTATCTGAAGAATTAGGAATTTATGGAAGACATATTATGGGATTTAATAACACACAAGCACTTATTGCTTTTTCTGAAAATACTCCTAATAATACATTTGGAATATTTTGGAAATATACAGAAAGAAATAATCCGTTGTTTTCCAAGAAAAGATTCTAAACAATCAAGTGTAGAAGAAATGAGAGAGATAAAAAAAGCAAGGAAAGAAGCAAATTACGGAAATAATGGAAAGGAAATAAAAATGGATGAATATATAGTTTCTTTTGGTTTTGAATTATTTTTAAAATTGTTGATAAAAAAATATGAACTAAGAGTATTACGTAGATTAATGGGATTTATGCAAAAATGGAAGATATACTAGACTATTTAATAGACAATAAATATTTAGCTTATGTAGACTTTAGATTAAAATTAACTCAAAAGGTTTAATTTATCTAATTTCTAGAAATAAATTCGATAATGTATTAAGAAGTGAAGAATACCAAGTAGATAGTTAAATAAGTTTTATTTGCCTCAAAAATCCTAAAAATCATTAGAAAGCGGAAAACAATTTGTTTTTCATAGTTATAGTATTACTTTATTTGTTACTGTATATATTCGAAGAATAAATACAGTATCAAATAGTTGGAATTGCAACTATTTAACACTCAATCCTTAGGGATTGAGTAATAATTTTGGATTTAAGAGATGATTGTTTTTAGATTCTCGATATAGATTAGGTAGTGATTATTTAGGATTTTGAAGGGAAATAAAATGAATATTGAAAAGAAAAATTATCTTAATAAATTAAAAAGTGAAATGTTAAAACAAAAATATAGTGAAGATGACTATAAAAGATATTTGAGTTATGCAGAACGAATTTTTAAAAATAATTTGCCTGTTATTTTTGATATAAAGCATTTATCATTAGAATTAGATATTTCTTCTAATAAATTAAATCAAATAGTTTTTAATGAGAATTTTTATAGACAAAAAGATTCCTAAGAGAAAAAAAGAATGAGTTTAGAATTTTAGATATTCCATCAATGAAATTAAAATATATTCAAAAATGGATATTAGATAATATTTTTAAAAAAATATAAAAGTATCAAATTATGCAACGGGATTCAAAAATGTATCAATTATTACTAATGCTAAACGTCATATAGGGAGAAAATATGTATTAAATCTTGATATAAAGATTTTTTTCCTTCAATTAATTCAAAAAGAATTTTTAATATATTTTATTATTATGGTTATAGTAAAGAAGTTTCCTTTGTATTATCTAAACTTTGTACATATAAAGAAAAAAATTACTACAAGGTTCTCCTGCTAGTCCGATGTTATCAAATATTGTATGTTTGAAAATTAGATAAAAAGATTATCATCGTTGACAAAAAAATTTGATGTTAATTACTCTAGATATGCTGATGATATGACATTTTTCAGGAAATAGGAGAAATAAAAATCTTGAAAAATTAATAGTGAAAATCTTAAAAGAAGAAGGATTTGAGATAAATGCTCAAAAAAACAAGAATTGCATATTCACATCAACGTCAAGAAGTTACAGGACTTGTCATCAATGATGGTAAAGTACGAGTAAATAAAAAAATATAAAAAAGTTATATCAGGAAATATATTATTGTACCAAATTTGGGATACAAAATCATTTAGAAAAATAAATTGTACAAAATCTTTTTACAAAAGAACACATGTATGGAAAAGCATATTTTATTAAAATGGTTAATCAAAAAGAAGGATTAGAAATACTAAAATTATTAGATTGTATAGAATGGGACTATTAGTAAAAAGGAGAAAAAGATAAAAATATGGATTATAGAAAAATAAAAGAAAAATTGAAGAGATTTGGATTTATTGATGCAAGGAAAGGATCCTCAAACTCGTATTAAATTTTTCAGAAGACACTATTATTTAACAGTAACTATAATAAAAATTTGTTTAAAGAATTATATATTTTTAAATAAGTTTTTAAAAGAAAAATGAGTAAAAAGAAATTTTTTTCAAATTTCAAATGAAATGAAAGAAAAGATAATTTTATCAGAAAATCCTATACCAATAAGTACATTTGTTTATAGTATTAATAAAGTTATAGATACATCTAAAATGAAAAAAATTAAAAAGCTACTCAAATAACATCTTGGTTACTTAAAAAGGTTATTTAGATGAGAAAATACATGAAGATGGAAAGAAATTTAAAATTTTAACAGATAAAAGCAAAAGAAATTGGGATGACAAAACTGTAGAAAATTCTTATGGTAGAATTTATGATATTAATTTATATAGTAGAAAAGCCCAAGAATTTATATTAAATAATCTGAATAAAATTATATTAGATGAATTTAATATCTTTTCAAAATTTTTAAATATATGCTATACTAAAAAAAGTAAATTTTTAAAAATAAGGGAATGTTTTTGGTTTCGACAGGATAAAAAGATTATTATTGGCAAGTAGCTGAGCTTTAAAATCCAACTTAAAAATAATCGAAACGATAATTACGCATTAGTCGCCCTAAGATAGCGACTCATCTCTTTTGGGAACGCCATTTTTTTCCATTAGATGATGTCATTTTTAATGGCTTACTCAAATGTATGATTATGTCATTTGAGGAAATCTTATAATCTCGCCTTTAGACTTTTGTCTGTTTAATATCTAACGGTTAAAGCGTTAAATAGACTAAACTTGTAGAAGATAGTAAGAACTTTTTATTTTGGACACGGGTTCGATTCCCGTCATTTCCACCAAAACAGAAAAATAAAAAAATATAATTATTAAATAGCTGAGAACAGGGTTGAACAACTCGTTTTTCTTTTTTAAAAATACTTTATTGAAAAAAACAAAATATTAATATATAATGGATTTATAAAAAGATTTGGAATTGAAAGGAGAGTGTAATTTTTAGGTCAAAGTATTATTTTTGAGAATAAAAAAATTACAATTTATAAATAAAATGAGAAATTATGATGTAATTGTAGTTGGTGCTGGACACGCAGGAAATTGAAGCGGCATTTGGCATCAGCGAGATTAGGGATTGAAATACAGCAATTTTTACAATAACGATTAGATAATATAGGGTGTTATGTCCTGCAATCCCATCGGTTGGAGGACCTGCAAAAAAAGTCATCTGGCTAAGGAAGTTGATGCATTAGGGTGAGAAATCGGACGAAATATGGACAAAAAGCTTTTGTACAAATGAGAATTTCTAAATACAAAAAAAGGACTAGCAGTTCGTTCGTTGAGGGCTCAGGCAGATAGAAAAAAATTTATGCAAGGGAAATGAAAAAAACAATAGAAAATCAGGAAAATTTAGATACTGTTCAAGATATTGTCACAGAATTGATTGTTGAAGAAATTGAAATTGTTGAGAAAGGTTCTAAAAGAATAGAAAAAGGTTATAAAAGGGAATAAAGAACTAAGACTGGAATGGAGTTTTTTGCAAGGGCAGTTGTACTTGCAACAGGAACATTCTTGAGAGGACTTTTATACATTGGAGATAAAAGGGTGAAAGGTGGAAGAATGGGAGAGTTATCGGCAGATGACCTTACAGATTCACTGAAATCATTTAGGATTTAAAAATGGATAGATTTCAAGACAGGGACACCTCCTAGACTTGATATCAGAACATTAAATCTTGAAAAAGTTGGAAGAACAGCCAGGAATAACAGGTATTCCATTAAAATTTTCAATGAGAACTCCAAATAGTGAAGTTTTAGAAAAACCTCAATTATCCTGCTATTTAACACGGACAAATGAAACAACGCATAAAATAATACTTGATAATTTGGACAAAGCGCCAATGTATAATGGAAGTATAAGCAGCACAGGACCAAGATACTGTCCGTCGATTGAAGATAAAGTTGTAAAATTTAATGATAAAGACAGCCATCATCTGTTTTTGGAGCCAGAAGGCATTTGACACGGCGGAAGTCTACATAAGTGGACTTTCCACAAGTTATCCCGCTAGTTTGCAGCAAAAGATAGTAAATACAATTGATGGACTCGAAAATGCCCATATAATGCGATATGGGATATGCTGTAGAATATGATATTGTAGATCCGAGCGAACTTGATTACACTCTTGAAACTAGTAAAAGTAAAAGGACTTTATCTAGCTGGACAGCTAAATGGGTACAAGTGGTTATGAAGAAGCGGCTGCACAGGGAATTATAGCTGGAATCAATGCAGCTTTTAAAAAAATTAAAAGGAGAAGAACCGTTTATTTTGGATAGAGAAAGTTCATACATTGGGACAATGATAGATGATTTGATAAATAAAGAATTATTTGAACCATATAGAATGTTTACAGCAAGATCTGAGTTCCGCCTTATTTTTACGTGAAGACAACGCTGATATAAGACTTTCTGAAAAGGCCTATAAAATTGGACTTTTGATAAAAAAATATTATGACATTGTACAGGAAAAAGAAAAAAATGTTAAAGAAACAATGGAGAAACCTTGAGAATATAAAAACTTAGGAACTAGTAACGAAAGACTCATGGAAATTCTTGATAAATATAATGAAAGTCTAAAAAGAGTGGAACGACTTTAAAAGGAAATTTTACGTCGTCCAAAAGTTACATATCAAGATATAAAAGTATATCGCTGAAATCATTGAAAAATGTACCAAATCTAAAGTTTTTGACGATGAAACTGAATATCAAATTGAAGTTCAGACAAAATATGAAGGCTACATCGCCAAAAGCAATGCAAATTATGGAAAAACAGCATAAAACTGGATGACAAAAAATTCCTAAAAGATTTTGACTATGATAATATGAAAGGAATTACAAGAGAAGCAAAACAAAGATTTGAAAGGAAAAATCAGACCGTATAACGTGGGACAGGCATCCAGAATGTCTGGGGTAACGCCAGCAGATGTTTCAGTATTGTCATGTATCTGGATGGAGTTTTAAAATAAAAATCTAGCTATTTTAAAAATAAACTTTTTTATATTAATGGAACGTAGGAGAAAAAGTGGAAAAATATAAATGAGAAAACAATTTAAAGAATATTTTTATAAAGCTTTACTTTAAAAAAATCAGAAATTAAAGTACGGAAAATGAAAAAAATTGACAAAGATGATGAAATTTTTAGAACTTTTTATAATAAAAATCAAAGTCATGAATTTGACAGCAATTCGTGATAAAAAGGAATGCTGGAAAAACACTTTTATAGATTCATTACTTTTTAACAAAAAGTTATAAATGATGACTGAAAAAAATCATTTTATAGATGTTGGGAACAGGTGCTGGATTTCCTGGGACTTTGTACTTGCTATTTATTACCCAGAAAAATAAGTTTTTGTTAGTAGATTCAGTAAGAAAAAAATAGAATTCATAAATGAAGTAATAAAAAGAATTAAATTTACAGAATGTAAACTACAAGTTTTTGAACGTTCAGAAGAATTAATAAAAAGATAAACGAGAAAGTTTATGATGTTGCTCTTTGTCGAGGAGTAGCAAATCTAAGAATAATATTTAGAGTATATGATTCCATTTCATAAAAAGTAAATGGACGATTTTTACCACAAAAAAATTAAATCTAAACGAAATAGAAGAATCGAAAAATGCTTTTAAAGATTTTAAATGCAAAAAAATAAACAAATACTTTTTGAATTTAATCTTCAGAAAACAAAGATACAAAGAATAATATTAGAGATTTATAAAACTTCAAAAAAACAAAGTATAAAAATATCCTAGAAAAGTAGGAATACCAGTAAAAGAAACCTTTATAACTACTAAAAACTCAAAAATTTTTTTGAAAAGTAGTTGACAAATAAATTTCAGTTTATGATAATATATATCTTGTCGATACGAAAATCGTATCACAGGACAATAGAGATATGAATAGAAGAAGCAATAAGTGTAAAAGATAAATAACAGTCAAGAGCTCTTGTGTAAAACAAGATTCTCGTCAAGACAAATAGGTGGAACTTAAATATATGTAAAATATATTGAATGAAGAGTTTGATCCTGGCTCAGGATGAACGCTGACAGAATGCTTAACACATGCAAGTCTTTGGCGAATCTGTGCTTGCACAGCCCTAGCCAAGGCGGACGGGTGAGTAACGCGTAAAGAACTTGCCCTGCAGACAGGGATAACAGACGGAAACGACTGACAACACCTGATACAGTCAGCCGGCACGCATGTCAGCCTGGCAATGAAAAGAGATGCTGCGGGAGAGCTTTGCGTCCTATTAGCTTGTTGGTGGGGTAACGGCCCACCAAGGCGATGATAGGTAGCCGGCCTGAGAGGGTGGACGGCCACAAGGGGACTGAGATACGGCCCTTACTCCTACGGGAGGCAGCAGTGGGGAATATTGGACAATGGGGGCAACCCTGATCCAGCAATTCTGTGTGCACGAGGAAGGTTTTCGGATTGTAAAGTGCTTTCAGCAGGGAAGAAGGAAGTGACGGTACCTGCAGAAGAAGCGACGGCTAAATACGTGCCAGCAGCCGCGGTAATACGTATGTCGCAAGCGTTATCCGGAATTATTGGGCATAAAGGGCATCTAGGCGGCCAGGCAAGTCTGGGGTGAAAACTTGCGGCTCAACCGCAAGCCTGCCCTGGAAACTGCCTGGCTAGAGTACTGGAGAGGTGGACGGAACTGCACGAGTAGAGGTGAAATTCGTAGATATGTGCAGGAATGCCGATGATGAAGATAGTTCACTGGACGGCAACTGACGCTGAAGTGCGAAAGCTGGGGAGCGAAACAGGATTAGATACCCCTGGTAGTCCCAGCTGTAAACGATGATTACTGGGTGTGGGCATGAAGAGTGTCCGTGCCGAAGCTAAATGCGATAAGTAATCCGCCTGGGGAGTACGGCCGCAAGGCTGAAACTCAAAGGAATTGACGGGGACCCGCACAAGCGGTGGAGCATGTGGTTTAATTCGACGCAACGCGAGGAACCTTACCAGATCTTGACATCCCGCGTATGCCTGCGAGAGCGGGCAGTGCCTTCGGGAACGTGGAGACAGGTGGTGCATGGCTGTCGACAGCTCGTGTCGTGAGATGTTGGGTTAAGTCCCGCAACGAGCGCAACCCCTATCGCCAGTTGCCATCATTAAGTTGGGGACTCTGGCGAGACTGCCTGCGAAGAGCAGGAGGAAGGTGGGGATGACGTCAAGTCATCATGCCCCTTATGATCTGGGCTACACACGTGCTACAATGGCCGGTACAGAGAGCTGCGAGGCGGCAACGCCCAGCGAATCTTCAAAGCCGGTCCAAGTTCGGATTGAAGTCTGCAACTCGACTTCATGAAGCTGGAATCGCTAGTAATCGCAGATCAGCAATGCTGCGGTGAATACGTTCTCGGGTCTTGTACACACCGCCCGTCACACCACGAGAGTTGTCTGCACCTGAAGCTGCCGGTCCAACCGCAAGGAGGAAGGCATCTAAGGTGTGGACAGTGATTGGGGTGAAGTCGTAACAAGGTATCCGTACCGGAAGGTGCGGATGGATCACCTCCTTTCTAAGGAGTTAATTCGTTACACTGCTTCTTCGTATATCTTATGGGCGTGTAGCTCAGGTGGTTAGAGCACTGTGCTGATAACGCAGGGGTCGCTGGTTCGAGTCCAGCCATGCCCACCATATTATGTCTTGGGGATATAGCTCAGTTGGGAGAGCGCTGCCCTTGCAAGGCAGAGGTCAGCGGTTCGAACCCGCTTATCTCCACCAATTAATATTTAGGACAATGGGAAATGAATAGTAGGTAAAAAGATTACAACTGAAACTGGAGTAAAAAGTTATTCTGGATAAAAAGCTGACAAGGGCACACGGAGGATGCCTAGGCAGCAACAGCCGACGAAGGACGTGATAAGTCTGCGATAAGCCGGGAGGAGATGCACATAATCGTTGATCCCCGGATCTCCGAATGGGAAAAACCTGCATGCCTGGAGGGCATGCGTGAAAACGGTAAGCTCGCGAACTGAAACATCTAAGTAGCGGGAGGAAAGGAAAGTAAAAACGATTCCCTGAGTAGCGGCGAGCGAACGGGGAAGAGCCTAAACCGTGCCAGTGCCAAGCGGACAGCGTTGCTGGCACGGGGTTCGGGACTTCCATTAACGGATTGTCATAATGTTTAAGCTGTATGCATGTAAGTGGAACCAGCTGGGAAGCTGGACCAAAGAAGGTGATAGTCCTGTAGAACATAAAATGCATGTGGAGACTGGAAGCACCCGAGTAGCGTCAGGCACGAGGAATCTGGCGTGAATCAGCGTGGACCAAATCACGTAAGGCTAAATACTGTTGTTGACCGATAGTGAAGAGTACCGTGAGGGAAAGGTGAAAAGAACCCTGAGCAAGGGAGTGAAACAGAATTTGAAACCGTGTGCTTACAAACGGTAGGAGCACATCATGTGTGACTGCGTGGATTTTGGTTAATCATCCTGCGAGTTATGGCTGGTGGCAAGGTTAATAGACGGAGCCGAAGGGAAACCAAGTCTTAACAGGGCGACAAGTCGCCAGTCATAGACGCGAAACCTAGTGATCTAGGCCTGTCCAGGCTGAAGCTGAGGTAAGACTCAGTGGAGGGCCGAACTCACCGCCGTTGAAAAGTTGGGAGATGAGGCAGGTCTAGGGGTGAAAAGCCAATCGAACTAGGAGATAGCTCGTTCTCTCCGAAATGCATTTAGGTGCAGCCTTGACGTCAAGATATGTGGGGGTAGAGCTCTGTATGGTCTAGGGGGCGTACTGCTTACCGAAATCAAGCAAACTTCGAATACCATATATAATAGTCAGGAGTGAGTCCGTGGATGACAAGGTCCTCGGACGAGAGGGGAACAGCCCAGACCGCCAGCTAAGGTCCCTAATTATGTCTAAGTGGGAAAGGAGGTGGACATTCATAGACAACCAGGAGGTTGGCTTGAAGCGACCATGCCTTAAAAGAGTGCGTAACAGCTCACTGGTCGAGAGTATCTGCGCCGAAGATGTAACGGGGCTAAGACATAAACCGAAGCTGCGGAGGCGTGTTTACACGCCTGGTAGGAGAGCGTTCTGTAGGCCGTCGAAGGAATGCCGCAAGGCCGTTCTGGAGGTATCAGAAGCGAGAATGCAGGAATGAGTAGCGAGAAGGCGGGCGAGAATCCCGCCGGCCGGAAGTCCAAGGTTTCCAGGGGAAGGCTTGTCCGCCCTGGGGAAGTCGGGACCTAAGCATAAGCAAAATTGTGATGGCGAATGGAAAACAGGTTAATATTCCTGTACCACTATTATCGCTTGAGAGACGGAGTGACGCAGGAAGGTATGTGAGAAGACTGACGGAATAGTCTTTCTAAGGGCGCAGCATGGACACGTAGGCAAATCCGCATGTCTAAATGTGAGACCTGATGGGGAAGTGCATTAGCATAAGTCACAGATCCTACACTGCCGAGAAAAACTTCTATCAATGAGAAATAGTGCCCGTACTGTAAACCGACACAGGTGGACAGAGTGAGAAACTTAAGGCCGACAGGATAACTCTAGCTAAGGAACTCTGCAAAATAGCCCCGTAACTTCGGGAGAAGGGGTGCCTGACATACCTGAGAGGAGAAACACCTCAAGGGGAAACAGGCCGCAGTGAAGAGTCCCAAGCAACTGTTTACCAAAAACACAGGTCTATGCTAAGCTGGAAGGCGACGTATATGGGCTGACACCTGCCCAGTGCCGGAAGGTTAAGAGGAGGAGTGAGAGCTCCGAATTGAAGCCCCGGTGAACGGCGGCCGTAACTATAACGGTCCCTAAGGTAGCGAAATTCCTTGTCGGGTAAGTTCCGACCTGCACGAATGGTGAAATGATTTGGGAGCTGTCTTGGCTGGAGACCTGGTGAGTTGTAATGTCGGTGAAGATACCGGCTACCTGCAGTAGGGACGGAAAGACCCCGTGGAGCTTTACTGCAGTCCGGCATTGGGTTTTGGCTGTGTGTATAGGATAGTTGGGAGACTGTGAGCTGAGGCGTCAGTTTCAGCAGAGTCGCCGTTGGAATACCAACCATATGCCGTTGAAATTCTAATCCGGCAACGGAGACAGTGCTAGATGGGCAGTTTGACTGGGGCGGTCGCCTCCCAAAGAGTAACGGAGGCGTTCAAAGGTTCCCTCAGGCTGGATGGAAATCAGCCTAGGAGTGCAAACGCATAAGGGAGCTTGACTGCAAGACTGACGGGTCGAGCAGGCACGAAAGTGGGAGTTAGTGATCCGGCGGTTCCGCATGGAAGACCATCGCTCAACGGATAAAAGCTACCCCGGGGATAACAGGCTGATACTTCCCAAGAGTCCATATCGACGGAAGTGTTTGGCACCTCGATGTCGGCTCGTCTCATCCTGGGGCTGGAGAAGGTCCCAAGGGTTGGGCTGTTCGCCCATTAAAGAGGCACGCGAGCTGGGTTCAGAACGTCGTGAGACAGTTCGGTCCCTATCCACTGCAGGCGCCTGAGCACTGAAAAGATCTGACCTTAGTACGAGAGGACCGGGTTGGACAGACCTCTGATGTACCAGTTGTCACGCCAGTGGCACGGCTGGAGTAGTCACGTCTGGGACGGATAACCGCTGAAAGCATCTAAGCGGGAAGCCGGCTTTGAGATGAGTGCTCGCAGTATCCATGGAGAACACATGGTCGATAGGCCAGGGGTGCAAGCGCAGCAATGCGTTCAGCTGACTGGTACTAATATTATATCTGCTTTTTAGTCAATCTTTTACTGCTACTATTTATTTCCCATTGTCTTAACTTGGCAATTTAATTTTTGAAGTTTGGTGATGCTAGCGACAGGGATACACCCGGTCACATTTCGAACCCGGCAGTTAAGTCTCGCTTTACGCCTACGATACTTGGATTCGTCCCGGGAAAATAGGCAGTTGCCAAACTTTTTCTTTTGCGTGTCTCCGTAGCTCAGCCGGTCAGAGCATCTGACTGTTAATCAGAGGTAGGTGGTTCGAGGTCCAACCAGGGGACGCCATGTTAAAAATATTCAAAAAGTAGATAAATTTTTAAAATAAAAGAAATATAGGATGTGCAATATATCAATAAATGGTTTTGTAAAGATGAAGATAATATAGCATTATGAAAAATATAGATGACTTGGACAGGATACTTTCTTTTAAAAAGTATTTTTGTCTTTTTGTTTATAAAGTGATAACTTTTTCTTATCATAGATTGTATAATATATTGTGACAAACTAAAAATATAAAAACTCATGATAATTTCGTGTTAAAATGTTAGTAACCACAAAAACATTAACGAAAGGAAATATATCATGAGCCATAAATATTTTACCATAAATGAAAGAAATAAACTAGAGGTACTGCTAAAAGAAAATTACAAAATTTCTAAAATTGCCAAAAATTCTTAACAGGCACAGGGCTACCATTTACCGTGAAATCAAAAGAATTAATGGTGAATACTCTTCTCAGAATGCTCAGGCAGATGCCAGTACAAAAGCTGCTAATAAAGGAAGAAACTCAAAAATTACTGCTGAATTGAAAAATCTGATAGAAGACAGGCTCTGCAAGACTTGGTCACCTGAACAAATTGCTGGCAGGGAATTAAAGGGGAGACTGTCATTTAAAACTATCTACAACTGGCTGTACAGTAATTTTCTGGATGTTTCGCTGAATGTCTTGAGAAGAAAGGGAAGGAGAGCTAAAACTAAGGAGACGAGAGGGAAATTCAATATTGGGAAGTCAATTGGCGACAGACCGGAAGAAGTCAGGAAAAAAGAAGTTTTTGGGCACTGGGAGCTGGACTCGGTAGTTTCAGCAAGAGGAGAAAGCAAGGCCTGTTTCGCAACATTTGTGGAATTGAAGACACGGTTTTATATTGCAATAAAGATGAAAGATAGAAGCAAGAATTCAATGCTGGAAGCAATAAAACGGCTGACAGCCGGTATTCCAGAAGAAGCATTTAAGACTTTCACGTCAGACAGGGGGAAGGAATTTTCATGCTGGGAAGAGGTGGAGAAGATGGAATAGATTTCATTTTGCAGACCCTTACTGCTCATGGCAGAGAGGTCGCAATGAAAACAGCAACGGCCTTCTAAGAGAATTTTACCCAAAGAAGACCGACATATCAAAAATAGATACAGAAGACTTGATAAGAACTTTAATGCTGATAAATTCGAGACCAAGAAAAATGTTTTAAACTATGCAACGCTCATTTGAAAAATTTTTGCACGAAATTAGTTTTTTAAAAAAATTTGGTAAAATGTCGCAATTAATATTACAATTTATGTTATAAAAATGGATAAATAGTATTTGTTTTCTTTATTTTGTACTTTATTTTTTTGATATACTGTAATAAATATATTGGAAGATGTTTGAAAATTACAGGGAGAAATAGTATGGATAGGATTATGGATATTTATGAAATTATGAGAAATGTTAGTAGGATTTCTTTTAAGGCAAAGAGTTTGGGAAGGGTCTTCGACAGGTTGGAATTATGTTGGCAAAGGGAATGTTGTGATTAGAGAAGAAGGAGATAGGTTGTATTTTATTGAAGAAATTATTCTTGATAATGATATTCGGTATAGTGATAGAAAATTATGGGAGTTTAAGGAAAATTATATTGGATTTTATAGGTTTAGAAATGGTGATTATGAGAAGATATTTGAGTTTTTATTTTGTGATGGGGAATTTATGATGAAGAAAGAATATTTGTGCAGTCCTGATTTATATTATGGAGAAATGAAAAATTTTTGGATAATAGAATTTGTTTGCTTATAAAAGTAAAGGGGAAAAGAAGAATGAAGTTTTAGAATATACGTACTAACATAGAAATGTAGTCAATTCAGGACTTTTGAAAAGTGTTGAAGTAGAGTGTGTTTTAGTGTAGGCCTGTTTGATAACTATATGTATTTAGAATTTAATAAAATAAATATTCTGAAGTAGGGGTGTTTGCCCTTTGTGGAAATGAAAAACTTAGGTTAGAGAATACATCTAGTATACTTGGTACTAAATTTCGTTTAAATAATTAATTTATTAAACCTGTTCGATAACTATGTTGAATTTGAAAATGTAATGAGATAAATATTACTCTGAAGGGAGTGAGCATCTTATTAGAGATAAAAAAATATAAAGTTGCCGAATAAGTCTATTAAAAATATTTTTAACAAGAAATTAAAATGTAATTTTTTGCTTATTAAACTGATTATAGAGTTAAAATCTAGAATTTAAATTAGGACATGTCTAAAAACTCTTAAAATAATGAATTTTTAATAAATTTTTCTAAAATTAGAAATAATAAATACTGATTTTATGGTGCTTTTGTACAATTTCTAAAAATCAAAAATATTAAAATAACATAGATTTTGAGTTTTTAAACACAGCCTATTTTTAAATATTGAAATAAAAGTAACTTATACTAAAACCCTATTTAAAAAAATAGTAATAAAATTTTTATAATAATTAGTTTGATAGCCTTGTAAAAATCAAATCTAACTTTTTAAAGTATTTGTATAGGAGATTTTTATTCAGATTTTTGAAAACTGTTTATTATTAATAAATGTTTTTCATAATTTTATGTTTTTTTCTTTTTATATGATATACGCAAGTCAAATCAGTCAGTATTTCCCTTTATTTCGCAATAATAATTATTCTAATAATATTAAAAAGAATGGCGAAAAATGCTATATACTAATCCTGAAAAATAATAGCTGTCTTTTAAAACAACGGTTATCTAAAAATTCTAATTTTCTTCTTTCAAATTATATTTTTACATAATCTTCCATCATTTTCACTGCTATTGGTCTATTAGACCTTCTCGCAAATTCAATTACTGTTAGTCCCCATTTATCTTTTTACTAAAAGAGGAAGTCCTGGTTGAGAAAATATCAGTTGGTATAACGGTAACATTTCTATTTCAGGAGTGCCGATATTAAATAATCCTTTGAATGAAACCGTTTTCTCTTTCTTATATATTGTTGTTATATCTGCACCTTTTTCCAATAATGTTTTTACACAATATTGTCATTTTTATTATATCTCGTCGTCCATGATAAAATAATGGAAAGAACAAACTCATCCGTCTTCTCTTACTATTTTTAACATCTGCCCCTTTATTTATTAAAAAAATTAGCAATTTCATAACGTGCAGTACTATCATTATTTGCTAATGCATGAAATAATATACTATCTCCTGATGCATCTCCAATTTTTTCATCTCCTTTTTTTGAATATTTCTATAACATCTTTTTAATGTTCCAAATCTTACTGCTGCTGATACTGTTCTATATTCTGACATTTTTATCTCCTTTTTTTAATTTTAATGCTTCATTTTTGTTTTTAAAAATATTTAAAATTTAAAGTTGTTTTTATTTTTGTTCTAGTATTCTTAATAATTACCTTTCAGCACTTCTACTAGCACACATCTATTTTCTATATTCTTTTCAGGATATTTGTCTATATTTTTTTAATATATTTGTCTTTTTCTTTTCTGGTATTGAAATATATTTTATTTTTGCTTCCTTATCAATTCCAAATGCTATTCAAATAACTTTCTTTTTGTATAGAACCATTTTTTCCCAACTATTTCATAAGCATAGTCTTTCGCTTCTCTTAATGAAGCAAAAATTCATCTTGATTAGCAATTTCTGCATTTTTCCATTTTTGTCATCTATATAAAATTTTATTTGCCTTTCTTTAAAAATCTTATAATTTTTCGTAGTATTCTTTTCTGTTTGCCATATAGCGATTATTTGGACAATCGGATACATTTATTGTTGCCTTGTTTAAACGATTTCTATAAAATAGACCAATAGCAACTATAAAAGTAAATAACAATGATAATTTGAAAAACTTATTCATAGTTGATCTCCTTTCTTTACTTTATTCGTATTTTCAAATTATATTTTTCTATATTATTTATATAATCTAGTTTAGATTTTTAATACAGGAAAATTTTTAGTAAAATTACTCTTTTTAGAAGTTCTGTTTATAAAAGAATTTAGATAGTAGTTATCTGTTATAAATCATTATTCGAGAATAATTTCTTTTTCTTTATGTTAGAAAATCTGTCTATCTTGTTTAATATTATGTAGCGTTTAATTAATTTTTAGAATGTTAAATAACTCTGTTAGTATTGGGAGCAGGAGTATTATAAAAAGTAGCAAGTAGGATTTTTGAAAAATAGGATACGAGAACGTTTATTATGTCGTAGCCTTTTTTAGATTTTTGTCAAAAAAATAGACTAAAAGATAAAAATCTCTTATTAGTAGCGTTTGAATCAAGGCTATTGGGAACATTAGCAGTTTTATTGTTCTTAGGATTGAAAAAACAGATTTTTATTGTTAGAGTATTTTTCATTTAGCATTAATTTGGATACTATTTTTTTCTTTTTTTCTTCAAATGGAAAATTGTAGTATTCGTATTCTATCAAAATAAAAATTATTAAAAATGTAAACAAAAAATTATTTATAATTTTTGATATTTAAACTAGTTCCCATCACACCAAAATCACTAATTTTTTTACTTTCATTCCGTAATTCAAAATTATTGTTTAATATTAAAGTTTCACCAGTTTCCAGCTTAATTATTTTTCCATATACTTCTCCTTCAATAATTTTTATTTTTTTAGTTTTATTTTTTACGGTATCCCAGTTGAAATAAATTATCTTTCCTTTTAGCCATATTGTTTCATTTTTCATTTATAAAAGATAAATTTACATTGTTATTGTCGTCAATTACTGTATCTGTGATATTTATATTTCCCTTTTGAGAGTTTTTCGTAAGTAAGAATTTTTAAATTTTTATCTACTTTCCATTTTGTTTTTCCATCTTTGTTTACAATTTCGAGAGTGCTGTTTTTAACTCGTCTATTGAATTTATTTCTGCGTTTTTTTATTAGAATGGATTTTTATTTAATATTTCAAGTTCGTTTTTGTAAGAATTAAGGAAGTAGCCTACTCCAAAGAAAATTACAGCCATTAGAAAAATTTTTTAATACTATAGTCGTAAAAATAAGCAGTAAAAATTTTTCTTTTAATAATAAAAGTTATAGCATTGACAAAAATGACAGTATTATTATAATAACAGCTGAAGCGTATATAAAGTAGTTGTAGCCTTTTAGATTTAACGCAAGATTTAAAAATGAAATATAAAATAGGACTATGAGCAGAAACCCTAAAAACATATCTATTTACATTTTATAATTTGTATTTTGCCATTTTTTATATTTTTGAATTTTTTCCAATTGCTTATTTATTTTAGTTTTATTTGTATTTTTAATTTTAGCTGATTATTTAGCAAGGTTGATTTTTATTTAGTTCATTTTAATAATTTTGGTTCATTTTCAGTTCTTTTTTTCTTTTTTTGTATAAAAATTTTTTTGAAAAATTCAATGATTTCAATTTTGCTTTTTAAATAGTTCTTTCATAAGTTACCTCTCATGCTAGTAGATTTTGTTTTTGTTATTATAGCATTATTGTATTATTTTTCTATATATTCGTTATAGAGGAATTTTTCAAAAATAATTATAATCAAGAAAAAGTAATGATGTGGGTAAAAAGATTATCTGAAAGGATGGAAGAAGCACGTGAAGCAAGAAAAGAAAGAGGCATAAGACGTGAATGAAGAAATGGAAAAATTTAGGATGTAAGGGATTAATTTGGGAATTTTTCCTTTTTTTGTAAAAATAAAATTGGGGATAGTGGAGTTTTGACTGATTTTATTGAAAAATTAGATTTATTGCAGAATTTATGGTATTATAAATAAGTAAGAACGGGTTAAAAATAAAACTTTTTAAAAGAGGAAAATTTATAGATGACTAATAAAGAAAAAAAGAAATCAAAGAGGCTAGGATACAGGAATTGCTGTTAAAAAGAGAAGAGTATGTAAATAATGGGGAAATTCAAAAAGGAAATTGTGGTTTTGAGGAATTGAAGGTGCTGTTTAGAAGAGTATATGGAGATGAGAGCAATGAGAATATACGAGTTCTGACGGAACTGGGAAATGCTTTGAAATATGTTGGAAAAATTTGAGGAGTCATTAAGGATTTTTGTCTAAAGTGGAAAAAAATGGTTTTAAAAATATGGGGAAAATAGTCTTGCATTTGTTACTTGAGCCAAATTTGGCAGAAGTTTACAGGATTATGAAAAAAATATGACAAGGTAGAGGAAAAATATTTTTAAAGGCAGTGAAAGTTTATAAAAATAACTTTAGGAATGGATATGTTTTTCGGGTATTTGTAATAATTTGGGAGTTATTTTATGAAGAAAATGAGCGTTATCAGGATTCGATAAAAATGGCGACAAAAAAAGTCGGAAATATTGGAAAAACTTGAGAATAATCAAATTCAGAAAGCAGTAATATTAAGTAATATGGTAAAACCGTATGTTAAACTTGGTGAAAAAACTGGCGAAAAAGCATAACAGACGAGTCATTAGAAATATTAAGCAATGAAGCTGGAGAAAATTCAAATCTTTATTTGAATATTATTAATAATTTAGCAAATGTCTATTTTGAAAGCAATAGCTACAAAAATCTTTAATATTGCTGGAAAAATGTGAAGAAGTGTGTAAAAAATGTTTTAGGAACGGAAAATGAAAATTATAAAAATATTTTAGAAAAAGATTTCAATTGTAAAAAAAGAAATCGAGAAACACAAGATGGAACAGTATGTATGGAAGGATCAAATTGTGAAAAAGTTAAAAAGTTAGCTATTTAGAGTGCAGAGGTAATAAAAAGGAGTTGAATATATGGATAAATTGGAAAAATTTCTTGAAATATTCAGTTTTGTTTTCATATTATGGAGAACTTTTTCCCCAAAAAGAAAAAGGCAATATTTGGAACTTTATCTGGAGGAGAACAGCTCCTTTCTGAAATTGCTGAACAATGCGGAGTTACAAGGCAGGCTGTTTTTGATAATATAAAAAGGTGTTCAGAAGCTGGATGAATATGAGAGTAAACTTGGAATATTTGAAAAGAAAAAGGAATTGAAGGGAAATTGGAGAATTTGAGAAAAAAATTTTTACGAAGGAAAATTTGGAAAAAGATAATAGAGGATTTTGAATATACAGAATAAAATTAAATTTGAAAAAGCAAAAATAAAAAAATAAATTGCTATTGACAAATAGGAAAGTCAAGGTATAATAGTTATGTAAAGAATATGTAAGTTTATAATTTGAGTTATTACTATTTGGATTAGACAAAAACTGAAATGGCAGGGAAATGCTTCTGATTAATGTTTTTCCCCTTTGGTTTTTGCCTTTTTTATTTAACAAGAAGGTGAAGGATGATTATTAGTAAATTAGAGAAAAAGGAGAATTTTACGAATAATGAAAAGGAAATAGCAGATTACATTTTAAAACACTTGGATGAGGTACATTTGCTGTCAGCGAGAGTTTGGCTAAAAAAAGGCGTTTGTGAGCAAGGCTACTGTTGTGAGATTTTGCAGAAAACTAGGGGTTAAAGGGTATAGGGACTTTCAGAGAAGTCCGGATAAGGAAGTCGAGGAAATGATGAAAATTAAAGGACTGCTTAGCGAAGAGCCTGTAAATAGTGAAACAAAATACGATGAAATTATCTCAATTATTCCATCGCTTTTATGAAAGAGTTATTGGGAGCTACAAAACTTAATTTGGATACACCTGTTATGGAAAAATTATTGAAAAATTTAAAAACGTTAAGAAAATTGAGATTTATGGAACTGGAATTTCATATATATTAGCAAAATTGGCTTCATTTAAATTTATGACGCTTGGAATAGAGAGTGCGACTTTATGATGACCTTTAATGAGCATTATGTAATTTCTACGGAAAAAGGGGAAAAAGACATAGCTCTTATTATCTCGCTTTCAGGGAATAATCCGTATATGATTAGAATTACGAATATTTGAAAAAGGAATGTGTTTGTTGTAGGAATTAGGGAATGGTTCGTCTGAGGAAATAAAAAGCGTGTTCGAAATATATTGAAATACATGCTCCAAATTATATTTTGAGTTTTGAGATGGTGTCGGCATTTACTGGGGTTAATTATGTGCTGGATATATTTTTTTACTTCTCTTTTAGTGTCGAACTACTACAAGAATATAGATACATCTTTGGAAGTTAGAAAAAATTATGAGAAAAATGAACCAAAAGTATCAAAAATGATTAAAATAAAAACAATTTTTGAAACAATGGGGAAAAATTGAGAAATATTCTTGTTTTTGTAAGATTTTTAGTGTTATATTTTTAATGTAAAGGAAATTATTAAAAATATTAAATGCAAAAATTTTTAGGAGGAGATGGAAATGGGATTTAGAAAAGACTTTTTGTGGGGTCGGAGCCACTGCCGCAAATCAGCTTGAAGGAGCTTATAATGTGGATGGAAGAGGGCTTGCCAATGTAGATTTGTCGCCAGTTGGGGAAGATAGGCTTGCTGTGATTACTGGTGAGCGAAAAATGCTGGAATTTGACAATGAGCATTTTTTTATCCTGCTAAAGGGCGATTGATTTTTATCATAGATACAAGGAAGATATTGCATTATTTGCAGAAATGGGATTTAAGACTTATAGAATGTCAATAGCATGGACTCGTATTTTTCCCAAATGGAGATGAAGAAACTCCGAATGAAAAAAGGGCTTGAATTTTATGAAAACGTATTTAAGGAATGTAGAAAATATGGCATTGAGCCATTGGTTACAATAACGCACTTTGATTTTCCTATTCACTTAATCAAGGAATATGGTGGATGGAGAAACAGAAAAGTTATTGATTTTTACAAGAGATTGTGTACTGTAATTTTCACTAGATATAAAGGACTTGTAAAATACTGGCTTTACATTTAATGAAATTAATATTTTATTACACGCACCATTTATGGGAGCAGGAATTGTTTTTGAAGAAGGGAAAAATAAAAATCAGGTTTTATATGCTACGACACAACGAATTAGTAGCAAGCGCTAGGGCTACAAAAATTGGGCATGAAATTGATCCTGAAAATAAAATTGGATGTATGCTTGCGACTGGAAAAATTTTATGCACTTACTTCTAAGCCTGAAGATGTATGGACTGCACTTGAAAAAGACAGAGAAAATTATTTTTTTCATAGATGTGCAAGCTCGTGGATATTATCCTAATTATGCTAAGAAATTTTTTGAAAGAGAAAATATAAACATTGGAATCACAGATGAAGATGAGCAAATTTTGAGGGAAAACCCAGTTGATTTTGTAAGTTTTTCTTACTATACAACTCGCTGTATCTCTGCTGAAGCTGATAGACTTGGAGAAGGAAACTTGCTAAAAACAATGAGAAATCCGTATATTGAAGTGACAGACTGGGGTTGGGGACTAGATCCGTTAGGATTTAGAACTACAATAAACGAAATTTATGACAGATACCAAAAACCGTTGTTTGTTGTGGAAAACGGACTTGGAGCAGTGGATGTTCCAGATGCAGATGGATATGTGGAAGATGATTATAGAATTGACTATTTGAGAAATCATATAAAGGCAATGAAGGAAGCGGTTGAACTGGATGGAGTAGAACTTCTAGGATATACAACTTGGGGGCCTATTGACTTAGTAAGTGCAGGAACTGGAGAAATGAAAAAACGTTACGGATTTATCTATGTAGATAGAGATAACGATGGAAATGGAACATTAAAGAGAAGCAAGAAAAAATCATTTGACTGGTATAAAAAAGTTATTGCAAGCAATGGAGAAGATTTGGATTAGCATTTGAAATTATTTATTGAAAAAAATTAGTAAAAATAAGGGGATTTTTAAAATAGCAGAACCCCCTTTGCTTTTTGTGTGAAACTTTTTAAAAATGAAACTGAGAAACTTAAATAAAAATCTGAATTATAGAAAAAAATAAAAATGTAAAGGAGAATTGTTATGAGCACAGCTTATAGGGAATAATAGATTTAGCAAGATAAGAATCTTTTCAGGAGCACAATTAAAATATATCGCTTTTTTTATCAATGTTGATTGATCACGTAAATAAAGGCTTTGATGTATCCTTTGCTAACAGAAAATGGATTTTTAAGATATGTGAGCGATGTATTTGATATTTTTGGGAAGAGTTGCATTTCCACTTTTTATGTTTTTCTTGTGGAAGGCTTTTTAAAACAGGAAATAGATTCAAATATCTTTTTAAATCTGATTGTTTTGGAATTATTTCTGAAATTCCATTTGACTTGTTCCAGTCGGCAGTACTTTTTCAATCAAAACTCAAATAATATAATGTTTACATTGGCTTTAGCATTACTTATGATTTGGATTATTGATGAATTGAAGGTGCTGAAAATCACGTGTAGTTCCTGAAATATTCGGTTTCCGGTTTCGATAATAATTGTCACAACAACTTGCCTGTTGTCGATGATTTGGGGATTGGACCATGAATATCATGGGATTTTGATTGCGTATTTTTTTCTATATATTTCGAAAATAATCCAATATTATCGATTATAGGAGGATATCTTTCGATTTTTAAGACTCCGTGGGCTTTGTTAGGATTTGGCTTGACACTTGCTTATAATGGGGAGAGAGGAAAACAGAATAAAATTTTGAATTATTTGTTTTATCCTGTACATTTATTAATTTTTGGGAGCTATTGAGGCTATGTTTTAAAATAGGAATTTAGAATGGAGAGATTAATTATGAAAATAAATCATGTAGCAATTTATGTAAAAGATTTGGAAAACAAGAGAATTTTATGAGAAATATTTTTAAAGCAAAAAGCAAATGAGAAAGTATCATAATAAAAATACTGGATTACAGACTTATTTCTTAAGTTTTCCGACAGTGAAGTAAGGCTTGAAATAATGTCACGTCCTGAACTTTTTGGAAAGAAACGATAAAATAATGAATGAAGGCTTTTATCCATCTTGCTTTTAGCGTTGGAAACAAAAGAGAATGTCGATAAATTGACAAAAAGACTTGTAAATGATGGGTTTAGATGTTTTAAGCGGATATAGGACGACTGGAGATGGATATTATGAGAGTGTTGTCGAAGATTGTGAAGGAAATTTGATTGAAATAACAGAATGATAAAAATATTTGTTTGCAAATGGAGAAAAAGATTTGAAGAGTATAATTACTAAAAGACACATAAAATTTACATATACGAGGAGTGGTAATTATGTTTTAAAAATTAGAGAAAAATGGATTTTTATTATGGATTTCCAGTATTACTGATGACTACAAAAGATAAAGAAACTGGCAAAAAGTAACATAACTCCGTTATCATCTTCATTTGTACTTGGAAAATCAATAGTTGTGGGAATAGGATTTGGAAATAAAGGATTTAAGAATATTGAAAATGGATCAGACGTAACTTTTTAATGTTCCGGACGAAAACTTGTACGAAAGTGTGAAAAAGATTGAAAAATTTACAGGCGATACAGAAATATCAGAAGTAAAGCAAAATCTTGGATATACATATTGTGAAGATAAGTTTAAGATTGCAGGATTTACTGAACTAGCTGGTGAAAATGGTAAATTCTGTGAGAATAAAGGAGTGTCCAATTCACATAGAGGCAAAAGTTACAGATGTCCTAAAAAGACTGGTTTGCTATAGTAACCTGTGAAATACAGGAATTTTTGTCGATGAAAAAAATAATGATGGATGATTCTCACATCGATACTAAGAAATGGAAACCATTGATTTATAAATTTAGAGAATATACATCGACAGGCAATAGATTGGGATTAAATTTTAATTTTCAGGAAGTTTAAGAAGAATTTGGCAACGTGATTCTTTCTTAATAAGATAAAAAAATTGAGGATTGAATAATTAAAGCAGGCGTGATGCAGTAATCTTGAATGAAAATGAAATATTTTTATCCATAATTAATTGTAAAAAGGTGAAAAGATACTCTAGTCTTAATTGATTGGGGTATTTTTATCTAATTAAGAAAAATGATTTGGAAAATAAAAAGGAGCTTGTGAAAAATGGGAATTGCGAAATATGTGGATGTGATTGTAGGGAACTGGGGGTTCTGAAATTTTTCGATTTTACAAAAATGTTGAGAAAATTGCTTATCCACTGGCTGGGGAGCTTATAAAGGACATTATAAAGCATTATGAAGATTTGGATGTGAATTTTTGTTGTGCCAGATAAGGGAGTTTTGTGTGTTCCTAAGGATGATGAGCATATTAGGCTTTTGGCGGAGCTGGATGGAGTGGAATATAAGGTGCTTGATTTTGAGGAATTTTTAAAAGAGCCTCGTCAAAAACTGATGATAATGACAAACCCTGAAATAATGAAAGATGTAATTGAAAAGAAGCAAAACCTTTAAAAATGAAAAATATAAATCAGCTTCATTAAAAACAGCAAGCGTCCTTTACGAATACATGGATCCAAGAATTTCAAAAACTTATGGATTACAGCAAATCCTTGATTTGCACAATTTTTCAATGGAAAATCTGTGTGTGTTCGGAGATGAAGATAATGATTACGATATGGTGAAAAACGCTGGAATTGGAGTCGTTATGGGAAATGGAAGCAAACTTACGAAAAGTGTGGCAGATTTTATTACGGAGGATAATAATAGTGATGGGATTAGAGTGTTTTTGGAAAGATATATTTGTGAGAAATTTAATTTTTTTAATATTTGATTGTTAGATATAATTTTAAGACAGATGAGGTATTAAATGAATGGATGGACAGAAGAATATTTGATATTAAGAAAATTAATAGAAAAATATTGTGAAGAGCAAGATAAAAAAATAGATTAATAGAAATGTTAAAAATCAGAGATAGATTTTTATTTAAATATTTTGTTAGTGAATTTTCTAAATTAAAAATGCCGGATAAAATGACAAAAGAGGAATTAAAAGAATACGGAGAAAAATTATGATATATATTTGATTTTAGGATAAGGACAAGTTGGAATGGAAGATGAATGTAAACAATTAAAATAACTGAAGAAGACTGTTCAAAAATATTACGAAAAAGAAGATTTGAAAAATTTTTAAAACATATAGAAAAGAATTTATATTAAAATATCGTTTTAGAGAATTGTATAATATCGTAGATTTAAAAATAATGGAGGAAGAACGAAAAAAAGAGGTATTAAGTATGAAAATAAAAATAAAAATTGAAGATTAAAAAAATTTTTATTATGGAATTAAATCAGGAAGCGATTAATGAATTGACAAAAAGGTAAGTTTTCAAGGATAAAAATTTTTATGTTTTTGCTGGATTAAATGGCTTTTGGAGAATTTACCTTGTATCAGACAAATTTATTAAATAATTTGTTAAAAGGCAGTTGAGTTCAGTTCTAAATAAGTATTGGTATGAAATGAAGAAAAATATTAATAAACAGAAGGAGAGTTTACAGAAATGAAAAATTATAAAGAATTAGAAAAAAATATTATTTTCAATGGATGGAAAAGTTATTCAGCGTATAAGTCGCTTAAAGGGAATATAGGTTTGAAAAATATATTCTTGCGATTGATCACGTGCAGTCGGATCCTTATGCTCCGCCTTCAAAAATGAGGGTTATAATGGATAGGAAAATTTGTGGGATTCCTTGTGAGCTGACAGATACGAAGGATAAGAATATTGCAGTTTCGGATTTTCTTACGAGAAATTTTTACAGGGAAATTCAGAAAAGTGGAAATGATAGTGCTGGAACTGGGGGAAGTGGAAGAATTTTTATTGACAGGTGTGGACAGGAAATCTTGGAAAGAACTTCGGTTCTGATAAAGGGAGATAAAGTTGAAGTAAGGTTTGAAATGGGTATGCCTGCGAGAGGCAGACGGATAATGGGAAAAAGCGGACAGAAAATTATTTTTGAGCAGCTGCCTGAAATTGTGGAAAAATCCATTATTTATGATAATTTGAATAAAAAAGCGTTAAATGAGCAGGTAATTCTAGTGCTGGATCAGGAATATGCGAGAAAAATGTTGAAGGAAAAAGGGCTTGTTGCGTTTGTGGCTAATGATTCTGTGCTTCCACGTGAAAGTGGAGTTTCGGATAGACCTATGAAAAATACAGTTAAGTTTAAAAGTCCAGAAAAATTTGAGATTACGTTAAAACTTCCAAGCGGTAAAGAAGTAAGTGGAATGGGTATTCCAAAAGGAATTACACTAATTGTGGGTGGAGGTTATCACGGTAAAATCCACGTTGCTTGCAGCACTTGAAAGAGGGGTTTACAATCACATTGCTCAAGATGGGCGTGAATTTATAATTTCTGAATCGGATGCGGTAAAAATACGTGCGGAAGATGGAAGAAATGTGGAAAAGGTGAATATAAGCGGATTTATCAATAACTTGCCACAAAATAAGGATACAAGGGCTTTTTCGACTGAAAATGCGAGCGGAAGCACATCGCAGGCGGCAAATGTGGCAGAAGCACTGGAATATGGGACTTCTTTGCTTCTAATAGATGAGGACACTTCGGCTACAAATTTTATGATTCGTGACGGAAGAATGCAAAAACTTGTGGCAAAGGAAAAAGAGCCGATAACACCGTTTATTGACAGGGTAAAGGAACTTTATGACAATTTTGGAGTTTCGACGATATTGATTGTCGGTGGCTCTGGAGATTATTTTGATGTGGCAAATCACGTTATAATGATGGATGAATATGTGCCAAAAGATGTAACGGAAAAAGCAAAAGAGATTGCAAAATCGGATGAAAATAAAAGGGAATTTTCTTCAAATGATAAATTTCCAAGGGAGTTACACAGCGAATACCACTCAAAAAGTTTTTCACAATCTGGAAAACTGGATAAAACAAAAGCCAAAGGGAAATATAATATTTTGTATGGAAAAGAACTAATTGATATTTCAGGGCTGGAGCGACTTGTAGGATGACAGCCAGACAAACTGCATTGCTGTAATGGTTGACTATTTTAAAAATAAAGTGCTGGATGAAAAACTCACGCTTTCGCAAGCGGCTGACAGGATTTATGAAAAAATTGAAAAGGAAGGGCTTGACTCGATTTCTTCATACACAGGGCATCCAGGAAATTTGGCATTACCGAGAAAGCAGGAATTTTTGTGGGGCAGTTAATAGATATAGGAAGTTGAAAATAAAATAATCTGCCTATAAAATGATAAAGGAGAGAATTTGTTTGAGTAAACGGCAAAATAGAATTTGAAAAATAGCAATAAAATTCTATAACAATTAATTCGATAGTTTTGCTAAAAATCAAATTTAATTCTTAAGTATCCATCTTAAAGACTTTTATAATTTTATTTATAAGTATTATGATTAATAATAGTTTTTATATTTTTATTCAATTTTTGTAACGTAAGGGCATCAGACGCCATGCCCTTACAATCCCGTTTACTACAAAACTTTCTTATAAAGAAAAATAAAACTCGCTTCGTAAAAACTACGCTCAGACAGTTATTTTTTCTTTAACGAAATTTTTGCTTATTTAATATTTTTCCAAATGTAAAAGCTTAAAATTTAAATATAATAATCTTTATAATTTAATATACAGTGTCGTGATTTTTGGAATGAAAACGACTAAACACATTTATGTGTTTTTTCGCCAGAACCTTTCATAGCAAATATATTTTTATAGAGTTGTTCTAATCTTTATTTGCGAAAGTGAGTGTCAGCGAGTTTCGTTTTTCGTAGTAATCAGTTTATCCAAATAATAAATGTTTTCGACTACTTTCCCAAATAAAATTTGGGAATATTTCAAAAATGCTTAGACAAGCCAGGGTTGCAAGGGAAATGACGATTGATTTCCCTTGCTTTATACATAAAAATTATAGGAAAAATATAAATAAAAATCCTTATATGGATGCTTAATGATAAAATTTAATTAAAGGATATTTTAATAGTTACTATAATCATGTAAAAAAATGACTTTTAATTTCATGAATTTTTGATTTCTACTCTTTAAATAGGAGATAGTATGAAATTATTCTCAATAATGATATTCGGTAAAAGTTAATCTCTTGTATTTTAGTAAAAAGCGACTTGATTCTAAAAATAACCGCTATCTTTTACAACAACGATTATTTAATAATTTTAACTATCCTCTTTTAAGTTATATTTCTTTACATAGTCTTCCATCATTTTCACTGCTATTGGTCTAGTTAGATCTTCTCGCAAATTCAATTACTGTTAATCCCTATTTATCTTTTTACTAAGAGGAAGTCCTGGTTGAGAAAATATCAGTTGAGTATAACGGTAACATTTCTATTTTCAGGAGTACCGATGTTAAACAACATTTTGAATGAAAACTGTTTTCTCTTTCTTATGCATTACTGTTATATCTGCTCCTTTTTCCAATAATGTCTTTACATAAAATTGTAGTTTTACTATATCTTGTCGTCCATAAGAAAACAAAGGAAAAACATGCTCATTCCATCTTCTGTTATTATTTTAACATCTGTCCTTTATTTATTAGAAAATTTGCTATTTTATATCTTTCTTTTGATTTTTGTATTACATAATGCTGTGAAAAGTAAACTTTCGTCCTGATGGACTATTTCATTTTGATCTCCTTCTTTAAATATTTTTAAAAATCTTCATATGTTCCCATTAATCTTTTGCTGAATAAATTGTCATAGCTTTGTCCTTTCTCTATTTTGTAGGTATTTTCAGTTGTTGTTTTTTTGAATTATATTTTGTATATTATTTATATAATCTGGCTTATATTCTAATATAGTAAAAATTTTTAGTAAAAATTCTACAATCTCTATTTTTGCTTTTTAAATGGTTCTTTCATAAGTTATCTCTCTGATAGCAGATTTTTGTTTTGTTATTATAGCATTATTGTATTATTTTTCTATATATTCATTATAGAATAAGGAAACGTTTTATTATTATAGATTAAAAGATATATCTTTTGAAAATAGAGAGTTGCTTTTTATTAAAAATGGAAAATATAATAATATTGAAAATAAGGAAAAATACAGGATAATTAGATAGATGGAGTGATATTGATGGCAAAATTGAAATTTCCAGATAATTTCTGTGGGGATCGGCTACTTCGGGACCGCAGAGTGAGGGAAGATTTAATAAAAAGAATAGAAATATATTTGATTACTGGTTTGATACAGATAAGAAGGCGTTTTTGGTGGTGTAGGGCCTGATGTGGCTTCAAATTTTTATAACAGTTTTAGGGAAGATATAAAATTGTATAAGGAAATAGGGCTTAATTCACTAAGAACATCGATTCAATGGACACGGCTCATAAAGAATTTTGAAACTGGGGAAGTTGATGAAGATGGAGTGAGATTTTATACAGAGGTTATAGAGGAATTTGAGAAAAATGGGATTACTCTTGTAATGAACTTGTTTCATTTTGATATGCCAATAGAATTGCAGGAAAAATATGGCGACTGGGAATCAAAGCATGTAGTTGAATTGTTTGTAAAATATGCCAGAAAAGCATTTGAGCTGTTTGGGGACAAGGTGAAATACTGGACGACTTTTAATGAGCCTATAGTACCTGTGGAGGCACAGTATATGTATCAATTTCATTATCCGCTGATTGTGGATGGAAAAAGCTATGCAGGTTTTTGTATAATACGGCACTTGCTTCGGCAAAGGCAATTGGGGAATTTAGAAAAACAGAGCCGCTGAAAAAAGATGGGGAAATAGGAATAATTTTGAATTTAACCCCATCATATCCAAGAAGTGAAAATGAAGAGGATGTAAAGGCTGCCAAAATATCAGATGTGTTTTTTAATAATTCATTTTAGATCCTGCGATTTATGGCTAAAATTTCCTGAATTATTGATAGAAATACTGAAAAGGACGGAGTCTTGTGGGAAAGTACAGAAGAGGAACTAAAAAGTTATTGCAGAAAATACAGTTGACTTTCTAGGAGTGAATTATTATCAGCCAAGAAGAATAAAGGCTCGAAAAACGGAATTTGATATTTCTAAAAATGGCTGGCTGCCTGATAAATATTTTGAAAATTATGACATGCCAGGGAAAAGAATGAATATTTACAGAGGATGGGAAATTTATCCGCAGGCGATTTATGATATTGCTAAAAATATTCAGGATAACTATAAAAAAATATAAAATGGTTTATTTCAGAAAATGGAATGGGAGTTGAAGGAGAAGAAAAATTTAAGAATGAACAGGGGATAATTGAAGATGACTACAGAATAGATTTTTTAGGGAACATCTGACACATCTTCATAGAGCAATAGAAGAAGGATCAAACTGCTTTGGATACCACACTTGGACACCGATAGACTGTTGAGTCCTGGACAAATGCCTACAAAAACAGATACGGATTTATCTCGGCAGATTTACCAACGCAAATAAAGACGGTAAAAATCAGGGTACTGGATAAAGAAAGTTTCTGAAACTAACGAAATTGATGGTTGGGATATTAAAAATTAATAAATATTTAGATACTTATGGTAAAAATTACTTTAAAAATATACTTAAAAATTGAGGTTATTTTGCTGAAATTTTAGTTTATATAATTTTTCCAGCTTGACTCTAAGATGTTGTGCATAAGATAAATTCTTTTTAGAAAAATTTTGATAAAAATATATATTGAAAAATGCTCTTCAAATGATATAATTTTTATAATACGAATAATTGTGAAAAAGTATTAAATTAGATAGGAATCTGGAGAAATTTTATGAATAAAGCTGAAGTGTTTCAAAGTTTTCTTTAATAAAGTAGAAATATCAGATTTAGAGATAAATAATATTTCGATTAACTCGAAAGAACTTGGTAAAATGATATTTTGTTGCTATCAGAGGTGGGAACAATTTTGTTAATGAAGCGTTGGAAAAAAGGTGCTTTTTGCTGTTTATGACGGTGAAACTTTAAAAATAGATGAAAAATATGCTGATCGTGCATTTTTGTAAATGATAGTGTTGAATTTTTACAAAATTTTTGCTGAGGGAATGGCGAAAAATTTAGATATAAAAAGTAATTGGAATTACAGGAGTAATGGAAAAAACCACTGTAAAGGACATGATTTACCATTTGCTTTCACAAAAATATAAAGGAAAAGAAAAACTGAAGAGAATTACAATAATCATATTGGATTACCTTCACTTTGTTGCGTGCTGAAGAAGATGACAAATTTATTATTTTGGAAATGGGAATGAGCGACTTTGGAGAAATTGATCTTCTTGGGCAGATTGCATTGCCTGATATTAATGTAATTACAAACATTGGTGAATCACATCCGAATTTTTGAAAACAAAGGAAAATGTATTTTTGGCAAAACGGAAATTATCCCATATATTAAAAATACACTTGTAATCAATGGAGATGATGATTATTTAAAAATGTAAAAAGCTGAAAATATTGAAGTTGTGAGGGGCTTTGAGTCTAGAAAATAATGAGTTTAGAGAGAAGACGTCTGATTTTTATTATGGGGACGTTCATTTTAACGAAAATGGAACTGATTTTTTTCTGAAATATTTTGGAAAAAAATTTGTCAAAAGCACAGTTGAGAGAAATTATAAGACGAGATGTTCCGGGAGAACATAATGTATTAAACTTAGTTATGGCAATTGCTGTGGCTAAACAATTCGGAATGGAAGATAAAATAATCAGTGAAGCTGTGAAAAATATTGGCTTGACTGGAATGCGGTTTCAAATAATTGAAAACGGCGATACAACATATATCAATGATGCCTATAATGCAAGTCCAATGTCTATGGAGAAATCACTTGAAACATTTTCCCAAATATATAACGATAGACTAAAAATAATGGTTCTAGGAGATATGCTGGAACTAGGAGAAATGAACGGGAACTTCATAGTAATCTTTTAATACAATAAAAATACAAAATTTGACAAACTTTTATTTATTTGGAGAAAGGATGAAAAGCCTATTCGAAAAATAAAGGAAAATGTGGACAATGAGAATTTTAAAAACAAGGAATTTGGACATTTTGATGAAAAAGAAAAATAAAAGAAAAATAAGACAGATTTCTGAACAAAAAGGTAGTGCTGTTAAAAAGCATCACGAGGAATGAGATTAGAAGAAATCATAGAAAAATAAATATTATAAAACAAAAGAAAGGAGAAGAGTTTTTTATTACTGTATAATTTGTTTAAATATGGATTGTTGGGTAAAAACTCTATAATAAAGAATGTTATATTTACTGCAAGAGTTATTTATTAATAACTGGAGAGTTTTTACGTATTTTTAAATCAATAATGTTAAGAGCGTCTGTGGCGTTCATGATTGCGTTTCTGTTTATGTTAATTTTAGGAAAACCGTTTATTGCTTGGCTTAAAAAGAAAAATATGGAGATACAGCAAGAGAAGAAGGCCTAAATCACATTTTGACAAGTCTGGAACGCCTACAATGGGAGGGCTTCAATAATTGGCGCAATTTTATTTGCAACTGCGATTGCTGGTAATTTTACAAATAAATTTATTGTGTTTTTATTTGTAATTACAATTTTGTTTACAACAATTGGATTTTTATGATGACTATTTAAAATTGACAAAGCACAAAAAGGGCTTTTCGGAAAGAAAAATATTAGGACAATTAATAATCACAGCATTAACATTTGGATTCGTATATAAATTTGGCCTTGTAAGGGCAAAACTATCGATTTTTCAATAATAAATCCGTTAATTAAAAATTCATATTTATATATAACGCCAATCCTGTTCTTTATTTTTGTGGCATTTGTAATAATCGGCTCTTCAAATGCGGTAGAATTTGACAGATGGACTGGATGGACTTGTGAGCGGATCTCAATTGTAGTAAGTATTACGCTTTTAATTATTACTTATTTAACTGGAAATGTAAAAATATGCAAAATATCTAAATCTTTATTACGTTCCGCAGGCGACTGAAATGATAGTTTATTTAGCCTCAGTAATCGGAGCTTTAATTGGTTTCTTATGGTATAATTTCTATCCAGCGCAGGTATTTATGGGAGATACAGGTTCTTTAACATTGGGTGGAATTTTAGGAATTATTGTTATTTTTATAAAGCAAAGACTATATTGCCAATTGCTGGATTTATATTTATTATGGAAGCCTTGTCAGTTATGATTCAAGTCCGGCACTTTAAAACTTTTGGAAAACGGGTATTCAAAATGGCACCAATTCACCATCACTTTGAACTGCTGGGATTGCCTGAAACAAAAAGTTACAATAAGATTTTGGATTGTTTCAATAATGACATGTCTATTAACATTTGTAATTTTGAAATTAAGATAAATAAAGCTAGGGGATTTTTCCCCTGCAAACTAATTAAATTATGTTTTTATTTATTGTTTCATAAAAATGAAATTGTAAATAAGAATATAATGAATTTACTTTATAAAAATAATTTAGTTGAGTACTTAAGAATTTGAAATTTAGAAATATAAAATAAATAATAGAAAGAGGAAAAGAATCACATGGATAAAAAGGGAATTGTATTTGGTGCTGGGTTAAGTGGGCTTGGTGCTAAGGAATTGCTAGAAAAATGGATATGAAGTATATTTGATAGATGATAAAAGTGCAATGCCATCGACAGAGGGAATAAGGCTTTTGAATGAGGAAAGGTTGAATTTATAGTAAAAAGTCCCGGGATTCCGTGGAAGGCAGAACTTTTTGAAAGTCGCCAAGGAAAAAAGGTGTTAAGATTATTTCAGAAATTGATCGGCTTATAAATATGTGGATAAAAATATAAAATTATTTCGTTTACTGGAACAAACGGAAAAACTACGACATCTACTAAAATGGCAGAATTACTTAACTTTGCTGGATTTCGTGCAAAACTTGCCAGGAATGCAGGTTTTTCATTTGCAAAACTGGTGGCTGATAAAGAAGAGCTGGATTATATTGTGCTGGAGCTTAGCGACTACCAATTGGAAAAATAATCCGCAAATTCATTCAAATATCGCTGGAATAATCAATTTAACTCCGGATCATTTGACACGATATGATTCAGTAGAGGATTATTATATTACAAAGTTTGCGATTTTTGATAAGCAGACAGGTGATGATTTTGCATTGATTAATCTAGACGATGAAGTTTTTGCAGAATTGTACGAAAGAAGAGAGATAAATGAGAAAATGAAAGCTCAAAAAGTGTATTTGAGTAAAGAAACAAAAGGGACAGTTTTTGTTTATAAAAATAATATTCGTATAATGAAGGATTTGAGTAAACGGGTTGATGAATTTCAAAATTTTGGTGAAAAATTGATGAAATTTCAGAAATTTTGTTAAAAACTGAAGAATTGTCATTAAAGGGTAGACATAATTTGGAAAAATATGTTATTTTTTGATAAGTTCAGGAAAAAAATATTAAATGTAGAAAATAAAAAGATAGCAGAATTTTTAAAATCGACAAATGCGTTGGAGCATAGGCTTGAAAACTTTTTTTGTGAAAGAAAATACAACGTTTATTAATGATTCTAAAGGGAACAAATGTAGAATCAACATTAAAAGCAGTTGATTCATTTAATAATTCGATTATTATGATTCTTGGTGGAGATGATAAGAAAAATTGATAATATGCCTTTGATTAAAAGAGTTAAGGAGAAAGTTGACTTTGTTTATTTAATTGGAGATAACGCTCAAATTTTAATTGACGATATGGAAAAAGATTGGATATAAAAATTATAAAAATTTGGAAACAGTTGAAAATGTACTAAATTACTTGAAGAAAAATGTGATTTTTCGCAAAAATCAGACAGTACTGTTTTTCACCTGCAACATCGAGTTTTTTTGTCAATTTAAGAGTTTTTGAACATAGAGGAAAAGTCTTTAAGGAATTGACACAAGAAATTTTTAGGAAATAATTTTTATTTTTAGAAAAATGTAATTTAGGAGAAAAAAATTGAATAGTAAAAAGTATTGGGAACAAGTTTTATAATAATAGTTTTAATTCTTTTCGGCACTTAGCCTTATAACGATGGCAAGCCTGAGCTTTCCTAAGTCTCAGAGTGAATACGGGAACAGCTATCATTATCTGATTTTTCAGGCGGGATGGCTGGTTGCAGGTGGCGTAGGGATTTGTATTTACAGCAAATTACAGCTATAGAAACTACAAAAATATACAAAATATTACTATGCTATAGGCGCATTTTTCTACTGCTGGTGCTTTATAGTGGGTAAAAATACGAAAAGGAGCGACACGTTGATTTCCATAGAGATCGATATCTGTACAGCCTTCAGAATTTGTAGAAAAATAATATTGATTATCACGCTTTTCACAATTATTTATATGTTAAAAAGTAAAGATGCGAAAAAATAAAGGTAAAAAGTGATAGACAGGACAAAAGAAATTTCCATGGGTGTCAAGTCTTATAATCATGGTGCCAGTTTTTATATATGCTATTCTTGTCATACTGGAAAAATCTTTCAGCAAAGACAGCTCAAATTATAATAATTGAATGACATATCTTTTTATTTCGGAAATAAAGTATTCTGTAATACTGGTATATACATCCTTAATAGGTATAGGAGGCTGGCTTTCGATAACAAAGGTTGGATACAGGGCAAGCAGGCTGGCGGCCTACAGTTCAAAGGACAGCATTGTTTACCAGACGCATCATTCTTTAATTGCAATAGCAAACGGAAAGCTAAGTGGAAGATTTTATGGAAATGGGCTTCAGAAATATAATTTTCTGCCAGAAATACATACTGACTATATTTTTTCAGGATTTGCTGAAGAAAACGGGTTTATGGGAGTAGTGTTCCTTATGGGGCTATATTTGGCTATGCTTGTTATAATGGCAGTTACCTTGAAAAAAATAAAGGATGCCTATGCAAAATATCTTTTAGTAGGGATTTTTGTGATGTTTGCCACTCAGGTAATTGGAAATATAGCGGTTGTGAGCGGAGCAGTTCCTTCGACAGGAATTCCACTTCCAATGATGAGCTATGGCGGAAGCTCCATAATTACTGCAATGACAGCGCTTGGAATAGCATACAACATAATAAGGGCATTGTACAAGCAGGAAATGGGAGATAGCCTGGATGAGCTGAATGAAGTTGACTATCTGATGTAGTTCTGGAGGATTGTTGGAATAATCTTGAATTTATCTTTACAAGACTTTTTAAAATAATTTATAAAATAAACTGAGAAACGAGAGGAATAATAAAACAATGGAAAAAGTAGTATTTACTACAGGAGGAACAGGCGGACATATCTATCCAGCTTTGTCAATTGCGAAAAAGTTAGGGAAAAAGGTATAGATACACTGTTTGTTGGAACAAAGCACAGAATGGAAAAGGATATTGTTCCAAATGAAAATTTTAGATTTATTGGACTGGATGTATTGCCTTTAAGAAGTATAAAGTCAGGATTTAAAATGATAATGGCAACGGCAAGCGCAATAAAACTCCTAAAAAGAAAAACCTACAAAAATTATAGCATTTGGAAATTACATAACAATACCAGTGCTAATAGCGGCTAATGTGTTACGAATACCGTATTATCTGCAAGAGCAGAATCATACAATGGGTCAGGCTAACAAATGGTTCTACAAAGGTGCAAAAAAGGTATTTATTGCCTTTGGAAATACACTTGAAAGTATCAAGGAAAAATATAAAAGGCAAATTTGTTGTAACAGGAAATCCGTTGCGGGAAGAATTTTACGGGAAAAATAAGCAGGAGGAAAGACAAAAAGCTTGGAATAAAGGATAATGAAAGAGTAATCCTTATTATCGGTGGAAGTCTTGGTGCAAAAAACATAAACGAAGCAATTGTGAAAAAATGGAAGACAATAACAGAAGATGAGAGAATACGCCTGTTCTGGGCAACTGGAAAAGATAATTATGAAGCATCAACTTGCAGAATAAGAGATTTTGGAACAGCAGTAGTTGAACCGTATTTTGAAAATGTTCCGAATTAATGGCGACTTTCTGATATTGTAATCTGCCGTGCAGGAGCTTTCGACTATTTCTGAACTTATCCAGCTTGAAAAACCATCGGTACTGATTCCATACGATTTTTGTTGGACAGAAAGAAAAATGCGATGTGCTGGAATATGCAAATGGCGCAAAAATTTTTACAAATGAAACAGTGGAAGAAGCGATAGATGAAGCCTTGTCAATCGTTCGACAGGCATCAATGCTGGAATTTATGAGTGAAAATGTAAAAACCTTGAAAAAGGAAATTCAGCAGAAACAATTGTTGGAGAAATGGGACTTTAAGAATAAAAATTAGGAAAAAAATATGGAGGAAAAAAATGCTAACAAAAATAAATAATGTATATTTTAGCGGAATAAACGGAATTGGAATGAGTGGACTTGCAAAAATTCGGCATCAGACGGATTTAACGTGGCAGGTTCAGATCTCGAAAGAAAGCCTGTAACAGAAGATATGGAAGAAATGGGAATAAAAGGTTTATATAGGACAAGTTGAGGAAAATGTAAAGGACAAAGGAATAGATTTATTTGTATATTCAACTGCAATTAAAGGAAACAAATCCTGAGTACAAAATACATTGTAGATAATAATATAAAAATAAAAAAAGAGGGGAACTGCTTGCTGAAATAATGAACAGATTTGATGGAATCGCTGTGGCAGGGACTCACGGAAAAACTACAACAAGTTCAATGATGAGCGTAGCTCTTTTGGAAAAAGGGAGCCATTTATAGTAGTTGGGGAATTATTCCGAAATAAGAAGTAACAGCCGATTGGCAATTCAGAATATTTTTATTGCTGAAGCTGATGAAAGTGACAATTCATTTTTTATACATTAAACCAAAGTATTCTGTTGTGACAAATATTGAAGCTGATCACTTGGATCATCACGGAACTTTTGAAAATATAAAAAAATCTTTTTGAGCAGTTTATAGACAGTACAGAAAAAAATAGTAGATTTTGTAAAGATACGGTAGAAAAAGTTGGACTTAATATAAAAATAAAAATGTAGTATGGTATAGCATAAAGGATGAAACCGCTGATATTTATGCGAAAAATATAAGAGTGGAAAATGGAATAACAAATTTTGAAGTTGTAAAAAGGTGAAGATTTAGGAACATTCAGCCTAAGCATCCCTGGAGACCACATGTTTCAAATTCACTTCCAGTAATTTATTTTGCACACGAGTTTAAATGTAATATGAAAAAGTAAAAGAAAGAATCTTGAAGTTTAAAGGTGCAAAACAGAAGATACCAAGTTATTTATGACAACAATCTGAGATTGATTGATGATTATGCTCATCATCCGACAGAAGTAAAAGTAACAATCAATGCAGCACACAATACTGAAAAAGGAAAAGTGACTGTAATTTTCCAGCCCTCACCGATACAGCCGTACAAAAATTTTTCTTTGATGATTTCGTAAATTCATTAAAAGATGCTGACGACTTGATTTTACTTCCAATTTATGCGCAAGCGAAGACAATACTATGGAGTAAGTTCAGAATTGCTTGCAGAAAAAAATCGGAGGAAATGTCAGAGTGCAAACTCAGGAAGAAATAGAAGAAATAATAAAAATGACAGAGATAATGGAAATACCTATGTGTTTTATGGGAGCTGGGAGCGTATCAAAAGGTGGCTCATGAGATTGCAAGTGACTTGAGAAAGATGGAAATTGACGGTTAGAGTAAATAATATTGCAGAATAACTGAAATTTTTTTATAAAGATTCATAGAAAGTGAGAATGAAATAAAAATGGAAATAATAAAAATGCCAAGATGAAGGAATATTCAAATATGAAAGTTAGGCGAACTGCAAAGGAGCTTATTTTCATAGATGATAAAAAGAATTAAAGGAAATTTTACAAACTAGAAGTAATATTTTTCTTTTGGGAAATGGTACAAACACTCTTATTAATGATGGAAATCGGATATAAGCTTTTTTATCATTAAAAAGATTGAAAAATATAACAGTTGAAGAAAAAAAGGCGACTACGATCTGGTAAGAGTGGAAGCTGGGCTGGACTTGGATGATTTGATAGATTTTATGGATGATTATTCAGGGCTAGAAAATATTACTGGTATTCCAGGATCTGTTGAGGGCTTGTAAAATATGAACGGTGGAGCTTATGGAACAGAAATTTTTGACTGTATTGAAGTAGTGGAAGTTTGTAAAAATGACGGAGAAATGTAAAAATTAAGACAGCAGATTTGAATTTTAAATACAGAACTACTGAAATAAAAAGAAAATAAATGGATTGTAGTTTCTGCCTTGTTTAAATTTGGTTTTGGATTTGATAAAGCAACTTCAGAGGACAAAAGGGAGCAGAGAAAACCAAACATCCATTGGATTTGCTGAATTTAGGAAGCACATTTAAAAATCCGTAAGGCACATTTATAAGAAAACTAATTTCAGATGCTGGTTTAAAAGGGATATAGAGTTGGGGATGGAAATTTCCCCAAAAACATCCAAATTTTTGTAACAAATTTAGGCAATGCCACTTTTAATGATATTATTTCAGTTATTGAACATGTAAAGGAAGTAGTATTTGAAAAATTTGGAGTAAAATTGAAACAGAAATAATAATTTTAAAAATAATGATAAATAATTTCTAATTTTGAAATAAATTTAAATAAATTTATTTAATATATTGAATAAAATCAGTGTATAATAATAGAAAAACGGAGTTTTAAATATGAAAAAGTCGATTAATGTATTGATTTTACTATTTTTATTGGCAGGAATGATGTTTTTTTGGTAAAAAGATTTATTGACACGGATTACTTTTAAAGTTCAGGAAGTTCTCATAAAAAGGAGAGTCCAAAACTGCTGAAACAGGACATAGTAACAAAGCTTGAACAGATGAAAGGCAAAAAATATCGTATATTTGAATACCCATGAGATTGAGAGCCTTATAAAAAGATGCAAGAGTAAAAAGTATCGGTAAAAAAACTTTTTCCAAGCAAAAATTGAAGTTACGCTGGAAGAAAAGCGACTTTATGTATATGTAAAAAGGAGATGAAACTCTTCTTGCAGATAAAGGATTTGGTTATTTTATGGCGATATTTTGGAAGATCCTTCAAGAAATATTCCTGTAATAGAATATACAAATGATGAAAGTCTAAAACGCTATAAAAACCATACTTTCTAAAAATAAGAAATAAAGATTTTTATGCTATGATTTCCGAGATAAGGCAATCTGATTATGAGATACTTCTAATTAATAACGTAAAAATAATAACAGATACACAAGTAACAGATAAAAATATGAAGATGCATATAAATTATACGAAAGAATAAAAAAAGAAAGACGAGTAACTTCTATGGATTTAAGATTCATAGACATTGTTGTGAAAGAATAATTGCAGTAAATAAGAGAAAGGAGAAGCTACTTTAATAAATTTTACAATGTCAGCATTTGTAAGTAGTAAAGAGAAAATGGATAACTTTAGTAATGCGACGAAACTGAAAGTAGTAGGAGTAGGTGGAGCCGGTGGAAATGCGATAAATGATATGATTGAAAGTAATATAACAACTGTTGAGTTTATAGCAATAAATACGGATCAGCAGGATTTAGATAGATCGAAGGCAGCAACAAAGGTGCTTTTTGGGAAGAGGAATGGGAGCTGGAGCAGATCCTGAAAAAGGGAGGATTGCAGCCAAAGAATCAGAAGAAAAAAATAAAGAAGTGCTAGAAGGAACAGACATGCTGTTTATAACTGCCGGAATGGGTGGAGGAACAGGTACAGGAGCATCTCCAATTATTGCTGAAGTTGCAAAAGCAATGGGAATTTTAACTGTAGCCATTGTAACAAAGCCATTCAGTTTTGAGGGACCGCTGAAGAAAAGCAATGCTGCAACGGGAATTGAGAATTTAAAGGAAAATGTAGATACATTAATAGCAATTCCAAATGACAGGCTGTTTGAAATACCGGGGATGAATATTTCTTTAATGAATGCATTTAAAGAGGCAAATGGCGTTCTTAAAATGGGAATAAAGGGAATTTCTGACTTGATAACAAAACAAGGAATTGTGAATCTGGATTTTGCAGATGTAAAATCAATTATGCAAAACTCAGGCATTGCAATGTTAGGATTTGGAGAGGCAAATGGCGATGAAAAAGCTAAGAGCGCAACTGCTCAGGCATTGAACAGCCCATTGCTGGAAAAATCAATTGAAGGGGCAAAGAAAATACTGGTAAATATTACTGCGGACTGGATATTGGATTACAGGAAATACAGGAAGTTGCACAGACAATCTCGAAAAACGGGACACGACAAGGCAAACTTGCTGTGGGGGTATATTTTTAGAGCCTGAACTTGAAGGTACAATAAGCGTGTCATTAGTGGCAACAGATTTTCAGGAAGAATTTTTGGTAGCTGATGAAACTTCAGGAACAATCAGGTTCGCACCATCTGAAGAGGCAAAACTGGAAACAGAAAATCAGAATGAAGAAAAACAATGAGAATGCTCATCTGAACGAAGAAGAAAAATTACGAAGAAGACAAGGAAGATGAAATTGATTTTGTATTACTGCCATTCTTTGAAGAATAAAATAATTTAATAAATATACAGAACGCCTAATAACAGACTCATTACAAAATGAATACAATATAAAAACTATTTGCTGAAGAAAATCTGGATAGTTTTATTTTTTGTGTACAGAGACATTTAGGATTTTCATAGTGCTAAATAATTTTTGAAAATGACTTGATTTTTATTAGGCTTTTTGGTATAATAATAAAACCTGCTCTATTTATGGAAGTAGGGCTAAAAAAAGCCATAGGAAAGGAGAAAGAAATGAGAAATTACGAAATTATGTTTATTTTGTCTACACACTGACAGATGAAGAAAAACAAGCTGGAGTTGAATTTGTAGAAAAAAACATTGACAGCTGGTGGAGCAACTGAAGTTAAAAACAGAAATCTGGGAGATAGAAAAATTAGCTTACCCAATCAAGAAAAAAAGAAAACGGATACTATGTTTTAACAACATTCCAAGCTGATGGAACTCAATTTACTGAAATTGAAGCAAAATTAAACATTAACGAATCACTTTTGAAATATATGATTGTTAAAATGATTAATTTGAAATAACTTAAATTATAAGAGGGTCAATGCTTATAAATTAAATTTGAGGTTTGGTTATTTTAAATTATAAAATTAAATATAAAAATTAGGGGAAATTTATGAACGTAGTAATACTAATGGGAAGAATGACAAGAGATCCTGAGTTAAAATTTACTTCGGGAGGAAAGGTATTTGCAAATTTTTTTCATTAGCTGTGCAGAAAGCAAAAAGATGAAGTGGAATATATTGACTGTACTGTCTGGGAAAAACAGCTGAAACAATTGCTGAATATTTCAGAAAAGGCAACAGAATTCTTATACAGGGACGTTTTAAGCGTCAAATAGTTACGAACAGAATGGTGAAAAAGAAGAAAAATGAAAGTTGTTGTAAATAGCTTTGAATTTGTTGAAAGTTCGAAAAGTTCGGAAATAGCGAAGGATACCAGCAAAACAAATCTTTTAGCAATAATAACAGCAAAACCAGTACAGAATGACACTTTTGATGATGATAATGATGATATGGAAGACGATGAAGAGTTTCCATTTTAATGATAACTAAGTAGATTTTATAATAGGAAATAAAATTTACTATAAAAGTTTTTAGGAGGTGCAAAATTAATGAGAGCTAAACCAGTTACAGAATTTAAAAGAAGAAAAAGACGTCCAAAAGTTAAATTTAAAGTAGAAGATATTAATTATAAAAACGTTGAACTGTTAAAAAAACTTTATGAACGATAAAGGAAAAAAATCTTCCAGCGAGAGTAACAGGATTAGAAGCTAAAGTTCAAAGAAAAATTGCTAAAGCAATTAAAAAGAGCTAGACAAATCGCTTTGATGCCTTTATACAAAAATTGAAAAATAATAAGTTTTTGTTTTTATAAATTTTTAAGACTATTTAAAAATGAGTATAGCTTATTTTTAGATAGTCTTTTTGTGAAAAATATGGAAAAATTAAGAATAATATTGTATAATGTATAAAATTACTTCAAAATTGGATTGTTATAAATAAAGAATTAATTATTGCAATAAATTTTGGATTGGTTCAGTTTTGAAGAGGTTTGAGTATATAAAAATTAGGTGGTAGTAAAAATGTTGAAGAAAAGTAAGGTGCTGTTTTTGCTTTTTGGTTATTTTTATGCTGAGCTGTGGTAAAAAGGAGAGTCAGGAGAAAAAAAGAAATCCTGAAAATGTACAGAATAAAAGTCACGAGGAAAAATATTTTTTCAAATAATTCTATTGAAAAAATAATTGAAACTTTTTCTAAAAAGTCTAAAGATAATAAAATAAGCATTGAAATTTTGAAAAATTGGTGTATCAAAACAAGAACTACTATTACGCTAAGATACATTCCAAAGGAGATGCAATTTATGCGCTTGATTACAGCGGAATAAGTGCAACCAGCATATTTCTGAAGGTTAGCAAGGTGGATGGAGCTAACTTGGGGATAATTGAAAACATGGTAGTTAATCTTATACAGGTATCTGATGAAAAGATTAACGAGTCTGAAGCGAGAGTAATTTACACGAGAAATTCAGCAAGTATGGGAGAAAAGGAGCTGTCAAGCTTTATTAACATACACAAATGGCATAATATATGGAATAAGAATAGATTCAGCGACAGGTGAATTTATATTTTTGCCAGAGAATCAGAAAACGAAAATGCAGTTACAAGCATTCAAAAATCTTAAATTTAATGATAAAAAAAGAAATAACTTCTCAAAGAATGACAAATTTGGGAGAAAGATAAGTATCGGATGTATAATACTTTGAAAAATTATTGTAAATATCACTTTTAAAAATTAAACTTAAAAGTTATTACTGTTTTGCTCAGCTTTTTAATATTATTTAACACATTGGTTAGATATAAAGTAAGTTTGAGCATACAAAAAAATAAAATCAAAATAAATAGCAAAAATTTAGGAGGGAAAATGAATTTAGAAGCATTATTAGGATTATTACAAGGACAGGATTTAGGAAAAACTGGCTGAGCAGGTTGGGGAAACAGCACGGAAGTTAAAAAAATGGCGTTGGCATGGCATTACCGGCAATATTAGCGCAGTTAATAAAAATGCCAATAACAGTGAAAAAGTGAAGGATTGAATAACGCATTGAATCAGCATGACGGTTCAGTATTAAACAATCTGGGTAATTATTTACAAAATCCTGATTTAAAGGATGGAGCAGGAATTTTTGGGACATTTATTTGGGAATAATACTCAAAATGTAGCAAATGCCGTTTCACAATCAAGCGAGCTTGATACTCAAGGAAAGCATGAAAATATTACAAACTTTAGCTCCCCTTGTATTGGGTGCATTGGGACAGCAAAAAGAAAAATAATCTGGATGCACAAGGAGTCGGAAATTTGACATCAAACCTTGCAGCAAATTTCGCAGGAGAAGGTGGAATTATGAGTATGGTTACAAACCTTTAGATTCAAATAAAGATGGAAATGTTATGGATGATGTAATGGGATTAGTTGGGAAATTTTTGACAGTAAAAATAAAATATTGTAAAATAAATATATTTAATTAGGCAAAGGGCTATTTTATTTTTAAAGTTATCTCATAAAAAGCCTAATTTTTTATTTTTTTAGATAAATTTTTAGTATCAAGGATGGTAAATAATGAAATTTTTGATGATTGGAATTGGTGGGGGAATTGGGGCGATTCTTCGGTATTTGATTAGTGCTGTGCCTATGAAAGTGAGTTTTCCCGTGCAGACTTTTGTTACAAATGTTTTTGGGGAGCAATATTGATTGGGGTTGTTGTTGAGGTGGTGGCTGGAAAGCAGGTTTCACAGAATTGGAGTTTATTCGGAGAGTGAATTTGTGGAGGATTTACGACGTTTTTCACATTTTCGCTGGAAACGTATAACTTGATTGAGAAGGGGAACAGTTGGATTGCGTTGGGATATGCGGTTTTGAGCGTTGTGCTGTCGGTTGTGGAGTTTTTATTGGAAGAGGGATTGTTAGAGCTAAGCATAAAAAGTGTAATGTAAAAATTGGAATATTTTTATTAATTTTTGGTATGAAAAACTTGAATATTTAGTGAAGGAGTTAATATGGATAAGGAACATTCAATAGAAAAATACGAAAAATATGCGATACTGGAGGTTATGTTCTTTAATGGGTATTCAGTAGGGATGCAGAGTTTTGTGCTTTTTGAGCTTGGCGATTTATTTTAATATGAGTTCTTTTTATATCAATTGTATCATCATTGCCAACAGCAGGATATTTGCTCGAGATATTTACTAAGTGTAAATCTTCTGCTTTGGGAGCAGGAAAAGGACGATGGTGATAGCGACGACTGTTTCAAGGCTGGTTATTTTGTGTTATGCCTTTTGCTGTTTTTTTGATATAAGAAGGCAGGAAGTCTATTTTACGGTAATGTTTATTTATGCTCTTGTTTCACCTTTTTCAAATAATGTCTGGACGGCTGTTATGACAAAGATTATTGATAAAAGGGAAAGAGGGAAATATTTTTGGGAAAGCGTAATTTGTTTTCATCTGTTGTCTCACTGTGGTTTATACTTTGCTTTTATGGGTATGTCTTGTCAATGCCAGACAGGAAAAATGCAATGCTCATCTTGACAGCGGCAATGTCGCTTTCAGCAATAGGTTCAGCAATATTTATGTGTCTTCATTAGTGCCTGATTCAGAAAAGCGATATGAAAAAAAGTGAGCATAAAGACAGCATTTAAAAATAAAAAAATTTTGTCGTTTATCTAAAATTTGCTTCTGTGTGGCTGTTTACATGGGAATTTCTAAAGCCAATGACAGAATATTACAGAATAAAAAGTACTTTGGTGTAAATACAATGTTTATTTCCCAAATGGGAGTCCTGACAGCGATATTGTCAAGCATACTTTATCTAGTTTATGGAAAATTGTCTGATAAATACGGAAACAAGACAATGTTAAGAATGGAATATTTTTACAACATATTATGTACTTACCTATTTTTTTCAATGACTCAGGACAATAAGATGTCAATGCTTTTGCAAACTGCAGTAATTGATGCGATAGGATTTACAGCGATAACATTAAGTTTGCTGAATCTTATGATGGAAGTTTCAGGCGAGCCTGCTGATGCGTATGTGGGAGCTTTCATGCGATGGTTTCAGGGCTTTCAGCAATATTAGCTGGATTATTTGGTGGAATACTGGGAAAATTTATAAATAACGGAGTAATTTATATTTTTTCGGGGAACAATTTTACACAATAAGATTTGCCTTTTGTTATAGGATTTATTTTAAGATTATTTTCATTGCTGGAATTAACGAGAGTTTATTCCTTTGAAAAAAACATTTGTGTATCCTGGCAGGGAGCAGTAGAATAAAAAAAGCATGTTTTCCAAAAATAATGTTTTTCAGGCTCAAGATACGTTATACATTCTAATAAAGGAAAAAAATGAGGATTTTGATGAAAAGGAGAATGATGTAAGTGGAGAAGAGAATGTCAATGGTAAATCTGATGAAATTAAGGAAGAACTGTAATTGATTTGTAGCCAGTTATAAGAGTAAAAAGTTATAGAAATTGAGTAGCATAGCAAGGAATCAAGACTCCTTGTCAAAGAGTGTAGAAAAATAAGGAAAATTAAACATTAAAAATATTGTGTTTATCAGGATTTTCAGACTTTTACAACTGAGTAAAAAGTTTTGTGGAATAGGAGAAATTTTATGAAAAAGATTTTAGAAAAATTGGGAAAGATGAGTTGTTGAATATTCACGCTTAGGAGATAGATTTTCTGTTGGGAATTATATTGGAAATAGTAGTAAAATTTCATATTTTCACATCAATTAACCCTTACGGAAAGTATGAAGGATACAAATTTTTAAAAGATGAAGAATTAAAGAAATTAGGAAGAAAAATGGTATTTAGAATTAATGAAGGAAAATATAAAAGAGAGACTTTTCAAAGAGGGAAAAACTGTTATTTTAAGAAAAGATAATTTTTTTGAACATTTATTTGAATATTTTGTAAAAAAATAAAAATAAGATTACAAATTTCTTATGATAGAGATTGGAATAATAATGGCTATTTAATTAAAAATTCAGATGAGTGGTTTCATTTTTTGTGATGAAGAAAATGAAGATGAAGAAGAAATTATAAGAAAATATGGAGTAAAAAAATTATAAGAGCAGGAAAAATGTTATAAAAAGATATTATTGTAGAAGATAGTGAAATTAAAAAATAAATTGATAAAAGTTTATGATTTGGACGATGTTTTAGGTGATATTATTTTTCAAGATAATAATTATATTTTGATTTATGAAAAGGATTTATTTTTTGGCGATTATAAATTTACGATATTAAAAATGTCCGATATTGAAGAAATTAATGATAGAATGAATTTAATAGAAACAAAAGATATAAATTTAGAAGAAATTTTTCCAAATATTGTAAAAATGAAAATAGAAGAAGTTTTGAAAAAGTGCTTTGAAAATAAAATATTAGTGCATTTTTGAGTATGAGAAATCATATTCTGAAAAATTTGGGATAATTGAAAGATTTGATAACGAGAAGATAATTTTAAAAAGAAATAGATAAAATGTCCGGAATTTTTGTTGCTAAATCTGAGATAATAATTGAGGATATTTTCGTTTTTATTTGTGAGAAATTGTAAAGTTTTTAGGAATTTGAAAATTTTTAAAAAAGGCTTTTGTTCTTTATTGGGATGGAGTCTTTTTTATTTTTGTTATGTTTTATATGATTTCAAAAATTTCACAAACATTGTAAACAAATATCAAAAATGATATAATTTAAAAATAAATTTAAATAAAAAAATAATTTGATAAATAAAAAGAAAAGGAAAGGAAATTTAATGAGTTTAGTTCAATTTAATAAGGTATATAAGCAGTTTGCTAGGGGAATATATTTGAGAGGATATTAATTTTTACGATTGAGAGAAAGGATAAGATTGGGCTTGTTGGGGTGAAATGGGAGCTGGGAAATCGACGATTATTCAGGATGCTTTTTGGGATAGAGAGCGAATTGATGGGAAACGGAAGAATAATCTTGAATGAAGTTTGGGAATATTGTGAAAAAGTGCTTCGATGAAAAATTGGATATTTGTCACAAAATCATGAGTTTTCGGATGAAAAATACGATTTATGAAGAGATGATGACTATTTTTGCAGGAAGAGAGAAAAATTTGGGATGAGATTCAGAAAGGTTAATATGCTTTTAGGGAACAGCTGAACGATGATGAAATGGAAAAAAAGTGATTAACAAGTCTGCTGGAGTTGTCGTCTCTTTATGAGGCGAAGTGGATATGAGATTGAGTATAAGATAAAGCAGATGCTTTGACTGGAGCTGGAGCTGACTGAGGAATATTACAATTTGGTGCTGCAAAGATTTGAGCGGTGGAGAGCAAACTAGGGTTTCACTTGCAAAAATTGCTGTTTGTCTGAGCCAGACTTTGCTAATTTTAGATGAGCCGACAAACCATCTGGATTTGGTTTCAATTGAGTGGTTGAAGATTATTTGAAAACAGTATGCAGAAGGCGTTTTTGCTTGTTTCACATGATAGAATTTTTTTGGATAATGTTTGTAACAAAAATTTTTGAAATTGAGAATAAGAAATTGCATAAATATGATGGGAATTTTTCTGCATTTATCATTCAAAAAGAGATGATTTTGAAAGGGAAATGAAGCGTTACGAGAAAAGAGCAGGAAAAAAATTAAGAAAATGGAAGAATACATTGACAGATTTCGAGCTGGAATAAAAGGCTAGACAGGCGAAAAGGTCGACAAAAAAATTCTAGATAGAATCGAGCGAATGGACGACCCTGTTTTTAATCCGCAAAGAATGAAATTAAAATTTGAAACAGATACAATTACTGGGGACAATGTTTTTAAAAGTGAATGGAATTTCAAAAAGCTTTTGACAACAAAAAAAGTATTTGAATAATGTGAGTTTTCAAAGCTGTTTCGTGGAGAAAGAGTTGGAATTATTGGAAAAAAATGGGATTGGAAAATCAACTTTGTTAAAAAAAATTTTGGTAAATAAATTGAAGCAGGACTCAGGAAACTGTCGAGTTCGTACGTGTAAAAAGTCGGTTATTATGACCAGAAATCATCATGGATTTAACTCCAGCAAACAATATTTTTGCAGGAAATTAATAATTCTCTAAATTTGACGGAAGAATATTTACGAACACTTGCGGGAGCTTTCTTGTTTTCAGGCGATGATGTTTTGAAAAAAAGTAGAAAAATTGAGCGGTGGAGAAAAAGTTAGAGTTTCATTCTTTGAAAATTGTATATGCAAAAGAGCAAATTTCCTAATTTTTAGATGAGCCTACAAACCATCTGGATATTTACTCAATTGAAGTTTTGGAAGACGCATTTGGAAGATTTTTGACGGAACAATGCTTGTTGTTTCTCACAACAGACACTTTTTAGACACAGTTTGTAACACAATTTACTATCTTGACGAAAATGGGCTTACGAAATTTAAAGGAAATTACGAAGATTACAAGGAAAGTTTGAAAAACAATAAATCGAATCCGACTGCAACTGACATTGAAACAAAAGAAGAGCAAAAATTGTCATATCAGGAGCAAAAGGAACAGTCAAGAAAAATCGCAAAATTGAAGCGGGATATTGAAAAACTGGAAAAGGAAATGGAAAAAATCACAGAAATGAGAGAAAATTTGAACGCAGAATACGAAAAGGCTGGAAAAGAAAACAATATGGAAAAACTTATGGAAGTGCAGGAAAAGCTCGACAGACTGGAAGAAGAAGAGATGGAAATGATGGAAGAGTGGGATGTGAAGAGTGGGGAGTTGGAGAGTTTGGAGTAGGATTTAATTTCATTTGGAAAAAATTTAAAAGGAATGAAAAATAATTTTTAAATAAAAAAATACAAAAAAACTTAGGAGGATAAAAATTATGCAAAAGATGAAAAAAAGCTACGTAGAAACGGAAAGAATGAGAGAGCAATCAGAATTAGGGAGGAAAGAAGAAAAAAATAGTAAACTGTGTGGATATTTCAGACAATCAGAAAGTGTTTATAAAATTTAGCACAGTTACGTATAGAAATTTATTAAAATGGGTTATTATTTGTGGAATTTCTGGGATTTTGATGCCTTTTTTTCAAGTGGCGATGCTTGGTGTGATAGTTTCGTCATTTTTCTGTTTTTCGATATTGATGACGATATTGTTTAATGGGATAAGAACTGTGGAATTGAAGGAAAATACTTTTGTTACAAATGTTGAAAATGAAGATATAGATTATAAATCTTTGGAATATTTTATAATAACAACATATTCAGGGGATTTCCTAGCTTATAGAAATAATAAGAACTACTGGAGAACAATATCTGAAATAGCTTTTCCATCACAAACTATACAAAGTCTTCTAAAAAATCATCTGCTTGACAGAATACCTGTTTCCAAAGAAATTATAAATTCAGGTGGGGAAGAAGTTTTTGATGTACGTTCAGAAGAAGACATAAAAGCTGATTACCGTAAAAGAGATTTTCTTGGAAAGCGTAGAGATAGGGTTTATCGTGCTATGAGAGATAAAGTTGTGCCTCTTGACAGACTTCAAAATGAAGCTCGTAAAGTTTTTGAAAATCCAAATAATAAGTTAATAATAAAAAAAGAAGGATTAGTTGTGGATGGTGCAATTTATCCGTGGAATAGACTACAGTCAATAAAAAGTTTCCAGAAATTTTTGGAGGAATGTTAGAAATAAAAAAACAAGAGAAGATGAAATAATTTTTTTCTGAAAGAGCAACAGCGATAGTAAAACTTTCTTTATTTGAGGCATTATATAATTCAATGGTTTTTTTCAAAAAAATAAGAATAATTTTTATGAAAGCAGGAAAAAGCAAATGGCAAAATAATAAATACATTTGGGAAAAATGAAAGTGACAAAATTTTTAAAAAAAGGTTAGTTTCACAAGATGAATGAAGAATTTTTGAGTAAAAAAACGGGCAAAAGAGTTATTTGATAATGGAATATTAAAAAAAATATTCAAGTGGGAACTTTTGAAGGCTTGAAGAAAATACATTGGTATTTGTTTCAGGAATGTTATGGGACTGCAGGAAAAATACGGGAACATGATATTCGGAAAGGCGATACTGTGTTTTGTCGTGCGATGTATCTTGAAGATAATTTAAAGACAGTTTCTAAAATGCCTGAAAATAATTTTGAGGAAATAATTGAAAAATATGTTGAGATGAATATAATGTATCCGTTTTATGAGGGAAATGGAAGAACGACTAGGATTTGGCTGGATCAGATGTTGATAAAAAGGCTTGGAATGTGTGAATTGGCAAAATATCAGTAAAAATAATTATTTATCGGCAATGAAAAGAAGTGTGGTTAATGATTTGGAACTAAAGATGCTTTTGAAGGAGAATTTGACGGAAGATGTGGAAAGTAGAGATATGTTTATGAATGGGATTAATCAGTCTTATGAATATGAAAATATGAGGAAATATGATGTGAAAGGAAATTGGAAGTTTCAAAATAAATTGGAAAAAAATTAGAAAAGAATGAAAAAAGGAGATTAAAATGGAAAAATTAGTAAGAAGAGGTGGTGGCGGACATTTTCATGGTGGAGGACATAGTCATTCTCGTGGAAGTGGGAAGTCATCATTATAGTGGTAGGGCATCACGGTGGAGAACATAGTAGTGAGAGCATTCGAGCGACATTCAGATGGAGAAGGAAATGGAAAATCTAAAAAAATCAAGTGATGACGAACAAGAAAATTCATCATCTTTTTGGAGAAGTCATGATCTCATTCAGGAAGTTCAAATCAGAGAAGTTGTGAAAAGTATTGTTGACGCTAAGGAAAGACAGGATTGTATTGATAGCAATAATAACGTTAGTAATCTTGAGATATTTTTATTTTTGTGCTGTCATAGTTTTTGTTTTTTGAAAAATAAAAAGATTTTGGAAGAAAATAATAAAAATAATGAGTGTTATATTGGACATATTTACATTAAATGATAAAAAAATAGCTTCTGAATTGATAATGTTTAAGATAATGGATAAAATCGTAAATATAATAGTAAGAGCAGGAGAAAAGAGAAATAATAAGTTGAGATGGCAGGAGTAGAAGATAAAATATGGAAAATATTAATATCGGTATTAATCGTAGTTATTGGAATTGTAATTTTGATAATAATGAATTTTAGAAATCGTAAAAAAATGGATGAATTTGATGACTTTTCGAGAGAAACGCAGGAGAGGGAAAAAGAAAAAGAAAAAGAGAAGTTCGTGAAATTCAAAAATATGAAGCTGAAGAAATAGCGAGTTTTAGCGAAAGTGCTTTATGATGAAAAATAGAATTTCTTTGGAAAGTGTGCTAAACAAAATGGAAAAGATATCGAATGTAGATAAATTTGGCGTGAAGATAGTTTCGTTGGATGATATTGTTATAGAAGATTATGGGAAAGATTTTATAGAATATGATAAAAAGGAAAGCGAGGAATATCAAGAAAATATTAGAACAGCGAATATATTTATAATGTCAGGATTTTTGGAGAAGCAAGGGATAGAATAGCTGAATCCTTGAAATTCAGCCAAAGAGCAAATTACGAGCTTGGAAAGTATTACTATTATTGCGAGAAAGATAACCAAAGCGCTGTAAACGCATTAAATTTGGCATACAATTCAGGAATAAAGGAGGCTATGTATTACATAGGGCTGATTGAAGAAGAATCGGGAAATTATGAAATTGCAAAAGGCTGGTATGTGGCAGGTACGGAAAATGGCGAAATTAATTCAATAATTAGGCTAGGAAAAAAATTGTTGAAGAAAAGAAGGATTATGAAGAAGCAGAAAGTATTTATCTAAAAATTGCTGATACAAAAAAATGCTGAATTAATATACAATCTTGTAAGAATTTACTTTAAGCAGAATAAAAAGAGAAAAAAATACTAGAATGGCAGGAAAAATTGTTAAATGAAAAAGCAAATTATGGGATTGAATTTGAAATAATCAAGAATATTGAATTTATGCTTGGAAATGAAAAAGACAGAAAAATACGTGGAACTGATTAATCAGGGAAATGAACTTTTGGAAAAAGAGATAAGGGAAATGCTCAAAAACTGTTTCTTGAAGCGATACAGTATAATGAAAGAGGATATTTGTCGCTTGCAAAATCATATTATGTTGCAGGCAATGGAGAAAAAGCCAAAGATATGTATGAAAAGGCTTATTCTCTAGGAGTGAAAGAGGCGGATTATGAACTGGGGAAATATTTTTGATATAGTTGAAGAAAATGAGAAAGAAGCTGAAAAATGGTATAAAATTGGGCAGGAAATGGGAGATGCTAAAATCTATTTATAAACTTGGGATACTTTATGAATGCAGTAGGAATTTGGAAAAAGTGAAGAGGAAGCATACAAGCTATATGAAAAAGCCGCTAATATGAAATATGCTCCTGCAATTAGTGATATGATGTATTACAATGATAGACAGGAAGACAGGAATAAGTTAAAGGACTGGGCATTTAAAGTATTAAATGAAACAGGATTGATTGAACTTGGGAGAGAAGTAATAAGAGATGCACAGGATTTTTCTGGAAGAAATGGGAGAATATACAGGTGATAAAATTTCAGAAAAAATTATGAAATTGAATACGATGACGATTTGATATATTTTATAGAAAAATTCTAAAGGCAGAAATATAAAGGAAGAAACTTATGAAAAGAAAAAGTCAAATTTTCTGGATGATATTTGGAATTGTAATTTTTATACTGAGGCTGATTATAAAAATGTTCAGAGTATTAATTATGAAAAAAATAAATTTTTATACAAAAAAGCTAGGAAATCTAACTTTTCATCAAATTATTTTTTCCTATTAAAAAAACTTTTCTCCCCAAAAACCCTGCAAAACAATCCAATAAGCAATCCAGCCAAAACATCACTTGAAAATGTACAGTCAAGTATAGTCTCGAAAAAGCAATAATAATGCTTGTTACCAGTACAATTGGAAAATATTTTTTTTAAATGTTTGTAAAAACATATACCATTGTAAAAGATGCTGAAGTATGTCTGAAGGAAATGAAAAATCCTTTGGGACTTTTATTAAAAAGTATAATATCAGATATTTCTGAAAAAGGGTCTTGTTCTATGTGTGAGATTTTTTCAAAATTACATTTACAATAATTGCATTTATAATCAATGAAATTACCGCTAAATATCCGATTTTTCGATATTTTTTGCTAGAAAGCAGAAATAATGTTATTGCAATCCAGATTAATCCGTGATTTCCTAAGTTGGTAAAAAATATCATTATGTCTGCTAAGCAGCTTTAGAATTTAAGCTATGCTGAAAATGTAAAATAGTTTAATAATAAAAATATCAGTATTTTGTATAAAGTTTAACATTTTTCTCCTAAATAATTTATTTTTAGGATATTATATATGAAAAAAATTTAAAAAAATAAAGAGAAAAAAATAATAAATAAAACAGTCAAGCAAAGAATTCTGAATAAAACCTTGTTTGACTGTATTTTTTGTTTATTTAATTATTTTATTTTGCAACGTGTAAATGTCCAGCGTGATGAGATTTTTCCATGCAAATGATGTTTATAGTTAAATAATAATGCTGTACAGATGATTGTAACTATACTTGCAATTAAAATACCATAAAATTCAATAGTGTGAACAGGAACGTTCTTGAAAAAAATCTTACAAATCCTTCTGGAGCAATTATAATGTAAGTTGTAACAACCATTGTCATAAACATTGAAGGAATTAATGCAAATAAGAAAGGTTTTTCTCTTTCTTTAACAAGCCATACTGTCTGCAGTCCATAATGAAACTGCCGCCAAAGTTTGATTTGCCCATGCAAAAGTATCTCCAGATAATGTTAAAATCGATAGTTGTCAAGTAAATACCAACAATAAATAAAGGTATTGCGATTAAAAATCTATTTTTTATTGGAGCCTGTTTAATTTTGAAAATATCAGCAATAATTAATCTTGAGCCTCTAAAGGCAGTATCTCCTGACGTAATTGGGCAGGCAACAACACCAAGCACAGCTCGAAATGCTCCCAAATACACCAAGTAATTGAACAGATGCCTTATTTACAACAACTGCAGGAGTTCCAGCAGCGGCAAGTTCTTTAATTCCACAAATACTGTCATTGCGGAGGCAGCCCAAACTAAGGCAACAACACCTTCTGCAATCATAGCGCCATAAAATACTTTTCTTCCTTCAGTTTCGTTTTTTATGCAACGTGCAACCATTGGAGACTGAGTAGCATGGAAACCGCTTACTGCACCGCAGGCAATTGAAATAAATAAGTAAGGGAACATTGATACTCCTTTAGGATGTGGATTTCCTTTAAAAATTTCAGTAATTTCAGGAATTGCAAAAGTACCTGTAAATTGTCCATAAATTAACATTCCTCCAATACCAATCGCCATAAAGAGCAATGCAAAACCAAATATTGGATAAATTTTAGCAATGATTTTATCAAGTGGAAGAATTGTAGCCAAAAATATAGTAGGCAATGATAACAATTGTAAAAGTCATGGCACTCACACCTGGAATCAAATTGTGAAGAATATCAGCAGGTGATTTTATAAACACTACTCCAACTAAAAGAAGTAAAACAATTGAGAAAACTCTCATAATCTGCTGCATTACAACACCTAAATTTTGTCCCTACAAGTTCACCAATACTGCTCCCCTTATCCCTAAGTGAAAGCATACCAATCAAGAAATCATGAACAGCCCTCCAAATATGCATCCAAAGACAATCCACAAAAATGCACTGGACCCTACAAAGCCCTGCAATAGCTCCAAAGATTGGATCCTGTTCCCGCAATATTCAGAAATTGAATCAAAAATGCTTTTTGAGTGCTAACTTCACATAGTCCACACCATCGTAATATTCGATTGAAGGTGGCATTCTGTCAGGTTCTATTCCGAAAACTTTTTCTACAAATTGCTACAAAATGCATAACCTAAAAATAAGTGCGACAATCGCTAAAATGAAAGAAATCATAATAAAAACCTCCTATAAATTTAAATATTTATTTATTTACTATATAAAAATTTTTAAAATTATTCTATTAATAATATAATAGCTTGATTTTTAAAAAAACAAGTGTCAGTTTGAAAATATTTAACATAAATTAAAAAGTTGTTGTTAATTTTCTAATTATGTGCTAAACTGAAATAATGACAGTATGTTGAAACTAAAATTAAAAAGGAGAATTTTAGAGATACTGGTGTTAAATAAAAAAATTTCAGGAGGAAAAATGATAAAAAGGAATAAAAATGTTATATGTGCGACAGCAGGTTTGATGATGGCGGCTCCATTAAATGCACTGGAATAATAATGAGCTAATTTGTATTGATCCAGGCCATCAGGTTAGAGGAAATTCAGCTTTTGGAAGAAATTGCGCCAGGCTCATCCACAAGAAAGCCAAAAGTTTCATCGGGAACAAGAGGAGGGCTACAAAAATATGAATATCAGCTTACGCTGGAAGTTGGGCTAAAATTAAGAGATGCTTTTAAAAAAATAAAGGGTATAAAGTGTTTATGGTGCGTGAAACAAACGATGTGGATATTAGTAATAAGGAACGTGCAATTAAGACAAACAACGCAGGATGTTCATTATACATAAGACTTCACGCTGATGGAATTAATAATTCCTCAACACAGGGAGCTTCAGTTTTGACTTCTTCACCAAAAATCCATACACAAAAAGTGTCCAAAAATCCAGCGACAAATTTTTCACGTGACATATTATCAGAATATGTAAAAAGCGACAGGAGCCAAAAATCGTGGAGTATCCTATCGTGACGACTTAACAGGAACAAACTGGATCCAAAGTTATAAATACGTTGATTGAATTTGGATTTATGTCAAATCCGAAGAAGACAGAAAAAATGTCAACACCGGAATATCAGGAAAAAATGGTAACAGGAATGATAAATGGTATTGAAAAATATTTAAGAGAAAAATAATTTGATTATTTGAAATAAAAACTTCTTTGAAAAAAATTATTGAATAAAAATCTTTTATAGCCCTTGACAAAAGGGCTTTTTATAGTATAAAAATAGTTAGGTTAGAACTCATAACTAAATTTTAAAAATATATTATTTATAAAATAATATGTTTTGAAGTGAATTTTAGAGTAAATCGACATACTTAAAAATAAGTATGCAGTTATGTTTGATAAAGTAAATTTGCAGGAAAAGCAAAAAATGAAAAACTTTGTCAAATGCGACTTTTATCAAATGTAGATTGAAGAAATGAGCTTTTATAAAAAGTTTTAGTTTTTGAAATATAACGCGAGAATAAATATATAAATCAAAGAAATTTGAGAGGAGGAAAAACAGATGCCTACTATTAATCAATTAGTAAGATTTGGTAGAAGTACAACTGAGAAAGAAAAAATCACCTGCATTGAAAGGTAATCCACAAAAAAAGAGGGGTTTGTAAGAGTATATACAACTACACCTCAAAAACCTAACTCAGCCTTAAGAAAGGTAGCAAGGGTTAAATTAGTAAATGGAATCGAAGTTACTGCTTATATTCCAGGAATCGGACACAACTTGCAAGAACATAGTATCGTTCTTTTAAGAGGAGGAAGAACAAAAGATTTGCCAGGGGTTAGATATAAAATAATCAGAGGAGCATTGGATACAGCAGGAGTTGTAAACAGAAAACAAGGTAGATCAAGATACGGAGCGAAAAAAGGGTAATTAATTTTTAAAAAAAGTAAGGAGGACAATTAGTGTCAAGAAGAAGAAGAGCGAAAGAAGAGATGTATTACCGTATTCTCAATTTAACGATAAAGTAGTAACTAAATTCATTAACGGATTAATGAAAGATGGGAAAAATCATTAGCTGAGCATATTTTTATTCAGCATTGCAACAAATAACTGAAGAAACTCAAGAAGAAGGGATTGAAGTATTCAGAAGAGCAATGGAAAACGTAAGACCTCAATTAGAAGTAAGATCTAGAAGAATCGGAGGGGCAACTTACCAAGTACCAGTTGAAGTAAGAAAAGAAAGACAGCAAACTTTAGCAATTAGATGGCTGGTTAGATATACAAGAGAAAGAAAAGAATACGGAATGGTTAGCTAAACTTAAAAAAGAATTAATTGCGTACCGCCAACAATGAAGGTGGATCAATTAAGAAAAAAAGAAGATACATATAAAATGGCTGAAGCAAACAGAGCGTTCGCACATTACAAATGGTAATTTTATTTGTTTAAAAAGATTGTTAAGTATTCAAAAATGTTTGTATTTTTACGAAATTCATTTTTTTCAGAACTGGATTTATAAAAAAATATTGTTTCAAATTTTTAAATATACTTTATAGATAAAGAAGTAGCTTACAAAAACAAGGAGGAAAAATTAAATGGCAAGAAAAGTTGCTTTTTAAAAGATACTAGAAACATTGGTATCATGGCACATATAGACGCCGGAAAAACAACTACTACTGAAAGAATTTTATTTTATACAGGAGTAAACCATAAAATCGGAGAAGTTCATGAAGGAGCTGCTACGATGGACTATATGGAACAAGAACAAGAAAGAGGAATCACATTACATCAGTCGCAACGACAGCGTTCTGGAATGGACATAGAATTAACATAATAGATACACCAGGCCACGTTGACTTTACAGTTGAAGTAGAAAGATCATTAAGAGTATTAGATGGATCTGTTGCTGTATTCTCAGCAGTTGATGGAGTTCAACCGCAATCAGAAACTGTTTGGAGACAAGCAGACAAATATAACGTACCAAGAATGGCATTTTTAAATAAAATGGATAGAGTCGGTGCAGATTTTAATATGTGTGTAAACGATATTAAAGAAAAATTAGGCTGAAATGGTGTACCAATTCAATTACCAATCGGTGCAGAAGATAATTTTGAAGGGATTATCGATCTGGTAACAATGAAAGAATATTTATTTAAAGATGAAACTATGGGAGCTGATTATGAAGTGGTTGACATAAGAGCTGAATTAGCAGACGAAGCTCAAGAAGCTAGAGAACATATGATAGAATCTGTAGTTGAAACTGATGAAGAATTGATGGAAAAATACTTTGGAGGAGAAGAAATCTCTGAAGAAGAAATCAAAAAAGCATTAAGAGCTGCAACAATCGAAGGAACTGTTGTACCTGTATTATGTGGAACAGCATTCAAAAATAAAGGGATTCAACCATTACTTGATGCAGAAGTTGCCTACATGCCATCACCACTAGACATTAATGGTGGAAAAATTAATGGAACTGATCCTAAAACCGAAGAGCCTATTCAAAGAGAAATGGGAGATGACGCTCCATTCTCAGCATTGGTGTCTCAAAATTATTACAGATCCATTTGTTGGAAGATTATCATTCTTTAGAGTTTATTCAGGAGTATTAGAAAAAGGATCTTATGTATTAAAACTCAACTAAAGGCAAAAAGAAAGAATGGAAGATTGTCAAATGCACGCTAACAAAAGAGAAGAACTTGATGCAGTTTACTCAGGAGATATAGCGCAGGCAGTTGGATTAAAAAGATACTACAACAGGAGATACATTGTGTGCTGAAAAATGCCCCAATTATCCTTGAAAAATGGAATTCTGATACAGTTATCCAAATCGCAGTTGAACCAAAAACTAAAAGCCGATCAGGAAAAATGGGAACAGCTCTTGCAAAACTTGCAGAAGAAGATCCTACATTTAAAGTGTCAACTAACCAGGAAAACTGGACAAACATTGATTTCAGGAATGGGAGAATTGCACTGGAAATCATCGTAGATAGAATGAAACGTGAATTCAAAGTGGAAGCAAATGTTGGTAAACCACAAGTTGCTTATAGAGAAACAATCAATGGATTAGCAGATATTGAAGAAAAATATGCAAAACAATCTGGAGGACGTGGACAATACGGACATGTTAAGATGAAAGTTGAAGCTAATCACGGAAAAGGTTACGAATTTATTAATGAAATTACTGGAGGAGCTATTCCAAGAGAATATATTCCAGCGGTAGATAAAGGGATTCAAGAAGCGTTAGAAGCAGGAGTTGTCGCAGGATACCCTGTTCAAGATATAAAAGTTACGTTGTATGATGGATCTTACCATGAGGTCGATTCATCAGAAATGGCATTTAAAATAGCAGGTTCAATGGCAGTTAAAAAGGACTTAGAGCCGCTAACCCAGTATTATTGGAACCAATCTTCAAAGTAGAAGTTACTACTCCAGAAGAATACATGGGAGACGTAATTGGAGATTTGAACTCAAGACGTGGACAAGTTTCAGGAATGACTGATAGAAATAATGCAAAAATTATTAATGCAGAAGTACCTTTATCACAAATGTTCGGTTATGCAACTGACTTGAGATCAAAAACACAAGGAAGAGCATCTTACTCAATGGAATTTGAAAAATATGTAGAAGTTCCAAAAACATTGCTCAACAAGTAATTGATGAAAGACAAGGAAAGTAATAAAAATTTAAAAGAATAAATTTAGAAAAATAATTAAAGAACTTAAAAACTAAAAATAACGGAGGAATTATAACAATGGCAAAAAGCTAAATTCGAGAGAAGCAAACCACACGTAAACGTAGGGACAATAGGTCACGTTGACCACGGAAAAACAACAACGACAGCGTAATTTCAAAAGTATTGGCTGAAAAAGGCTAGCTGAAAAGTTGACTTTGAAAAACATCGACCAAGCCCCTGAAGAAAGAGAAAGAGGATTACAATCACACAGCCCACATTGAGTATGAAACAGAAAAAGACACTATGCTCACGTTGACTGTCCAGGCCATGCCGATTACGTAAAAACATGATTACAGGAGCGGCTCAAATGGATGGTGCTATCCTAGTAGTATCAGCGGCTGACGGTCCTATGCCTCAAACAAGAGAGCACATCCTACTTGCAAGACAGGTTGGAGTACCTTACATCGTAGTTTACTTAAACAAAGTTGACATGGTAGACGATGAAGAATTACTAGAACTAGTAGAAATGGAAGTAAGAGAATTACTTACAGAATATGGATTCCCTGGAGACGATGTACCAGTAATTAAAGGATCTTCATTAGGGGCATTAAATGGAGAAGCTCAATGGGTAGACAGAATCATGGAATTAATGGATGCAGTTGATGACTACATTCCAACACCAGAAAGACCAGTAGACCAAGCATTCCTAATGCCGATTGAAGACGTGTTCACAATAACAGGAAGAGGAACAGTTGTAACAGGAAGAGTAGAAAGAGGAGTAATCAACGTTGGTGAAGAAGTAGAAATCGTAGGAATCAAGCCAACAACAAAAACTACTGTAACAGGAGTAGAAATGTTCAGAAAATTATTGGATTCAGGACAAGCTGGAGACAACATTGGAGCATTGTTAAGAGGAACTAAGAAAGAAGAAGTGGAAAGAGGACAAGTGCTTGCAAACCAGGAACAATCAATCCACATACAGGATTCAAGTCGAAGTATACGTATTGACAAAAGATGAAGGAGGAAGACATACACCATTCTTCACAGGATACAAACCGCACTCTACTTCAGAACGACTGACATTACAGGAGAAGTAAACTTGCCGGAAGGTGTAGAAATGGTAATGCCTGGGGACAACATTGAAATGACAGTTGAACTAATTCACCCAATCGCAATGGAAGAAGGATTAAGATTTGCGATAAGAGAAGGTGGAAGAACAGTAGCTGAGGAGTAGTAGCAACTATTACTCAAATAGTTTTCTGTAAGGAACTTTAAGGATAAAATAAAAATAATTATTGCAGATAATGAAAAATATTTGTTATAATGATTAGAAATGTAATAGAAAAATAGTCCAAAAAAATTAAATTAAAAAGAGATTAGGTTTTATAATCTAATTTCTTAGTTATTAAAAATAAGCAGGACAAAAACAGGAGGAAAAACTTTGGACAAAATAAGAATATATTTACAATCTTATGATCACAAACTGTTAGATCAATCTGCTAAAAATTGCAGAAGTAGCTAAGAAAAATGGTTCAGAATTAGCAGACCACTTCCATTACCTACAAAAACTAAAAATATACAGTTTTTAAGATCAGTTCACTTAAATAAAGATTCAAGAGAACAATTTGAAAATGAGAATTACAGAAGATTTGTAGAAATCAAAAATTCAAATCAACAAATCGTAAATGCATTAGCATCATTAAACTTACCATCAGGTGTGGGAGTTGAAATTAAGCAATCGTAGGCTTTAGTACAAGTTGGCTATTTCAAGAAAAATTGTCAACCAATATATTAAGGAGGAAAAATAAAAATGATATTAGGTAAAAATCGGAATGACTCAAATTTTCGAAGATGAAAAATTAATTCCAGTAACAGTAATTGAAGCAGGAACTAACTTCATTACACAAATTAAAAACTGAAGAAAAAGAAGGATACAACGCTATCACATTAGCTTATGGAGATAAAAAGAAAAACACTACTAAACCATTATTAGTGTATTTAAAAAAGCAGGAGTTACTCCAAAAAGATTTCTTAAAGAATTTAAAGTAGCTAATCCAGCTGACTTTACATTGGGACAAGAAATCAAAGTAGACGTATTAGAAGGTATCGAATTTGTTGATATTTCTGGAACTTCAAAAAGGTAAAGAACTGCAGGAGTTATGAAAAGACATAACTTGGTGGAAACAGAGCTTCACACGGGGTTTCAAGAAACCATAGACTTGGAGGTTCTAACGCAGGAGGAGCCGCATCAAACAGTAACGTTCCAAAAGGTAAAAAAATGGCTGGAAGATTGGGAGCTGAAAAAGTAACAGTTCAAAACTTGCAAGTTATTAAATACGATGTAGAAAACAGTCTTTTATTAGTAAAAGGTGCTGTTCCAGGACCCAAAAATGGTTACTTAGTTATCAAAAAATCGGTAAAGAAATATTAATAGGAAAGAGAGGAGGATAACATGCCAGTTTTAAATATATATAAATTAGACGGTTCACAAGCAGGAACTATTGAAGTAAATAACGACATATTTGAATTGAACCAAATAAACACGTAATGCACTGAAGTTTTAGTAGCAGAATTAGCTGAAGCAAGACAAGGATCTGCCTCAACAAAAACAAGAGCAGAAGTAAGAGGTGGAGGAGAAAAACCTTTTTAGACAAAAAGGAACAGGAAGAGCAAGACAAGGATCTACAAGAGCACCACACATGAGTGGGTGGAGGAGTAGTTCACACCAAAAACCAAGAAATTATGCTAAAAAGTAAATAAAAAGTTAGAAAATTAGCTTTAAAATCAGCTTTAGCAACAAAATTAGGTGAAGGAAATGTAATCGTATTAGATGATTTTCACATTGGAAACACCAAAAACAAAAACATTTATTAATTTTGCAAAAGCATTAAACTTTGATGGTGTAAAACAATTATATATAACAAATGATGATACTGATAATATAGATAGAGATTACTTTTATATTTATCAACTAGAAATATTGAAAAAGTTGCAGACACTAATACAAGAGATTTAAGCATCTACTGGTTAATCAAACAAGATAAAAAGTAATCTTAACTAAAGAAGCTCTTGCAAACTATCGAGGAGGTGCTAGCATAATGCATACTACTGATATTATCAAAAACCTGTAATTAATACAGAAAAAGCAAGAAATCTATTAGAAAATAAATGAATATGTTTTCATAGTAGATAGAAGAGCAAACAAACTTCAAATAAAAAGATGCAGTTGAAAAACTGTTCAATGTAAAAAGTTCAAAGGTGTAAATACTTTAAACATTAAACCAAAAACAAAAAGATTCAGAATGTCAATGTATAAAACAGTGCTATCAAAAAGCAATTGTTAAGTTAAAAGATGGAGAATCTATTGTACTACGACGGATAAAACAAATTACAAGAATCATAACATCTATTTCTCAGGGATTTCTCCGAAAAATAATTTTTAGAAAAAGTAAAAATAGCTATATTTTTGTGGAAAGTATTTAGTAAAAATGCTATAATAGATAAGTTATGTGAAAATTATAGAAATTATTTGAAATTGTTCAAATAATTATACAAATAAAAGAGAAATAGGAAGAGAGGAACATAAGTTATGCCAATAAAAATTAAAAACCAATGACTAGTGGGACACGGCATATGTCGATATTAGTTAATAAGGACTTAGATAAAGTAAGACCTGAGAAATCTTTTAGTTGAACCATTAAATTCATCTTATGGAATTGACAACTATGGACACAGAATAGGTAGAAACAGACATAAAGGACACAAAAGATTATAGAGAGTAATCGATTGGAAAAAGAAATAAAAATTGGAGTGCCTGCAAAAGTTGCAACTCTTGAGTATGATCCAAATAGAACGGCAAACATCGCATTGTCTGCACTATGTTGATGGAGAAAAAGATATATCTTAGCTCCAAATGGACTTAAAAAGGTGACATCGTATTAGCAGGAGAAGATGCAGATATCAAACCTGGAAAGTACGTTAAAATTAAAAAGACTTGCCAGTAGGGACAGTTATTCACAATGTTGAATTAATGCCTGGTAAAGGGTGGACAGTTAGCAAGATCATGCAGGAACAGCCGCAAGACTTGTTGCGAAAAAGAAGGAACTTACTGCCACGTGGAGTCGCAGTCCGGAGAATTAAGACTTATTCATAAAGAATGTATGGCTACAATCGGATCAGTAGGAAATTCGGAACATTCATTAGTATCATTAGGAAAAGCTGGAAGAAATAGACACTTAGGAAGAAAACCTCATGTTAGAGGATCTGTAATGAACCCTGTGGATCACCCACACGGAGGAGGAGAAGGAAGATCTCCAATTGGTAGAAAAATCACTAGTTACACCTTGGGGTAAACCTACACTTGGTAAGAAAAACTAGAGGTAAAAACTTAGTGATAAATTCATCGTTAGAGGAAGAAAAATAGTAGTTTAAAAAATAAAGTCAATGTCAATACTGACAATACAATTTTTAGATGAAAAAGCATGAAATGGACTGTGCCAGTCAAGCAGACGGATAACACATCTAAATAACAGTTTGGTTGAATGAAAAATATTGCTTGATACATTGAATTAAGTATTTAGAAAATAAATAATTAAAATGAGATGTATTGAGTAACATTTCTCGATTTAAAAATGAAATAAGGAGGAAAGAATGGCTCGTTCATTAGTAATTTTTGTTGATGCATATTTATTAGAAAAATAGAAGCATTGGGAGGTAAAAACAAGTTATTAAAACATGGTCTAGAAGATCAACTATATTCCTCAATTTATTGGACATACTTTTTGCTGTATATAACGGTAAAAACATATACCTGTATATGTAACTGAGGAAATGGTTGGACATAAATTAGGGTGAATTTGTACTCAACTAGAACTTTCTACGGACATGGAAAAAGACGCTAAAAAGGTAAAAATAATTAAAATAACTGATATACATACATTGATGAAAAGGAGGACTTTGAATGGCAGTAGTAGCTAAATTGAAATACCAAAGATTAAGCCTCAAAAAGCAAGATTAGTTGCTGATATTGTAAGAGGGAAAAATGCATTGCAAGCATTGAACATTTTAAAATTTACAAATAAAAAGCGACGATTATACATAGAAAAAAACATTAAGATCAGCAATGCAAACGCTGAACATAATAACAACATGGATCCTGATAAATTATTTATTTCAAAAATATTAATTGATAAAGGTACCTGTACTAAAAAGAATCAGCCCAAGAGCAATGGGAAGAGCTGACGTTATTAGAAAACCAACAGCTCATATCACAGTAGAAGTTGATGAAAGAGAAGATTAATTTAGACAAATAAGGAGGTAAGTCTGTGGGACAAAAAGTAGATCCTAGGGGATAAGATTAGGAATCACAAGAACTTGGGATTCAAAAAATGGTTCGCTGAGGAAAAAGAATACGTAAACAACTTTCACGAAGATTTAAAAATAAAAGAATATATTAAGAAAAACTATTACCACGCAGGATTTCTTCTATTCAAATAGAAAGAACATCACCTACAGAAGTAGCAGTTATCATAGAAACTGGAAAAGCTGGAATCTTAATCGGAAGAAAAGGGCAAGAAATTGAGGCTTTAAAAGTAAAATTGGAAAAATTAACTGGTAAAAGAGTACAAATTAAAGTACAAGAAAATCAAAAATCCTAATAAAGACGCTCAATTGTAGCAGAAAGCATTGCAACTGCAATTGAAAAAGGGTTGCTTATAAAAGAGCAGTTCAACAAGCTATTCAAAGAGCAGAAAAAGCTGGGATTAAAGGAATTAAAGTTATGGTATCGGGAAGATTGAATGGTGCCGAAATTGCAAGAAGTGAATGGACACTTTCAGGAAGAGTACCACTACATACTTTAAGAGCAGATGTTGATTATGCAACAGCTACTGCACACACTACATACGGTGCTTTTAGGATTAAAAAGTATGGATATTTAATGGTGAAGTTCTTTTCTACTACAAAGGAAGGAGAAAACGAATAATATGTTAATACCTAAAAAGAACGAAATATAGAAAACAGTTCAGAGGAAAAATGGGTGGCATAGCAACTAAAAAGGAAATAAAGTTGATTTTGGTGAATTTGGACTTGCCGCTAAAGAATTTGCTGGATTACTTCAAGACAAATTGAGGCTTGTAGGGTAACAATCAACAGAACATTTAAAAGAGAAGGTAAAAATTTGGATTAGAATATTCCCTGATAAACCTTATACAAAAAGACCGGAAGGAACAAGAATGGGTAAAGAGTAAAGGTAATGCAGAAGGTTGGGTAGCAGTAGTTAAAAAGAATAAAAATAATGTTTGAAGTTGGTGGAGTATCAGAAGAGAAAGCCAAAGAAGCATTAAGAAAAGCTGGACATAAAACTACCCTATAAAAAGTTAAATTTGTAAGAAAAGAAGAAGTAGGTGGTGATAAGTAATGACAATTAACGAAATTAGAAATTATCATTGGAAGAATTGGAGTTAAAGTAAATGAATTGAAACAAGAATTGTTTAATTTAAAATTTCAAAAACTCTTGGACAATTACAAAAACACTGCTAAAATACGAGATGTTAAAAAGAACAATAGCAAGACTAAAACTGTTGTAACTGAAAAAAACTGGTAAATAGGAGGATCAAGAGTGGAAAAATAAAAGAAACGAAAGAAAAAGTAAGAGAAGGAATCGTTGTTTCTAACAAAAATGGATAAAAACTGTAGTTGTTCTTGAAGAAACAATGAAATTACACAAACTTTTATAAAAAGAGAGTAAAAACTTCTAAAAATATAAAGCACACGATGAAAAACAATGATTGTGGAATCGGAGATAAAGTGCAAATTATGGAAACTAGACCATTAGAAAGATAAAAAGATGGAGAGTTGTTACAATCTTAGAAAGAGCTAAATAATTTGATCTTATTAAGAAATTGCTTGATGTTTTATTTTCAATATTAAAACGGAAGAAGATAGTGTGAGTTAACATTTGAGAGGAGGAAATTTTAAATGGTTCAACAACAATCGATGCTTAATGTTGCTGATAACACTGGAGCTAAAAATCATGGTTATTAGAGTATTAGGTGGATCAAGAAGAAGATTCGGTGAAAATTGGAGACATCGTAGTAGCAACTGTAAAAGAAGCTATACCAAACGGAAACGTTAAAAAGGTGATGTAGTTAAAGCTGTAATCGTTAGAACAAGAAAAGAATTAAAAAGAGCAGATGGTTCATATATAGAAATTTGATGACAATGCTGAGCAGTTATTTTGAATACAGCATTAGAAGTAGAGGGACAAGAATTTTTGGACCCTAGCAAAAGAGAGAATTAAGAGCGAAAAACTTTATGAAAATAGTTTCTCTAGCACCGTAGTATTATAGGAAGGAGAGTTAAACGTGGCTAAACTAGACTTAAAAATCAGTACCTAGAAGATTACATGTTAAAACTGGAGATACAGTTATCGTAATTAGCAGTAGATCAAAAAGATTTGATACGTAATGAAAAAGAGTACACAAACTGGAGATAAAGGAAAAATTGGAAAAAGTATTAAAAGTATTCCCTAAAACTGGAAAAAAATAATTGTTGAGGGTGTAAATATCAAAAAAGACATATTAAACCTAATGCAATGAACCCACAAGGCGAAGTTGTAGAAAGAGAAATGCCAATCTTCTCATCTAAAGTAATGCTTTGGGATGAAGGAGCAGGAAACCTACAAGAGTAAGAAAAGAAATAAGAGATGGAAAAAGTAAGAATATCAGTTTAGTATCCGGTAACGAAATATAATATTTTTAGAGAGGAGGATGTAATAAATGGCTGAAAAATATATTCCAAGATTACAAAAATTATACAAAGATGAAATAGTTTCCATCATTATTGAAAGAATTAAACGTTATCTAATGTTATGCAAGTGCCAAAACTTGATAAAATAGTAGTGAATATGGGGATTGAGAAGCAGTAAGCAATCCTAAATTAATAGATATGGCTATTGCTGAATTAGCACAAATTACAGGACAACAGCCTGTAGCAAGAGTCACTAGAAAAATCAGAAGCTGGATTTAAATTAAGAGAAGGACAAAAATTGAGCAAAAAGTTACATTAAGAAAAGATGTATGAATTCCTAGACAGATTAATCAGTATTACTTTACCAAGAGTTAGAGATTTCGAAGGTGTTTCTCCTAAAGGATTTGATGGAAGAGGAAATTATACATTGGGATTAAGAGAACAAATCGTATTCCCTGAAATCGAAATTGATAAAGTAGATAAAATCTTTGGATTAGGAATCACGATTGTATCTACAGCACAAAATGATGAGCAAGGAAGAGCTTTATTAAAAGCATTCGGAATGCCGTTTGCAAAATAGTATTATTTTGAAGGAGGTGTAATTTAATCAATGGCTAAAAAAGCAATGGTTGAAAGAAACTTAAAAAGAGAAAAAACAGTTGATAAATATGCAGCTAAAAGAGCTGAATTAAAAGCAAGAGCTAAAAAAGGTGATAGAGAAGCAATTTTAGAATTATCTAAATTACCAAGAAATGCTTCGCCTACAAGAGTTAGAAACAGATGTCAAATTAACGGAAGACCAAGAGGTTACATGAGAGAATTTGGTATTTCAAGAGTTATGTTCAGACAATTAGCAGGAGAGGGAGTTATCCCAGGAGTAAAAAAATCAAGTTGGTAATATTTTGAGAGGAGGAAGAATTAATGTATTTAACAGATCCTATTGCTGATATGCTTACTAGAATCAGAAACGGAAACATGGCTAAACATGCACAAGTTGCAGTACCATTTTCAAGAATTAAAGAAAGTATAGCAAATATATTAAAAATGAAGGCTATATAAACGGTTACGAAATCAAAGAAGGAGCTATAAAAATATAGTTGTTTTTTAAAAACTGTAGATGGAGAAGCTGTAATTAAAAGGATTGAAAAGGATTTCAAAACCTGGAAGAAGAGTTTACAGATCTGAGAAAATTTACCTAAAGTATTAGAGTGGATTAGAATTGCCATTGTCTCAACACCACAGGTGTTATTACAGACAAGGAATGCAGAAAGCATATGTTGGTGGAGAGTTCTTTGCTACGTGTGGTAATTTACGCATTTTTATAAAATTAGGAGGATAAACAATGTCAAGAATAGGTAAGAAACCTATAACTATACCTGCTGGAAATTGGAAGTTCATGATGGGAACACTTTACTGTAAAAGCGTCAAAAAGGACAATTAGTAAGAGAATTGAGCAGTGAAATTAAAGTAAATATTGATGGTAATGAAATTACATTTTGAAAGACCAAATGATTTACTACAAATAAGAGCTCTTCATGGAACTACAAGAGCAAACTTAAACAATATGATTGTTGGAGTAAGTGGAAAGGATTTACTAGAGGATTAGAATTAGTCTATGAGGATATAGGTACAAAGCTGCTGAAAGGATTAACATTATCTTTAGGATATTCACATCCAGTTGAAGTTGAAAGCAGTAGAAGGAATTACTTTCAAAAGTTGAAGAAATACTAAAATTTCTGTTGAAGGAATTGACAAGCAAATTAGTTGGACAAGTTGTCGCAAACATCAGAGCTAAACGTCCACCTCGAACCATATAAAGGGAAAGGTGTTAAATACGTATGATGAAGTAATTAGAAGAAAAGAAGGTAAGAAAGGATAGGAGGTAGATTTTAATGGTAAAAACTTGATAGAAATAAATTAAGACAAAAACATAGAAGTATTAGATCGTTGAACTGCTTGAAAGACCTAGACTTGCTGTGTATAGAAGTTTACAAAATATCTTCGTTCAAGTAATTGATGATACAACAGGAAATACTTTAGTTTCTGCATCAACTATTGAAAAAGGTGCAAAAATTGAAAAAGGTTCAAATATTGAAGCAAACTAAACAAATAGGGAGAAAAGAATTGACAAAAGGCATTAGATAAAGGGATTACTACTATGTTGTATTCTGACAGAGGAGGATACGTTTACACAGGAAGAGTTAAAGCTGTGGCAGATGTCATGAGAAGCAGGATTAAAATTCTAAAGATAAGGAGGATTTATTTTGGCTAGAGATAGAGATAACAGAGAAAGAGAAAGTGAATACAAAGAAAGACTTTAAGAATAAGCAGAGTTTCTAAAACTGTTAAAGGAGGAAGAAGAATTTCGTTCTCAGTATTAGCGACTGTTGGAGATGAAAAAAAGGAAAAGTAGGTATCGGTTTAGGAAAAGCTAACGGAGTACCTGATGCAATTAGAAAAAGCTATTGCAAACGCTAAGAAAAACTTAAGTAACTGTTTCATTAAAAAGGTGGAACATTGCTGTTTCATGAGCAAATTGGTAAAAATATAATGCAACTCCCGGTAGTATTGAAACCAGCTCAAAGTGACAGGAGTTATCGCCGGTTCAGCAACTAGGGAATTATTAGAGTTAGCAGGTGTAAAGACGTACTTACAAAAATTAGAGGTTCAAAAACTAAAGATAATGTTGCAAGAGCAACTTTAGAAGGTCTTAAACAATTACGTTCTATAGAAGACGTTGCAAGACTTAGAGGAAAATCAGTTGAAGAAATTTTTGGGATAATAAGGTTAGAGGTAAAATTAATGTCTAAAGTAAAAAGTAACGCTTTGTAAAAGGAATTAATGGAAGAAAAACCTAATCATGTTAGTGACTGTAAAATCACTGGATTAAGAAAATCAGTCAAAAGCGCAGTTCATAACAAAACTGCTGATATAGAAGGAAAAATTAAATTAGTTTCTTATTTACTAAAGTAGAGAGGTTTAGAATAGATGAATCTTAATGAATTAAGACCCGTCGCTGGATCGAAAAGAGAAAGAAGAAGAGGAAAGAGGACACGGAACTGGTTGGGGAAAAACTGCTGGTAAAGGTCACAATGGACAAAAACAAAGATCAGGTTCTATGTATCACCTATATTTGAGGTGACAAATGCCTATTATTAGAAGAATTCCTAAAAGAGGATTTTCTAATGCACCATTTAAAAAGATATAATAGTAATTACATTGGCTGACATTGTTGAAAGATTTAATGATGGAGATGTAGTTAGCTACAAAACATTAGTTGAAAATGGAATAGTTAAAAACCCTAAATTTATAACAAAATATTCGGATGAAGCTTTTAAGAAATACAAAAGGCAGAAGAGCTGTAAGAGAATATTTAAATGTAAATATTGAATCATATGTAGAAAAGATTTTACAAAGCTTGTTAAAAATCATAGGGAATGCAGAAGTTAATAAAAATTAACTGTAAAAAGCACACAAAGCTTTCTAAAACAGCTAAGGAATTAATTGAAAAAGCTGAGGAAATGTAGAATTATTAGAAGTAAGATCATATTCAGCTAAAGCAGGAAATAATAAAAAGAAAGATGGGAATAAGGGTAAGATTTTAATATCTTGCTTTTTGCTTCATACACTAAAGGAGTGATAGAATTGACCTAGCTGAAGCACTATCAAGTAGGGTAAAAGCTATTTTTAATATACCTGAACTAGAAAAAGAGTAACATTTACATTATTAATGATAATGGTCGCAAGAGTTGGAATTCATATAGCAGTTCCAGGAATTAATACAGATGCTTTTTAAAAATTTCAGCAGGGAAATGCAGTTACTCAATTTTTAAATTTATTTTCTCGGGTGGAGCTGTTGAAAGAGCTTCAATTTTTGCGTTGGGAATTGTCCCGTATATTAACGCTTCCACCGTATTTCAATTATTAGAGTAATTTTTCCCTAAGATAGATGAAATGCAAAAAGGAAGGTGGAAAAGAAAGAGATAAAATAACTCAATGGTCAAGATATGTAACAGTCGTACTGGCAATAATTCAGTCGTTTGAATTGCAGTCTTAATGCAAAATCAAGGATTAGTATTGGAACCAGACTAAAATTCATACTTTCAGTGCAGTAGTCCTGATTACAGGTGGAACTTCATTCTTAATGTGGATTTCTGAAAGAATTTCAATAAGAGGTATTGAAATGGGACTTCAATGCTGATATTTCTGAATATTGTTGCAGGATTGCCAACAGTACATAAGTCAAATGATCTCGGATTACCTAGTGGAATGGGAAAAAGTTCTGTTAGGGATTATCAATTGTAGCATTTGTGGTATTTATTGCACTAATGGTAATTGTACAGCTTGCTGAAAGAAGAATTCTATTCAATATGCAGGGAAAAGGTAGTCTGGATTTGAAGGGGACAAAAGCACAGTTGGAAAAAGAACATATTTGCCATTAAAAATAAATATGTCAGGAGTAATGCCAATAATCTTTGCGTCAGTATTGATGGCAAAGACCGCCATTTTTAGTTTCAATGATGAAAACTGGAGATTTAAAAACTTTTTAGCAAAACTCAGTTTGGAGCCAAAAGGAGTTTTATATTTATTATTATTTGCAATATTAATTACAGTATTTTCATTTTTCACACACTCTATTGCTGATCCGCATAAAGTGTCTGATGATTTGAAGCAAAAGCGGAGGAACAATTCAACGGTAAGAGCTGGAAAGAAACGGCTGATTATTTGGAAAAAGTTGCAACAAGAGTAACGTTTGGAAGTGCGATATTTTTATCATTATTAGGTATTATGCCAAATATCTGGTTTGGATACGTTTTAAAAACTTCCAGTTATGCTTGGAGGAACAAGTTTGCTAATCTTAGTTGGGACTGCAGTAGAATTACTGTTGCAAATAGATTCTTACCTAGTTATTAAGAAAAATGAAAGGTTTTATAAACAGAAGAAATCGTTAGAATAAAAATTTAATAATTAAAAATATAATTTTTTAAAAGCACACCAAATGTGTGCTTTTTGTTTGAACAAGGGGTTTTTGATTCCTGCATAATAATATTTATTCTATTCATAATTTCAAATGTATATAGTTTTCTAAAAATTACTAAAAATGATAGTTATTAAAAATTTAGTAGTTAATTTTTAAATATCTTTTCTCAAAAATATGAAATAAATTCCAATATAATTACAATCAAATATTAGATATACAAATACTCCAATTTCTCTTATATCAAAGTACATAGTTCCAGCCATAAACATATCATAACCAATTCCGCCAGCTCCAGGCTACCCTACTAATACAGCATTTGTAAAGTTTATTTCAAAACGGATGAATGTCCATGATAGAAGAGAAGTGCTTGTACTTGGCAATACAGCCTGAAAAATAACTTTCCGAATGAAGCGCCTGTTGCTCTAAGAGCTTCGATAATTCCGTTGTTAATTTCTTCGATGCTTTCTGAATAGGCTTTTTACAAGGTAGGGCAACGCTGTGAAAAAGTCATTCCTATAATTGCCGCTTCTACACCAACATTTGCAACGACTGAAAATACCATAACCCATAATATTGTTGGAATAGCACGAAAAATGTTATGCCTAATTTTATAATTTTAGAAACATATTTGTTGATAAATTTTGAGCAGCAAAAGAAAGATAGAAATAGAGCTATAAAAAGAACCTATAATTGTTGTTAAAGGTCGCTAGAGCAATTGTTACCATAAGGCTTTGAAAAACTTGGCTATAGGTGTCATCTATCTGATAATTTTGGAGAAAAAGAACATTGTTTTCAGATCTTTTAAAAAAATGGTCAGCAGCTTTCAGCGATATTTACATTACAAAATCCATTGTAATCAATGTATAAATTGTAATAGTTGACAATAGGAATAAAGTTGCATATAAATAAATTTCTTTGATTTTTGTAAGTTTTCTTATCTTTATTTTTTTCCAAAAGAAAATTCACCTTCCTTCTGTTAATTTGTTTTACATCATTTCTTTTCTAAGTTTGTTTAGACAGAATTTCTATTCCGATTACAATAACTGTAACTGTTAAAATTACGAGTCCAGCAGCATCGTACCTAAAAACTTTTTGTAATACAGGTGAAATGTGAATCCATTCCAGTCCCTGTTAAAATACCAACCAGTGTAGATTCTCGCACGCCAGTTTCAATAAAGAACAGAAGCCAAGACAGGAGCTGTGAGGAAACGCTTGGGATAACTCCGCAGAATATTATCTGAAAATATGAAGCTCCTACTGATTTTTAGGGCTTCAATTACATCACTTGCCACCTCGTCAATTGTTTCGGAAAAAGGCACGTGTTAAGATATCCAAATGTTATCAGGAAATAGTGCAAGAAATCCTGTAAATTGACTCTGCTTTGAAAGGAAAATACAAGTATTAACGCCCATGCAACAATTGGCATATTTCTAAAAAGAAGCAATTATCTTTGTTATAATTTTTGTAAAAAAATGTTTATTCCAGTTGAATTAGATCCGATTATTGCAAGAAATAGTGCAAAAAGTTGATGAAATCGTTGTGGAAGTTATAGCAAGTAAAGACTGTCTTTTATTACGGAATCCATAATTTCGGAAAATACTGCAAAGCATTTTGTGTAGGGATAAATTTTTGTAATAGCCAAAAGATTCCAGCTGGAATTGAGGAAAATGCCATCCCATTTTGGAAGCCTGCAAATAATGGAGGATATTGTATAAATTAGAATAATTGTTGATATAAATATAATTTTTAGAGTAAAATCTTTGCTTAAAAAAATATCTTTTTCATTAACTTCATAAAACCTCCTTATATCAAAGTATTTTCTTCATCTTTATAAATAAATTCAATCATATCATCTGTAAGTTGTTCTGTTTTATCGTCAAAGAAATTTTTCTCGCCTTTGTTAAGGCAATAATTCTGTCAGAATATTTTTGGCAATATCAACTTGATGAAGATTCACAATGCACGTAATTTTTAGCTCGGAAACAATTTTTTAGATAATCCATTATATTTTCAGCAGTTTTTGGGATCAAGAGATGCGATTGGCTCATCACAAAAAGCAATATTTTGGTTTTGCATAATTGCCCTCGCAATCCCGACACGCTCGCTTTTTGACCTCCGAGAGTTCGTTACATTTTTCGATAGGCGTACTTAGATCATATTTACTCTTTCTCGAAAGCTAAAAGCTTCCTTTTTTTCCTCTTCTGAATAAATACCCTAATATTCCAGCAATTACTGATTTATATCCAAGCCTTCCATGAAGCTACATTTTTCAATAACAGTAAGCCTTTCCACAAGATTATAACTTTGAAAAATCATTCCAATTTCTCGTCTTACAAGTTCTATTTGTGTTTTTCAAGTTCTCAATATTTTTGTTTTCAAATAAAAATTGAACCTTGTGAAATATCAATCATTTTGTTTATACTTCTAAGTATGTTGATTTTCCCTGAGCCTGAAGGACCAATAATCGAGATAAATTCATCCTTTTTCTACGTCAAATGAAATATTTTTCAAGGCATTTGTTCCGTTATTATATTTTTTGAAACATTTTTATACTTAATAACATAAAAAAATTCCTTTCTAAATAATTTTACTATACAAATAATGTTTTAAAAATAAGGCATATCAATCTTGGTATGCCTATAAAAACTTTATCTATTTCAATATTAATTTTGTTAGTGTTCTGATTGCTATTTCTGTTTTTCTGTACTGTTATTTGTGTTGTTATTGTCATTGTTATTGAATGGAGCTTGGTTTTTGTATATTGATTGATGAGTGCAGTTTTGTTCACTGTTAGAGAAACTATTTTCATCAGTTTCATGGCAGATCTGTTCAAATGTGATAATCGTTCCTAGTGACAGCAAATCTCTTTGAAGTTTATCAAGTTTATTTTTTGGACATATACATTATCAATTAATGTTTCAATATTTTTGTTATCTTCTTCATATTTAGACATAATCTGCTGATAATTATTATTTCTTAGGGTTTTTCAATTTTTGAGTCAGCAATGTTTTTCCTCGTCAGTTAATACAGTATGATTTAAATTTTTGAAATTGCTGTTTTTCAAAAATAAGTTCTGAGGCAAGTTTTTACAATTCTTCCTTCAAGCAAGTCATTTTTGAATATTCGATAAGAGAACTTATTTTTATTGATTGCAAATAAAAGTTTTGGAAGTGAAATTATCTTTGTTATAAAGTAATTTCATAACCATTATTATTTGCCCTTTTATCAATGCTTTTGGAGTTATTTTTTCCAGTAAAACTTCCCATTTACCTGCAGAAATATTCTCATTTAATCCCTTTTAGCCACGATTTTTACCATCATTAATATCTGTCTGAAATTTTATATCCAGCTCTTTATCTCTTTTTATAAGAGAAGTAGCTTTTAAAGCTGTGTTTAATGAAGTTTCTAAATTTTTCCTTGTCTAGGAATATATACAGATTCATATTTTGAACATTGCTATTAGAATTATTGTTAAAATCGTTCAATGAAATTTCTTTTCAAGCTTAGTCAAAGTTAGTCAGAAACATTTGCAAGCGCATATATCTCTTTCAGCTCAATTTCAGAAATATTTTTCAATGTTTTCCTTTTTCAGAATTGATAGACTTTTACTAGTGACTTAATCTCGTTATTCAGTTCTACGATTTTTCTGAGCTTTGCTTTTTCAAGTCTGTAAGTCCCCACATAATCTTTTTTCAGAACATTGATTTTTCAATATTCTCTTTCCATTTGCTGTTAATAAGATTGTTTGTATTATTTGACAATGTTGTAACCTTATCAGTTGTTTCCTTGATAAAATCTGCAGTTGTCTTTGTCAGATTTTTCTTGAGAAGTAAGAGAATTTATCTTTTTCAGTAAACAGTGTCAATCTGAAGTCCTTATAAATGCTTTTCAAGATTCACATCTTCCAGTTTTCATATTAGACAACGTTAATTTTGGGAACAAGGTTAAATAGTCCGCTTTCGTACAACGCCAACTGTAGCTCGTCCTTTTCCAAGGCTTTTTCCATTGACTACAAAATTATCAAAAACCATTTCGCTATTTCTTATAGAAAATTTTACATTTTCAAATTCGAATGTTTTGATTTTTGTCATATATGAGACAATATTGCTGGAAAAACATCACGCCAAAAGCAACATAACCAGAGCTATTAATACAAGACTCAATAAATATTTCAAAATTTTCACAAAAACCTCCTTTATATATATGATTAAAACCCTTTAATATCAAACTGCTGTAAGATTAAATAACTTTGGAGCTTGATTTTTAAAGAAGTTTTGCTATAGTTTTTACATCAAATAAGCTGTCAAAAATAGATGTTATAAATTTTCATATCTATTTAAAACAGCTCCTTTCTAAATTTTTAAAAGTTTTAGATTATTTAATATTTTTAATGCTTCATCCATATTTGATAATTTAAATTCATCAGAAATTGATTTTAGGTAAGTTTGTTGCTCAATCTGTCTTTTCTGATTTCTTAACTGAGTTTTGATAGCTTCTTTAACGCTTTCAAAAGGTATCAGTCCCTTTAGGGTTTCTTTCAAGGACTTTCACGACATACAGGCTTTTTCGATCGTTTACAACCTTATTGACAACTTGTCCTGCCTTAACATCCTTGATGGCTTCACTCACAGAACCAAAAACGGCTTGCCAGCTGACTTAGAAGAATTGATTGTGTCTGTCCGTTCTGCTCAGTTCCAGGATTGTACTGGTTTACGTATGCAGTAAAATTGTTAGGATTTGCAACAGCTTCCTTTAATGCCTGTTCAGCTTTTTGCTGTATCAGTAGGCTGGAATACTATAACCCTGCAGTCTACTGAATCTTCAGGCTGTATGAAGCTAGCCTGGTTGGCATCGTAGGCAGCTGGCATCAGCATCTGTAATTTTGGCTCTTTCATTAACTTCGCTTAGTGTTGCCAGGCTTTGCCAGCGATCTGTTCCTGTAAAAATTTCTTGCTTTCCGTATATTTCTTATCCTCGTTGCTCTTTTGCTTTTCAAGGCAAGAGCTCTGATTTAGAGCAATATTTTTAATAATAGAATGTTTCATCTGTGTAATTTGTTCAGGAGTAAGGTCTTTTTCAGAAATTCCGCTAGAAAAAGGCTTTTTTTCCAGTTCGTTATTAACTTCCTTTTCATACACTTTTTATATCTGATGTTTCAAATAGCACTTTTGCCTCCGCTTACTATTTCCACAAGACAATGCAAATGTGCATAATGCTGTCAAGACACTATTTTTAAATTTATTTTTCATTTTTTTCCTCCAAGATGGTTTTGTATTTTTTTAAGATTATGTCTTTAGTATATCATAACATTACAAACATTTCAAACTTTATTAAAAAGACAGAGTAAAATTATATTGAAGAGAAATTTATCTGTTTTTTTGAGGTTTTTGATAGATTAAATCAAGGCACTTACGTTTGTATTCAGTCTTTTGGATGGACATAAAGATTTAGAGTAGCATTCATGCTGGCGTGTCCTAAAATTTCAGAAACAGTCTTGCAGTCAATTCGAGTTCGATGGCCTGCGTTGCGAAAAGTATGACGAAGGCTGTGGAAATGTAAGTTTTGGGAAGATTCAGAGAATGAAGGAGTTTTTGATAGTAATAACGGTAACGATGAGGTTTTAGATAATTTTGTGCTGTTTGTAATAAAATAGTTGTTTTTATTTTGCTGAAAATGGTTTTATTAAATTTATGAAAATCAGTATTGAGAGGATTATGCGATTGGAAAGTTTTTGTTTTTTGGAGTGCTTATAATTGTTTTGAATAGGATTTATTTTTCCTTTATGTAAATTTTTCTGCAAAGTTCTGCAAACTGTCAGAGTGTTTTTTCTAAATTTATGTCCTTCCACTGCAGTCCACATATTTCCCCAAGTCGTAGTCCTGTTTGCAGACAAAGTAGAATTCCCAGATTTTTAGAATTCTGATTATTTATTAAATATCGAAAAAGAATCTTTGTTCTCAGCAGAAAAAGTTTTTAAATACGATTTTGAAGAGGAAGAAGGAACTTTGCAACGGAAAATTTTGAAAAAGGTATCAACCCTCTTTGAATTGCTGTATTTTAAAGTGTTTTTAGTAAGCACGTCATATCCTTAACTGTTTTTAGGAAAAGTCCCTTTTTCCAAATTTTTCTTTTGAGTAGCTTAATTTTAAGATAATAAAATTTTTGTAAATCTTCATTTGTAATATTATTGATTTTCTTTTTTCCAAGTACAGGCTTTAAAGTGATTCTCGATAATATTAGTATAAGTTGCATAAGTCGATTCCTTTATAAAAATCTTTCTTTTTCCAGCCAAATATCCAGCCATTCCTTATATTTCAAGTTTTTGTTTAAATATTTTTGTAGCTATATTTTTCCTCCTAAATTTAGTTTTTTATATTTTTACTAAATTATTGGAAAAATGTTTAGTAAATTTAACTAAGTTTGTTACTTAATTCTTTATGTAAGGATATTCAATTACTAGACTTTTACAAAATTTTGCTTAACATTTGTTTTTAATCAAATTATTTTTCATAGTTAAATTAGAATGTCTTGATTTTTGAAAATAAAATTGACTGTCTGAGCGAAGTTTAACGTAGCGAGTTTCAATTTGTTTTTCAAAAATGTAGACAGCGAGGGATTGTAAAGGGATGGCGATTGATCCCTTTACTTTTATAAAAAGAGAAAAATATAAAAGTTATAGGAAGAATATTTATTAACGACAACAAAAATGAGATTTGGTATAAAGACTATTAATTTCATTTGTGTAATATAAAACAATAACAAAAAATATATGATTTTATGGTATAATACTGAGTGAAAAATAGGAATGGATCGAGCAACAAACTTTGTTAAAAGAGGGAAATAAAAAGTTAGTCGAGGTTGTAAAAACTTTTATATAGAGGGATATTGGATATTTAAGTTGTATGAATAGAGCTGTTGAGGAGGATAGATAAATGAAAGTACATACAATGCGCTTGACTACAACAAATTAATTAGTTTTATTTGGTCTGTGGCTGATGATTGTCTAAGAGATGTTTATGTTAGAGGTAAATACAGGGATGTTATAATTCCTATGACTGTAATTCGGAGATTTGATGCTATTATTGAATCAAAAACTAATATAATGGAAGTTAAGGAAATGGCAAACACAGGGCTGGGATGTTGCAAAAACTTTAGATACAGCTACTGAACTTCCGTTTTATAATACCTCTAACTTTTTGTTTAAAAAGATTTGAAATATGAAACTAACAGGCAGAATTTAAAAAGAAGCTTTTGAAGAATATTTGAATGGTTTTTTCTGAAAATATAAAAGAAATACTTCAAAAATTTGATTTCAATAATCAGTTGACTAAGATGACAGATGCTGGTATTTTTGAGGTTCTGTAATTGAAAATTTACATCAAGCGAACTTAATTTAAGTCCTTATGACGAGAGAAAAATCTATACGGAGAGGTTATAAGGAAAGGATTAGATAATCATGCGATGGGAACATTATTTGAAGAGATTATTAGGAAATTCAACGAAGAAAACAATGAGGAAGCAGGGGAAACACTTTACACCTCGTGATGTAATTGAGCTTATGGCTGATATTGCTATGTATCCGGTTATGGATAAAATCAAAGATGGTACTTACTCAATATATGATGGCGCGTGTGGAACTCTTGGGATGGGGACTGTTGCTGAAGAGAGGTTAAAGGCATTTGCTAAAGAAAATAATAAGGAAGTGTCTATCCACCTGATAGGGCAAGAAGTAAATCCAGAGACATATGCAATTTCTAAGGCTGACTTGCTTATCAAAGGTGGAGATACAGATTCTAACAATGTTTATTATGGCTCTACTCTTTCTGATGACAAGACTTCTGGACAACATTTTGATTTTATGCTGTCTAATCCGCCTTATGGGAAAACTTGGAAAACAGATTTGGCTATTTTAGGAAGCGGAAATGATAAAGACCCAAAGAAAAATATAACAGACAGACGTTTTGTTAGAAAACTATAAAGAACAGGATGATTTTTAGGATGATACCCTGATGAGGTGATGGACAGTCGCTTTGCTTAATAATATTTCCAAAATGAAGGAGACTGAAATGGGTTCCCGTATTGTTGAGGTTCACAATGGTTCAGCTCTTTTTACAGGTGATGCTGGAAATGGAGCAAGCAATGCAAGAAGATTTATGATTGAAAAAGATTTGATAGAAGCCATTATCCAGTTGCCTGAAAATATGTTTTACAATACAGGAATAATAACATACATCCGGATTTTTATCCAATAGAAAAGAAGAAAAAGAAAGGGAAGATACAGCTTATTAATGCAAGTGGAATAAAGACTTCACTTAGAAGAAAACATGGGCAAGAAAAACTGTGAATTTTCAGAAGATAATAGACAATTTATTCTAAATCAATATCTAAATTTTTGAAGAGAATGAGTATTCGAAAATATTCTCAAATGATGAGTTTGGATATTATAAAGTTGTAGTGGAAAGACCGCTCAAGACAAGCTGTATTATGTGATGCAAATAATATAAAAGAAATAGAGGAGGAGCTTGAAAAATTGGCGTGCTGTCTCGGGGCGATAGATAAAAAGCGCTTTGCAGAAAGCTTTTATTAAAGGGACATCTAGCTCTATGAAGGAGCTTGAAAAAGAGTGAAAATGTAAATACATATCCGGAAGTTTTTGAAATTAATGGAAAGTGATGAAAATATCTAAATTATGCAGCATTTGAAAAGGCTTTTAATAAGCATTTTAAAGAAAGATATAAAAAGGCTAGTTTAAGCAAGCTTGCTTCAACAGGACTGTTAGTCGCATGATAGTTAAGGATGAAGAGGCAGCTATCCGAAGGACTCAAAAGGTAATATAGTTGCAGATCCGAACTTAGAGATACCGAAAGTATTCCGATGACATTTGAAGGAGGTATAGACGAGTTTATTGAGCAGGGAAGTATTGCCATATCACGCAGATGCTTTTGTTGATGAAAGCAAAAACACAAATAGGATATGAAATAAACTTTACAAAAGTATTTCTACAAAGCTAAAGAACTGGAGAGTGTAGAAGAGATTGTGAATCGTATTAAAGAGCTGGAAAGACAATCTGATGGAATGATGGCTTCTATATTGGAGGGGCTTTATGAATAAGTATGAGAGATATAAGAGTACGGAACTGTCTGGTCAAAACATTTGCCATATTACTGGAATATAAAGAGAATAGCAGTATCTTTGGACATAAGAAAAAGAAAAATTCTCCTGTTAGAACCAAAGAAATTTTTATCATTATGCAAAGTACGAGTGTTTTTCTATATTCAGATAAAAAGGAAAAAGGAGGAAATAAAACCAAAAAGAAGATTTAACTTCATACTACCTTTGTTATTCAGGGATATATTGATTAATTATATGAATATTGTTGCTTGTCTGTTGGTATATCAAATTATTTTTGGTGCAGTTAGTCCAGTTTATTATCCTTTATTAAATATGAATGCAGATGAAAACTGCACTCGATACATGGAATATGTTTTTAGAAATTATACTTCGAGAAGCCTTGTAGGACTTGGAAAAAGGAATTCAGATGTCAGAATCTGAGGATGGAAAGCTTTTCACGGTTAGAATGAGAATTTCATGGGATATACTGAAAACTCAACTTTTACCAGTACTCCTCCAGTTGAAGAACAAGTCCAAATTGCAAATTATCTTGATTGGAAAATTAATGAAATAAATAAATTAATTGAAAATAAAGATAAAAGAAATTGGAAATACATAATATCGAACACGAAAGATTACTTTGAACAATGACTCGAAGTTAAAAATTAATTATTAAAAACAATATTTATGATTATAGTGACAAAAAATCAAAATCAAGAGATTAAAAAGCGTACTTTTATAGAAAAGGAAGCTTTTTAGATTCTAACATTATTATTTGTTCAAATAATGGTAAATCATTTTGTTAGAGGAGATAAGAAAAATTGGTCTTTATTCAGATAATATAAAATGTATCAGAATATAAATAAAGGACAACTTATGATTCACGGTATGGATACTTGGCATGGGGCTATTTGCATTTCAGATTACAATGGCAGATGTACTAAGGTTGTTCATGTTTGTGAAACCAATGAAGATAAAATGTATATATATTATTACCTTAGATTGTTAGCTTTTTAGAAATGTATAAACCTTTTCAAATGGAGTTAGACAGAACACAAGTGATTTTAGATAGCTGGACAAATTAGGTCACATTAATATTATTATACCACTATTGAAAAAGCAATATGAAATATCGAATACATTAACAGAAATAATAAATAATTCTGAAAAACCAATACTAGAAATAATCAATGAGAGTAAAATGTTAAATAAGCTCAAAGCAATCACTAATATCAGAAGTGGTAACAGGACAAATTGATGGGAGGGGCATTGCTATTCCTGAATACGAAAAAGTGGCTATTGCAGATGGAGAAACAGAAGAAACTGATGAAATGGAAGGTAAAGAATATGGGAATTAGAGATACAAAGATGGAAGTGAGCTTGAGAATAATATTATCGAATATCTTGTTTCAAGTCAGAGTTACGTATATATAAAACCGATGAGATGAAAGATTTCTTTTAATAGGAAATATGCTTTTGATGAAAAAGACTTTTGAATTTATTAAGACATCTCAACCGATGAATTTGATATTTTAAGACTCTGATACAGAGGAAGGAAAAAGAAAAGTTCTATAAACAGCTTGATATTTCTATAAAACAAAAGGGTATAGTCACTGTTTTGAAAATGGAATTAAGTGTTACCCTCTTCGGGAACTATCATTTTTATCATGCTCGGATTCTAAAAGACCAAGTTCGTATGATGAGTTTAATATGAATAATTTTTCAGTTACGAATCAATTGGCTTATTCTGATAAAAATAAGGGCTTAGAAATTGATTTGGCGATATTTGTTACTGGTCTTCCTGTTATAACGATGGAGCTTAAGAGCAGGGCTTCCAGTACAGGATGGACATATAAAGATGCTGAGGAGCAATACAAAATGACAGAGATTCAAAAAGAAGCGTTATTTAGTTTTAAAAGATGCATTGCGCATTTTTGTCGCTGATGAGAACTTTGTTACCTTTTACAACAAAGCTGGATGGTAAAAATACAAGATTTATGCCATTTAATAAAGGCACTGAGCTTGGCGGCTCGCAATCCGATAAATAACGGCAGAACAATGACTGATTATTTGTGGAAAGAATTTTGAAGAAAAAACTTTAACAAGCTTAATAAGAGACTTTGCATATATTTCTGCAGACAAGGTCAAGAAGACAGAAACTCTGATTTTTCCTAGATATCATCAATATAGAGCTGTAACTAGGCTTTGTAGATGATGTTCAGAAAAATGGAGTTGGAAATAGATACCTGATTCAGCATAGTGCAGGCAGCTACAAGAGCAATTCTATAACATGGCTTGCGTATCGTTTAGTTGAAGTGAGTATAATAGCAAAAAGCGTTTGATTCAGTAATAGTTGTTACAGATAGATTGAATTTTAGATAAAGCAGATAAATGACAATATCAGGAAATTTATAGACGAGAAGAGCATTGTGGGTCATGCTAATTCTTTCAGCAGATTTGAAAAACTTTTGGTTGATGGCAAGAAAAATCATCATCACTACAGTACAGAAATTCCTTATTTGCTTGAAAAATAGGTGCTGAACTAGGAAAAGAATTTTGTTATTATTGATGAAGCCCATTTCTTTCTCAAAGTACAGTCATGACTTCATTAAATATGGCAGATCAGGAAATCTGAATAACAATGATGAATTTGAAATTGAAGATAAACTGAATGAACTTATTGAAGAAGAAAAATGCCTGAGAATGCTAGTTTCTTTGCATTTACTGCTACACCCTAAAGCAAAAACGGTTCAGATGTTTGGAAGCGTGTTTGATTTGTATTCCATGAAACAAGCTGTTGAAGAAGGATTTATTCGGATGTGCTAAAGAATTATACACACTATGAAAAATTACTACAAGATTTACAAAACTATAGAAGGTAATCCGGACTTTGATAAAAAGAAAGCTCAAAAAGAAAATTAGAAAATTTTGTTGAAGGACAAGAATTTCCGGATAAGAGAAAAAGCTGAAGTTATGGTAAATCATTTCCTTGCAAACACTGTTAATAAGATAAATGGGAAAGCTAAGGCGATGATTGTAACACAAAGTATTCTAAGAGCAGTTGAGTACTATCACATAGTTAGTGAGTTATTGAAAAATTCTAATACCGGTTACGAGGCCTTAGCCGCATTTTCAGGCGAAAAGGAATATAAGGGGAAAGCTGTAACAGAAACTGGCTTAAATGGTTTTTCTGATAAGGAGACAGCGGAAAAATTTAAACAAGATAAATATAAATTCCTAATCGTTGCTGATAAATATCAGACAGGATACGATGAACCTCTTCTGCATACTATGTACGTGGATAAAGTTTTTGAATGACATTAAGGCAGTACAAACTCTATCAAGGCTTAATAGAAGCGCGAAATATAAAATAGATACTTGTGTAATTGATTTTGCAAACGAACCGGAGCATATATTAGCAGCATTTCAACCATATTACAAAGAAACAAAATTAGAAGGGGAAACAGATCCTAATAAGCTTCATAACTTATTAGATATGCTCGACGGTAAGTATGTTTATGAGGAAGACGAGGTGGACAGATTAGTTGGCTTATTCCTAAAAATAGCCCAAGAAGTTTTTATTGATAGTATTGTAGATAAATCTATAGAAAGATACGCAGCTTTGAATGAAGAGGAACAGGTTGAATTTAAGAGTGGTGTAAAACTTTTATAAGAACTTATACTTCCTGGCTTCCCTTTTACCTGTTGGGCAAGTGAATTGGGAAAAAGAAAGTCACTTTTTGAACAGCTGATTCATAGGTTGCCAACGCCGAAGGAGAAGATTTATCTGCTGGAATTTTGGAGTCGGTGGATTTGGAAAGCTAGATTGGAAAAGAAAAAAATACATTAATATTATCTTGGAAGACAAAGACGGCACAGTTGAAGGACTGGGTATAGGAGCAGGAAAAAGAATAAAAGTTGAATTAGATTCATTAGAGAATATTGTGTCTACATTTAATGATATTTTTGGTAATATCGAATGGCAAGATGAGGATAATGTTGCAAGACAGATAAAAGAGTTGCCGTAAATGGTAATGAAGAATGAAAAAGTTTAAAAAAACGCTCTTAAAAATTCGGATATTGAAAATATCAAGAGGGAATACCAGTCAGCTTTAAAAAGAAGTCTTTTAGAATTATTATGGCTGATAATATGGAATTATTTGGTCAATGGACAAACAATTCAAATTTCAGCAAGTGGCTCAGCGATATTGTCTTTTGATGAAATAATGAGGAAAAATTCAGTTGGTTAATGGCGAATACAGTATTCAGGAAAATTTTTATCCCTGTAGCGAGAGACACAACTAAGCATAGAAACGATATTTAGCAAGAATAAATGTCGCCTAAATTTCTCACATAATTTTTATAAAAATTAAACCTATTTTTATCTTTGTGAAAGAATACCGTAAAAATAAAATTCTAAGGCACTGAATTTGCCAAACCAAAAATTTTGAAAAAGTAGTTGACAAATAAATCCAGTTATGATAATATATATCTTGTCGATACGAAATCGTCGCATGGACAATAGAGATAAGAATAGAAGAAGCAATAATGTAAAAGATAAATAACAGTCAAGAGCTCTTGTTGTAAACAAGATTCTCGTCAAGACGAAGGTGGAACTTAAATATATGTAAAATATATTGAATGAAGAGTTTGATCCTGGCTCAGGATGAACGCTGACAGAATGCTTTAACACATGCAAGTCTTTGGCGAATCTGTGCTTGCACAGGCCAGCCAAGCGGACGGGTGAGTAACGCGTAAAGAACTTGCCCTGCAGACAGGGGATAACAGACGAAACGACTGACAACACCTCGATACAGTTGCCGGCGCGCATGTGCCTGGCAATGAAAAAGAGATGTCATGGGAGAGCTTTTGCGTCCTATTAGCTTGTTGGCGGGGTAACCCACCACCGAAAGGCGATGATAGGTAGCCGGCCTGAGAGGGTGGACGGCCACAAGGGACTGAGATACACCTTACCCTACGGGAGGCGCAGTGGGGAATATTGGACAATGAGAACCCTGATCCAGCAATTCTGTGCACGAGGAAGGTTTTTCGGATTGTAAAGTGCGCTTTCAGCAGGGAAGAAGGGAAGGACGGTACCTGCAGAAGAAGCGACGGCTAAATACGTGCCAGCGACCGCAGAATACGTATGTCGCAAGCGTTATCCGGAATTATTGGGCATAAAAGGGCATTTCAGGCGACCAGGCAAGTCTGGGTGAAAACTTACTCAACCGCAGCCTGCCCTGGAAACCGCCTGACTAGAGTGCTGGAGATGGACGGAACCGCACGAGTAGAGGTGAAATTCGTAGATATGCGAGGAATGCCGATGATGAAGATAGTTCACTGGACGGCAACTGACGCTGAAGTGCGAAAGCTGGGGAGCGAACAGGATTAGATACCCTGGTAGTCCCAGCCGTAAACGATGATTACTGGGTGTGGGCATGAAGAGTGTCCGTGCCGAAGCAAATGCGATAAGTAACCGCCTGGGGAGTACGGCCGCAAGGCTGAAAACTCAAAGAATTGACGGGGACCCGCACAAGCGGTGGAGCATGCGTTTAATTCGACGCAACGCGAGGAACCTTACCGGATCTTGACATCCCCGCGTATGCCTGCGAGAGCGGGCAGTGCCTTCGGGAACGTGGAGACAGGTGGTGCATGCTGTCGACAGCTCGTGTCGGAGATGTTGGGTTAAGTCCCGAACGAGCGCAACCCCCTATCGCCAGTTGCCATCATTAGTTGGGGACTCGGCGAGACTGCCTGCGAAGAGCAGGAGGAAGGTGGGGATGACGTCAAGTCATCATGCCCCTGATGATCCGGGCTACACAGTGCTACAATGGCCGGTACAGAGAGTCATGAGGCGCAACGCCCAGCGAATCTTCAAAGCCATCTAAGTTCGGATTGAAGTCTGCAACTCGACTTCATGAAGCTGGAATCGCTAGTAATCGCAGGATCAGCAATGTCATGGCGAATACGTTCTCGGTCTTGTACACACCGCCCGATCACCACGAGAGTTGTTCTGCACCTGAAGCCGCCGGTCTAACCGCAAGGAGGAAGGCATCTAAGGTGTGGACAGTGATTGGGGTGAAGTCGTAACAAGGTATCCGTACCGGAAGGAAAGGATGGATCACCTCCTTCTAAGGAGCTAATTCATTGCACTGCTTCGCATATCTTTATGGTCTTTAGGACAATGGGAAATGAATAGTAGGTAAAAGATTACAATGAAAACTGGAGTAAAAGTTATTCGATAAAAAGCTGACAAGGGCACATGAGGATGCCTCAGGCAACAACAGCCGATGAAGGACGTGATAAGTCGCGATAAGCCGGGAGAGATGCACATAATCGTTGATCCCCGGATCTCCCGAATGAAAACCCGCATGCCTGGAGGGCATGCGTGAAACGGTAAGCCCGCGAACTGAAACATCTAAGTAGCGGGAGGAAAGTGAGCAAAAACGATTCCTGAGTAGCATGAGCGAACGGGGAAGAGCCTAAACCGTGCCAGTGCTAAAGCGCGACAGCGTTGCTGGCACGGGGTTGCGGACTTCCATTAACGGATTGTCATAATGTTTAAGCTGTATGCATGGGAGTGGAACCAGCTGGGAAGCTGGACCAAAGAAGGTGATAGTCCTGTAGAACATAAATGCATGGTGACTGGAAGCACCTGAGTAGCGTCAGACACGAGGAATCGGCGTGAATCAGCGTGCACTATATCACGCAAGGCTAAAATACTGTTGTTGACCGATAGTGAAGAGTACCGTGAGGGAAAGGTGAAAAAGAACCCTGAGCAAGGGAGTGAACAGAATTTGAAACCGTGTGCCTGCAAAACGGTAGGGAGCGCCTGTGCGTGACTGCGTGGATTTTGGTTAATCATCCTGCGAGTTATGATCAGTGGCAAGGTTAATATAGCGTGAGCCGAAGGAAACCGAGTCTTAACAGGGCGACAAGTCGCTGGTCATGAGACGCGAAACCTAGTGATTCAGGCCTGTCCAGGCTGAAGCTGAGGTAAGACTCAGTGGAGAGCCGGAACTCATCGCCGTTGAAAAGTTGGGAGATGAGGCAGGTCTAGGGTGAAAAAGCCAATCGAACTAGGAGATAGCTCGTTCTCCGAAATGCATTTAGGTGCGCCTTGACGTCAAGATATGTGGGGTAGAGCTCTGTATGGTCTAGGGGCGTACTGCTTACCGGAAATCAAGCAAACTTCGAATACCATATATTAATAGTCAGGAGTGAGTCCACATGACACAGCTCCACGGAGAGGGGAAAACAGCCTGCATCGCCAGCTAAGATTCCCTAATTATGTCTAGTGGGAAAGGAGGTGGATATTCACAGACAAACCAGGAGGTTACTGGCTTGAAGCGACCCATGCCTTAAAAGAGTGCGTAACAGCTCACTGGTCGAGAGTATCTGCGCCGAAGATGTAACGGGGCTAAGACATAAACCGAAGTGCGGAGGCGTGTTTACACGCCTGGTAGGGAGAGCGTTCTGCAGGCCGTCGAAGGGAATGCCGCAAGGCCGTTCCGGGAGGTATCAGAAGCGAGAATGCAGGAATGAGTAGCGAGAAGGCGGGGCGAGAATCCCGCCGGCCGGAAGTCCAAGGTTTCAGGAAGGCTTGTCCGCTCTGGGAAGTCAGGACCCAAGCATAGCAAAATTGTGATGGCGAATGGAAAAACAGGTTAATATTCCCCTGTACCACTATTATCGCTTTGAGAGACGGAGTGACGGGAAGGTATGTGGAAGACTGACGGAATAGTCTTTCTAAGGGCGCAAGCATGGACACGTAGGCAACCGCATGTCTAAAATGTGGAGACCTGATGGGAAGTGCATTAGCAAGTCACAGATCCCTACACTGCCGAGAAAAACTTCTATCGATGAGAAGCAGCGCCCGTACTGTAAACCGACACAGGTGGACAGAGTGAGAAACTTAAGGCCGACAGGATAACTCTAGCTAAGGAACTCTGCAAAATAGCCCCGTAACTTCGGGAGAAGGGGTGCCTGACATACCTGAGGGGAGAAACACTCCCAGGGGAAACAGGCCGCAGTGAAGAGTCCCAAGCAACTGTTTACCAAAAACACAGGTCTATGCTAAGCTGGAAGGCGACGATATGGGCTGACACCTGCCCAGTGCTTAAGGTTAAGAGGAGGAGTGAGAGTCTCGAATTGAAGCCCTGATGAACGACGTACTGTAACTATACGACTCTACAGGGTAGGAAATTCCTTGTCGGGTAAGTTCCGACCTGCACGAATGGTGAAATGATTTGAGAGCTGTCTTGGCTGGAGACCTGGTGAAGTTGTAATGCCGGTGAAGATACCGGCTACCTGCAGTAGGACGGAAAGACCCCGTGGAGCTTTACTGTAGCTTGGCATTGGGTTCTGGCAATGTGTGTATAGGATAGTTGGGAGACTGTGAAGCTGAGGCGTCAGTTTCAGCCGAGTCGCCGTTGAATACCAACCATATGCCGTTGAAATTCTAATCCGGCAACGGAGACAGTGCTAGATGGGCAGTTTGACTGCAGTACTGCCTCCCAAAGAGTAACGGAGGCGTTCAAAGGTTCCCTCAGGCTGGATGGAAATCAGCCTAAGAGTGCAAACGCATAAGGGAGCTTGACTGCAAGACTGACGGGTCGAGCAGGTACGAAAGTAGGAGTTAGTGATCCGGCGGTTCCGCATGGAAGGACCGTCGCTCAACGGATAAAAGCTACCCCGGGGATAACAGGCTGATACTTCCCAAGAGTCCATATCGACGGAAGCTGTTTGGCACCTCGATGTCGGCCTCGTCTCATCCTGGGGCTGGAGAAGGTCCCCAAGGGTTGGGCTGTTCGCCCATTAAAGAGGCACGCGAGCTGGGTTCAGAACGTCGTGAGACAGTTCTATCCCTCATCCACTGCAGGCGCCTGAGCACTGAAAAAGATCTGACCTTAGTACGAGAGTGACTGCTGGACAGACCTCTGATGTACCAGTTGTCACGCCAGTGGCACGGCTGGGTAGTCACGTCTCGGGACGGATAATCGCTGAAAGCATCTAAGCGGGAAGCCGGCTTTGAGATGAGTGCTCGCAGTATCCATGGAGAACACATGGTCGATAGGCCAGGGGTGCAAGCGCAAAGAATGCGTTCAGCTGACTGGTACTAATATTATATCTGCTTTTTAGTCAATCTTTTACTGCTATTTATTTCCCATTGTCTTAACCTGGCAATTTAATTTTTGAAGTTTGGTGATGCTAGAAGAGGATACCCGGTCACATTTCGAACCCGGCAGTTGGTCTGCTTACGCCTACGATACTTGGATTCGTCCCGGGAAAACAGGGCAGTTGCCAAACTCTTTTGCGTGTCTCCTAGCTCAGCCGGTCAGAGCATCTGACTGTTAATCAGAGGCCGTTGGTCTGAGTCCAACTGGGGACGCCATGTTAAAAATATTCAAAAGTAAATAAATTTTTAAAATAAAAAGAAATAGAGGATGTGCAATATATCAATAAATGGTTTTGTAAAGATGAAGATAATATAGCATTATGAAAAATATAGATGACTTGGGCAGGGAAGGATTAAGGCTCCTGCCTTTTTGTTTTCAGGAAAGTAAGCTTATGCTTTTTGATGGGGTTTCAAGTTTGATAGCAGACTTGTTCGGCAACTTTATATTTTTATCTCTAATAAGATGTTTTTGCTCTTCAGAGTAATATTTATCTCATTGAATTTTCAAATTTAATACAGTTATCAAACAGGTCTAGTAAAACTGCCTTAAACCCGAACTAAAAAGGTATGGCTATTTTTTACTCAAATCCTGAATTTATATAATTTTTAAAGCTTGATTTTTAAACAGGTCTGAGTATATATAAACCCATATAGGAATAGAATTATATGATAATTAATTTAGCACTTTGTTTAAAATTAAAGCTAAAATGAAGATTTATTGGATACTGCTAGATAACTGTATAAATTTTGGAAATATGATGAAATAAATGTTACTTGCAAGAGGGCAAATTACTAGTCAAAAGATTTTTAATAGGTAAGTAAGTCAGTTGTTAAATTTTGTTAAAAAAATTTAGTTGTTTGATTATAGAAAGTGGTATAATTTTATGAATAAAAATATGGATAGAGGTCGATTTATGTATGATTTTACAGCTTGTATTGTCACTTATAATACAGAGAAAGAAGAATTAAGGAAGGTTATTGGGTGTTTTCAGAAGACAGGACTTAGATTTAAGCTGTGGATTTTCGGATAATTCTGAAAAAGATGATTTGAAAAGAGTTTATAGAGGAATTTTAGATGCTAGAATTGAGTATATTTTTTAATAATTCAAATGGTGGATTTGAGGGCTGGGCATAATGTTGTAATTAAGAGGCTGATTCAGGGGAAGTGGAAGGAATTTCACCTGATGGTAAATGCGATGTGAGGGAAATACTATTGAGAAAAATTATTGAATATATGGAGGAAAATAAGATATTGGGCAAACTCGATCGAAAAATATACGGACTTAATGTGGAGAAGTGACAAAGTCTTGCAGATTATTGCTGTCGCCTATAAATTTAATATTTAGAAGATTTTTACCATTGAGTCGGTTGTTGAAAAATTGGATTATAATTATGAAATGAAATGGTATAATTACAGGGAAACGATAGATGTTCCGATTTTATCAGGATGTTTTATATTTGTACGGACGGATGTGCTAAAGGGAGATTGAGCGATTTGACAAGAGATACTTTTATGTATATGGAAGATTATGATTTATGCAGGCGAATTGGGCAGTACAGAACCGTTTTTATCCGGAGTGAGTAAATAATCCATGAGCATGGGAAGGCATCCTATAAGTCACGGAAAATGATGCTCCCTGCATGTAAGTTCGGCTATAAAATATTTTAATAAGTGGGGGATGGTTTTTGATAAGGAGAGAAAAGAGAAAAATAGGGAATGTATTAAAAATATAAAAATAGGCAGTTATAATTTTTATTTAAATTTTTATTCAAGAGTTAATTTGGTCAATATTGCAATTTAAGATTACTAAAAATCCAAAAGAGTAATTTTTATTTCTAGAAAATTATGATATTCTAATTCAATTATAAAAGCTAGTTTGATTAAAAATATTCCAAAAATTTATGGTTAAGCTAGATTGCATAATAAAATACAACAATTATTAAACAAAAATAATTCAAAAATATAAACTTAAAAATAATGGCTTGATAGAATAATTAAAGAACATAATTAATATTATTTCCCATTTAACGAAAGAAATTATATTGGAAAATTCTGTAACAAATTTGTTATTTAAACAAGGTTTAGTATAAAAAGTGGGGATTATAATGATATTCTAACCATAAAATAACACAAGTGAAATAGGATTAAAATAAATGTCTGTTATAATGTTATGGAATAGAAAAGGTTATGAGGAGAGTGTCTGAAATGAAAAATTTGGTTAGGGTTCTGATAGTGGTTTTGCTGGGGCTGAGCGTTACTGGATGTAATTATTTAGTCCAAAATTTTGGCAAAGAGTCGACGAACGTAGCAGAGAAATAGGCGAGAAAATGTTATAGAAGAGCAAATGAGAGATGTATTGTAAAGATAAAATATGGAAATAGAACGTATTAAATGAGTAAAAATAAAAAGTGATTTAGACAGGAGACTTTTGGGAAGAAGTTTTTTTCTGTCTTTTTGATATGATAGACTGCTTATCAGGTTAATATTACGAATATGAAAGTTTATATAAAAATAAGATTATTTTAATGAAATTATCTGATTTTAAGAAAAATTTTTCTAATTGATTTTCCTTTTAAATTAGTATAAAAATATTTAAGTACATGATTTTTATAAAAATTGTTTTAAGGGATTTGAGCATAATTTAAAAAGGAGAATAAAACTATGAGAAAAGTGCTTTTAAGTGTGGCTGTGCTATAATGATGGGAAATATTTCGTTTTGACGGAGGAGAGAAAATGTGAGGGTAGAAACTGAAAAGAAAAATGGAAGTCAGCGAAAAGGAAGTGCAGGATATTAGTGAAAAGGTTGGAGCAGTGAGATTGTAGGGGAGGAAAGAGGTAAAAATCATAAAATAAATTCATTTATTTCAAAAATTAAGGGGAAAGAATGGAAATTAGTGGCATGATGAATTTAACGGAAACCAGCTGGATACTCAGAAATGGTCTTACTGGGATTACGGCAATCCGTGGAATCCTGGAAATTATTTGGATGAAATGGAAATCTAGTCAATCAATATGGATTTGATGCAAAGCACTACTATCTGAAAGACAATGTAAAAATTGAAAATGGAAATATGGTTATAAAAACTGAAAAAGGAGACAGACAAAAAGTTAATATAAATGGAACGGAAAGAAAAATCCTTTACAGTTCAGGAGCAGTCCATACGAGAAACACATATAATGTAAAAATACGGCAAAATTGAAATGAGGGCGGCTTATGCGTAAGAGTGGGAACATGGCCTGCATTCTGGATGTGGCCTGCAGGATATTCTCAGGCGGATGGAAATGCAAATGGGGAAATTGACATAGTGGAAACTTATGGAGATGATATGCGTCGTGCGACAGGGACACTTCACGTTCTTAAAAGCGACAATACTTATGAAACGTTTGATGGAGATGATTATAAGCTGAGTAAATGGCCTAGGGAAAAAATTGACTAACTTCAATACTTATGCAGTAGAATGGGATGATAAGGAAATAAAATGGTTATTTAACAACAAAGTGTAAAAATTTTTCTTATAAGGAACTTGATAGGAAAGGATTACAAAAATCCGTTTAATCAGCCTTACTTTTATAATAATAAATGTTGCGTTAAAGTAAAAATTACTGGAGAAGATGGAGACGTGGATTTTCCGACAGAAATGAAAGTTGATTATGTAGGGTGTATCAGAAAAATAATTTATACTAAACCCATTTAAAAATAGGAATAAATTTTTATAATAGGATTGTTTAATAACTAACTCATAATCATTAAATTAAATTATATTTTTGTAGGATTGCTCATTGCCGCAAATCCTACAACCTATGGTTAGATCTACGATATTTTTCTGCACTGACAAAAACTCGCCATGCTCAGACAGTTTTGCAGCACAGAAAAAAATGCTCTGATAGGTTATTTATACTAGAATCTGATTAAAAATGAAAATTATATTTTAATTATTTGAAAATATTAGGTTTATATACTTTATTAATTGGAAAAGTTTGTATCATTTCGTTATTTAAACGGGGTTTAGTATTAATTTGATTAGCGTGGATATAGGTGATTTAGGCAGGAAGGCTTTTGAAAAGAAGTTTTTCTGTCTGTGAAAAAAGCTATCTCAATAAGAAATAGCTAATTTTAGATTATATTATTCAAAAATAATTTTTGTTTTCATCAAATTTCTGCTGAACTTTGTCTCTTTTCAGAAATTGTCAGTTCATTGGGATTTATTCCAAATTCTTCAAATTTCAGTCGATATTTAAAAGTTTTGTCGTTCCATAAAAAGTCCGCTGTCGTATTCGGGGCGTATAAGTCGGTACATCTGTAAACAAACTCTGTTTCATCTTCAAGTGTTAGAAAGCCGTGTGCAAAGCCTTCTGGAACATAGAACATCAATTTATTTTCGGCAGATAGCTTTACTGCGTACCATTTTCCAAAAGTTTTGCTTCTTTCTTAAATCAACTGCCACATCGTAGACACTTCCTTTTATTACTCGTACTAATTTTCCTTGAGTGTGTTTTGTTTGAAATGAAGTCCACGTAAAACGCCTTTTTTGGATTTTGAGTGATTGTCTTGAACGAAGTTCATTGTAAGTCCTAATTCCTCAAAAGGATTTTTGGTTGTAGTTTCCATAAAAATCTCTTCATCTCCAAAAACTTTTGGCTCGATTATTACCAAATCTTTTATTGGGGTTTCTTTTATTGTAAAATTATTCATTGGTTTTCTCCTTTTTATATAAATTTGATTATTTATTTCCGTACATTTCTTCATAATATTTTTGATAATCTCCCTGAAATCTACTTCATTTACCCAGTCCTGATGTTCCAAGTACCATTTTACAGTTTTTCTGATACCTGTTTCAAAGTCTGTTTCGGATACCATCCTAAATCCCTTGCGATTTTTGAAGGGTCGATGGCATATCTCATATCGTGTCCAAGCCTATCCTGAACATAAGTAATCAAATCATAATTTATATTTTGTAAGTCAGTTTTTAGAACTTTTTATATTCGTCATTATTTTTCAATTTCTTCTTTTAAAATATCGATAACCAGTTTTTACAATATTAATATTTTGTTCTTTCATTAAAACCACCAATATTGTAAATTTCGTAAATATTGGCATTTCTTAAAACTAAGTCGATTCCTTTACAGTGATCTTCTACGTAAAGCCAATCCCTTACATTGTCCCCTTTTTCCGTAAACTGGCAACTTTTACCTTCCAGTACGTTTTTAATCATAAGTGGGATTAATTTTTTCGGGAAATGGTAAGATCCGTAGTTGTTTGAACATCTTTGTAATATTTATTGGCATTTTGTAAGTTTCACCGTAGGCAATTACGATATGGTCGGCACTCGCTTTGGAAGCTGAATATGGGCTTTGGGTCAAGTGAAGTTTTTCTGTGAAGAAATTTTTTTCCGTAAGTTTTTAAATTTGTTCTATTTTTTTACAACTTTTTTTCACTTCTTCATCGTCAATTATCAAGTCAATCGCTGTGTCATAATCTTTTGAAAGACTTCCGTAAACTTCATCTGTAGAAACTTGTAAATATTTTACACTTCTCTGTAAACTGGATATCCATTTTCATCTTTTGAAACAGTCCATGCTTTTTTTAGCATTTTTCCAAAAAGATTTTGTGTACCAAGAATATTTGTTTCTAAAAAGATTTGTGGATTTTTCAATAGAACGGTCAACGTGTGATTCGGTCCTAAAGTTTACAAATAAAAATCAATTTCATTTTCAGAAAAAAATTTCGCAATTTCCTTTTTGATCACGAATATCAACTTTTTCAAATTTTTACTCTTTCATCTTTAATTTCTTCAGCAATTGTACCTAAATTTCCAGCATAAGTTAGCACGTCTACGACAATTACCTTTAATTTCATCATTTTTATATTTATTTAAAATATATTTTTAAATAATTAGCACCGATAAAGCCTCAAATGACCTGTCACTAAATATGTTTTCATATCTCTCCTAATTAATTTACTGTAATTTACAGTTTTTATTTATCATCACCAATTAGATTATACAATCTTTTTCATTTTTCCAATAGAAATTGCTAAGATTTTATAAAAAGTAAAAAAATATGCTTGACATAATGAAAAAGGTTATATAATAATAGTAAAGGTCGTTTTAATGAAAATTTAAATTTTTAAAATTATTAAAGGAAGTGAATTAAATGCGTGTAATTATTCTTAAAAATGCTGATGAAGTTACAAAAATGGAGTGCATACCAAATAGCTAAAAATACTGAAATTTAAGCCTACAAAGGAAAAAAACCTTTTGTACTGGGGCTTCCTACTGGTTCTACGCCACTTGCAACTTATAAGGAATTGATAAATTTGTATAATGAAAAATTTTATCATTTGAAAATGTTGTGACTTTTAATATGGATGAATATGTGGGATTAAAGCTAGAAGATCCGCAAAGTTATCATTATTTTATGAATGAGAACTTTTTAAATATATTGATATAAAAAGAAAATATAAATATTCTGAATGGATGTGCCGAAGATTTTGGAAAAAGAATGCGAAGATTATGAGAACAAAATAAAGCGTGAGGTGGAATACAGCTATTTTTAAGGCGGAGTTGGAGAGGATGGACATATAGCATTTAATGAGCCTGATCCTCACTTTCTTCACATACACGTGATAAAAGAGTTGACTTATGATACAATCTTGGCAAAATTCTAGATTTTTTTGACAATGACATTGAAAAAGTGCCAAAACTGGCTTTGACAATAGGGTGTAGGAACACTTATGGATTCAAAGGAAGTTATGATTTTGGCAAATGGCTGCAAAAAGGCTCGTGCAGTTTATCATGGAGTAGAAGGTGGAGTAAATCATCTCCGACAATTTCAGCTTTTGCAGATGTGCATAAAAGGGCTGTATTAGTAATTGATGAGATGGCGACTTTCGGATATAAAAAGTTAAAACATACAGATATTTTAAGGAAATTGAGGCAAAAATTTGAATTTGGAAGAATATAAAAATATTTAATAGAATTAGCAAAATAGAGAGGAATTATTGAAATGATTATAAAAGAATGCAAAAGATATTTGATGGAGAAAAAGTTTATTGAGGAAGACACCGTTGTTTTGGAAGGAAAATTTATAAAGAAAAGTAACGATTTTTCATTGATTGATGAAAAAGAATTAGAAAATCAGGAATTGGTTGATGCTAAAAGGGATGGTTTTGTCGCTAGGATTTATTGATTTGCAGATTAATGGATGTGGAGGAGTGCTGTTTAATGATGATATTTCACGAAAGACACTTGAGATAATGAATGAAACTAATAAGAGATACGGATGTACTTCTGTTTTTTGCCAACACTTATAACTTCTCCAGATGAGAAAATAGAAAAAAGCTCTAAATCTTATGAATGAAATAAAAGATAAGGAAGAAATTGGAGTTTTTGGGGCTCACATAGAAATGACTTATATAAGTGTTGAGAAAAAGGAATTCATCGTCCTGAATATATAGGGTTTTATCTGATGAAATGGTAAAAAATAGCGAATGCAGAAATCTGAAGCTACAAAAATAATAACAATTGCACCTGAAAAAGGCTAAAGTCGAACATCTTGAAATATTAAAAAGCAGGGATTAATATCGCTGTGGGGCATACGAATGCAATGTATAAGGAATGTATGGAAAAGAAAGACTATTTTAACTGTGCTACGCATTTGTATAATGCCATGAGAGCATTGGATTCAAGAGAGCCAGGAGTTGTAGGATTTTTATTCAATAATGACACTACAAATTGTGGGATAATAGTTGATGGGCTTCACATGGACTTTGCCTCTGTGGAGATTGCTAAGAAAATATTGAAGGATCGGCTTTATCTTGTGACAGATGCTGTTAGTCCTGCTGGAACTGATAATATGACAGAATTTATGTTTGAAGGAAATAGAGTTTTGTATAAGGATGGTAAATGTGTTTCGCCGGAAGGTACTTTGGGAGGTTCTGCCCTTAGTTATGATTGATGGAGTAAAAAAATCTTGTAGAGAAAGTTCATGTTTCGCTAGAAGAAGCACTTAGAATGGCAACTTCTTATCCAGCAGAGGCTGTAGCTGTGGATGAAAAATATGGATTTATAAAGGAAGGGTATGTTGCAGATTTGACATATTTTGATGACAAGTTTAATGTGAAGGGGACAATTAGTAAGGGCATATTGACAGAATATTAATTAAAAATTTTTAATGATGCAGTATTGAAAACGAGCTTAGGATATGTTGTTATTTTCGTTTTAGTGATAAACTGTCTATAAAGTTTAATATACATTTTTGGGGGAAAATGATAGGGATAATAGAGAGCTGATATTGGGAATCTAAAATTGGCTGAGGAGCAGGAAAAAGGACATAGAGAGCTACCAGGCAGAGATTTCTTTCGACAGGAGCAAAAGGGTTTCTTGACTATGAACTCGGAACTGTCAGCCACGTATACTGTCATTAGAAAAGAATTGCAGGGAATTGCTAAGAATTTGTTAAAAATATGGAGATTTGTATACACTTTTGAAACAGCCTGAGGAAGAATTACGAAAAATAAGTATATTACTGAAAGAACGATAGTGTTTTTAAAACTCTGTTTGAGATAATTGAAAATGGGCTTTATAAAAAGTGCATAATAAGAAAAATTACACTATCCAGTAATGTAAAAGCTTTATGAACTACCTGGAATATTCGTTGCTAAAAGGGATGTTGAAGTATTTAAGGTGCTGTTTTTAAATACTCAGAATGAACTTCGAAGGAAGAGGAGCTGTTTCATGAACAATTGACAGAAGTACAGTCTATATTCGTGAACTGATAAAGAAAAATTTTAGAATACAATGCAAAATCTGTAATTCGGTGCATAATCATCCAGCAGGCTCGTTAAGGCTGTCAGATTCTGATATTAGACTGACAAAAAGTGAAAGAGGTTTTTGAAAGTCCGGAAATACGGCTTTTGGATCATCTTATAATAAGTGAAAAAGGGATATTTTAGTTTTTAGAAGGTGGAATATTGTGAAGATAATAAATATTAAATTCAGAAAGACAAAAAGTTTATCCATTTATGATAAACGATGCTGAAAAATTATAAAAAGGGGATCATGAAAGCAGTTGACACAATCCGTGGAGAGCAGATTGAATAGTTTTTGGGAATTGCCTTGAATAAAAGAAAATGGCGAACAGGATGAACTCAAAATCAGGGAAGTTAAAAGAAAGCTGTCAAGCAAGGAAGTTCAGAAACTGCTGGAACTGGATAAAAAGCTGATGAGGCCTATTTTAAATGCAAAAGATTGTAAAGGAGTCGCTCTGAGATGAATCTTGTTATCGGAGAGTACACATTTGATGAAAGCAAGCTTATATTTTACTTTACGGCTAGCACCAGGCTAGATTTTAGGGAACTTGTAAAGGAAGTGAACAGAACATTTAAAAAGGGTGGAATTTTTATCAGATTAAGACAAATGATGAGAGGAGAATACTGTCTGCCTTTTGGAAAAATATGGAAGGAAATTTACTGGTAGAATTCTTCGTTATGAAAAATTTTTTAGGAAAAATAGTTGAAAAATTGAAAAAGATATGCTATACTTATTGAGTAATATAAGTGTGGTCTGCATAGCTCAGTTGGGAGAGCACCTGCCTTATAAGCAGGGGGGTCACTGGTCTCGAGCCCAGTTGTGACCACCATTTATTTGGAGGTGTAGCTCAGCTGGTTAGAGTGCTTGCCTGTCACGCAAGATGTCGCGAGTTCGAGTCTCGTCACTTCCGCCATTTGCCCAGATAGCTCAGTCGGTAGAGCAAGGGACTGAAAATCCCTGTGTCCGTGGTTCGATCTCCGCGATCCGGGCACCATTAAAACAATTAAATTTAAAATATATAGTGCA